>ENA-ORXM01000802-ORXM01000802.1-marine-metagenome-genome-assembly--contig:-NODE-802-length-49198-cov-5.376804_pt1 | contig 49198 bp, 53 predicted proteins | sample MGYA00237867_ERZ511480 | MGnify/ENA primary metagenome ERZ511480 (study PRJEB26309, sample SAMN06266103) | marine metagenome | isolation source: Algal blade | place: United Kingdom:Sidmouth, United...
CTGTAGTTGATATCCCAGTAATAAGAACATCCTGATCGTTGTCGCCATCCACATCCGCAAAGGCGACGGAGTTTAAAAACCCCCCTTCAAAAGGTGTGCCCGTAACTTCGGAGAAGTTGCCCATTCCATCATTGGTGTATAATTTCGAAATGCTTGCCCCTGTAATGAGCACATCTTGGTCGCTGTCGTTATCCACATCTGCAAAAACTATAGAGCTTTCACTAACAGCTTCAAAGGAGGTGCCCATGACTTCAGAGAAATTCCCCATCCCGTCATTGATGTACAGCCTGGTGAATAAACCCATTAAGTCAGTATAAGCTGTAATGAGCAAATCTTGATCGTTGTCGTTATCTACATCCTCAAAGGCGAAGGAACTAAAATTAAAACCTTCAAATTGAGTGCTTGTAACTTCTGAGAAATTGGCCCCGCCGTCATTGTTGTACAGTTTTGCTATATAATCTCCAGAATCATTTCTTCCTGTGATGAGCACATCTTGATCGTCGTCATTGTCCACATCTGCAAAGGAAATACGGCTTTGTAAAACACCATCAAAAGGGGTATCCATAACTTCGATGAAAGATTGTGCTGAGAGAATTTGTACTAAAAGCAAAAACTGGAAAACTAAATGTAATTTCATTTGAATAGGTTTAATTGGTTCGTTATTGAGTATGCTTACCCATAATTGTAATCAAGTTTCAATAAACAAATTATTTTAATTTGCGTAAAAGAAAAATGATAAGGATCATCTGCATTCATGACTTTATTCAAACTCCTTCATCGTTTATTACGAGAGTAATAAATATCAATTAGGATAGTTATAATTTCTCAAAATGAATAGAAAAACAACAAAGGTCATATTGCCAATTGACTTGTATCAGTCCTAATAAGTTGGAGGTGATTTATTTTTGAATTCAACTGCACAACATTAATAAGTCAGATTAATCAAATTATATAACTAAAGTATTCAAAGTCATGAAAAATTATCCGAAATATTACCAAGATTTAAATCGAATGATGGAAAAATTGGGAGGTGACATTCCTCAAACCATGTCTGCTTTCAGTCAACTGCATAAGTCAAGTGTTAATGATGGAGCACTTAATGCCAAGACCAAGGAATTAATCGCATTAGGAATTGCTATTACCGTTCGCTGTGATGGATGCATTGCATATCATGTTCATGACGTGCTAAATGCAGGTGCCACTAAAGCAGAAATCATGGAAACTATTGGAGTGGCTATCATGATGGGAGGTGGACCTTCTGTGGTTTATGGATGCGAAGCAATGGAAGCGCTGGAGCAGTTTGAAGCTGAAAAAGATTCCTAATGACATTTTGATTCCTTTTCTATATGTTATCTCAAATAAATTGAAATAGCAATCTGGTAATTGGGAATCAAATAAATCTTTGGGTACATATTTTTAGTGGGCATCCGTTTGGCTTTTGGAATGAGAATCTTAATGTACTTTTCAAATCGGAGGAATCAAATCTGAAAGACTTTAATAAGTCTGTTCATAAAATTCGAGAATAGACACTATGGTTAAAATGTCTTTATTCAATATTATGGGTTCTCTAGTTTAAAAAAACATAGGATTAGATTGAGTATGCATATTAAATACGATAGCAAATTTGGATTCTTCATAATTGAATGCCAGCTCTAGTTGCTTTGCATCCATTATCCGAGTGCCACATCCAAAACCATCATCACGCTAAAACCTAACAAAGTTGCTAGGGTTGCCAAATCGGTATTTCCAGATAAATGAGATTGAGGAATCAATTCTTCTATGACTACAAACAACATGGCACCCGCAGCGAATGACAAAGCATATGGTAAAATTGCTTGCATACTTATTACCAATAATACGCCTACAACTCCAGCTATCGGTTCCACTGCGCCAGAGAGCTGACCATAAAAAAATGACTTTCTTCGTGACATTCCTTCTCTCCTAAGTGGCACAGATACTGCTGTCCCTTCTGGAAAATTCTGTATCCCAATCCCAATTGCCAAAGCAATAGCAGCTCCGATTGTCGCAGAAGGAAGTCCATGGGCTACTGCTCCGAAAGCCACACCCACTGCAAGTCCTTCTGGAATATTGTGCAAAGTAATTGCCATTACCAATAAAATACTTCTTTGCCAAGATGTCTTTGGACCTTCTGATTTGTCCATTTCAAAACCTGGATGTAAATGCGGTAAACACTTATCCACCAATGCTAAAAATAAACCACCAGACAAAAAGCCAACTATTGCCGGAAACCACTTTGGGTAATCGCTTACATTTTCACTCATTTCTATCGCTGGAGCAAGTAGCGACCAAAAACTGGCAGCAATCATTACCCCAGCAGCAAAACCAAGCATAGAGTCCAATACTTTTTGATTCATTTTTTTAAAAAAGAAAACTAAAGACGCTCCTAAAGCAGTTACTCCCCATGTAAAAAATGTGGCAATCAATACCTGAGAAACTGGATGAAGTTCTGTAACGTAATCAACTAATAGTTGCATCCTATATTTCATTTTTTGATTAAAAATTAACTAAAATAAATAATCCTCAATGAAGAGGAATTGAATAAGGACTTTAGGTCTTATAGTAACTGAATAAAGAATTCAACTTTATTAGTTCGCCTGTATGCATATTCTTTCTATGGATGAGTTTCTTCTAAACACTTTCTAAGAAGTCTGTATTGATTTCATCCAATCTCAAATTTTCATTTGTTTCGTAGTGATTAAATAAAGAGTGCAATGTAGTGAAACTAGCATGTTTACCAATCTCTTTTTCTCCCTCAAATGTTCTATATATAAATAGGTAAATCAAAGAAGTGGAGTGGGCTTACCATTATCAACATAATCATATCCCAGAAATTTGGCTCGAACCGATGATTGAAGTCAAAATGATTTCATTCCTTTTTCATCTTTTGAATGAATGGATCAAGAATTTCATTACGCTTTTATTGTGCATCAAAGAATTCTCGATTTTCGTGCTCTCCATTTTGTATCTCAAAATCTTGCATCAGTGGATTCTATCGCACTAATAATCGCTCTTTTAATACCCCTTACGATTTATTTTCCAATATCATAAGTGGTGTTTTCATTCTGGAAGCCATTTTATTTGTATGTCTAAAACCAAAAAGATCTTTCCAAAAAGAACGTTTGCTTCGATGCATTATAATCATTTCAGCATTATAATTTTCAGTGTATTCGTAGAGTGTTTTTTCGATATTATCAGACTCCTCAATATTAAATATGGTTTGTGTAACGGGTGAATGCTCAAGCATGTATTTCACGAATTGTTCCATTTTTGACTTATCAACTTTTTCCTCTTTCGAAATTATATGAATACATCGAACTGTTTTGACATGAGGCTTAATCAATTCTGTGGCTCTCCACAGTTCGTACGGATCTGAGTGATTAAGCTTGGTAGCAAAAACAGCATTATTAATAGCTTTAAAATCATAACCACTTGGAACTAGAATTACAGGACATGGTGCAAGGCTTATGGTTTGTGTAGAAATAGTACCCAGCATTTTTTCCGCTAAATTTTTATTCACACCCTGCGTTCCCATTATAATTAAGTCTGCTCCTATTTCTTCTGCTTTCATTTTAATATTAGTTGCAACCAATCCAGCCGACACACTAGTTGAAATATTTATCTGTCCGTTCTTTTCTTTGTTAAAAAATAAATTACCAAAAGCCTTAATCGCTTCCAGAGATTTATTTGCTTCTTTCATTTCCATAGAAACTATATGTGAAGCATCTAAATGGCCTTCAAGAGGAATATTTCCAAGCTGCACTACATGAGTAATATGCAAATTTACCCTGGTCTTGTTAATGAGGTTTAAGGCATACTTAAGTGCATCGCCGGCATTATCTGAAAAATCAGTTGGAATTAAAATATTTTTCATATCAAATAATTTATTAATAAATATCGCATCTATTGAGAGGTTCAAAAATGATCATTATCATTAATAGAAATGATGGTTATCATTCGGGGCTAAGGGTCTGTCATATAGCTTTGAAATAAATTTGATTTTTGAGATAATAAAACATTGAAATGCACAATTGATGGATTCATTATTAATTGACTGTCATATGTTTTTTCAGAAAAACTTATTGATCACAAGACAGAAGAGTGAATTCAAATTAATTCAATCTATAACAGCTCCATTAGAAAATATAAACATATAAATATCTTACAATCATGACTTCTAAAATAAAACCAAATTAGAGGATAATACTTTGTAATTTATTTAAAAAAAAAGACGCTCCTAATGCAGTTACTCCCCATGTAAAAAGTGTGGCAATCAATGCCTGAGAAATGTATGAAGCACTGTAAAGTAATCAACTAATAGTTGCATCCTATATTTATTTTATGATTAATAATTTGCTCAAATTTATACTTCTAAATAAAGAGGAATTGAATACAAAAATGCTCAAATACAAGATATAAGATTTAGATATAAATTGATTTTGCCAATATTACCATTACTACTAATGAAATGTCGTATTTTCCGAAGAGGGTAAAGTAATTATTTAGAATACCATTAGAAGAAAAAAAATTCCAATTTGAAAAAGATAAGGTTTGAAAAACATTAGTTGCATCTTTTTACTTCTGGCATTAATTGCTGAAATACTTGGAACTATAGGTGGATTTGGTTCATCAGTGTTCTTTGTTCCTATTGCTAATTTTTATTTCGACTTTGAATCAGTATTAGGCCTAACAGCTATTTATCATCTTTCAAGCAATATGAGTAAAATTGTATTGTTCAAAAAGGGACTTGACAAGAAATTGCTTGTCAATATTGGTATACCTTCGGTAATATTTGTTGTACTTGGAGGATTATTGACAAAGTCATTTAATAGTCTTTATCTTGAAATATTTCTTGGGGCATTCCTTGTAATAATAGCTCTTGTATTTCTAATTAATAGAAATTTAGTGATAAACCCAAATAAGAGAAATGCTATAGTTGGTGGCAGTTTATCAGGGTTTTCGGCTGGTCTTTTAGGCACAGGAGGGGCAATACGAGGACTAACTATGGCAGCATTTAATTTAGAAAAAAGTGCTTTTATTGCCACATCTGCATTTATTGATTTTCTAATAGATTTTTCAAGAACATTTGTGTACTACTACAATGGATTTATTCATAAACACGATTTGATTTATGTTCCATTTTTATTCATAATTGGAATTGTTGGGACAGCAATCGGCAAAAAGATACTTAACTACATTCCACAAGATAAGTTTAAACTAATTTCACTTATCCTTATATTGATAATTGGAATAGTAACATTGACAAAGGTATCTCTCATTAAGTAGAAGAATGAAAACTCTACAAAACAAAGCATAAAATATTCATGAGGTCCATTCGCCTTCACGCAAATTTATATAGACTCTTTATTTTGATCCAAAAGAGTAGGGAGCAATTTCTTTTGGGCTATGAAAGGAATGCCAAAAGTTTTTTCTGAATGGATTGACTTAATAGTATTGATGACCTCTAATTCAGAAGCCGCCCTACTTTTTAACAACACATCGGAAATACCTGAAAGCATAGAAAGGCTCTGATTTATTAACCATGCATAAGGTTTTATATCTGCTCTTTTTAAATCATCTTGTAATGAGGCTGCTTCACGCATTGGGGTAGTTTCGGGTAGTGCCACCAAAATAATCTTAGATAAATTTTGATCTTGCAAAGCCATATAGGGTGTCTTTAGATGGCTCGCGTTCTCATTATTTCTCATGATGTCTCGATGATAACTTCCGGCAGTATCCAGTAAGAGCAGGGTGTGCCCAGTAGGCGCAGTATCAATGACAACAAACTGTCTTTTTGCCAACCTGATGGCTTTTGAAAAAGCGTGAAAAACGGCAACCTCTTCTGTGCACGGTGATTTTAAATCTTCTAGAATTAACTTTTTTTCTTCTTCAGATTTCCCTTTTCCTTTATGTTTTAAAATCTTGTCCTGATATTGTTGCGTTTCAGCTTTCGGATCAATACGTTCTACCGTTAATGATTCTGGTAATTCTCCTAGCTGAGCAATAAAATCATTAATATGAGCCGCAGGGTCTGTTGTGGTTAATAAAACCTTGAACCCTTTCCTTGCAAGTAACACAGCAATAGCCGAGGCAGCTATCGTTTTTCCAACACCTCCTTTGCCCATTGTCATGATCAATCCATGGTTTTGATTCATGCAAAGCTGATCTGCAAGCTCATGTATGCCTGGTAATACTTGAGCAGGTATTTCAATTTTTAAATTTGCTTTTTCGGAAATTGATATTTGCAATGAATCATTAAAAAGTGAACGGAGTTTTGAAATTCCTAAAACGTTATACGGTAAAAGCGGATAAGTCTTTAAAGGCAATGACTTTAAATTGTCAGGAATGGACTTCAGTTGTTCTTTAGCTAAGCTCTCTATTTTAGTTGCTAATAAATCCTGTGTATCAGTTGCTTTAAAAACACCATTAATACACAATCGCTGATTGTTCATTCCAAGTTCATTCAGTTCAGTACTTGTTCTGGATGCTTCCTTTAAAGAAGCTCTGTCTGCCCTTGCTACAATGTAAAATGTAGAAAGAGCTGAATTTCTTAATCTGTCTACTACTATATGATACCTTTCCTTACCGCTTTTAAGTGCAGAGCTTGGTCCAAGGCAAGAAGCTCCATCGGGATTTTCATCTGTAAAATTAGACCAGGCCGCAGGTAGTTCAAGCAATCTTAATGTATGACCAGTAGGTGCCGTGTCAAATATAATGACATCAAACTTTTCTCCTTCTGTTTCATTCGATACAAATCGGGAAAATTCGTCAAAGGAAGCTATCTCTGTTGTGCAAGCACCTGATAGATCTTCTCTGATCTTTTTTATTTTTTCTTTCGATGCAGTACCTTCTAAAGGTTTTGTTACTCTATTTCTATATTCTTCAGCGGCATTTTCAGGGTCTATGTTTATAGCAAATAGATTGTCAATGCCTTCTATCGGATTAATGTTTTCATCTACGGGGCTTTCTAATACATCTTTTAAATTGGAAGCAGGATCTGTACTTACAAGGAGCACAACTTTACCCGAATCTGCCAATTCGACTGCAGTTGCACAAGCAAGTGATGTTTTTCCTACGCCTCCTTTTCCTGTAAAGAATAAATATGAAGTAGAGTTAGTCATTTTTTATTATTTTAATATAGTAATAAGTCATGGTTATAATCATTATAATTTGCCAAAATCATATTGTATATACCATCACATAAATTATTTGAAAAGTATAAGTTGGCTGTCATTATTAGCCTTTACCCAATGCTTCACCATTGGTGCAATCCTAACATAGTCCCCAGATAATAATGTTTCTTTTACATCTTGTTGATTTTCAAAGACAACTTCCCCAATTACACAAACCAAGAGAGTGGGGATTTTAGTAATATGTTCTTTTAAATCATAACTTGAGACCTTATCGAATGTGTAATCAAACATACATTTTCAGCTTTCTTTGAAATACAAATTGTTTTATCTTTATACTGTTCATTCGAGATGACCACAGTAGGTTTAAGCACGATTTCACTTATCATATATTTACCATTCCACCATTTCTAATTTTCCTTTTGCCTCACAATCAAAGCATATAAATTCGAGCTTTGAATTTTCTGCATTGGCTAAAAAGGTTGTCATTAAGCAACTACTAATGGCACTCACAAATAATGTTCGGGAGACCATTTTCCCTTCATTCCTTGTGAAAATTCAGGCGGAGTTACTACCTCTATTTTACTCGAAATATCTGGAGAACTCAAAGTCCCTTGTCTTGTTGAATTCCATTGCAAATCGACTTTAAAATTCATGTATATCATTTATTGTTATTGAATTATAATATGAATAATTTCAATCAAAACTTGCAGATAGTATAAAGTTCAATTATCCTCAGTGACCCTTAATACCCTAAAAACAACTTGATAATTATCGACTTGTATTTGTTCACTTTCAGTTCAGGTTTCTTCCTTCTTATCTCTTATTTAGAAAGGCTGAATACATCCAAACCAGTTTTTCCTGTTGTCGAATGTAATCACTCATCAAGGCATTAGTACCTTCATTATCTGCATTATCACTAAGGCCCAGCAATTCTCTTTGATGTGTAATAATTGCATCTTTTTTCTATGTATTTTATAGTCTCCAAAGTTAGGTTTGACTTGTAAACATTTAGCTGATATGAGTCAGGCAAGAAAGTGATTTAAATCAAGCATTAATAAGACTCCATTGCAAATCATTCTTTGAATGTTCCTTAACATTTACTATTTTAACATATTCTTGAGCGAATCATTACTAACCCACAAATAGAATTTTATGTTATGAATACTATTCTAATCATTGAAGACAATCTAGACATTCGCGAAAATCTTGAAGAATTATTAGAATTAGAAGGTTTTAAAGTAGCCTCAGCTTCTAATGGAAAAATCGGTCTTGATAAGGCATTACTTTTAAAGCCTGATTTGATACTTTGTGATATTTCAATGCCTGTAAAAAATGGCTATGAAGTTTTTAAGGCACTCCAGTTACCTCCTTTCTCCCACAAAATTCCTTTTGTTTTTCTAACTGCAAGTGCTCAACAAAAAGAAATAGCAATAGGCAAAAGTATTGGTGCTGATGCCTATATAACAAAACCATTTGATATGCCGGAGTTATTGATTACCATAAATAAAATTCTATAAAGACTTCTATTTCAAGAGCTGGAACATGATAAGTGAACAGGAAAATGTAGGACTAAAGAAACAACTCAGCACCATACATATTCTATTGTACGGCGTTGGAACCATGTTAGGTGCAGGCATTTATGTTTTAGTAGGAAAAGTAGCAGGTTATGCTGGAACGCTTGCTCCACTTTCCTTTGTTATTGCAGGGGTTTTAGCAGGATTAACAGCTTATTCCTATTCACTCCTTTCTCCTCGTTTTCCAAAAAGCGGTGGGGAAGTTGTCTTTGTTGAAAATGCGTTTAAATCCAGAACTTTGGCATCCATCGTTGGTTGGTGTGTAATTTTTACTGGCTTCATTTCTGCTGCGGCGATTATCAAAGGATTTGTTGGTTATCTTGATGTATTTATACAATTACCAGATGCATTGGTCATAATTGTTAGTATGTTGATTTTATGCCTACTTGCCATTTGGGGAATAGCCGAATCATTGAATGTCATCGGCATCATAACACTAATAGAAATTGGTGGTCTATTATTTGTCATTTTTATTGCGGGTATTGATGCTGAGAAATTCGCTTCTCAGTTTTCTCAAATGTTTGTTAAGGCACCTGGTTATGATGTATTCGCAGTTTTCCAAGGAGCATTCTTAGCTTTTTATGCTTTTATTGGTTTTGAAGATTTGGCCAATATTGCTGAAGAAGCTAAAACACCAAAAAAGAGCATGCCTCTTGCTATTATGGGAAGTTTTTTCATTTCGTTATTGCTATATGTAGTAGTTGCAATTGTAGCCGTACTTTCTTTACCGTTAGAATTGCTATATACAACCAATGCGCCAATGGCGGAAATTGTTGCCCATAAGGGACAACAATATGTATACGTAATAAGTCTGATAAGCTTAATTGCAGTAATAAATGGAGTATTGGCACAGGTGATTATGGGTTCAAGGGTTCTTTATGGTTTGGCTGCTAAAAATAGTGCTCCAAAAATATTTCACCAAGTTCATAAAAAATTCAGAACTCCTGTTTTAGCAACATTAGTTATTTCGATCGGAATTGCTAGCTTGGCCATTTTTATTCCCATAGTACAACTTGCCAACTCCGCTAGCTACGTAATCATCAGTGTTTTTGTTCTTGTTAATCTCTCTCAGACAAAGTTAGCCTTTACTGATTTTGGGAATAAGCGTTGTTGGGTTAATAGTAAGTTTCTACTGCCTTTGATAGCATCCATACTCTGTGTTGTATTTCTGGTCTATAAAATAGTAGCTGTTACTTAAAACACCCAAATTGTGTGCTTTGTGCTTTATCAATTAAACTCGAAAGAATTTGTTCCTGTTTCTTCAGACTTTGATCGAAAGATAAAGGATTTTTTCTAACCAATACTTTCAATACAAATTCACCTATAAGTCCAGTTATTCTATACATATAAGATTGACTATCTTCTATTATTCAAATTTCATTAGTTTCAACCCTTCCTCAATTTACAGTAGTTGATGGGAGCCCTTCACTTTCTAGATTTTCTAAAAACAATCCAGTTATAGCTCCAACACTTAAACCTGCTAAAACGCCACCAATTGCACCCACTAGAAGATTGAACAACAGCGAACTTTGTTCATTAGGAATAGAAGCAAATAAGTAAATCCACCCTAATCCAAGTCCCCATCCTAAGGCATTGCCTACTATCCATTTATAAGCTTTTTTAGCATACTTTCTTAATGAAAACCATTGAAACCAACCAAATATTGCACCTAGAATTAAACCCATAGAGATGCTCAATAGTCCGAAAACATATGGATTGAAAAAATCAAAATTAGGGTTTAATTTAGTGTCAGTTGTATTTTCTGGCATTATGAAAAGAGAAGGAAGCATGCCTAAGAACCAACCAAGAACGCCAGGTAGCGCTGTATAAAATAGCCACTCCCTTTGAGGTATTTTTGAAAACTTTGTCACTAATACTTTCCATTGTAAATAACTCAAAATTGAACCTTCTAATAATCCCGCGAACATCATGGCAAGAAGGACTATTGATTTTGCACCTACACTCTGAGGATCTCCAATTGACCAATTTATAAAATACGCAATACCTCCCGCACAAGCAATTCCTAGCAGTTCTCCAATTGCACAGTTAATAGTCCATTTTTTCCACAGTGTAGTCATATCATTCTATCTCTTGTTTCTAAATGTTTCCAACGCATCTATATTCTGCAGTATTCGTTTGATTAATTCCTTATTTGAGTTATGATAATTAATGGAATTCTTTCTGAAGCCAAACGGGTAAGCCAAGGATATAAAACAATTATAATCTTTAGCGATATAAAGTAAAGTAGAAACTGGAACATCAATTTGAACCATAAATCGCTCTCTCTTACAGGGCTCTATTGCCCGCTTATAAAATACTCAATGTCTTCAACTGAGTTAAAATAGATTAGAAATTCTAAACCTTCCTTCGTACCTGCTTCTAAAACCGGTAAGGTGATGATCCGCCCCCTCTCAATCAGTCTTATTGAACCTCTAATTTCATTATGATCAGTAAGCACAACAGAGAAATTTTCTCTAAGACACTTTTCTTCTTTCTGATGAATATTGGCTCTGCCGTCAGAAAATATGGAATGGCTATGTAAGTCAATTGATTTCATATAGAAGCATAATTACATGAATATTTTCCGCTGTTAAATCTTATAACAACATAATGTGTTCAAATTATTTGCCTTGATTAAATAAGTAATTTCCAAGAAGCTCGTTCACATATTGTGTAATTTTTTGATCAGGGTTTTTAATGTAATCGAATTTTGGACCATAGATAACCCCGTGCCAAACGATTGACTGAGTATTGGTTAGTATAACATCAAAAATAATTGATCCTTCAGTATAATTAACGACTTTTGTTGAACACTGCGCTCCATACACCCACCGACCATAATAATTACATTCCTCAGTTAAATACGAATTCCTTTCTTCCTTAATGAAAAACTGGATTAATATATCTGGACTGTCAGATCTCTCATATCCCCGTGTTTGAAAATTCTTATGTAAACTGTTGGATACACGTATTTCTTGTATTCGATTTACCCCTTTTTGGCATTCACCCTCTACGTTGTAAGTTGTTCCTTTTAGATAGGAATCCTTTTCAAGGTGGTCACTATAATAACGAACTGAGCTACAGGAAAACAATATAGCTGTAAGTGCAAAAAAGACTATATTCTTCATATGATGGATTTTAATAAATAATAGTTAATATTATAATCAAGCTTTTAATTGATATTTATAAGAGGCAGAAGGACTCATTGCTTTTCTATCAATTTAGTTTTGACTTTCTGGTTTAACTCCAATTGTGCTTTCTTCAAATTACGTTGTAGTTCTTTTAAATTTTTATAGATTGGTAGTTCCTCGGGATATTTTCCTGTATTCTGTTTGATTAAAGATCTAATCTGAGTACCTATCTTCCAATGCTCTCTTGCAGCTATCGCTTCAGAAGGATTTCTTAATAAATTGAGCCTTTCCTTTGTAAGTGTAATTCTAAAAATATTGGCAGATAATTCGGGTACTCCAATGTATTCACTCATTTTTTTATTTGACGGTATACCTCTTTTTTCTTTTAATTCAGACATGGTATGGTTATACATTCCTAAATACCCTTCATTCGTGAAATACTGGAAATCCTTTACATGTGCACTTCTTGCCATACTTGATAGCATTTTATTCATCTCCGTAAGTTTACTCGCTTCAGAAATACGCATCAAGTAGTTTTGATTTTTCAATAAAGCACTAATTTCTTCAAGATCGTTTAGAAAAAATGCTCTTGCTCTTCTAACTATAGGCTTGCGATTATCAGCTTGGTAAGCGATAAGAAAACAAGCAAATTTTGTCAGTTTTATATCTTTTTTTCTTTCCATCTTTGTAGATATAAAATTATCATCTAAAGGTATTCCTAATTGCATACATGCTAATTTGGCTTTATCAATGCTTGGCATCAAAGAAGACAATGATGCGTAGCCTAAAACATCTGCATACCAACTTGCCCACCAATAATACTTTTCCTTCTCCTTGAGGCTAAAGTCGATGAATAGTGATTTTTCTTTAGTTGGTATTACTTCCATGGTAAAAATTATTTAGCTATGAATACATAATGGCAAATTCGTAGACCTTACTTATGTTCCTATATATTTTGATTACACAATACCGCAGCCCATTTTAGTTAATTCGTAACGTAAAATATTCTACTTCCTTAAAAATTAAAAGAACGCGCCTCGAAATTAAATTGCTTAACAATAAATAACCATGATGAATATCATACTCCAGATTAATAAATATCATCTAAATATAGCTTCCCTTCACGCTATATTTAGATCAAATATATTTTCGTGAAAAAAATTCTTATTCCAACTGACTTCTCAGAAAATGCAAGTGATGCTTTAACGTATGCTTTAGCTTTTCTCGCTGGAAAATCGGCGGAAATACATGTAATGCATGTATTCAATCTTCCCCAAACAGTAACATCATTAAACTATTTAGGTACTCCTACAGGAAATGCTGCATTAAACAGAGCAACTGAGAACCTATCTGCAATAGAAATTCTATTCAATGAGTATTCTGAGAAAAATAGTGGAAAGATAAAAGTAAGCACCATACTAGTTAAAGGACCTTACTCATCAACGATAAACAAAGAAGCAATTAGATTAAATGTAGACCTGATAATAATGGGAACACAAGGAGCAAACCATAGTTTCGCTGATAAGGTATTTGGAACAGTATCAACTGGAGTTACGGCTAATGCATCTTGCCCAGTATTACTCGTTCCGAAAGGCTACATTTATAAAGGGATCACCAATATAATTTTTCCCACCGCTCTTAATCATGAAGATTCATATGAACTAGATATAGCTTTGCAATTACTACAGCCACATACTGTAATTTCACATGTACTTCACATTATAGAAAATCAAGAAAACAGTAATGACGAAGAGCAAGAGAAGTTTGCATCTTATATTTCTGAGCATTCGAAGGCAATCCAAACCATCTTTTATCTGGAGCTAGCTAAAACCATTGAGGATGTAATATCCGAGTATGCAGACAGGCATGATGCTGAAATGATAATTATGCATAAAACCAATCAATCATTTTGGGACAAACTATTTAAAAGAAGCCACACGCATAAAATGGCCAGCTTAATAAATGTGCCTCTAATGGTCATCGATAATTAATTGTAATCTCATAATTGAATTAAATATAGTTTCTGTTTAATTAAAGAAGTACTTGTGCCAATGTTAAATAGAATCTCTTTGATTAGGCTTTGCTTTGATAGTATTTATTATCCCTAATCCCAGTTCTATAATACTATAATATTAAAAAGATGAAAACCGCCTCTACAGTATTTTTTGATCAAACACAACTATGTGTTGATGCGGTGATTGCTGATGTTGGTAAAAATATTGTGCTTGGAATACCCTTAGGCTTAGGAAAGCCTAATCATTTTGTCAATGAATTATATGATAGAGCAAAACTAGATAAGGGAATATACCTAACAATTATAACGGCGTTAACCTTAGAAAAACCCAAAGGAAAAACATTGCTGGAAAAAAGATTTTTTACCCCTTTCTCAAAACGTGTATTTGGAGACTTTCCTGACATGCTCTATGAAATTGATCGGTCTAATAATATGCTTCCTTCAAATGTAAAAGTGATTGAATTTTATTTACCAGCTGGAAAATACAAGAATGACAAACATGCACAAAGAAATTATATCAGCAGTAATTATACCCATGTTGCCAGAGATCTAATTGATAGAGGTGTCAATGTCATTGCTCAAATGATCAATCTATCTTCGAACAAAAATAGTCTTAGCTTAAGTTGTAATGCAGATGTGACACCAGATATAATTAGTGAATATAAAAATGAAAAAATAGTCTTCGTTGGCCAAGTCAATCGAAATCTACCATATATGTATGGAGATGCTGAGATGCCTATAGAATCATTCGATTATATCATAGACAATATCATTTATGATTTTCGCTTATTTGGTCCACCAAAAATGCCTGTATCCAATACTGATTATATGATTGGACTTCTAGCAAGTACGCTTGTAAAAGACAATGGAGAATTGCAAATAGGTATTGGCTCTTTGGGTGATTCCTTAGTCTATGCTTTAAAAATTAGACATGAGCAAAATGCAACTTATCAAAGTATTTTAAAAGATTTAGAAGTCGATAACAATTTTGGCAAAATTATTAGTAGGATAGGTGGTAAGGAAAAATTTGAAATGGGCCTTTTTGGAGCAACTGAAATGCTGGTGGATAGTTTTATGTTTTTGGTGGATAACGGAATTATGAAAAGAAAGGTTTACGATCATATTATTATTCAAAAATTAATTAATGCGAAATTGATACTGGAAGACAAAGTAACGGAAGACACGCTATTTTTACTTCTGAGCCATGGTGCTATTTCACCACATTTGACATTATCTGATTTTAATTTTTTACAGCATTTTGGAATTTTTAAAGAGAATCTGCTTTTTCAAAATGGCAACATTGTATTTCAAGATGGCAATAAGGTAGAAGCAGATATGAACAAAGATAAATGTGCTAAGAAGATTGTTTTACAGTGCTTAGGTAATAAATTAAAAAATGGACATATTATACATGCAGGCTTCTTTGTAGGTCCAACCAAATTCTATAATTGGCTCAGAGAAATGTCTGAAGAAAAGCGGAGGCAAATCAATATGAAGAGTGTTCGTAAAATTAATCAACTTTATGGTCATGAAGAAATTGATCGCTTGCATAGAAGAAATGCCCGATTTATAAACACTTGCTTAATGATGACCTTGTCAGGCGCAGCCGTTTCTGATGGCTTAGCTGACGGAACAGTGATTAGTGGTGTGGGTGGACAATACAATTTTGTAGAAATGGCGCATGCCCTTCCTGATGGACATTCCATATTGCAGCTAAGAGCTACTCGGAGTTCAGGTGGAAATATTATTTCAAATATTATTTGGAACTATGGACATATAACTATTCCTCGACATCTTCGAGACATTGTAATTACAGAATATGGAATCGCATTTATTCGAGGAAAAACAGATGAAGAAATCATTAAAGAATTGATTCAAATTGCAGATTCACGATTTCAAAATGAACTGATAGCCAAAGCTAAACATTCAGGAAAACTTTCAGCAGAATATGAATTGCCTATAACTTATAAAAACAATCATCCAGAATCCATCAACCAACAATTAAGCAAATATAAAAAAGAAGGATACTTTCCTGCATTTCCATTCGAAACTGATTTCACGAAAGAAGAACAAGTTATTGGAAAGGCTTTAAAATCTTTAAAGAAAAATACTAGCACCACATATAAAAAAATTAAATCCGCATTAAGAGCTTTGATGATATTCAGAGTCCCCGCCAAAACAATTCCATATTTAAAGCGTATGAAGCTAGAAAGACCTAATAGTGTTGAAGAAATATTTTATCAGAAACTGTTGATCAGTGAATTAATGTTTGTCTTAACAAACAAATAAATACTGCAATTTTCCCATGCAAATTTTGCCTCATTCTTACATCAAATCTAATTCGATTTAAAACAAGTGAGAATGACAAAGATCATTAGTATAGGTAATTATGCTCATTGCAAATAAGCATTCTTGATTACATTTTTGTAAAAAGAATGCAACTATGAAAAATGCAATAAATTATAATTTAGAATCTATATCATTTCAATCTCGAGTAGCAAGGCTTGTAACACTTATTAAACTACAAAAGCCACCAACTAAGCGAATTGATTTCAATAATTTAATGGAGGAATTATTACCGGAAGTCAAGCAATATATAAAGAGACAATTTAGTATTGCTCTCAAAAACGAGACGCTACCTAAAGGAAAGTATAAAATAGAAGATTTTACTGATGAGTTATATATTCAAGCTTATGATCACATCCAAGACTTTATAGAATCAGATAATATGCATAAGTGGTTGTTTTTAAAAGCCGATGAGATTTTGGAGGATATAATCATAGAAGAAGATTTCAACAACATGTTTTTTAAAAATATAGAAGACTATACTAAAGAAGAGTGGAAGGCAATGGAAGAATTATTTACTCGTGATGGTGATGGAGATTTAATAATGCTGGAAGATTTAGATGACATATCCTATTCGAAGCAAAATTATACTCTGGAAGAAACATTTATCAATCATATAGAAAATGATTTGATAGAGAAAATAAACGCAAGTCTAACTAAAAAAGAGATTCATAGACAAATTGAGTCGATATTGCTTTTCTTGCCTTTCAATATGCGTACTATTTTCGAACTTTCTGTTTATCACAAATTTGAGTCAGCTGAGATTGCCGAGATTAAAAAAATAAGTGTTCAACAAGTCAATACAATTCTAATTCAAGCGAAAAAACAACTGTCTAATATACTATTCAATAAAAGATAAATATCAAGGCAAACATCTATTGTTTCTATAATCAGTATATAAATATGCTCATGATAATTGAAAAATATAACTACAGATTTGATACCCTTTTACAGCCCGTCGAAGAAATTAAAACTGAAGGATATACAATTGAATTTGCTTCAAGCGAAACTGGTTTTCTCAATCCTGAAAATAAAAAAACATACTTACCTGGGAATATTAGCACAGTTGAAATTATAAGGTTGTATGCTCCCTTTTTAGACCGAGATGGAGATAGCATCTTATACTTATTGGAAACGGACGTTGACCATAAAGGATGGATAAGTGATTCCTACTCGATTTATAACTGTACCAATTTAACTGAACATATTACCAACATTAGAACTCATTTTTAGTCCAATGAATATGAAATATAAAGATTATTACAAATTGCTTGGTGTAAAGAAAGATGCTACTCAAAAGGAAATAAAAAAAGCCTATAGAAAATTAGCAGCCAAATATCATCCAGATAAAAACCCTGGAAACAAACTAGCAGAAGAAAAATTTAAAGAAATAAATGAGGCGAATGAAGTTATAGGCAATTCCGAAAAGCGACAAAAATATGATACACTTGGTGCTAATTGGGCTGCCTATGAACAAGGTGGTGGTGATTGGAAACAGTATGCTCAACAAGGACGTCAAAGTGGTAATCGACGAGCTGGACAATCTTTTACTTTTGAAGGCGACCCTTCAGAATATTTTGGGGAAAGTGGCCATTCAAGCTTCTTCGATATGTTTTTTGGTAATGAGGATGATTTTAGACAAAATCGTGGCCAAAAAAGCTTTAGAGGGCAAAACATTGAAGCAGAACTACCTATCACTTTACTTGAAGCATACCAAGGTAGTAGGAGAGCTTTTGAATTGAATGATCAAAAAATGCGAATCACTATAAAGCACGGTGCTTATGATGGTCAACGCTTGCGTATTAAAGGAAAAGGGCAGATTGGTGTAAATGGTGGTGCTGCAGGAGATTTGTTTATTATACTAAAAGTACAACCAGACCATCGTTTCGAACGAAAAGGTGACGACTTAGTTTATAAGGCAAATGTAGATTTGTATACTGCCGTATTAGGAGGCAATATTCAGGTACCTACAATGACAGGCTTTGTTAAATTACCCATTCCAAAAGGAAGTCAAACAGGAAAAACACTTCGACTTAAAGGAAAGGGTATGCCCAAATATGGAAAAGACAAAGAATTTGGTCATTTGCTCATCAAACTGAATGTAACCCTTCCAAAAAAACTGACTAAAGAGGAGGAAGATTTATTTAACAAGTTACAAGTATTGAGTAAGAAAAATTCTATAACTGTTTAAATACAAAGATTAAAAAGCTTATAAAAATGAACCTAAATAAATTTACTATAAAATCTCAGGAAGCCATTCAGCGAGCTCAGCAAATAGCAATGGAGAATGCACATCAAGCCATCGAACCAGCCCATATATTAAAAGGAATTTTCGAGATTGATGAAAATGTTACTCCATTTGTTTTTAATAAACTGGGAGTGAATTTTAATGTGATCAAACAAACCATTGATGGAATGATGCAATCCTTTCCTAAGGTGAGTGGTGGAGAGCAATATTTGTCAAAAAGCGGAAATGAGGTCTTACAAAAAGCCAATACTTTCCTCAAAGAATTTGGGGATGAATATGTAGCATTAGAACTAATAGTTTTGGGTGTTTTAAAAACCAAAGACCAAGCTTCCCAAATACTTAAAGACAATGGCATCACCGAGAAAGAATTAATAGCTGCCATCCATGAATTACGTAAAGGGAAAAAAGTAACTAGCAATAGTAGCGAAGACACTTATAATGCATTAGATAAATATGCAACTAACCTTAACGAACGTGCTCATACTGGCAAGCTCGATCCAGTGATTGGAAGAGATGAAGAAATCCGTAGAGTGCTACATATCTTAGCACGTCGAACGAAAAACAACCCAATTCTAATAGGCCAACCTGGAGTCGGAAAAACCGCCATAATCGAAGGCTTAGCAAATCGGATTGTAGAAGGTGATGTCCCTGAAGACTTACAAGACAAGGAAATATATTCGCTGGATATGGGAGCATTAATTGCAGGAGCAAAATTCCAAGGTGAATTTGAAGAACGCCTCAAAGCTGTCGTAAATGAAGTAATGAGTTCAGAAGGAAAAATCTTCTTATTCATAGATGAAATTCACACATTAATTGGAGCTGGCAAGGGGCAAGGAGCCATGGACGCTGCAAATATTCTCAAGCCTGCATTGGCAAGAGGTGACCTTCGAGCAATTGGTGCAACTACTTTAGATGAATACCAAAAGTACTTTGAAAAAGACAAAGCCCTAGAACGTAGATTTCAGATGGTACTTGTTGATGAACCGTCCGAAGAAGATGCAGTCTCTATTCTGCGAGGTTTGAAAGAAAAGTATGAATCTTATCACAAAATCAACATCACCGATGGTGCAATAGTATCTGCAGTTCAACTTTCTACAAGGTATATTACCGATAGATATTTACCTGATAAAGCAATTGATTTAATTGACGAATCTGCTGCAAAGCTACGACTAGAAATGAATTCAATGCCGGAAGAATTAGACGAAGTCGAAAGAAAAATACGTCAATTAGAAATTGAAAGAGAAGCAATGAAACGAGAGAAAGACAAGGAGAAAGTGAAGCTTATAAATGAACAATTGGCCAACTGGGAAGAGAAAAGAAATGCCATTAAAGCACAATGGGAATCAGAAAGAGCCGTGGTCTCAGGTGGTCAAAAATTAAAAGATGAGATTGAACAACTAAAACTCGAAGGGAATCGTGCAGAACGAGAAGGTGATTTTAGTAAGGTAGCTGAAATTCGTTATGGAAAAATTCCAGAGATAGAAAAACAACTGGAAGCTTTGAATAAACAAATGCATGATATGCAAGAAAAAGGCAATCTACTTGTAAAAGAAGAAGTTGATGCCGAAGACATTGCAGCTATCGTCAGTAAGTGGACTGGAATTCCTGTAACACGAATGCTACAAGGTGAAATGGAAAAGTTGATTCAATTAGAAGACGAACTGCACAAGCGAGTCGTGGGACAAGATGAAGCAGTAGAAGCTGTTGCTTATGCCATTAGAAGAAGTCGTACGGGCTTATCTAATGAGAAACGTCCAATAGGTTCTTTTCTTTTTCTTGGAACCACTGGTGTGGGAAAAACTGAATTGGCAAAAGCTTTAGCTGACTATCTATTTAATGATGAAAATTTGATGACCCGAATTGATATGAGTGAATATCAAGAACGTCATGCAGTTAGTCGATTGGTTGGAGCGCCTCCAGGATATGTAGGGTATGATGAAGGAGGTCAATTAACAGAAGCTGTTCGCAGAAAGCCTTATAGCGTCGTCTTATTAGATGAGATTGAAAAAGCACATCCTGATGTATTTAATATTTTGTTGCAAGTTTTAGAAGATGGTCGTCTAACTGATAACAAAGGCAGAGTCGCTAATTTCAAGAACACGATTATCATAATGACATCAAATATCGGCTCTGATGTTATTAGAGATAGTTTTGAAAAAATGACTGAATCAAACAAAGAAGAAACGATTGAGAATACCCAAAATAAGGTATTTGAATTATTGAAACAAACAGTGAGACCAGAGTTCTTAAATCGCATTGATGAAGTTGTGATGTTCCGTCCATTGTCTAGAAAAGACATTCGGGAGATAACAGAACTCCAACTTAATAATTTAAAGGGGGTGATGCACAAGCAAGGAATTGAATTAGAATTTTCAAAGGAAGCGATGGATTGGTTGGCAGAAAAAGGATTCAATCCTGAGTTTGGTGCAAGACCTTTAAAAAGAGTTATTCAAAAACGAGTTTTAAATAAGTTGTCTGATGAGATTTTGTTAGGAAAAATTAAAGAGCAGAGCAAATTAGTATTGGACGTTTTCGATGGAACGATAGTTTTTCGACAACCCTCCAAAAGTGAGTTAAAAGAAAGCTGAAGGTAATTTATTACTATAATACTAGCAAATATTAGTTTCTAAATGAAAAAGATATGAAAAGTAATTTTAATCAACTCATTAATAGCGATAAGCCAGTACTTATTGATTTCCATGCGGAGTGGTGTGGACCATGCAAAATGTTAGCACCCATCATTAAAGAAGTTTCCAAAGCTATGAGTGGAAAAGTCCGTGTTATCAAAATAGATATTGATAAAAATCAAAAATTAGCACAAAAATATCAAGTTCGAGGCGTACCGACACTCGCATTGTTCAAAAATGGCAATATAGTTTGGAAGGAATCAGGAGTTAAAACCAAGACGCAAATCATTAAACAATTAGAACAAAATTTATAAAAAAGAATGTTGTAGTTTATCGGTCCAAAAGAAACTATGAAGGATCATTGAGTGATTTTCGAGATTTCCTTTTTGGTAGCCGAATGAAACATCTTGCAAGTGACCTCCTCAATCCAAGACTTTTAAAATCTCATGCATAAATACTTTTAAATATGAAAAGGTCAAAAATTAACTTGGGTACAGCCTTTTTGTTTTTATTATGTAACTGTTCGTTGTATACGCAGTCTAACAGTGGCCTGTTTTTTGAAAAAATAACTGGAGTTGATTTATCAAATAGAATACATGTTGAATCTCCAACAAATACCTTGTTTCATGATTTGTGTAAATCAAATGCACCATCTCAAAAAGTTGGACTGCCGTTTATTGGAGATTTTCATTTCAATAATTACGCATTTGTAGATGACACTGATAATATATTTAAGTACAACTACTTCTTAACAACAGCAGACCTTTATCCCTCTTTGTTTTTATTTGACAATAAAAACTCTTCAGCCAACATTAGATTAACTTTCGGGCTAAAAATTAGGGTTTGGAACAAAAGGAGATATTCTTTCCGAACCCAGTACGGGCCATCACATGTTATTAAAACACCAAGCTATTTGCCAGGGATTTATTATTCAAGAATAATAAAGTCAAAGACACAAGAAAATGTCAGGCAGCTACAATATTTAGAAATCGGCTTCACGCATCATTCTAATGGTCAAGATGCACCTACACTTTTAGTCCAAGATTCAACATTGACAATTCCAGGTAACTTAAAGTATAATATTGAAGATGGGGATTTTTCAGCCAATAATCTGTCAATAGGATATTCTATCAATACTGTACATTTTTCAAAATACAAGCAATTACATTCCGTAAGGATAATTTTCGATGGCTTGGATGCACAAAAATATGATCATGATGATCTGCACAGATATAGAATATTATATACATTTCATCATGGGATATTTTCGAAATTGAAATATACAGAAAGTGCATCTGAGAAACACAGGATGGCTCTTGAGCTAGGATTAGGCATGAGAGATTTGAGTTCCTTTTCTATAGATCAAGCGTTGGTATTTAAAGTAGAGTACAATTACAGGATTGATTTCTTAGAGAATATATATTTATTACTTGAGTACAATTATTTGGGACAAGATGATTACAATATATATCTGGAGAACAGTATTCATCATTTTAGAATTGGTTTCTCTAGTTTCTTATCATTGAAATACTGAAATGACCACAATCACCTTGCTCCGTGATTTTAATTAGTCATTTTTCTCACAGTTTGATCAACCTTTGTGTTAATAAGTATTCAATATGTTTAAAAGAGCAAGTATATTATTTGTATTGATTCTTGTATTCAGTGATTTTTCATATGGACAACAAGTCATTGCGAAAGACACTCTAGAAAAAAAAGGCATAACACATTTGAAAGCCTTCAGTTCTGGCCTTGTGCAAAATATACTCTTGAACAGGGTCAACAGACATCTAATTCCTACAGGCAGAGATTGGGCGAATGTAAATTTTTCTACTTGGAAAGAAACTTTAACGACTGCGCCGAGTTGGGATTGGGATTTGTTTACAACAAACTGGTTTGCGCACCCCTATCAAGGATCCATGTTTTATAATGGAGCTCGAAATCTGGGCTTATCATTTTATGAATCAACAATTTATTCTGTGACGGGAACGCTCGTATGGGAATTTATGGGAGAAACCTATCCTGCCAGCACAAATGATTTGTTTACCAATATCATCGGTGGATTTCATTTGGGCGAAATACTCTATCGCTTGTCAGAAAATGTATTGGATGATAGAGCGGTTGGAAGCGAACGATTAAGAAGGGAAGTATTGGCAGGAATGATAAATATAAATGGTTCTCTAAACAGAGTGATATATGGAAAGGCTTTTGATAAAAACTTGCATATGGGGCATGAACGAATACCCATAAAAAAGCTTTTTTATATTTCAAATGCATTGTCAATTCAGCATCCTCAAAATAAAACGAATATCTCTAATCCATTAATTGGTTTAAAATTAAAGTATGGGGATTACTCAAAACCCAATCCCAACATTTCTCCTTATGATTATTTTGATTTATCTACTTGGGTTAGATTAGATTTTGATGTCAATTCAGATAATGTTACTTCTCATCATTTTAAGGCGTTTTTTAACTTGAGTTCTCATGCCATTATTTATGGAGATTTCAAAAAAACTATTCATGGAAATAATATTTTGACTGGCATATTCCAACATTACGATTATTTCAAAAATGACGACTTTGAGTTGGGTTCATTTGCGTTAACTTATGGTTATATTTTTGAATCACCTGAAAAGAAAACGCGATTAAATTTACAAGCAGGACCAATAATTCTTGCGGCTGCTGATAGCAAATCAACAGATCATGTCAGACCAAAAGAATATGTAAATGCTATCATGAGAGACTATGTAATGGGATCAGGGATAAATACCAAATTTGAGATTTCTAAAACTTTCTTTAATAAGATAAACATCTCTTTCAATCATGGATACTGGATGTTGTTTTCCCTTTCGGGAGTGGATGGGACAGAGACCATTCATAGGTTTTCAGGTGAGCTGGGCTATGATGTTTCTCCTGTTCTCAATATTTCGTTGTCCTTGTTAAATCACTATTCTGCAGGTGACTATGAGGAGGAAGAATATATTTTTAAGGATGGAGAAAGATATTCTGACTTCAAAATTGGAGCCTCTATTACTTTAAAGTGATTTATCGATTCGGCTTTTATTAGAATGCTATATACGAATATCCAGTCTTACTCAAAGCAAGTGTTCTGATTCTTTCACAGGTAGCCTTGAAAACAGCGTTTACTAAAGCAACTGCCTCCAGTGGTGTTCCTGCTCCTTCGACACCGCTTGATAGTTCATCAACTTCTGATCCTCATAACTGATCAAAGATTGCAAACTTTCATCACTAGGTATTGGTCTAGTGATGCTTAACGCTGGTGTTAATAATCCGCTCACAGCACAATGGCAAATTAAAGTCATAATAAGTTTTTTTAAAGTTTCAACATCTAAATAGAAATATGATTTCAAATTCAAAGATTGAAAGATTCATTTTTCTGGAGCCTTCACTATATGATACGAATCCAAAATTGGGACTAGGATACCTTTTTGATTAGCTGTTTCCCAAACTTTACGGCTAAAGCTAATCCAATCTTTTATATTCTTAGTTGCATCTGCATTTTGGGCTAAACCTGGGAGCATAAAAAGTAATAGGTTTTGATTACATTCCATAATTTTGCGTTGTACACAGTTTTCTCTTTTCTGAAACGCTTTACATCGATGCCCAATTCACCTACCACATTCATACACTCCTCCATCGTAGTATACATGTTATACAAGCTATTAATTTTATTTATCATGTTTTGAAAACCGTTTTGTTTTGCCCCTTCAAGTAACATCCCAGCATTGTAAGTAAAATGAGTCATAAGCCAGCCTTTAATATCAGTTTCAGTTCGTGGTCTAAATCCAACACTAGTCAATAAAGATTCAAATATTAACAGTTGTTTAGTGAAATCAGAATTAGTTACCCCTGTTGTGAAATTTGTGATAACCAAGCTTCCAAAGCGTCATTTACCTGCATTGCCATTTGTCAATGGTATATTAAGTTCTGGAATAGTAGAACAAGATAAAGACAAAGAATATATAGAATTCAATAAGACTCTTGAATTCACTGACCCTAAAAGTAATGCCGAGTATACATATATTCCATGTAAAGATGGCGAGGACTTTGAATATACTTCTATCATAGAGTACAATTCCAAAATAGGTAGACAAGTAGCTATTTATCGTCCAAATATTTCGTATTGTAAAGAGATTGCACCCAGTCGAACATTCGTGTTTGTCAATGTACTGGAAGCGCTAGCGGCCCAAGGAATAATTAAAGGAGGTAGAATCGATAATGCAATTGTATTTAGCCATAAAGAGTATCCTGTTGATATGCTCAGCCTGCTTGCCCAAAAATTTAATGTTGATCTAGACATGCTCTCAGATAATGGCATCCTTAATGGTATGACCTTACGATCTCCAAACGAACCAGCGAGACATAAGCTATTAGATCTTATAGGGGATCTCTATTTATTGCGCAAACCCATTAGAGGAAAAATTATTGCGAAAAGACCTGGACACACAGGTAATGTAGCTTTCGCAAAATTTCTTAAAGATATGATGATCAAAAAGGGCAACTTAAAAAGCCTACCGTTCTATGATCCTAAAGCAGAACCTTTATACGATATTTGATGACATCAAAGCTTTAATTCCACTTCGTTATCCAATTCGATTTTGATACAACATCCTCGCAGAAAGAGACAAGTAAGTTGTCGGTGATAAGCAGGTTTCAAAAAATAAAACTTAATGAACCCTCTTTCTCATGACACCATAACATTAAATTCAACAGTGCAATCTTAGGCTCACATGACATAATTATTATATATGTTTCTGCCCTATCTTTAAAATTGAGAAAAAATTAAAAGCAGCTAATCGAACATTCTGCTTTTCTATAAGTATTTAAACCATAGACTTATACTTCTTAAGACAAGAAGGGTTTGTGAGACATGATTTCTAGAAATTTATTTTTAAAGATGAAATGAAAATCTACTAATAAAAAAAATAAAAATCTCAAATAATAAAGACACCATTAATTAAATTTGAATTAAATAATAATTGTATAAAATGACAACAGATAAAAATTCTCTTTCAGCACTCAAAGAAGTGGTTCCTGATATTTCGTTTAAGGAAATCACTAAGATAATTGCCTCTTTTTCAGCCAAAGCGTCTGCCATTGCAGCATTGCCCGTACCCATAATTGATATTGCTGGAGTAACATTTGTACAAGTAAGAATGGTGAATGAAATAGCTTCAAAGTATGGTATAGACTCAGGTGATAAGAGCAAGTTGATCATCACCTCTTTGGCCTCTAATCTTACAGGAAGGCTGATAACGACAGCATTGGAGGAATTGGCATCGACGGCTAAAGTAGATCAGCTTCTTGGTAAGACACTAATTAAAGCGACAATATCAGGATTTATAACTACGCTCACAGGTGAGGTATATGCTGACCATTTCAAAAATAGTGGCACCTACGAAGACCTCTCATTTACAGGCTCTATTGATTATTTTAAACGCCAGTTAAACTCAAATCGAGTAAGTGTTGACAATGTGGCGCAAGCTGCACTTTCTACCATTAATGACAAATTTGATATCTAAACAAAATAAAATTTATATTATATGGAAATGTTAATTAACCTATTAGTAGCAGGCGCATCTTTTTACATCGGAGGGAAACTACTAAGTGGTGTTCAGATGAAAAATTTTTGGCAATGTATAATAGTGGCCATATTAGTAGGTTTTTTAGATATCACATTGGGTACCGTACTCAAGATAGTAACTCTTGGTATTTTATCATTGGGTATTTTCACATGGCTACTCAACGCTATTTTAATACAAGTAGCTGACTGGTTTCTACCTGGCTTTAAAGTCAAAAACTTTTGGTGGGCTTTAGCTCTTGCTGCTATCGTTAGTTTAGCCAGTGGCATTTTATCTAGTGTATTATCTTAATTTTTCAACTTCACCTAATCAAATTATCCAGTGACAATTATTTTTAAATCTCAGAAACTTACCTACTCGTTCAAACTAGTTAACGAAACCTATACGCAATTATCCTAGATTAAGTAGAATAAAAAAGTTAGCTGAAGCAACAATCAGCTAACCAAAAATTCTTTTATGCATAAAATCATAGGTAATCTATTTGTAGTCACCCTTTGAAAATTTGTTCCGCAATATAATCTTTGATATACGCTAACAATCGTTATATATCCAAGGCAAACTCCACATGAATCGGAAAATGATCAGAACCAATATTTTCAAGCACCTTCAATTCTGAAAGTAAAAATTCCGATGAGCAAAAGATATGATCCAGCGGAAATCTAACTGAAAAGTATGTTGGAAAAGTACTATAAGTTCCTCTGCCCACACGTGGATCTTTTAGGCCTGATGTCTTTTTGAATCTCTTTGAAGCTTTACTCCAAACCACATCATTAAGATCTCCGATAACTATTATTAATTCATCTTCAGTAAGTTGACTTATCCGCTTAGCGGCTTCATTAAATTCTGCATCTTTCTGTTTACTTGTCAGAGCTTCACCTGGAATTGGCGGCTTAGGATGCAGTCCCCTGATTCTAATTTTTTGATCTTTTATTTTAACCAGGCAATCAATCGATGGAATGTCATTGTCAGATAATTTTTCTACTTTTTTTTCAATGGGCTTCAACTTACTGAGCATCATCATACCATAAGTATTCTCTTGGATTGCTTTGATAATATAAGGATACTTATCAACTAAAGGTTGCATAGCTTCATACCACGCTTCATTTGTTTCTAACAGTAATACTAGGTCAGGATCTATGGATTTGACCTTCTCTATAAGTTTATCATATTGCTCATTCTTTTGATACACATTATATATCAAAACATTTAAGGTGCTGTAATCTGATCCATCACTACAGCCTTCAATTTCCTTTTTATAAAATTGTGTAAATGGCAAGATATCCCTTAAGCAAATCATAGAACAAACAAAAAGCAAGAATAGTAAAATGCCACTCACCGCATTTAAAGGGCTCATAAAAACCATCAAGACAATCAGAACAATATTGACTATTAGATACCAGAATCTAAAATAAGCTTGTCCGCGGATAAACCAATTTTTGTTATCAGAGATAGGCAGCAACGTGCCAATAATAACCAGTACACTTAAAATGTAAAATACATTCATCTAGGGTCAAACTACGGAAATTTTATTAAATGAAGCTAATCATTTAGTTATGATTTTAAGATTCAATTTTATTGAAGGTAATTATCAATTTCTAAGATTGAAATAACTCGTTCAATCTATCTAGATCTGATCTATTCTGTATATTGGCTTTTATATCTTCCTTAATTATAGCGAGTTCTGCTTCTATCGCATCATGGTATTGTTCCAATTTTGCAGGTTGTTTAATCAAATACTGCAACATGGAGACCAGTTTTTGCATGAGTACGATGTCATGCTTGCAGTATTGACGATAGGCTGCCATAAGGTAATATATTAGATCTCTGTATTTTAAACAATACAGTTGTACCGTAGTACCATTTTCCTCATTTTGATATATCTCATCCTGCCCTAGTTTCATTCTGAGTGCAAGCAACTCCGTCAGATAATCTATAGTAATTATGGCTGTACCCGGATCATTGATTCCAGGAGACATGGCTTTGACTCCTACTTCAGTAATTTGTTTAATGCCTAATGTATAGATTTCAGATACATTTGTACTACTTGAATAAATGAAAAAATTACTTAAATTTTTCACGTCGTCCTTTTCCAGCTTTTTATCTATTGCATATAGCTGAATATTAGGCATAAGGTATTGTCCTTTGAATGGGAAAACTTTTAAATTGATTCCTTTGTCCTGGCAGATTTTCAGCATGCCTTCTAAGTTCACGCCATGATAATAGCCCGCTTTAGTAGAATTTACAATATACCATTTTTCAACATCTACAGCTGATACATTATTATCCTTTTCTTGATCAATTAAATCTATTAGTTTTTGCTTGGTATTGAGAAATATCCTTTTGAGGATATTATTAATCTGAATACCACTACTGACCGTATGTATAAAATAAATAAATGCAATCAAGCAAGCCATAGCGAGTATCATCCCTACAAGTATCGAGAATCCATTTAATGTATATTCATTGCCGTCAGGCAGAACTGTCATAAGTACTATTATATTAAAAACGATAGTGCCTAAATAAATGCCTAGCACTATCTGATTACGTTTATCAGATATTAAACCTGGCAGAAGCCGTGGCGAAAAATTACTGCTGGCCTGATTGAGTAGCATCATTACCATTGAAAAACTAAAAACCATTAGAGAAATCAAACCTCCTATCATAGTAGATAAAATTGACCGGGCAGTATCTGCATTATTTATTACTAGGTAAGGTGCATTATCTATCAGCCACTTGGTCGAGCTGTTATCTTCTATGTACAGCATTATCATTACCAAACATACAAACCCTATAAGAATTATACTAGGATAAAAAGCTATGCTAGATATCAATCTATGGTAATACGAGAGTATTTTATTTTTTAACCTATTTATCATTCACAAAATTTAGATCACTGAGAATAATTTATCCGTTGATCTCACATAATTCTTCTAATAAATATTTGATATAAATCGAACATTTAGATTTTAAACAAGTAAAGTACATAAATAAAGCAATTAAATATGAAATATATAAGTACAATATTAACATTACTGATAGCCTTTTCACTTACTGCTCAAAAGGTAAGTTACCATGAAGGCAACATCGAATACGAAGACGAGCAAATTCAAACAATAGAAGTTAGGCTTACGCCTAATGTGTCGACAATTAAAGACAAATTTTCAGACTGGATGAATGATCATTATGATGTGAATCTTGATGGAAAAAAATTACTCTTTTTCAACAAAGAATTTATGACAGCTGAGGGTGTCATCATACCCCAAATTAGTCCGCGTAAATTAGATTTGCGTGTCAAAATTGATGAATCAAAAAAAGACAATACAATACTTCAAGTATTTGCCTCATACGGTTACAACAATTGGATAACACAAGAGGCTCACCCATATGCATATGATGCATTAAGAGGAATAGTTATTGATTTTATATCAGATTATTTACCCGAATACTATTACGAACGTGTCGAAGAGTCTAAAGAGAATATTGATGATATAGAAGATGATCAAGAAGACATCGAAAAAGATATGGCTGATAATAAAGAAGAAATTGAAGAATTAATGAAGAAAAATGACGAGCTAAGATTTGAACTTGAAGAAAATAGAACAAAACTTAAAAAAGCAAATCAAAAATTGAATACTCGACAAAACGAGTATCAATCTATCAAAAAGACAGTTTCCAAAAAAATCAAATAACAACAATAACAGACACTCACTATATAAAATCATTACAAATCAACGACACTAAAGATTACCTAACAAGAAGGTATTGAAATAACATACCCTCACAAAACAATAAAATATGATACGTTGGATATTCACTTTTATAATAATAGCATTAATAGCAGGAGTTTTAGGATTTGGAGGCATAGCTGGCGCAGCAGCTGGAATAGCAAAAATAATTTTCTACATCTTCATAGTTTTATTTGTTGCATCACTGCTAATGAAATTACTAAACAAGGCTGCGTAAATGATCTTATAAAATTATAACTAGATTAATGAATCAGGTTAGGCCCAAATGGCATAAACCTGATTCAGATCTACAATAGTTTATTTTTGGAAAAACCTTCAATTAAAAAAAAGATAAAAAATATGAAAAATATAAATAAATACGATGACCCTAAAGATGATAAACAGTCTGCTGGTCAAATCTTACCAGATGATAAAAAACAACTTAAGGAAGACATGCCCGATCATGTAAAATCTCCTATGAACGAACTTAAAGACAAAAGCGACGTATCTCCCGAAAAGTAAAATATAACTCAAAGCTGTCTGAAGGCGGCTTTGAGTTTTTTTTTGTAATTCCCCACAACAATTAGACAGAATCATCCTTCCCATTTATAAAGCAAAAAAAACAAAAAGCTTTCCTGAAGTTTGAATTGTGCTCAACTTAAACTTCAGAATAAATTATTTCAATTCCTTATTCCCAAATTAATCTATCTCTCTAAACTCAAACGTACACACATAAATTACCAACCAATAGGTTGAGTTTTTAATCCTTAAATTATTTGAGCCAATCGATTCTTAAAATATCAGACACCACTTGTAGTCTTTAACATAATATAATTGAAAGTCCATTAGTGATACTTGATCTGTATTTTATTAGATTTATACAAGCATTGTATATTAACCCATTTCAACGTCTATAATTCCCTTCTGTATTCAGATAATAAAATATAAAACCTACGACCGAAAGGTGAGCATAAAACTTTGTCTACTGAGATGCTTTTTATATATACTACTAAAACCTTTTGTTTATTAATATCATTGGGAAAAATTTCAAAATATAAATTGTATTGCAAACAGAAAAGGATATATTGTATATTTCCTTAACGGAACATATGGGTGTCATTGTGCTTCATGAGAAAAAAATCAATGAAATTATTCTTGAGAATTTACAGCTTAAAAAAAGCCTTGATTTGTTTGGGATTTACAATAATGCTTGCCACTACGCAGGCCCAAGAACTCACTCAAAAAGAGACGGAATACATAAATAAGTTTGACGCTATAATTAATAAAAAATTAGGTGACACTTCTACACTTCGATTCTTAGTCAATAACATCCATTCGCTTAACGCGAAAAATTCAAAATTCCCATTCATTTATTACGAGAAAGGCTTTGAAATATCAGAAAATATTAACAATGCTTATTGGAATGGGGAATTAAATTTGGTATTAAGCAGGCTTTATAAAGAAATTCAAGACAGAGACAAAGCCGAGCAAGCTTTAGAGCAAGCCGTTCAGGACTTTAAAGCAGCAAATAATCAAACAAAAGAGCTAGAATCCAGGATAAGATTGAGTCATCAGTATGGAGGTAATAATGCAGCTAACAGAGCCTTAGCCGAAGCCCATAAAGCCATAGAACTTTGTAATCGAATAGGGAGCCAAAAAGGCTTAGCCAAAGTAAACATGTTGATGGCAGGATTGCATATAAATTTTGGTAAAGAAAATGAAGCTATAGAGTATCTTAGAAAAGCTAGAGCTATATTCTATAATTTAAATGACATACAAGGCGTATGTCTAACACATGCGGATGAAGCCACTTGCTACATGCGGTTGTTTCAATTTGAAAACGCACTAGAACAGATAAATAAGGCTATTTCTATGGCTGAGAAAAATTCAAGTTGGGGATATGTGAAATTTTTACAGTACGTCCAACGAAGAGGTCAGATATATGGTTATGCTCGCTCATATGATAAATCGCTTAAGGATTTAAATTATGTAGATAGCTTAACTAATAATGTCGACAGCTTGGACTTCTATTACTTAAACAGCCACTTGCGTGGAGGAATGATTTATAGAAGTGGTGAATTGGAAAAAAGTAAACGTCTTCACTTAGAGATCATCAACAAGCCCGACAGTAAATATAATTCCTGGTTACCAAATGCATATATGTACTTATCTTTGATTTATGAAAAACAGATGCGATTTGATTCAGCATACTATTGGCATATGAAATTCCATGAGTTAGAAGGCAAGAGAGATTACCAGCAATCGCTAGTACAGATGGAAAACTTAAACACTCACTATGAAACTGAAAAAAAAGAGGCAGTTATTGAAGCACAAAAAACAGAACTTACTCAACAACGGACTATAAAATTTCTAAGCTTTACATTAGCTGGTATTTTAGGTCTTTTGTTCTTTCAATCTTTTAGAAACGTAAAAGCAAAAAAAAGAGTCAATGATAAGCTCAAAAAAACAAACTCACTTTTAGACGCAAAAAATCATCAAAATGAACTCTTGCTAAAAGAGATTCATCACCGTGTCAAAAATAACCTTCAAACAATATCCAGTTTACTTTATCTACAATCATCTAATGTTACAGATGAAGAAGCCAAAAACACAATTAATATCAGCCAAAAAAGAGTAGAATCTATTGCGCTCATCCATAAGAATCTCTACCAGAATCATGATCTATCTTCATTAAACCTAAAGGATTATCTCTCTAAACTCGCAGAGAATCTATTGCAGTCCTATGAAACAACTCAACGAATTACTATTAATGTAAACATGGCAGAAGTGAAGATAGATATAGATACGGCTATTCCGCTAGGATTAATCATCAACGAACTTATTACAAACTCACTTAAGTATGCATTTCCTAACGGTGAAAAGGGAATTATTAATATTGATTTTTGGAGGAGGGACAATCAATCTAAATTAAAGGTTTCAGATAACGGTATAGGTAAATCAGCCGATTCAAAAGAAAATTTTGGAAGTAAATTAATATCACTTTTGACCAAGCAGTTGGGAGGAACAATTTCTTCAAGCAATGACTCAGGATACTGGACTGAGATCACTTTCCCCACTGAACTGTAAAGGTTTTAAGTCTTTATTTAATATTAACCTATATAAGTAAGAAAACAAATCAGCTAGCGAGCCTTCTGCACAACAGCAAATCCAATATGTACATTTCCAGTCGTCTTATCAACATAAAGGGATCTTTCATAAGATGTTCCGTTGCACGAATTCTCATTGCACAAATAAGAACCTCCCGCAAGTCTTATATCTCCATTAGCAGCTTCCGTAGTTGTCAACTCCCATACATTGCCAATCGTATTAACATCGTTAGCACGCAAAGCATCAGGAGCATCTTGATTTATTGATCTTTTATCGTTTTGGCACAGTTCCCAATACTCATCATAATTAGGCAATCTCAAATTAGCCCATTTACAATAAGCCATAGCGTCATTAAAACTTACTTGTGTAACCTGATAACCGTTCCTACAAGGGTTGATACCATCTGGCATCTTCCAATAAGCTGAACTATCTATTACGAAATTAGAAACATCTTTCTGGACAATCGACCAACCATATTTTTCGGCATCCGTTACATACGTAGTTGCCTCAACAAAAGAAGAAAACTGCTCTACTGTAACGACTTTTAGCTCTTCGTTCTTGCAAGAAAAAAAAATGCAAAAAATAATAAAAAAGTAAAGAAATTGCATGATTATATTCACATCAGATTTTATTAGCAAAGTTAAGATGTAGCTTGACTTTCCTACCACTACAAATACAATACTTGAATTAATCGCAATATAAATAAGATATATTTAAAAAATCAGTTGATAGCGCCTATGCGCTATCAACTGATTTTTTAAATATGAAAGCTTAATCTATAATTTTCAAAACAAATTCAAATACCATTCAATTTCAAAAAAATGCAACAAGACAATTCACATATTTATATGCTATAATATATGTCAAAATAAACCCCTTTATTGATCTTCTTTGGCTTGAACAAGTGTACGGACAGGGAAAGGAATTGAAATATCATTCTCTTCGAATGTCCTCTTAATAGCTTTAATTGCTTTGCTTTTTACTTCAATAGCAGTTAAATTTTTCATTCCATCTACCCAAAATCTCAAAATAAAATCTATAGAACTATCACCAAAATTGGTATAGAAGAACTCAATATTCTCTCCCCCACTCTCTGGGAATATTTTAGAAATAGCCGCTTTAGCAATCCTTTCTACCTCATCTAAATCAGAAGAATAATCTATACCGCAAGTGATAGTTGTTCTAATCCTTTTAGTCAAACCAAAATTTTTAAACGGATTATCCATTATCATTTTATTAGGTATGACTACGATATTATTATCTGCTTCCTTAATTTTTGTATTGCGCAAATCGATCTCCATTACCTCCCCAGAAAACCCGTTAGACTCAATGTAATCTCCCGTGTTCAACTCATCTTTAATCGCTAGGAAAATTCCTGAAAATGTATTGGATAAAGTTCCTTGTAATGCCAAACTAATAGCCAGACCAGCAACACCTGCACCTGCTAAAAGCGATTTTAATGTGCCATCAAGATTTAAAATAGCTAATGCTAAAAACACACCTAGGATAATCACCAGTATAGAAACCATATTGGTAATTAAATTCCTAATGGAAGGTTGCTTAATTATTTTCTTAAGTAGGCGATTAAGATAACCTTGCAAATTCTTAGAAAGCCAATATGCAAATACAAATGTTAATAGTGCTATTAAAAAATTAGGTAAACTGAGTATGAGTGTATCAAACCAAGTTGAAAGTTTTTCAATTAATTTACCCCACGCTGATTGAATCTGATCTTCGATATTAAAAAGTTTTTATTGTAAATGATTTAATGAGTTATTTTTGCAATCTGATCGAAATTACAAAATCATCACCGGTCTTTGTGCAGATAATATGAAGTTATTAGTATTCATGTTGAACGCTCTTTCTACTAAACTTTTGTCAAAATTGTGATAGGCTATCCAACTTGGATTTGCAGATGTAACATAATTTTGTAACGAGTCTTTACCATCTACAAAATCAGCTTTCACAATATCCAATTCCTTATTAAGCTTCAAAGTACTAGCCCTAGCAACAAGTTGATCTATATTAGCAGCATCGTTATCTATCATCAAAGTAACCTGCAAGTTAAATCGATTGATAATTTCGACCGGAACATATGTCTCAATATTAGTGTCATCTTTACTAATGATCAAGAGGGTTTCGGGCTTAGAAAATTTGACATTTGAAGGAATACATAATGTGGGCAATTCTAATTGTTTTGCCAGTTCGGTTTCTTTAGTCCCAAATAATTCGTTCCATAAACTGTCTTCACTTGATACTTCCAATGTCCACATCAAGCAATCATTAATATTCAACTCTTCTTTACTCAACTCAGGTAGGGATTTGTAACCTACAGTCAGATCAGACTCAATAGACCTATTAGTGAAATATTCTGAAATACCTGCTAAATGATCTGCGTGCATTTCTATCATTTTACCTTGGATAAATACTTGAGGAGCACTTAGTCCTTCTCCAACAATAGCTAATGGCTTAGGATTATTAACAACGAGAGGGATAGATTTTATAAGTTGTATGGATATAGATTTATCTGCCACCAACTTTGAAATATATTCCAGATATAAACTTGATTCTGTAAAGACACTTGGTGGTGTTAATATTAATTTTTTCTTTTGCATGATTAAATTTTTAAGTGAAGAATAAAACATGTGAAGCCGAGTAAACTATTATAATTAGATTGGTTTAACTACTACTTCATTACGCGTAATCGCTGCAAGCGTTTGATGATCATCTCTAATAGAAACGTCAATATTTCTCTTATAACATATTCTCAAAATATGTTCTATTTGTAAAATTTTTGTTTCATCTTTCATGGGATAATTAGCTGGAACGAGTAAGGTATCTATATTGTCAATTTCCAAATTATATAGAAGATCACTTTCATTGTCAACAGTATTCTTTTTATTAAAATCTCTGTTCAACTTACTACTAATGTCATTTTGATCTTTCTCAGCTAAGTATTCAAAAACTGGATCAAGCTGCATTCTTAATTCACCTGGTGATAAATTATCTGTATTACCAGAAAGCATATGAGTTGAAATATATTTGTAACGACTTTGATTTTTATACATCGTGTGATACTCCTCAACTGACGCTAGAACGAGCGGCACTTTCTCACCTTCCAATAATGGCCATAACCCGTCGTCTATCCTTCTAAAATATTGTTCTAACCTTACGTTTGTTTTATCTTTAAAATGATTGGTATTAGACAAGCCTTGTCCTGTTGGATGCAGGGTCTCTTTCTGTATATCAAGATAGAGCGCCTCATCCATGTCGGCAGGAACTAAATCATCTATTTTGACAGGAAAAATGCCAGAATTAACGGCTTCGAAAAAACGTATATTATTTTGACTTAGCGTTAATAAAAATACTCTTTGCTTATTTATTTTTGAGAGAAGAATGGGTGAAGCAATAAATGTATTTGAAACAACATTTAGTGTTTCGGGCTTCTCCAATAGATGCACTATTTCACTAAAGTCCTCACTAAAATATCCAGCTAATCCGGCAGATTGATTTGCCCAAAAGGTACTATCTTCAAGTAAGTCGTTTGCAGATTTCATAAAAGACTTTTTATCATAGCCTTGATCCTCCAATTTTTGATACACCTTCTGTAATTCGTTCTTCCATCTTATGCGGTTCACTTCATAATCACCTGTAATGAGGGTAGGTATAAAGATACTTACTGCTGGAAATTCTTTATGGTCTAAAATTTTCTCTAATCTATTATTGTTTATCATATTTTTATTTTTTTTCGTTAGTAAATCCGATATTTCTTCTTAACTGCCACGAGTGTAGCAACCAGGCTTCTTTCTCTAAAGCTGATAACATACCTGAAATGACATCAACTGTTCCTTCATCTCCTGCACTAGATGCTTCTGTAATGATTTTTCGCATTAACTTCAACAGTTTGCTTTGATTCAATAATATATCACTTGCCATCTGATCATCGCGTAATAAATCCTTAGATTCTTTAATTTTTGAGTTATTCAAATAAGTATGAAGACTTCCATCGGGCTTGTGTCCTATTGTTAATATTCTTTCAGCGATTTCATCTATATTCAATTTAGCAGAGTTGTAATACTTTTCAAATAAAATGTGTAAATCGAAAAAACTCCTTCCGCGTACATGCCAATGAAAACTCCTGAGATTCTGATAATATACATTATAGCTTGCTAATAATTTATTGAGTTGGTCAGCTACAGTAACTAGTGCCTTTGCTTCAATTCCTAGATAATTCATACAATTGTTTCTGTTATAAGTTTGATAATGGTCAAGCCGAATAGCTTTTATCTATAAATGTGCTTAGTGGCACTACGATAATTAGGAGTACTATCAACATCTTGTGCAACCCGTAAAAATGATAGCTCTCCAATAGCTAGGTTAATTGATAGACTTTGAATGGTGCGAAGAGATGAAAGAGTAAATTATAAAAATGTTTGAATTTTTCATAAATCTTGATTTTAATTGAATTAATCTTAAATAAATCGAATTAATGCAGAACGCAATTCCATGTCTATGGATTGATTGAAATAAAAATTAATTCGCTTTTCTAAGATTTATCATAGTAATTGAATTATAATAATTATTGATTTCGTTACTTAATTAGTTTACAATTCAGATTTCTGATTGTTCGATAATATAATAATTTTTGAAGTAAAATTATAAGTGCAATTGATGTTTCCCGTTCATCGTAGTCTGAGGAAGGATGCAAGGTAGAAAGTGTTAGTATAGAGAAAAATAGAACGCGTTTTCTTAGATGTAAGAAAAATGCCAACATAGCAAGGAAAATTGACTAGAGGTTATTTATTGTAAATTTAACATTGGAAAACTGCTAGGACAAAAGGAAATTTAGTACATAGGTTAAATCAAAAAGGGAGATAGAAAAAAAAACTGGCAGCTGAAATTATTTTGGATTTAAAAAAACCCGATTATTCATGGGAAAAAAACTTCAGCCGTCAGTGGCTCCGGGCTAAGACTTGCTTTTGAGAAGCGTAACGCCACCAACTAATGAGACTAGCGCTAACCCTAGATAAATAAACGAAGTAGATTTTTTCTTACTGTCTTCGGCAGATAATTCTATGCCAACGATCTCAACTGATTCCCCACTGTTGCTAAACTTTGATATACCAGCATAGCCTAAATACACTGAGAGCAAAATCATTATAATTCCTATTACTTTTTTCATATAAATTTTTGTTTTGGAAAAGATTTAATTTCAATGTCTGCTATTTCTATAATACCTTCCTTCCGGAAATGATGTTATATAAAATTGTTATTATAGCGATTACTAATAAAATGTGGATAAGTTTTCCAGTCGCAATTCCAGCTGCAAATCCTAGCACTCCAAGTGCCCAGACTATTATACAAATAACTGCAACTAGCCAAAGTAAATTTCTCATAGTATAAAATTTTAAGTTTTGATTATATTGATTTTACTTTAAGATCATAAAAATGTTCGGATTTTTAATATTTATTTCCAAATCAGTAGAGATATTTTAATCGTTCTAGATAATAATGGCGTAGAATTAAATTACAGACACCTTAATTTGCTCATCTGAAATACTTTGAAGTCTCATGATACAGTTAAATGCTGTTTATTACTGAATATAGTAAATCAATTTTCATCTTTATTCACAGTTACTAAATTACTTATAAGATCCCAATTTGTACTGAGGAGTAGTTCGAACAACTCTAATAATTCATCATGGGCACGTTTGAGGGGCTTCAATAATGGATTATCATTTGGGGCTTGCCTTAACTCAGCTAAAGCTTTGTAAGCATTCATAATTTTGGTTAGTTCATTTGTCTTTTCAATGTATTGTTCTAATATTTCTGCCAACTGGGAATTGGTTTCATTACTTTGACTTATTTCATCGTGAATGTGCTCGACAATATGATTTGTAAATATAATATTGAGCATTTCTTTGGGCTCAACGTTAAAATATTGGCTTATCTTAAGAAATATCATTGCCTTAGGCTCTACGACACCAGATTCGTATGAAGCAATCTTACTTCGTGTTAATTCCAATTCCTTTGCAAGATCACTTTGACTCAATCCCTTAATTCTTCTCAAAAACTTAAGATTTACACCAAAATATGTAGGTTTTGGAATTGATCTTTTCTGCTTTTCCTTCATTTTACCGTTCTTTTTTTTGTGAAAAAAACAATCATAATGCAATTTAACATCAAAAATATGATTAAAAACAGAACATTTATTATAATTGATAGTAGAACAGAAAAATATAAGAGATGAATGAAACGCAAGGTATCTTATCATGTAATATCAAATATTTACGTAAGAAAAAAGGTTTTAACCAAGAACAACTCGCCAAAGCATTGTCTATCAAAAGGTCAAATATTGCTGCTTACGAAGCCAAAAACGTAGAACCGAGGCTAAGAATTATCTTAGAAATGGCCAATCTATTTGATATAGACTTGCATCAGTTCCTAGAACAAAAACTAAATGATCAAACAGAACTATCTCATTATAATTCTGATTACGACTCTGAAATTAAGAGCTTCAAGAGCTCAGTAATTGATAGTGATATCAACTTAGAGGATTTTGTCCAGAAAAGCACCAAAATCAAAAAAATCTTAGTCGGATTGAAATCATTTCATTTATTCAGAAGAGGAAGCTTAACAGATAAAACATCCGAACAGGAGAATATTCTATCTGATATAGACAATTTTATCATGCTAATGGAGCATTTAATAATGCACAATGAAAAGTTAGTCAAAGCTTTGGCAACAAATCGTGAATAAAATGCATATAAAAGATCCTAATCTCTAAAAATTAAGATAGAATGTTACTAATATTCACTTAATTTTACTTTTTGTGAATTTAATTGACCAATTGTGTGCATAATATGAACATTTGTTATATATTTGAACTGTCATGACACATTATAGGCTTTAAAAAAGCCAGACAGTAGCATTTATTCACCAAAATTTATATTATGCAATCTTATCAATTTGAAAATATATATAAACAAAACTTTAATGCGCTCTACACCTTCGCTATTAAATTAACTAGAAATAGAATGGACGCAGACGATTTGGTACAGGAAACGGCCATAAGAGCTTACCGCAATTTTGACAGCTTTAAACCTGATGGTAGTTTCAAAAATTGGTGTTTTACAATTTTGAAAAATACATTTATTAGCAAATACCATTCTGAGAAAAAGAAAAACGTAGTTACTACTCCCATTGAAGAACTTGACTATGCCATCGCACCAAATTTAAAATTAGATAAAGCAGATAACAACTCCATTCAATTAAATCGCCTTAAAGAAAGCATTGAAGAACTCAATAGTAAGAGTAAAGAACCCATTACAATGTTTGTGGAGGGATTCAGTTATAAAGAAATTGCACGTTATTTGGGCATACCTATTGGTACTGTAAAAAGCCGAATAAACTTCGCAAAAAAGAAACTAAGAAATTTGTTTCCTGGTGGATTCTAATTACTCAAAGCGTTAGAAGAGCGCTTTCAATGATTCTTAGTACACTGTATATACAATTCTCTCTGACGTATCTCATATACAATAACAATTTCATTATAATTTGTCAAATGCTCTTTGTAGCTTAATGTTAAATCTTAAGCCGAACAAACCATTAAAACGATTGTATATAAATCAATATAGCTTTTCAACATTCATTAGTTTATTTAATTGATTTTCAAACTTTAAAAAAAAATTATGAAAAAAAGAGATTCAAATTTATACCCACTATTATCTGGAATAATACTTGGAGGCGCTGCTATATATTTTTTAAAGAGCGAGAAAGGCCAACAGATGATTGATCTAGCATTGAAGCAAACCGAATCGGTCAGAAAAACAATAGCTGACAATTCCAAAGAAATAATTTCTACTAGTCAAGACGCTATTGATAGAGCATTAGAAACGAGCAAAGAAAGTTTAACTGAATTAGCTGAAGGAGCTAGAAAAACAGCTACTAACAAGCTTGACGAATTAGAAAGAGGAATAAATATAGCTAAGGATAAAATTGCAAAAGCTCCAAAATAATGCAATCAATTATTCAACCCGAAGCAGAACTATCACACAATCCAATGAATACATCCACAGAAAACAAAGCAATTGATGAAACATTATTGAGTTCCATAGGTGAGTCCTATGAGTACCTAAATGTCATCGTCAGAAATAAACTTGAAATTAAGAAATTAGAGTCACTCAGATTCGTGCGTGTAGCTGCGGGTAAACTTGTATTTGGCTTAGTGTTGTTGACTATTGCTTTTTTCATTAGCCTTTTGTTCGTTACATTGATGGCGTATGGCTTCTATATTTTGTTAAATTCTTTGCCTTTTGCAATTTTGGCCACTATTGGTTCGCTCATGCTTTTATGCCTGATTCTCTATATGCTTCGAAACGTACTTTTTTATAAAACTTGCCAACGTAAGATAGATAAGATGTCCAAACTTGTATCATGATTTTGTCAGCAGTATTTTTTAAATAATCGAAAACTAACACTATGACCATAGATGAAAAAATTTCTAAGCTGGAATCAGAAATTAAGGTTGCGGAAAATAACTTGAAAGACAAATTTACTGACCTTAACTTTTTACCATTAGTAAAAAAGACTGCTAAGGAATTAATTTCTTCTCCTTTCGATAGCAGATCAGATACAAGTTTGTTAGCATCCTACATGCCCTCAACTTGGTACGAAAAATATAAACATATGTTCAACATAGCTTCGAAAGTTGTAAAAGTACTTAGATGAGCAACGAAACAAATCTACCCACAATAACTAAAGTAGCGCATACTCTTATAGTCCTCCTTGCCGTTGGATGGATCTTGCACATAGGTTCATCTATAATCCTACCCATTATTTTTGCTATTATCCTATCTATATTTTTATATCCTATCGAAAAAAAAATCAGAAAACTGGTCAAATGGAAACCCCTATCCATTGTCCTAGGGTTCTGTACGCTCATTGTACCTTTTCTGATAATTGTAACCTTGTTTTCATTTCAGTTTATGTCCATCATGGAATCGCTTCCCTCGATTGGTCAAGACTTAGAATCAGGTTTTGATAAGATCATTAAACAAGTGGAAAGTTGGATTCCCGCTCTTAATGTAGAAAAAATGATGAACAAGGAAAATCCAGATCTGATGAAGCCGATAGGTTTTATTGGACAAGGCTTTGTCTCCACAACTTCATTTTTGACCTCTGTAGGAATGACCTTAATCTATGCTTTCTTTTTATTGTTCTACAGAAAAAATATCAAAACATTCATTCTATATCAATTTGCTAAAAAGACAAGACCTGAGATTAATCAAACACTCACTGAAATCAAAGAAACTATTCAAAGTTACATCGGTGGAATTGGAATTGTGGTTATTGTACTTTCAGTTTTGAATAGTATCGGTTTATCAATTATAGGAATTAAGTATGCGATTTTTTGGGGAATATTGGGCGGCTTATTGGCTATCATACCTTATATCGGTACCCTGATAGGTGGTCTTTTACCATTTCTATTTGCTTTGTCTACAGCAGAGGCATATTGGCAACCTATTGCCGTGCTAGTTTTTTATGGTTTTGTCCAAATGTTAGAAGGCAATTTGATTACACCTAAAATTGTGGGAGACAAGGTAGATGTCAATCCTTTATTTGCGATTTTAGCTATTGTTTTCTTTGGTACTTTTTGGGGTGTAGCGGGTATCGTGTTAGCTTTACCTATCATATCAATTTTAAAAATAGTATTATCCAATTTTGAAGAAACTGAGTCTTATGCTGTACTCATGAGTACTGAAATTGGTGAAAAAAATGCCAGCTTTAAAAAGTGATATAAGAATAATATAAGCGCAGCATTTAGCTCAATGGTTTTTTCAAAATTAAAGTAGCCATACATAGTACTAATAATGATAGCAATGGTTAGGCAATAACAATAATAATATTGCATCCATAAAACTTAAAAAACAATTTCAAATCGCACTAAGTACGCTTCTCCTTTCTTTACCTTCATAGCTATACCCCCAAGAAGGAATTTCCTTATTTTTATTATCAAACCTAAGCGTGGACGATACAAGCCAGGTGCTTTGGGCACCTACTAACAAAGAGAACGAAAACCTCAAGGGTGTGGGTAGAATGGAGTCATTAGATTACATCCTTAAGTTAGAGAATGTCAGTAAAAGTGAAGAAGAAAAAAACACTTTGGCATATGATAAAAGCCAACATCACAAATCCTTATAGCTTCTATAGATGAATCAGAAATTTTAGAAGGTGTGGCATCCTTCTTAGATGAACTTAAGCAAAGTAAAATAAAAATTGCTCTTGGTTCTTCTAGCAAGAACGCAAGCATGATTCTTAATAAATTGAATCTCAATTCTTACTTTAAAGTTATCATAGACGGCACTAAAACAAACAAATCAAAACCTGATCCCCAAGTATATAATATGGTAGCGGCAGCCTTAGTTATCTAACTAGAAAATATCGTTGTATTCGAAGATGCAGTAAGTGGCGTCGACGCTGCTAAGATTGGAGGATTTAAAGCAATAGGTGTTGGTGAGCATACAGTACTGAATAAGGCAGATCATGTCATTACTGGTTTTAAGAATTTTAATCTAAACAAAATGAAAGACTTAAATATATGAAAGCCGAATTTGAAATAGATCCGTGGAAGGTTATACAGAAAGGCTTTGATAAAAATATAAATCAAACTGCAGAAAGCATTTTTAGTTTGGGCAACGGTAGACTAGGTGGCAGAGGAAATCATATAATAAAATCTGATGTAAAAAGTCTCATGGGCAACTATATCGCCGGCATATATTATCCTGATAAAACAAAAGTTGGTTGGTGGAAAAATGGATATCCCGAGTACTTTGCTAAAGTCATTAATAGTGTCAATTGCTTAGGCATAGAAATAACAATTGGTAATAAGGAATTCCTTATAAGTGCAGACAACATAAGCGAATATAAGAGCACCTTAGACATGAAGTCTGGCCTATTATCTAGATCATTCCATACAAGCAATAGCGAGGGACAAACCATAAGCATACACACGGAAAGATTCTTTGACATGGAACAACAAAACTAAGTAATCCAAAGAATTACTATTTGTCTCAACCACATTATGCCACAATGGATTGGTAAGTCGGTTAATTAACTTTACTGAATAGGGCAATTAAACTACAATGAAAATTTATAAGTAACTTACTTGATTCTTAAATCCCAACATTCGGCGGAAGCCAATTAATAAAACCTCTACTGATATAACTTCTTATATCCTACATAACCCTGAGCCGTACCTTCAATATACAGCTGCGCAAATTCAGGATCCAATGGTCGCAATTTTTTAGCTGGTGTACCTGCATATATAAATCCGGATTCTATCTTAGCGTTAGAAGGGACCAATGCCCCAGCTGCAATAATGGTATTGGATGGAATGATAACATCGTCTAAGACAATGGCGCCCATTCCGACAAGGACATTATCCTCTATCTGACAACCATGAATAATAGCTCTGTGACCAACACTGACGTTATTACCAAGTATTGTATCACCACGACCATGTGTTCCATGAACAATAGCGCCATCTTGAATATTGACATTATTGCCTAATATAATTTTATTGACATCACCGCGAATTACAACTTGAAACCAAATACTGCACTCTGCACCGATAACAACATCGCCAGTGACAGTTGCATTATCTGCGACCCATGCTGATTCATCAATCTGAGGAAAGACACCGTTAATCGAAAGGATGGCCATTACAAACCATTTGATTGACTCAAAGGCTTAAGTCTATAGCCTTCTTTTTTGAGCAAATCAATCACCCCATCTTTTCCGCCAAGGTGACCTGCACCAACTGCAAAAAACGTTTTGGCTGTAGCCATTTTCTGAGACATTACTGGAATCCAATTTTTATTTCTTTGGTAAAGCAAAACATCTTCATAACCTTCGATACCCGCTTCCTCTTCACTCATCGCTGAAATCATTCTATTAATATCTTGCTTCTTGTACATGTCAACCATCTCCTTAAATGAATCATCACCGACATCAGTAGATTTAATTGTTTCCAAAAGCATATCGGCTTGGTCTTGATACGGGATGGAATCAAATACACTCATTTGATATTCTATTGTCTCTAATCCGTCAACATCTTTATTGGAATCTTCTGCCAAAGAATACAATTCCATTTCATAAGATTTGATTTCTGAGTCGTCTCCAAAACCACCTCCCATTTCAACATCTCCACTGGCGAAGACTGTCAAAAACATAGGCTTTAATTTTTCTAGAAAAAACATAGGAATTCCCATGCCATCAAAATGAGTTTTGACTAATTTCCAATCCTCTTCTTCGTAAAAGTCAGACAACTTCTGATTGTCTTTCATAAAAGCCTTTGTGATTAATCCCATCTGCGCTCCGAGGTCAAACATATCATCTAAGTCCACTTCAAAAACAACATCTTTTGAAGCATCAAATGCAGCCAATGTGCCTGCAGGCCAATAAAAACTTTCTTTATCAATCATATGAATTGTACCATAGAGATACGATGATTCTTTCAAACCGTTACCACTGATTTCCCATAGCAATGCATTTTCCAAAGCATAACTATCCGTTTTTTCGGTAACAGTATTTGTTTGAGTGATTTCTTTAGTACCCTTACATGAAACAAAAAATGTAACTAGGGCAAATAGGATTATTTTAGAACTCAGTTTCATTCTAGTATTTTTTAAAATTAATTTTCAATTATTGTCCAGCTTGATCTATCCTTTGTGTAAAAACAGTGTGCATCATAATCGCACCAGCCACAGACACATTTAAAGATTCTACTTTACCGGACCCAGGAATGGTAAATACCGCGTTGGCTAATTGCAAAACTTCTCTAACCACACCCTTACCTTCAGAACCCATAACAAGGGCCAAAGGTTCTTTATAATTTATTTTGTTTTCTATTTGATTTTCATTTGAATCTGCCACCAATATCTGAAGACCTGACGAAGACATATATTTTAGGGCATTAACGATGCTCGGCTCTCTACAAATGACGACATCTTTAATGGCTCCTGCACTAGATTTCATAGCAAAACTATTTATACGCGCGGAGTTTTTGGAAGAGACCACAATGGCATCCACATCAAACCAAACGGCGGATCTGGCCAATGCACCTATATTTCTGACGTCTTCGATCCCGTCAAGTACTAAAATAAATGGCGTTTTACCTGATTCGTAGAGATGCGGGAGAACTTGCTCTATTTGAACATAATCAACTATAGAGATTTGAGCAATTAACCCTTGGTGATTGGCTTGATTAGAGAGTGATTGTAGCTTTTCTTTGGGCACATACTGCAAGGGAATGTTCTTACTTTTAGTCATTTTCCGCACATTTACCTCCAATTCGCCTTTAATCGAACTGTCAATCCAGACTTTTTCAATGCCTGAATTAGAATCAAGTGCATCTAACACCGGCTTTCTACCTATTATGAATGTATCGGACAATTTATCCATTTGCTAAACAAAATTAAGTCTAATTGTCTTAGTTAAGTAGAATTTCTTCTTAATAATCTATGATTTATAACCTATATTGGTAGTTCAATAAAAAATCAGAATCTATGTATCAACGTTTAACTCAATTAATTCTCGTTTTCATATTTATTATACCCATTATTGGATTCTCACAATCCAAAGAAGAAGTTGGTATTGAATATCTTAAGGAGCATGCTGCATCCTTAGACTTAACGCCAGCCGATGTAAATGATTATATCATCACCGACATCGTTTATTCAAAACTTTTTGAAAACACACATATCTATTTCAATCAAAGTTACAAGGGCATTCCAGTGAGTAATGCCATCTTCAATCTAACTATAACCAAGAATAATAAAGTACCTTATCACGGTAATAGATTTATCGCTGATCTTGAATCTAAGATCACATCGACTGAAGCAAAGTTGGAAGCAGCTTCCGCAGTTTTGAGCGTTGCTGAAAAAATAAACATTTTCAATCCAGCAGAACCCGTTTTATTGAAAAAGAATTCTTCTGATTCTTATGAATTCAAGAAAACAGACTATACCGACGACAACATTAAAGCCAGTTTGAAGTACTACCCTATTAATGAAAACGAAGTGCGTTTAGTATGGGAAGTTACTTTATCAGAAAGTCACACTAATGATGATTGGAATACAAAAATTGATGCGGTGACGGGTGAGATATTAGATCATTCTAATACTACTATCTATTGTAAAGTTGCCAAAAGTGGATTTCATAATCATACAGCTGCTTGTAGACAACATGACAATTCAAAAACAAATAAATCATCTCTTAATGCCGTTTCTACTATGGTTGATGGCGCATCATATTTAGCCTATGAATTGCCAATAGAAAGTCCTGTGCATGGAGATCAATCTTTAATTTCGGAACCTGCGATACCTGCGGCTTCTCCATTTGGATGGCATGACACGGATGGTGAGGAAGGTCCTGAATTTACTTATACGAGAGGAAATAATATACATGCATTTCAAGATTTAGATGCGGACAATGGATCAGCTGGAGATGAGCCTGAAGGAGGCACGACATTAACTTTTGATTTTGTACATAACAAAAATTCTGAACCTGAAGACAATATCGAGTCAGATGTTGTCAATTTGTTTTATGCCACAAATATGATACATGATTTGTCTTATCTAATAGGATTTGATGAAATAGGTGGAAATTTTCAATTTAACAATTATGACAAAGGTGGCGTAGGAACAGATTATGTTTCAGCCAAAGCAATTGATAAGCAACTATTAAACAATGACCCTGATAACAATGCTTATTTTTCTATAAGTAGCGAAGGCAACAGAACTAACTTAGGCATGAAGGCTTGGGATGTTGGCGGCAGCAGTTTATTTAGAGTAAATGAACCAGCAGAATTAATTTCAAATTATGAAACAGGTGCTGTAGGTGATGGTTGGACATATGGAGATTATTCTGGTTTTGACGTAACAGGAACTATTATTATTGCTTTTGATAATAATAGCATTGGATTACCAACTGCCAATCTGTGTGAAGCAGCTGCTAATTCAAATGATATCGCTGGAAATATAGCGCTGATACAAAGAGGATCCTGTGATTTTAGTCTTAAAGCTTTTAATGCTCAGACTGCAGGTGCTGTAGCTGCTATCATTTGCAATATTCCTGGTGCAAGTGTACCAGGCGATGATGGGAACACGCCTATGGGAATGCTTGGAGGAGAAAATGCCGACCAAGTCACTATTCCCGTTTTTAGTTTAGGAAAATCGAGTTGTGATAGAATTATTGCTTCAATTAATGCGGGTATTCCTGTGGTTGCAAATGTGAGTCCTACAGAAAGCACAGGTCCTGCCCAAGTTAGTGCTGGCTTTGACAATGGCGTTATCGCCCATGAATATGGACATGGTATCAGCTCTAGAATTGTAGGTGGACCAAGCAATGCAGGTTGCGTTACTAATCAAGGTTCTGGAGAACAAATGCAAGAAGGTTTCTCAGATTGGGTCTCTCTCATTATGACAGCAGAAGAAGGAGATCAAGGCACAGATTCTAGAAGTATAGGTACCTTCGTTAATGGTGAAACATCATCAGGTAGAGGTATCAGAACATACCCTTATTCGACAGATATGTCTATCAATCCTTTAACTTACAATAGCATTAGAGGTACAGGTATCTATCCAACAGGAGAATTCTTCGTTGCTGTA
>ENA-ORXM01000805-ORXM01000805.1-marine-metagenome-genome-assembly--contig:-NODE-805-length-49021-cov-17.067833_pt1 | contig 49021 bp, 32 predicted proteins | sample MGYA00237867_ERZ511480 | MGnify/ENA primary metagenome ERZ511480 (study PRJEB26309, sample SAMN06266103) | marine metagenome | isolation source: Algal blade | place: United Kingdom:Sidmouth, United...
TATTTAGAGAGCTTTCTTGCACCAGTTTAAACAACTTAGTAAGCAATGGTCATTTTGATAATGATACTTTAGATTGGAATATGTATGTTAATCCTGCCGCTCAAGCAACAAGAAGTGTTACTTGGGGCTATCAGAGATCTTGGGTAATAGATGAAGGTACTGGTTATTGGCACCTTCAATTTAAACAACACAATATTGAACTTGAGCCTGGAACCTATACCCTTTCTTTTAGAGCAAGAAGTAACGGCGAAAAAGACATAAAAGTTACATTACGTGACTCAACTAATGACTATTATTATGAAGGTGGAAAAAATATAGATACCAATTGGAAAACTTTTAATATTACAATTAATGTAAATGTTGCCTCAACAGATGGGCGTTTATCCTTTCGTTTTGGGGCAATCAAGAAAAATCTATTTATAGATGATGTTATGTTAGTAAAAGAAGAAACGGGTGCGAACCAAAGATTGAACAATGAAAATGTTGCTACAACAAAAGAGGTTAATAATACTATCGAAATAAAATCAGCTTTTGATTCAATAAACACTGCTTTAGAAGAAAATATAAATGCCTACCCCAATCCTATTAATGATAAGGTTACTGTTGAATTACAAAACTTACATTTAAACAGAGGAGTAGTTGCCTTATATAGCATATCAGGAAAATTAATTAAACAACAAGCCTTTAATAATGAAGCAATCGTAGAATTTAATACAGCTGATTTATTGCCAGGAATGTATTTGATTCAAGTGGCTACAGGTGATAAAGTTTTTACTCAAAAATTATTAAAATAACAGCTTAAACATTACATAAATATAAAAGCCGGGATGATTAAAACGTTCCGGTTTTTTTATATGCAACAAAAATTGCTGCATATTCAACTGGTTAAGTATGGCTTTTTTGGAATAAATTATATTTTTTCTATTTTTATGATGATTGTACATCAGTAAACCTTAAACCATACAGATTATGAAGAAAAATCTACCTACAATTATAGCAGCATACTTGTTTACTTATTTAAAAACAATATCTAAAAGCTATATTCTTTTATTTGTTCCTTTTTTATTTTTGCCCTTAATAGTAGTAAGCAGTAACTCAATTAATGAAAACTTGTTCGTAGAATTAAATTGCGAAAACAATATTTGCAAATGTAAATCAAAAGAAAATTTTAACATAGATACTGTACTTCAAGCCATAAAAAATTATTCTACTGAAAACTCAAGTTTATTGGCATGTGCGTATCATCAGTTGGCAGTTAGCTATTTTAATAATGAAAATTATGATTATGAAAAAGCCATATTCTATAATAAAAATGCTATGAAATTAAGGGAGCTAAATAATGATGGTTGGCTTTGGAAGTCCCATTTAAATCTTGCACTTTGCTATTATTCTATGGATAATTATTCACGAGCACTTCATTATCTTGAAAAAGCTAAAGATCAGGAAGGAAATCCAAAGCGTTCGGTGGATTCAATTAGGATATTTAATTATTTGTCACAGAGTTATAAGGAAATAGGAGAATTTGAAAAAGCAATTCAATTTGCAAAAAAGTCAGTTAGTGTGAATGCAAATATTAGCCAGGTCAGGGGTTCGTTGGTTACTTATTCCGAAATTTTGATCGCTACTAAAGACTCATTAAATATAAAAAAAGCTATTTCTTGCTTAGACAGTTTAGAAAATACCTTCTCTAATAATGAAGATTCAGTCAGTTTATACACAGTAAGAAATAACCTTGGGAATGCTTACTATTTTTCAAAACAGTTTGACAAAGCTATCGAAAAAAACAATCAAGCCTTTGAATTATTGCCTTATCTAAACTACAAAGCCCCAATGCTCAATAATATAGGTGTTAACCTTATTGAACAAAGTAAATTTGATGAATCTTATCAAAATTTAAGAAAGTCATTAAAACTAAAAAAAGAATACTTTAACTCGGAATACAATTATGAATATGCAGTAAATTATGAAAATTTGGGCGATTACTATTTAAAGCTTGAGAAAAAAGATTCGGGATTACTCCATTACCAAAAAGCCCTAATCAACCTAACCAACAACTTCCGAAACGAAAACATCTACCAAAACCCTAACCCAAAAGACACCACGCTTTTCATCTATTCCAATCCAGATATGATAAGAGTACTCCACCTAAAAGCTACAGCCGTCTATCAATATTACCATCTAAACAAAAACATTAAATACCTAAACCTCGCCAAGCAAACCTACCAAACCCTAATAGATTTCCACAACAAACTACAACAAGACATTTCTACTGAAAACTCCCGCTTATTTCAAGCAAAGAATATTTTAGAATATTTAGAAAATGCTTTAGAAGTGGCTTATGAAAAACAAACTTTAAACGATTTTGATGCAGAAGCCACTTTTCGTTTTATGGAGAAAAACAAGGCAACGGTTTTACAGCAAGCTATGAACGAAGCTGATGCGTTACAATTTGCTAATTTGTCTGACAGCTTGTTGGAGCAGGAGAATGATCTAAAAATTACTATCTCTTTTTATGAACGTAAATTAAATGATGCTAAAATAAATGAAGATACTTTAACTGTAATTAATGATTTAGAAAATACGCTTTTTGAAAATAAAGAAAACTACGAGCGTTTAATTAACCATTTAGAAGAAAATTACCCCAATTATTACCGGCTAAAGTATCAACAAAATAAATCTACTTTGGCTGAGGTGCAAAGTCAGCTAAATGAAAAGCAAGCTTTGCTGGAATATTTTGTTGGCTTTAAACATATTTATGTGCTTTCTATTCAGCAAAATAACAGCAAACTTTACCAAATAGAAAAACCAAAAGATTGGGAAAAACGAATAAACGATTTTGTTGGCATTTTTAAAAAACCTAAATTTGATATTGATTTACAAACCCAAGTTAAAAATTATGTTGAACAGGCTAATTTTCTTTACGAAATACTGTTGCAACAACCTTTAAACGATTTAAATGAAAGCATCACTCATCTTCAAGTTATTTCAGATGCGGAACTCAACTATATTCCTTTTGATGTTTTGTTTTATGAAACGATAGATACTACTAATGAGCTTACTTTTAGAGACTTGCCGTACTTGTTAAAAAGCAAAGCAATTGCTTATGCTTATTCTGCCAAATTGTGGTTAGATAATGTGAACTCCAAACCTTTAAACAAGCCAATAGCTTATGGCGGTTATGCTTCGCAACATCAATTAAAGGAGGCTAATATTGATTTACCAATTGCAAGAAAGCAAGTACAAAGTATGGCCGAATTATTTAAGGGAAAACCCTACATCGCCAACGAGGCTACAAAATCGGCTTTCTTAAAAGATACTTTGGCTTACAACATTTTACAATTTGCCATGCACGGCGAGGTAAATGATACCTTGCCTTTAAACTCACATTTAGTATTTACCCAAACCGATAGTTTAAACAAACTTTATGCGGCCGATTTATATAACATCAAATTACAGACAGATTTAGCGGTTTTAGGGGCTTGTAACACAGGCACAGGCAAGGTTCAAAAAGGAGAAGGTGTAATGAGTTTGTCACGTGCTTTTACTTATGCAGGCTGCCCCAGTTTGGTAATGAGTTTATGGAGTATTCCCGATGTTTCTTCGGCTAAAGTATTAGAGGCTTTTTTTAAAAACTTAAAAGAAGGTTACCCTAAAGATGTTGCCTTGCAAAAAGCCAAACTTAATTTTTTAGAAACTTCAGAAAAAACGCATCCAAGAAATTGGGCGGGTTTGGTAGCGGTTGGCAATTTAGAGGCCTTGGATTTAAAATCTGACACACCTGCATCGGCAATAGTTGCTTTGGGTGTTGTGGGTGTTTTGGGTGTTTTGATTTTATTAATTAGTGGCTTTATGGGGAAACGTTTTGTTGCGCACAACAAATGAAAAGCTACTACGGCCCTAAACCATTTCCTTGAAAATATCAAACTCAAATTTTTGAACTATAAAATTTTAAATTCTTATAAATAAACAGACTTATCTTTACATAAAATAATAACAAAATTACAAATGTCAATTCATAAACGGCACTAAATATTGGTGGCACAAGTGGTATTGGCCAAGCTACAGCAGAAAAAGTTTTAAATTAAGATGCTACTATTCATATTGTAGATAAAAGTTTTGAAAAATAGCCGCTGCTAATAAATTAGTTAAGCATAAAGTGGAGATTACCAGTAGAGAGGCTGTTTAAAAGTTTACAGCATAATTTAATGAGCTTTATAATTTAGATGATCTTGTATATGTTTCTGGCATAATTGGCCCTAAGCCTTTTTTAGACTATACGGAAGCAGATTATGATTCGTACTTAAATTTAAACAGAGGCTTCTGCTGCTTAACACAAGCAGCTGCTAATGTTATAAAAAACAGCGGTGGTGGGTCAATTGTTTATATAGGGTTGATGTGGGCAAAACAAGCGATATAGGTAACATCTCCGTCAGCTTATTCAATGCAAAAAGCAGGCTTACATTCTTTAACACAACATTTGGCAATGGAATTAGCCGATCACAAAATTAGAGTAAATGCAGTATCTCCAGCAGTAGAATACACGCCTGTTTACCACGGTGTTTTGATAGTGAAGAAGAAGCAAAAGAAGTAATGGTTGGGTTTAATAATTATCATCCAATAGGTAGAACTGACACCGTACAAGATATCTCAAAATCTATTTTGTTTTTATTGTCTGATGATTCAGGTTGGATTACAGGATCTAATTTAGATGTTGATGGTGGCGTAATGGCCGAAAGAAATTAATAAAGTTTAGGTATTAACACAAATAGCACCTCTTATAAAATAATAAGTTCAAGTAGATTAAAATACTTGAACCTATTAATTTTATATCTGAAATTTAAATTTACAAAGACAATTCCATTTCATAATAACGCATACCCTTAATTAGTTTTACATTTTTGGAGCGTTTTTCAAAACCATTTTTAATATAAAAATCGAGTGAATATGGCGAAGCAAATACAGATAATGTAGTACATTTATTTTTTAATATAATTTTTATAGCATCAATACAAAAAGTACCTGCACCACTTAACTGCATACTGTCAATTATGTACAATAAAGTTAAGTGATTATCATCAATTTCAAAAATACCTGCCATTTCAGTTGCATTAATTGTTAACTGATATAGTTGACTTCCATTTCTTATTCTGGTCTTAGTCTCTTCTATAGAAATAAATTTTTCAAAAGTACTTCTCCCCTCTTCTAAATCTTCTTTAGCATTGTGTTTCGTATAAACATTTATAATAAAATTGAAGTGAACAGCTAAGTAACTCTTAATTTTTGAAATCGAAATTTCTTGCATAACATTTTTATTTTTCATAAGAAATTACAGCAGAATTATGCTTCTTACAGTTTTGTTGTCTATATCCCAAATTACAAAATTCAATGCAATTCTACAACATAATTTTATGCGCAGAAAATTTTTAATAATCACAAGCAAAGTCAATTTATCAATATGCAAATCTTATTACTTTCATTTAATAGTTTGCCAAAACATCAAGAAAATATTTTATACCAAAACTTTCATTAAAAAATAAAACAATTCTTTTTAGCTTTACCTCAATTGTTAATTATAAATTTAAATATATATGAAAAATCTTAAAAATCTGATACCAATTGTATTGCTATTGATGGCAAGTACCATGTTTTTAAATGCGCAGCTATATGTTAGTGGTGGACTTGGTTATGGCACATCTGCCACCCCAGAGCCATTTGGTTTAACTTATGATTTTGCTAGTCAAGATGTAACAAACTCTTATGGAAATGCTGGTCAAGGATTAAGAGCTAATACCGCTTTAGGGTATATGTTTAATGAAAATTTTGGGGCTGAGCTTGGGGTTTATTATTTTACGTCACCAGAAATATTAGTACAAGACACCGTCAACGCAGATAAGTTTTATCGAACATATACCAAAGCGTGGCATTTGCGGTTAACTCCAGCTTTAGTTTTTATGGCTGGTAATGGTAAACTTACTCCGTATGCCAAAGTAGGTTTATGTATACCTGTTGCTGGCATAGCTAATGCAAGGCGTGAAGCGAACGATCCTGGTTTGGTAAATCCTGCTTTTAATATCTTTTTAAATGAAGCAACTGGTTTTAATCTAAATGCTGAATTCAAAGGTCAGTTTAGTTTGGGCTTTGAGTCGGTTGCAGGGGTAAAGTATAATCTTTCTGACAAATTAAGCCTTTTTGGAGAAGCCTTTTTTACTGCCCTCCGAATTAGAAGAGCTACTTCTGAAGTAACACGAGCAGTAGCCGTTTTACCAGATGGCTCTGAGTTAGACATTAGACCTATTTTAGCGGTTGGTGGAGTTTATCAATTTACCGATTTTGTGGATGAAGTAAACTTAATCGAAGTCACCGATAATATGGCAAATGCAGAAGAAAGTCTTTTTACATTTCCCAATGGTACTGCCCTGCCTGTTGATGATTATGGTTCAACTCCCGAAAAAGCACATCAACTTTTAGCAAGCGATGGTGCTTATAATGCAATTGGCCTAAACATAGGCGTTCGTTTTAATTTTTAGTATTACTTAATGATAGATTTACTAATATTACTGTTTTACTTTTCCGTAATTATGGTGGTGGTATAAAAAGGCCGTACTATTGATAAATCTGTTACTACTTAGCAATACTTTTTAAGTAACCGTAATTTGCGTCGGCCATCGGTGGCACTTTCCACTATTGCTACAACTATACAAGGTTATCAATTTTTAGGTATGATGGGTGCTGCGTACTTGTATGGTTTGGCGCAGGCCAGTTTAAATATTAATGCAGAACAAGTTTTATTACTGGCTATCTTCATATTTGTACCTATGTACCTTTGTAAAAATAATTACGATTACTCAATTTATAAAAAAACGACTCGGTAGCTCAGTTGCTTTATTTTATTCGGGAGTCAACATTTTAATGTTCGCCACCATTACTTTGGGTGCTGCTTTATTTTGGGGCGTTTATGCTACCGACGTGGGCATTTATATTAGCACCTAATTATAGAATATTTTTAGTGGCCTTTCTATCAACAAAACCTTTACATTTAATTATTAAGTGTTTTGATTTTGGCGCACTTGAGTTTTCAGATTTACTTATTAATAGGAATTACTTTGTTAGAGCTGCTTGGGCAATTTTTATTGGTTCACTTATCTTCAGTATAAGTCTCTTTTTATATAAAACGCGCTACAAAAAATTTAATACGTTTTTTCATTCCGAGACTTCACAAATAACACAAATTGATATGGGTTTGCTGGCTTCTTTGGTGTTGTTGCATCTAATTTTTCGTTAAACCTGTAGGCATCAATATTTCAACTATGTAAAATCGTTAGCCAACTTATTATAATCAATGTTCATCATACAATTAAAATGTTTTTTTGGGCATTGGTTATACCCAATTTTTGAACAAGGTCGGCAGCTTATATTATTGTTTTCATAAATGTTTAAATCTTCAATTGCTAATTGCTTACCATCTTTAAACAAATAAGGAAACATCCCTAACTGGGGAATAGTATTACCCCAAACACTAAAAACTGGTTTATCAAAAGCAGCAGCAATATGCATTAAAGCCGTATCACCTGTAATAACTGCTGTAGCATTTTGTATAACTGAGGCACTCTGTTGCAGGTTAATACTTCCACATAGGTTTAATACTTTGGTAGGAAATTGTTTGTTGATAATGTTGGCCGAAAACACATCATTTTTATCTCCTAATAATACAAAGCGTTTGTCTATTTTTTTTATAAGATGAATGATTTTTTCGGGCGGAATACACTTAGTAAAATGCTTTGCGCCAACTGCAATTGCAATATAAGGTTCCTTTAAAAAAGGCGGTTCATATTGATTATTGGGTTCGATAAAAAAATCTAAGCCCTTATTATCACTTTTAACATTTATGCTTTTGATTGCATCAAAATAACGGTCAACTATATGTTTCTTTGGCAAAATATTAATCTTAAAATTAACCAATAACCATTTGGCAATATTAATTTTATTAAAGCGAATTATTTTTACACCACAAATAAAACTAATAATTCTACTTCTTACATTATTATGTAGATCAATAATTAAATCAAACTTTTCATTGCTTAAATGCTTTGCTGTTTTATATAAACGTTCCTCTAAAAAATGAAGTTGATCTATATAAGGATTGCTTGATAAAATAGTTTTGTTTGTCCGTTTCGTTAAAAAATGAATGGCAGTATTTGGCAATTGTTGTTTAACACATCTAATAACAGGTGTGGTTAAAACAATATCACCAATTGAACTAAACCTAATCAGTAATATCTTTTCAATTGGTTTCAGTTAATCGCTGTTTAGTTTGGTTTAAAATTTTACTCAACATATTTTTTTTAAGCATTGCACTTGCAGTTAGCACTGCCGAATTTAATGCGCCACCAATACCAGCAGTTGCTATATCTTGCCCTGTTAAGTAAAGGTTTTTAATAGGCGTAATTGCTCTTAACGTTTTATCGTTAAAGCGTTCTGGCGTGTGCTTTAAACCGTAAATTTCTCCTTGCTCATAATTAACGAAGCTTTTGGTAGAAAGTGGCGTGCTTAATTCGTAATAATCTAAATAAGGTTTGGTCTGCGGTACATATTCATACATATATTTCAGCAAACGTTGCGCTAATTTTTCTTTATAGCTTTCATAAGTTTCGCCCCGTTTGTGCCATCGGGTGTTTTCCCAATTTTTAAATTGATCGTATTTAGTAATCGTAATTAACTCTACCGTACTTCGGTTGGGGTAACGCTTGTTCCAGGTTAAATTTTTAACCGCTGGAAACGACATATAGACAACAGGCAAAGGAGCATTATCTGGGTCGTTAAAAAAATTAGCCATTGTTTCATCGTGGTTGTAGCCATTCTCTGGATAAATCCAAAAGTTGGTTTTCGGTAATTGTAATACTTCATTATCGGCATTTAGGCCAACATACAAACATAAATGACAGGCAGAAGGATTAATTTTATCTGCTACCTGTTTAAATTTTTGAGTAGATTTTTCATCTTTTAAAAATTGATTAAAAGTAACTCCTGCACCTGCACTACTAATTATATGTTTGGCAAAAAGCTCCTTATCATCAGCCATTTGAACGCCAATAGCTTTGCCATTTTTAATCCTTATTTTTTTCACTTCGGCATTGGTAAATACCTCACCGCCAGCCTCGTTTATAGTTGGTTCTATAGTATTAAATATTTCTGCACTTCCGCCAACAGGAAAAGCGCCGCCGTGCATATAATGTTTAACTACTGCGCTGTGCATTAAAAAACTACTTTGCGCAGGTGGTAAACCATAGTCACCATATTGACCTGTTAGAACCCCAATTAATTTCTGATTTTGGGTAATATTTTCTAACATATTACGGGTGGTTACCGAAGCAAATTCCAATGTTTTTTTACGCATTCTATTTCCTACAAATTTGCTTAGTAATGGGGGCATTGCCTTTTCAGCAAAAAAATTTTTGGCCTGTTTAAAAGCCGCTGTAACTGTTTGGTAGTATTGTTCAATTGCCTTTTTTTCTTCTGGAAAATATGTTACCAAAGTGTTGATAAAAGCTTCCTTGCCAGCTACCAAATTATAGGCTTCTTTGCCAAAAAAAATACGGTCGTAATTGGCATCCATCTCTTCCCATTGCAACCGACTTTCCGAAACATAATCAAACATTTGGCGCAATACCGATTGAGGTCGATGTACATCACCGATGTAGTGTATGCCAACATCCCACTCATAATTTCTTCTTTTAAAAACATGAGTAAAACCGCCTGGTGTGTAATGCCTTTCTAATAATAAACATTTTTTACCTTCTTTAGCTAAAATTGCTGCGAGTGCCATTCCGCTCATACCCGAACCAATAATTATACTATGGTATTTGCCTATTGGTTTTTGTTGTTTGTAAGATGTGGCCATATTATTTTATTTAGCCTTGCTATTAAACCACGCTACTAATTTAGCTCTTTCGTCTTTTGTCATTTTAGCATCGCTATGCGCTAATATGTAAGGCAAAAGTGGCATTTCTGTTGCTTCGGTGCGTTCGGCACATTCTTCTAATTTATGTTTTTGTTTACTGGTTTCATAAGCCGTCCATTCCGAAAAATTGAGTTTACTTACCCCTTCGTTTACGTGCCCTTTTACCCACCAACCTACTGGGTTAATATAAGTATACCACGGATATTTGGCAGTATGTGAATGACATTCATAGCAACTACTAATTACCCTATTTTTCATATTTTCATTTGCCGAAACTACTGCAAATAAATCTTTTGAGGCATCAACAGCAGGATTGGTTCTATCTATTTGAAAAAATTGGATGATTACAAAAACAGCCAACAACAACAAAGGCAAATACTTTTTTATCATACTTTTTATTATACCGTAAATATAAAATAAATTCGGCTTACTTTTTTTTATTAAGATGGCTTGTTGATTTGATTGCTCCATTTTTATAAATGTTCTGTTAGTAGATTTTTACTATCTAACTTAAAACCATTACTTTCGCTGCTATGAAAGAAACAGTATTAAGCGGAATGCGATCAACCGGTAAATTGCATTTAGGCAACTATTTTGGTGCCGCACTCAACTTCATAAAAATGCAGCAAGAGTTTAATTGTTTTTTCTTTATTGCAGATTATCACTCTTTAACCACACACCCCAACCCAAGTGCATTAAAAGCTAACATTAAAGAAATGTTGGCTACTTATTTAGCAGTTGGCTTAAACCCTGATTTATGTACCCTTTATGTGCAAAGTGATGTACCCGAAATACCAGAATTGTATTTACTACTAAATATGATTGCCTACAAAGGCGAGTTGGAAAAAACGGCCTCGTTTAAAGATAAAGTGCGCAAGCCAGGGCAAACGGTAAATGCTGGTTTGTTAACTTATCCGGTTTTAATGGCTGCAGATATTTTAATTCATCGGGCCAATAAAGTACCTGTTGGTAAAGACCAAGAACAACATTTAGAAATGACCCGAAACATTGCCAGTCGTTTTAACCGTTTGTACCAAAAAGAGGTTTTTCCGGAACCTACAGCCTTTAATTTTGGCGAAGCATTAGTGAAAGTACCTGGTTTAGATGGTGGTGGTAAAATGGGCAAATCAGAAGGGGAAGCAAATGCTATTTTTATTTTAGATGATGAGAAGGTAAACACCAAAAAAATTATGCGCGCTAAAACCGATAGCGGGCCAACTGAAGTTAACAGCGCCAAACCTGTTGAAATTGAAAATCTATTTCAAATTTTAAGCTTAGTTAGCGATGCAAATATTGTTGAGAAATTTGATACTGCTTATAAAAATTGTGACATTAGATATGGTGATTTAAAAAAGCAGTTAGCTGCCGATGTAGAGGCTTTTGTGTATCCAATACGCCAAAAGGCTAACGATATTTTGAATGACGAAACTTACCTAAAAGAGATAATGGCCAAAGGTGCGGAGAAGGCAAGGATAAGTGCAAAAGAAACAATTAAATTAGTAAGAGCTGCCGTTGGTATTGATTATTGAAATTTAACTTTGTTTACTCATAAGGTTTTTTATTTTTGACAATAAGTAAGGTTTCATCTTTGCCTAATATTATATAAGTAGATTTTAAAATTGACGCTATGCCTTGTATTAATAGTAATACAAAACCAATTAACAATATAAATTTTAAAACATATAAGGCAGCCAAACCACTTGGCTCTTGTGAGGTTTCGCCTAACTTAAATGATGTATAAGCATATCTAAAACAAACAATTATTGATACTACAGACCAAGGCAGTAGAAATAGTAAACCGCCAATTAAATTTACCCAAGCTTTGCCTTTAGGCGACCATTTAGCATAAAACAAATCAACCCTAACATGCATATTGTGTTTAAGGGCGTAACCGCCAGCAAATAAAAAACTTATTGCAAATAAATAAGTACACAGTTCATTTAGCTTTTGAGAGAAGGTACCAAAACCATAGCGCATTATTACTAATGCAAATATTAACCAAACTAATAGCGTTGTACTCCAAGAAAAAAATTGACCCACTTTTTCATTTATATTTTCTAATACAATAATGAGTTTATTCATACTTTAATTTGTTTATACTATTTAAGTTAAAGATACTTCTTTTGTGTTGTTTGGCAAATAAAAAACCCAGTAGCTATTGAGCTACTGGGTTTTGTATTATAATATTTTTGTTTTAATTATTTTCTTTTTAAAGAAGTTTGAACTGCTGGAACACCAATTTTTATAGCTCCAAAAGTCATTAATAATAACGCTAAAGTCATTAAACCCCATTGGCTTAAAGTAGGTACTGTTGAAGGCTCATCTCCACAACTATATAAAACAAAACCTAAATCACCTGCTAAGCCTATAGCAGCAAAGCCTGTCCAGTCGGTAATACCAGCACCAAAATAATCTATAGGATCAATTAGCTGTGCTTCAGCCCCTGTTTGACCTGGGGTTGCTTCACTTTGTATCCAGTTCCATCTTCCACTACCATTTACCTCTACAGAAATCCAATAAGTACCCATACCTAAAGTGCAAGGTGAAGAAAATTGAACGCCAACATCACCGTCATTAATTCCACCTACAGTTGTAGGCACTTCAGTGTAAGTACATACCGCAGGTCCAATCATTCCGCCTGCATCAGTATACACAATTACGGTTACATCTGTAACCGTGCCAGCACCACTACTAAAAGTTCCTGGTGCAAAAATACCATTTAAAGTTGTTCCACCAGAACCTACCACAAAATCATCAGCACAAATTGCTCCTAAAGGATCTCCAGCATCATCAACAGTAGAAGACACTACAGCAAAACCCTGAATACTTTCACCCGAATTAAAAATTTCAGTAGGATCATCTCCACTATTACAAGTAAACGGGGGTGGTGGAGGCACAAATTCTGTTGCGTCTATTGATTCATCTAAATAAAATGAATTTACGCCAGTTGGATCGTCGCCAAAAGCATCGCCATAACCATCAATTAAAATAGCAACAGGGTCGCCAGGCGCCCAACCTGCTGGGTAAGGTATTGTTATGGTTACTACAACTGGCGAGGCAGCAAAATCACCAAAGTCAGATGGTGACGTACCTTCAAAAGCACAACCAGACCCTACAGATCCCCAAGCACCAGTTGCTGCTCCTTCAATACAGTAATCTACACCATCAATGGTAACTACAAAGCCATCTCCAAATTCTGTGGTATTACTCGCCCAACCAATATTTACAGTTACGTCTAAGCCAGTTCCATTATCAACATAAGTTGCTGTTGATGTGCCATCTGGAAAAAAATCTGCGTTTACAAATAAGGAGGCAGACATTAAAATTGCAATTGTTAAAAATATATTTTTCATATTATTGTTTTTTTATAAAATTAACCTAATTCAGCTAATTTGGCGTTAATTTGATCGATCAGTGCTTGCTTTTCGGTAGCCGTTAAAGTTGTATTTGCATTAACTGCATCTCTTCTTGCCAATAAAGAATTTCTTAACTCGATATTAGTGGGCTTATGAATTTTGACAGCTGAATTACCGCTAGCATCAATGTACTTGTTTGCTTGAAACGATTCTGCTTTTTTTGCACTCTTCTGTGCTAATGCGTCGTTTGACAAAAGACAAACTGCAATAACAGAGAAAAATAAAATGAATAATTTTTTCATGTTGTAAATATTTATTAAGATTAAATTAATTTTTAATAGTCTGAGAATAAAGGTTTTATGTTTTGTATTAAATTTATAATATAAAATTACAAAAATTTGTGTATTAAATGAAAAAAAAACGTAAAAATGATAACTTTTTAGATTGTTTGGCTAATACCAACACTATAACCATTTAAATTTTATTGCAAATGATACTTGTTTAAGTTAATTAAAATACTCGCAAAAACAAGTTATAAGGCTGCTTCTTGCAAACAATAGGAGTTCCATTTTTTTTGATCTTCATAGGATTCTCTTACATAAATTGGTTCATAATAATATTGTATTTTAGCCAAAAAACAATTACAAAATTTTATTTGATCGTAATTCTCCAGCTTTTCAAACATCGATTCGCAATAACGTTGTTGAAAATCCATTTGGTCTTTGGTCCAGCCATCTTTTGAAACAACTGTTATTCCTTTTCCTGCTTTTGGTAGGCCATTGGGTAAATATTCTAATTGTATTTGTTCTGTTTCTGTATCGTCATTACCACTATTGTTTGAAGGTTGGGTTTGGCAAGCTGTTACTAATATGCTAACAAAAATTAAGGATACTATTATTCTATTCATTTTATAAAAAGGTATATTATTATAATAGTTTAGACATATTTGGTTCTGGCACAACTGCTAATACTTCTTTATTAACTATACTTTCAAATTGCTTAAAATTCTTTTTAAACTGAAGTGCTAATTCATTTGCTTTTAAATAATACGCTTTATCGTTTTTCCAAGTTTCGCGTGGGCTTAGTATTTGTTGCGGCACATTAGGACACGCAGTAGGTATATCAATTTTAAAAACAGAATGAGTTCTGTAGCCTACATTACTTAGTGTGCCACTCAATACACCATTTATCATAGCTCTTGTATATTTAAGTTCTACACGTTTACCTATACCAAAAGCACCACCAGTCCAACCTGTGTTAATTAACCAAACATTGGTTTTTTGTTCTCTTAGTTTTACACCTAACATTTCTGCATATTTTACGGGGCTTAGTGGCAAAAATGGTGCGCCATAACAAGGGCTAAAAACCGAAACAGGATCTTTAATACCGGCCTCTGTACCTGCTACTTTTGCTGTATAACCCGACAAAAAATGGAACATTGCCGATGCTACAGATAGTTTTGAAATTAAAGGTAAAACACCGTGTGCATCGCAAGTTAAAAAGAAAATATTTTTTGGTATACCACCTAAAGAGGGGTCTAACCTGTTATCAATATGATATAGCGGATAGGCGGTTCTGGTATTTTGGGTTACTTCTGTATTTTTATAATCAACATCTCGTTTACCGGGTAAAAACCGAGTGTTTTCAACTATAGCACCAAATTTAATGGCATTATAAATTTCTGGTTCTTTTTCTTTTTCTAAATCAATTACTTTGGCATAGCAGCCTCCTTCAAAATTAAATACGGATGTTTTTGACCAGCCGTGCTCATCATCACCTATTAGTTTTCTGCTTGCATCTGCACTTAATGTTGTTTTGCCTGTACCTGATAGTCCGAAAAATAAAGCGGTATCAAAATTTTCGCCCACATTGGCAGAACAATGCATTGAAAGCACGTTATGCTCTAATGGAAGCATATAGTTTAGTACACTAAATATACTTTTTTTCATTTCACCAGCATAGCCGGTTCCTCCTATTAAAACTACCTTTTCTGTTAAATTAACAATAACAAAGTTTTTGTTTGAAGTACCATCAACATTAGGGTCTGCCAAAAACTCAGGAATACAAATTACTGTAAATTGAGGATCAAAATCTTTTAGTTTATATTCTTCTGGGCGAATAAACATATTATAGCAGAATAAGTTTTGCCACGCTTGCGAATTGATAAATCTAACTCTTATTCTATATGTTTTATCGGCTCCGGCGTAGCCATCTCTAACGTATAATTTCTTTTCGGTTAGGTAGTTTTTCATTTTATCAAACAGTTGCTGATAATACTGTGGTGCAATAGCTTGGTTTATTTCTCCCCAATCTATTGTTTCTGCTGTTAATTCATCTTTTACTATAAATCGATCTTTAGGGCTACGACCTGTAAATTTACCAGTATCGCACATTAAGGCGCCAGCATTAGTTAAAACACCTTCTTTATTAAATAATGCTTCTTCAATAAGCTCCGAAGGACTTAAATTGATTTTTACATCATTTGAAGATAGTATTTCTTTTATGGTGGAGTTTTTTAAACTCTCGGTTTGATATGGATTTTGTAAATCTTGAGAAATCACAATATTAAGATTAGTTTAAGACTGCAAAAGTAAGGATTACTTATGCAAAAAAAAAGTGATCAAAAATTGAATTGATCACCTTAAAATTTTTTAAGTGTAAAATATTAGAAGTGTTAATCTTTGATGAAACGTTTTGTTACTACTTTAGTATTATTGGTAACTGAAACAAAGTAGATACCAGAAACTAAATTTTTAACATTTAACTTATACAAATCGCTTCCACGTTCAGCTTCATAAGTTTCTTTTAAAATTGATCTACCTATTACATCAAAAATTTCAAACACCGTTTCTTCACCAGCATTTTGCAAAGTAATTTCTAAATAGTTGATTGCAGGAACAGGCAAAATAGATATAATACCAAATTCAGTTGATTCGGCTCTTGTTAGTTCAATATTGGCAACTTCTACTGTTGTACCGTCAAAATCTGTTTGAATTAATTTATAATAAGTTGTTCCACCAGAAGCTGCGCGATGCATGTATTGATAACTCGACGTTTTGGTATTAGTACCACTACCTTCAATTGTTGTTACTGTTTGGTAATCAATACCATTAGTGGAACTTTCTATTGTAAAAAAATCATTATTAATTTCTGTAGCAGTAACCCATTTTAGCAGATTACCAGAAGGTAAAGCTTCTCCATTAAATGAAATTAGTTCAATTGGCAATGGATTTGCACACGAGACAACAAATAATTCTGATTTTATATCGCAGGCATTATCATCAGTAATTAAAAATGAATACATAGCGCCATTTGGTAAGTAATCACTTGTAAAGGTTTCACCAGCGGCAATAGTACCATTAAAATAATTTGAAACAACATTGTAAGAAGTATTGTCGTCTAACTGTGGTAATCCTCCTTCAAGGTCAAGGGTAAAGCTATATCCTGTATCTTCATCGCAAGTTGGCGTATGGTTAATTTCAATTGGTTCTAACAGGTTTATTTTAATTGTATTAGATACTACCAAACAAGGGTCTTCATAATCAGCATTACCGTTTTGTGAAGAAGTAGCAGCTACAACGGCTGTTGCCCAATAATTACCTGTTAATTCTTCTGTATTTTCAATATCTCTGCCTAATGCAAAAATATCTTCTTCATTTAAAGGCAAATCGGCTAAACCAATGTTAGGGCCTGCACTATGTATTATAAAAAATAGTGATTGATAAGCACCAAGCACGGTGCCAGTATTTCTTAGTTGTAATCTGTCTCCTTCACAAACATTTACTTCGGGTTGTGTATAATCATTTACACCAATTAAACCTGCATTTGAATTACAAGGTAAACAACGTGGTGTATATAATTTTTTAACCACAATACAACCTTCATTATTACCTTCGGTTTGGTTTAGCAAAAATTCGAAACCAGAATGTGTTGGGTAATCGGTATATGTATAAGAGCCAGATTGTAAATCGGTAAAACTATCTAATCCGTCGGTGCCATTATAAGTACCTTCTCCTTCAATGTTTAAAACTACGGTTACCTTATTATTTTCTTCACAAACGTAACTTACATCAAAAACCTCTAATTCACATAAATTTTCAATTTGCTCGCCTACACATTCGCAACTGCTGTTGTAAATATCGTTAATTGTTAAAACAGAATTATCGTCGCATCGTTGGCCAGGAAATGCAGTTCCACCACATTCGCCGTTACAATCATTACCTATGCAAGATCCATCTTCTACTGTAGCATCGGGATTATAGTTACAGTACAATGGGTCGGTACATCCTAAAACTCCACCAACGGGAGTTCCTTTGCAGGAGCAGTCTTCTCCATAAACATCATTTTCAGTTACTGTGTTTCCATCGTCACAAGCGGTACCTGTTATTGCTGAACCGCCACAGTCTCCATTACAATCATTAAATAAACAAGAACCGTTATCTTCTGTAGCATCTGCATCATAATTACAAGCAGCTGCATCTGTACAACCTTCAGTAGCTGCAACTGTGCTGCCTGCACAATTGCAGTCTTCTCCGTAAACATCATTTTCAGTACCTGCATCTCCATCATCACAAGCACTTCCTGCAACTGCCGAGCCACCACATTCGCCATTACAATCGTTAAATGAACAAGAATTATCATCCTCACAAGCATCAGGGTTGTAGTTACACGCGTTTTCATTTGTGCAGCCTAATAAACCGCTGCATTCTACTATTTGTTCTGGTAAAGTAATACTAATTGCACATGGATTGTTTTGTTCGTTTCCATCTCCATCAATATAAGTGGTAAACTTTGTGTAAGTATATTCTGGAAATACTGCATCAACTTTAGGGCAACTATTTAACCCAGAAGTTCCTAAATTTTCTATTGTTTCGCATAGTTCTCCATTTGAAGCAGTTACTTCTACGGTTGCTGTTGTATTACCATCGCATGTTGGTGCTTGGGTAACAACTGCCGACCAATTTGGGTTCGGAAATATGCTTACTGTTATGGGGTTTAAACTTGCAATACCTAATAAAGGCACTAAGGTATTTAAATTATCGCCTGCCATCATTAATGGAAGTGGACTTGTTAAGTTTAAATCATAAGCGATCAAATTATTGTCGCAGCTTGGATCGTTATAGAACACGGTCATAATTTCAAGTGATAGGTCAAAAACATCACAAGCAGAAGAGCCAGCCGGAATTGTAGCAGTAAAGCATATTTGCCCAGATGCATTTTCATCAATTGCAGTTCCACTTTTATATATTGATTCTAATTGTACCGATGAAGGCACTCCTCCTAAAAGTAAATTGTAATTAAATTCAATTAAGCTTGCATCAAAAGTGGTCTCATCTACATTTAAATCGAAACATAAGGCTAATTCATCATCTACACACAATGCATCTGGTAATGATGGTAAATTATCATCGTTGAGGTATACAGTTGCGCAAGATTGAGCTATTGTGTCGGAAATATATGTGAAACAAAAAAGTATGAGAATGAAGGTCAAAAATCGACTATTCATGGTATAAAATATGATTTTAAAATTTGTGCGAATATAAACCCTACAACGCTATTTTTACAATTTATCAACCTTTTATTAAAATTAAGATATTAACAGTTAATTAAATGAGAAAATGTGGAAATATTTACACTTTTATAAAGTTTTGATGAAAAAAAATAATACATTATAAATTTCTTTAACTAACTTTATACAACTATTGTTATAAATTTATCGTCTAATAACTTGAAACATAATAATGTATTGAAAACATTTATTTCGAAATATATACACACACATAAATTTTGTGATGATTTCAAACTTGCTTTGATAGCATTATTTATAGGCTGCATGCTTAGCTTTAAGTGCTACAGCCAACAAAGTTGTGTGTTTTTAGAGTATGAAGATGTAGTATGCAGTAATGAACCTATTCAATTTGCATTAAAAACAAAAGGTTCTTGCATTGCAAATACTATTGTATGGGTTTTTAACAATACCCTAAACAATGTTGATACTCTTATGGGTGCTGGTCCTCATCCAGTATCTTTCGAAAAACCTGGCCTAATTAATTTTTCTATCAGCTATTATGATTTTCAACTAAAAACCCAAGTATATAAAGAGCCTAGCTTTGAAGTAATTGCACCAGTAACAAAGGTGGTTATTGAGCCTCAAAACCCTTGTATTGGCCAAACCATTAAATTGAAAGCCGATGGTCATAAAGAAGGTTTTTTTGTTTGGAAAGGAGCCATTCAGAAACAAGGAGAAAATTTGTTTGAAGTTACAGATTCAATTAAAAAAGACAATCAAGAATATATACTGCAATGGTTTTTAGGCACAAATGGTACTGATAGAGGTTGTCGGTTTAGATCTTTTACCAACATTGTTAAAACAGAAGAGATGCCGCCTTTACTAATAGAGCCATCAAATGAAATAAGTATTTGTGAAGGTGATTTAGTCAACTTGAAAATAAAAAATGGTAGTAATACAAATGATTATATTTGGAGAAGTGAAGATTTGGTAGTTAACAATACCTCTTTAGATATTAAACCTACAAACTCCACAAACATAAATATTAGCACCTTTGAAAATGGCTGCCTAAGAAGTGAAAATGTTGTAATAAATGTTCAAAAAGTACCTTCTTTTTCAATACAGCCCAATAATGTAACAGTATGTAAAGGCTCTATACTTCAACTGGGTATTGTAGCCAACAATTTTGAAAATGAAATTAGTTATTCATGGTCGGGTGGTGCTACAACATATTTAGATGCATTTGGCGAAACGGTTGAAATTGCCCCCACATTGGCTACTACCTATACCGCAAATTGGGAACACAACGGCTGTAAGGCCTCCGCAAGCTCAACTATAGACCTATCAGAATCTACAACTAATATTATTGGTGATAAAATTATAAATATTTGTAGTGGTGAAACGGTAAAATTAGCTGTAAATACCCCAAATAAAGGTATTATTAAATGGTACGACGAAGATTTTGACAACCCAGTAGAAGCACCAACACTAACGGTTTCACCAGAAAAAACAACCACTTACGAGGTATATTGGAATGATGGTAATTGTTCAGATAATGGAACCGTTACAGTGCAAGTAACTCCTAAACCCGAATTTGGTATCGCAAGTTCGGTTGGCAACAGAGTTTGCAAAGGAGAGCCAATTAATTTGCAAGTAGATTTTACCAATGGAAACTTTAGTAATAATTTTAGTTGGAGTTTAGAAGAAGATCAAAATTCTTTAACTATTGATAATAACCAACTAAGTTTTATCGCTACTAAAAGCAGTAACATTACTGTGGTTTGGTTAGACACCGATAGTGTATGTAACAATGTGGTAAGCCAAAATTTATACATTGATGTATTAACCAGACCAGAAGTAATAACTTTAAATGCAGACAGACAACAGCTATGCGAAGGAGAAACAGTAAAACTTTCGGTAGGTGGCGCTGATTTGGCAAACTTTATTTTGTATAATGCCGATACCGAAGAGAAAATAAGTGACACCTTTGAAGGAAGTAGTATAAAAATAACACCTCAAAAAACCACTAATTACGTAGCTTGGTGGCTAAATATTGAATGCATAATAATTTCTGATACTATAAAAGTTACAGTAAACGATATACCAACTATTGATGTTAATAACAATGAAAAAATTTGCCCTAATAGTCACTTTGAAATCAATATTCAACCAACTAATTATTCGTTGTACTTGTGGTCGGGTGGCGATATACCAGATATTGATATTGTAACTGGCACCAAACTAAGTCGCAAAGTTAAAGAAAACAACATAAGCTATTCATTAAAAATAAATGATAATAACTGCATTTTAGACACCTTAATAACTTTAGATGTAGTTAACTTAGATGTAAACGTAGTTAGCGATAAGCCTGCAAATGAAGTTTGTGAAGGGGAGCCGGCGCAACTTTCTGTAAATGGGGCAGACACTTATTTTTGGGAAGAAGATAAAATACTTAGCGGTGATTTAAGTAATAAACCAGTTGCTTACCCTACAGAAAATGTGACCACTTTAAGTGTAAATGCCTACAAAGATGGTTGCCTTGTAAACGATAATATTGAACTTTATTTAAAAGAAAAACCTACTGCAAGCGTAAGTAACAATGCTACTATTTGCTATGGCGACACAGTTCAGTTAAGCGGAAATGGAGGGCACAATTACTTATGGCAACCCAATTTATTTTTAAATGATAACACATCACAAAACCCTATAGCTCAACCAAATGAAAGCATACAATACACCTTAACAGCCATTGCAGAAAACGGATGCACAGATGAAGCAACCATAGCAGTTAATGTTCAAAATGACGGTTGCGAAATTGATTTAAACAAAATATTTGTACCAAACACTATTACTCCTAATAGAGATCACATTAACGACTATTGGGAAATACCCGCAATAGCCGACTTACAAGATTATCAAATAACCGTGTTTACTGATGTTGGTGCAATTGTTTTTATTAGCAAACCAAATGGTTATCAAAACGAATTTAATGGTGTTAATAATGGCAATTTTTTACCCGAAGGAACTTACTATTATATTATACAGCATTTAAACAGCCAAAGTAAAAAAACAGGAACGTTAACCATAATCCGTTAGAGTAACTTAAAACTACTAATTATATCGTAAAACTGAGGCCCATAAACTGTATAGTCAGTTTCTTTACAAGTACCAGTTAGTATATAAATTCCTTTTTTACCTTCCACAAAATATTTTAAAAGATGCAGTTTTTCGCCTTGGTTAGAAGTTTTTAACAAAACCCATCTCGAAACATTTTTGTTAATCAACTCTTTTCCTTCAGCAACAATATTTAAATTACTATTTTCCGTCAAATCATTTAAATGTGAAGCATAAAAGTTATTAAAGTCAGCATTATTAGTTTTAATACCGCCACTATTATTTTGTATAAATGCCGCCTGGTGAGAAATAATATCTAAACTTTCCACAAAATCAGTGTCATTATTTTTTTTTGTGTAGATCGTTAATGCAGTATTTTTATTATTTTTATGCAGCCAATTTTGAGGTACTAAAACTTCATAACCCTCCACGCCATTAAAAAAGAAATTATATCGCTTACCTTTATAGTCAACATTTGTTTGTTCTAAATAATTTTGCTTAGGTTTTTCGTTTGATGGTGCTGAGTTAGAACAACTCGAAATTAAAATCACAAAAATTAGTACAACAGCTAAATATTTAAAGAATATCTTTATCATTGACCAAAAATAAGTACACTTTTTGAAATTTTGTTAGTTTCTCATCAAACAAATAAATTTCAAAATTGTTATTATCGTACCATAATAAATAGCTATGACACAAAGTGAAGTAAGATATACTGAAGATGAAATTAAATCGCTCGATTGGCGAGAACATATTCGCCTGCGCCCAGGAATGTACATTGGCAAAACAGGTGATGGTTCTTCGCAAGACGATGGTATATATATATTAGTAAAAGAAATTATTGACAACAGCATTGACGAATTTGTAATGGGCCACGGTAAAAAAATTGAAATTGAAGTTACCGAAAGTGCTGTTTCGGTGCGCGATTTTGGCCGTGGTATTCCATTGGGTAAAGTGGTAGATTGTGTTTCGAAAATAAATACCGGTGGTAAGTACGATTCAAAAGCATTTAAAAAATCGGTTGGCTTAAATGGCGTTGGTACAAAAGCCGTAAATGCTTTATCCAACTATTTTTTAGTAGAGTCGGTAAGAGAAAACCGTAAAAAAGTGGTTGAGTTTAAACAAGGCATTCTTACCAAAAATCATAATATTACAAAAACTACTGATGAGAATGGCACCTTCTTCACCTTTACGCCTGACGTTGAAATCTTTAAAAAATACAAGTTTTTACCCGACTTTTTAAACGATCAAATTTGGAACTATGCCTACCTAAATGCAGGCTTAAGCCTTTACCTAAATGGCAAGCGGTTCTACTCTAAAAACGGCCTATTAGATTTACTCCAAAACAAAACTAACGAAGAAGAAATTCGCTATCCAATTATTCATTTAGAAGGAGAAGATATTGAGTTTGCCATTACGCATACTAACGATTATGGCGAAGCTTACTACAGCTTTGTAAACGGCCAATACACCATACAAGGAGGCACTCATTTAGCAGCTTTTAGAGAAGCTATAGTTAAAGGTTGTAGAGAGTTTTATAAAAAAGATTACGAGGCCAAAGACATCCGCTCGTCTATTGCCGGCGCAATAAGTATACGAGTTGAAGAGCCCGTATTTGAATCGCAAACCAAAACCAAATTGGGTTCTTCGCACATGGCACCAGAAGGGCAAACAGTAAGAGGCTTTATTGTTGATTTTGTTAGTAAATCTTTAGATAACTTTTTACATAAAAATGAGGAAGTAGCCAGAGCTTTACAGAAGCGTATTTTACAATCGGAGAAAGAACGAACCGAGTTAGCAGGCATAAAAAAATTAGCCAACCAACGAGCCAAAAAAGCAAACCTACACAACAAAAAACTACGAGATTGTCGCCTCCATTTTACCGAAAAAAATAAAGAACGCCACGGAGAAACCACCGTATTTATTACCGAAGGAGATTCGGCAAGTGGCTCTATTACCAAAGCCCGTGATGTAGAAACACAAGCCGTTTTTTCATTAAGAGGCAAACCTTTAAACTGCTTTAACAAAACCAAAAAAATTGTTTACGAAAACGAAGAGTTTAACCTTTTACAACACGCCCTAAACATTGAAGATGATTTAGAAGATTTGCGTTACAACAACGTTATTTTGGCAACCGACGCCGATGTTGATGGAATGCATATTCGCTTATTAATAATGACTTTCTTTTTGCAATTTTTTCCTGATTTGGTGCGCAAAGGCCATTTAAAAATATTAGAAACCCCATTGTTTAGGGTAAGAAATAAAAAAGAAACGATCTACTGTTATTCTGAAAAAGAAAAGCAAACAGCAATTACCAAATTGGGTGGCCAACCAGAAATTACCCGTTTCAAAGGCTTAGGTGAAATATCGCCCAATGAGTTTGAAAATTTTATTGGCGATAACATTCGCTTACAACAAGTAATGGTTAAAAAAGATATGACTATTAAAGATCTCCTCACCTATTATATGGGCAGCAATACGCCAGATCGTCAAAAATTTATAGTGGATAATTTAAGAGTAGAAGATAATGTAATTGAAACTGATTTACAAGAAGAAAAATTGGTAGCATAAATTAAAAAAGTCTTAACGATTAATCTATACTTTTTGAGTATTGTAATAACCCCTTTAGTTGTAATTTTGGCAGTAACGCCGTTTTATAAAAAAAACAATCAAAAAAAAATTGGCAAAAAAATTTTAGAAGCGAAATGGTTGCTGCTCGTAGAAAATTTGGTCCCGCCATCCGTTCAAATACCATTTTGCTTTGCTGCATTGCCTGCCCTGCAAATGGTATAACCACTCCTGTCGGGGCTAATCTTTTAAGTTCGCTAAGTCGTATTAACCGTTGTAAAATATAAATTTTATTAATAAATATTTTTTCTAAACAAATTACATGCCCACATTTTATGCGATAGCAATATAAAAGGCAGCGATCAATTAATTATTAAAAATTAAATTATACTTTGCACTTCTATAAAATTATATTTTCATCACATTGAGTTATAATAAATATAAAACAAACTGGCTAAATAGCTACCCAGCTATTTCTGATTTGGCAAAAAAAGCAAAAAGCAACATACCCAATGTTGCTTGGCAATATTTAGAAACCGGAACAGGCAGAGAAGCCTTGTTGAAAAAAAATATAACTGCTTTCAACAATATAACATTTACACCTCGTTTTTGCAAAGGCGAAATAAACCCTAACTTAAAAACTACCATTTTAAACCAAACATTTAACGCACCATTTGGCATGGCACCAGTCGGCTTAACAGGTTTAATATGGCCTAAGGCAGAAATATTTTTAGCCCAAACTGCAAAGCAATATCAAATACCATACACATTAAGTACCGTTGCTACAGAAACGCCAGAAACACTATCTAACCATATTGACAACATTGGTTGGTTTCAGTTATACCCGCCTTACGACGGTAACATTAGAAAAAATTTGTTGGAAAGAGCGCAGCACGCAGGCTTTCGTACCTTACTAATTACAGCAGATGTACCTGCGCCAAGTTTACGAGAAAGAACTAAAAGAGCAGGACTTACCATGCCGCCTAAAATTACACCTAACTTTATTTGGCAAGGCATTACCCACCCTACTTGGTCTATTAAAACCTTGCAACGAGGTTTGCCAAGCTTGCGCACGGTAGCACCTTATGCGCCATCAAAATCAATGAAGTATGTTAGTAAGTTTATGAACCAAAAGTGGCGTGGCGACCTTACTTGGGAATATTGCAAAGCAGTTAGAGATGAATGGAAAGGCCCTATTTTAATGAAAGGTATTTTACACCCGAAAGATGTAGAAAAAGTAATTGAAATTGGCTTAGATGGTATAGTTGTTTCGAACCACGGTGGCCGCCAATTTGATGCCGCACCACCAGCAATTGACGTGTTACCTCAAATAGCTAAAGCTTTTAAAAATAAATTGACTATCGTTTTTGATAGTGGCATCCGTTCTGGTTTAGATGTAATGCGTGCCTTAGCACTAGGTGCCGATTTTGTTTTATTAGGCAGGGCATTTATATATGGTGTTGCCGCTTTAGGCAAGTATGGTGGCCATCATGTTGCCCAACTTTTAATTGAAGATTTAAAAAATAATATGGCTCAAATTGGTGTGAAAGATATTGCCGAGCTAAAGAAATATATTGATGAAAGTTCGGGGACTTAGCCCTATTTAATCAGTGGTATCGCATTGTTTATTTTCGGCAATAAAATCAAAAGATCCATCCGCTTCAAAATCTACCATTAATTCGATATACTCATTATTATTAAAACCTGCATTAAAAGTAACGCTGCCATTACTTGTACTATTTATCTTTCCAGTACTGGTTATAATATCATCAGCTTTGTAAATTCCCGAATTGATATTACCAGTAATATTTAAGTTAGCTGGACAAACTGAGCTAACTCCAAACTGAATATTTTGCGCTGTTTTTATACCAATTTCGAAATCAATGTTTAAGGTAATCGGATCGTAACCTGGTGCAGTAAAAATAACTGGATATGTTCCTGCATTAGGGATTCCCGTTTTGTATTCCCCAACAAAATTAGTTGTAGTAGCACCCAAAGGAAAACCTGTTATCGTAACATTAACATTATTTATTGCAGTTCCGTTTTCGTTAGTTATGTTACCAATTAAATAACTGGCACGTTGGTAATTATTATTCAAAATAAATAAGCCATTATTAATATCGGAGGCAATTATATTACCACTTGGCAAAAAGGGATATGCGCCCCAACAACCATCGTTTTGAGATAGGTTGGTACTGGTATCATAGTTAGCAACTTCTACCAAAATATCTGGACAGTTCGCATCTACTACCGTTAGCCCATCATCATAATAACTGGTAATTAAAAAATCGTTTAGTACATGGGTGTTGTGAACAACGGTGTTATTTCCACTGCTTGACTTAATACCATCTACTCTTTTAATATCAGTTACATCCGATATATCGTAAGCACCAATTTCTGCGCCAAAAACTTCATCAGTTGTAAATAAGTAATTTCCATTATCACTTAACCAAACATTATGTGTGAAATTATTAGTGGTGCTGGCGGTGCCTAAAATTATCGGATTCAACTTATCTGCCAAATCAACAATACTAAAAATTCCATTATTTATTTCTGCACTATATAATATGTTATTCTTTACAAAACCATCATGACAATATCTTACATTATACAAACCAACAACAGGTGGATTGGTTGGGTTTGCTTCAACATTGAGCATTATTGTACCACCTGTGCCATAATTGGCGCCAAAAATATAAGCAATTCCATTTTCATCAATATACAAATTATGTGCTGAAGTAAAAGAAACATTGGTTGTAGTTCCTACTAAAATTCCACCTGTATACGTTGTAGAACTTGCTGATGCAGGTAAGCCACTTAAATCAATAATTTCTAAACCATTACTACTTTCATTGGTAACGTAAGCGTAATTTTTCCAAGTTTTAATATCACGCCAAAAAGTACTTGCCCCTGGTGACCAATATACTTCTATTGGATTTGTTGGATCGGTAATATCAACAATGGAAGTACCGTCAATTAAACCAACAATAGCAAATTCGTGGGTAGCGGTAGCATAACCCCAAATGTCGGACAAATCTGCACTTGAATTGGTATTTACACCATCATAAGGCAATTTACCTAACAAATTTAAAGTGCTTTGCGCCCATGCATTATTGAATAAAGTGAGTGAAAAACAAATTGCAATTAATAATCCTGTTCGTTCTATTTTTGTCGTCATAATTTTTCTTTATTTAAGATTGTCTATTTTTTATATCTTATACAACCAATTTAGTACCAAACTCAAAAATTGAGTTTTAAATTTATTATAATAGGACTATGATAGCCCCACCTCCACAAAACCAAACTGCTCCACATCAAACAAGCCTAAATCAGTAATCTTCAAAGCTGGAATAACTGGCAAGGCTAAAAACGACAACAACATAAAAGGCGCTTTCAACACGCAACCCAATTCTGTTTTTGTCCATTGATCTATTTCCGCATATTGCTTAGCCAATTCATAACCATCCATTGGACTCATTAAGCCACCAATCGGCAACCCTAAAACTTTATGCATTCCATTATTATCAACGGCAACCACACCACCTTTGTTTTTAATCACTTCATTTACGGCTGCACATATTGCCTCATCAGAAGTACCAACTGCTACAATATTATGCGAGTCGTGCGCCACGCTCGAAGCCAAAGCACCTTGCTTTAAACCAAAACCATTTACAAAAGCAACTGACGGTTTTTCGTTTTCGGCATATCTATTAACTACCGCAATTTTTAAGATGTCCTTTTTCAAATCAGGTAGAAAGTTTCCATTTGCAATAGGAAGTTCATCAATAGCAGCTTGCGTAACAATCTCTCCATCCAATGCTTTAATTATTCGCACTTTTTTTGAAGTCGCTTTTAAAGCAAACTCAGCAGGTTTTTTAGGCAAAACCCGAAAGATATTAGGCGTTTCCGAAGGCAGATGCTCAATCAATGATTGACCGTTTTTGGCCACGCAATTTCCATCAATGTAAGTTTCTAAAACTTCAAAATTTTTTAAATTTTTAACCAATATAAAATCTGCCGTATCTCCTACTTTTAACAAACCCACAGCCAAGCCATAATGTTTCACCGGATGAATACAAGCCGCCCGAAGCACATCAAAAACATCATACCCCAATTTAACAGATTTAGCCACCAACAAATTAATATGCCCATCAATTAAATCATCTGGATGTTTATCATCGCTGCAAAACATTATCAACTCAGGGTACAATTTTATCAGCGGATGCAAGGCCTCGTAATTACGTGCCGCACTCCCTTCTCGTATTAATATTTTTATGCCGAGCTTTGCTTTTTCTAAACCCTCTTTAAAAGTAAAACATTCGTGATCGGTTGTAATGCCTGCTGCAAAATATTTTTTAGCAGCTTCGCCCATTAAGCCTGGCGCATGTCCATCAATAGGTTTGCCCAGTTTTTTAGCGGCTTCAATTTTTGCCAGCACTTCCGCATCCTTCATTAAAACACCTGGAAAATTCATCATCTCAGATAAATAAGCAATGTTTTTATAAGTCAATAATTCACTTACATCTTCAACATTTAAATGCGCCCCTGCGGTTTCAAAATTTGTAGCCGGCACGCAAGAAGGCGCACCAAAACAAAATTTCAAGGGCACTCGTTTGGCTTCTTCCAACATATAATGAACGCCCGCTTTACCCAACACGTTGGCAATTTCGTGCGGGTCAGAAACCGTTGCGACTGTACCGTGAACAACGGCCAATCGAGCAAACTCTGTCGGCGGCATCATACTACTTTCAATATGCACGTGCGCATCTATAAAACCTGGCAAAACGTAAGCAGCTTCCAACGCCTCCTCCACTTCCCGTATGTTTTTAATTCGACCATCTTCCACCTCAATCAATGCTGAATAAATGCGTCTATTTAAAATGTCAACTAAATTAGCTTTCAATTTCATAATTAAAACCGCTCCATTATATAAATTTTTTGAAGCGAAACAGTATTCTTCACCTCAACTTTGGTCCCGCTTTCCGCTCCAATCTTTTTGTTATTTCAATTCCGCTAATGCGAAATTGAACAAAAAGGATTTCCACTTCAATCGGGGCTATGCTTCCAGCCTCGCTCCCTCAAACAAAATATATCAATACAAAGTTAATAATCTTTAAGGTAAATACTTCAAGTAAAGCTATATTAGCCACTTCAATAAGTTGAGCCGCAATACTAATTGCAATTTCGTGCGGGGTTCTGCTTTTAATAGCTAAATCAATCGGGCTATGGGCAGTTGACAATTGCGCTTCACGCTTACCCAAACCCTTCATTTCTTCCATCAACTGTTTTACTTTTTCTCAGTTACCCATCCTACCTTTAAAACTACTTTTTTATTAATTAGGGCTTGCCACACAAATAAATCCGTTCGGTAACCAAAGGTTATAACAAACTCAAAAACATACGCCCCTTCAATAATTTGCTGCCCCAATTTAGCATAAGGCACTATATTTTTTTAATGCGCATAGCTATTATTTTCATGCGTATGTAAACCCCACCGATCATCCAAAACGATACAATAAAATTTTAGATCAACCAACGGTTTACTAAGTGCCTTGCCAAAGTGCCCGCCACCAATAATATAAGTAAACTTTTTAAAGCCTATCTTTTAGGTGTATTGCAAACTGTGTTTGTGGGTATATTTAAAAGTGTAGGGTTGGTTTGCCATTGCATAGGTTTTGATCTTTTGTAATTCTTTCAGCTACGTATTCCAAACTTGTAATTTCATATTAAATAAAAAATAATTTGTTTAAATTTAATCAACAGAATAAGTTAAAGAAAAACTACTCTTGAAAATTTAAGTAATCCTGAATATTTTTTATCACTTTGTTAAAAGATACTGACTCGAGTTCAGTACAGGTTTCAGTATTACGGTTTTTTACTTGCTTTCAATTTATAACCAAAAGCCTTACAAAAACACCCCAGCAATGAAAATTAGGAGTGTTGGTTTTGGGGTCACTAGCGCAAATCCATTGGGTTGAATTTGTTGCACTAAAATTGGCCCGTTGCATGCCACACCAAAGTTGATTGTTGTTAATCAATTGTTCGTTTTGTAAAAATGACATCGCAATCCTTCCTTCTACCTGATAGCCTTTTTTAGTTTGGATTGCAGTAAAATACAAGTCGTTTTTATCAATTTGCCAATTAGCGTTTATTTGTTTCGGTTGCGTTTTGTTTTCTGGTATAATAAAACAACGAGCATCAAACAAGCGGTTGGCGGCATCCATTTCGAAAGTATAATAGGGTTGCATTAGGCTGTCTTTTGCAAAAAACAATTCTACCCTATCGGATTGTAACACATTTTGCGCAGCGTTTAAACTGGTGTCGCATAGTTGAATGTTATTATCAATTACCTTAAATAAAAAATAAAACCAATTTGCATCGTTTTGATATTGGAAAGTGGTTTCGCCAAACGGTTTATCATTCCAAGGGGAAACGAAATTTTTAAATGTTGAAATGTTTTTCCATTGCTTAAACTTGATTTCTTCTGTTCTGTTCATCTTAAAAATAGAACAGGAGGAACATAAAAGCACAAAAATTAAGAGATGAAATTTACTAATCATCTGCTTGCTTTAGTTTTATCTTTTGAAATTAAGAATGGTAAAAAGATCACTTTTATAATGATCAAATTTAATAGATCAACCCTTAAAAAACTGATGAATAGAAAACTTACCGTTATGATTTAAAGCCAAAAAATAAACACCAGTTTTCAACTCCTCAACTTTCACTTCAAAGTTTACTACGTTGCTTATATTATTAGTTATCATAGTTTTACCTTGAAGATTATAAATTTTAAAATTGCTTACTGGTTCTATACTATTAACCATAATTTTATTTCGGGCCACTGTCGGTTGAACATCAGCTTCAACGTTATAAAGTTCATTAATACCAACAGGAGTACAATCTGGCAAAGTGGTTTCTGTATCTTTAAAAACTAAAGCAAGATCATCAAAATCTGTTGGAAAATTTAATGTTACTTCATTAAGATCAATGCAATTTTCACGAATTAAATAAATGGTTCTGCAAGTTAATGCTACCGTACCGTTTCCAAAAAAATAGTCCACTTTTAAGTTGTAAGCCGCTTCTGGTGCTTCCATACCGTTATCATCTAAGCCGTCCCAAAAAGCAGTTTCATCAGTAGCTTCTGAGCTAAATAATAAAGTGTTATTAGCTGTTGTGTCAGTTATTTGTATCAATCGTTGTTGCGCAAATGAGTTGTAGATTGCTAACAAATCGTTAATACCATCATTATTTGGTGTAAATATATTGGGCAAAGCTGCATACACATCATAGTTATTAAAAACAGATATTTCATCACTACAGGTAATTTGAGCTATTACATTTTGCGGAATCTGAAATCCTAACAAAAAAAGGGTCAAGAGGAAGTAAAGTTTCTTCATTTAAATATTAAAATATGGTTTAAATTATTTTTGCACAAGTGTAAAATCGATCCTTTTATTTTGATGTTTGGCAGTTAAGCTACTTCCAAAATTTACAGGTTGGGTGTCTCCCATGCCTTGTTGTTTAAGCCTGTCTTTAGCTATACCATTTTTAGTAAAATATTCAAGCACCGTTTTTGCCCGCACTTCCGATAAGGAGGCAATATTTTTATCTGTTTCCCCAAAAGCAGTATGCCCCGAAATAGTCAATTTCATTTCTGGGTATCCTTTCATTAGTTCAACTATATGCATTAAAGATGCTTTTGCACTAGCTGATAATACTGATAAACCATCTTCGAAATTAGCTTCTACCCAATGAAAATTAGAAGGAGCAGCGCAATAGGCATCTTCAATGCAACTTTTAAGCAACTGTTCTACCGTTCCGGCTTTAAAATTTGAGATGGAAGCAGCAGAAGCTCCAATTTTTCCTGGCGTAAATTGTGGCAAACTACTTTTATCTGGCTCTTCTGTTATTATTTCTGCGGCCGAAACCTGTTCAACCGCGTTATACTGCTCATTTCTTGATAAAAATGCTAATATGCCGAAACCAACCATTGCAAAAACCAGTAATAATATTATTGCAGGCTTTATAATTTTTACAATTGAAAATTCGTTTTGCTCAGTTGGCTTTTCGAGTTCTTTTACTTTTAATTTCGGTTTTTCGTTTAAGGCATTGCGCTTTAGCGTTTCTAATTTATCTTGCGCTAACTTTTTTTCGTAAGTTATATCTGCATTAGTATTATTTTCATTTTTTTTACCAGCAGATTGCAGCTCACTATTTATTGGTTGTTTATTTATTATTACTTTTTTATTGGCATCAACTGTTCTTACTTTTAGTTTCTTTTTAGTAGTGTCTATTTTAGCTTCAGCAGGTTGGTTGGCCTCTATAGTTTTTACACTAATTGCTTTATTGGCATCAACTGTTCTTACTTTTAGTTTCTTTTCAGGTGAGACGTTCTTGCCTTCAATTGGCTTATTAGCATTTTCAGTTTTCGCCATATCATCCTTATTGGCATCAACTGTTCTTACTTTTAGCTTCCTTTCTGGTTTAACCGCCTCAGCATTTGCTTGCTTGTTGGCTTCAATTTCTTTTTCTCTAAGTTCTTTATTAGCGTCAACCGTTCTAACTTTTAGCTTCTTTTCTGGCTTTAATAAATTGGTAGCCCCATCTTTATTTGCATCAACCGTTCTTACTTTTAACTTTTTGCCACTTAAAGGCTGATTAGCATTAGCATTAATTTTATTTTCAACACTAATAGTTGGGTTCTTTGGGCTTAACTCCTTTAAATTAGTTGGCACTTCTATATCTGCACCATTTAATGCTTTATTTTGCGATAGCAGCTGCGCTTCTTTTTGAGTTTTCTTTACTATATCCTCCTCCTTAACATTTAAGCGATTTTGGTAAACCTGCTCTAAAGAAAGGTTGGTTTGTTCTTGTTTTTTTTGTGTCTCTTTATCTCTCTTTTTTAAACGAACCTCCAATTCGGCTTTTTGTTGTGCCTTTAGCACCTCTTCAAAATCATCTTTACCGTTTGGTGTCGAATTTATTTCAACTCTGTCTTTTAGTTTAGAAGATACAATTGTTCTTCCCGTATTTTTGTGGTTAACTAATTTTTCAATTACCTTCAACATTTCTTTTTCATTATTAAAAAAAATGCTTTTAGCTAAAGTCTCCTCATTGTTTTTTAAATAGAAATAATATTTACCACTTTTTGCTAAATTTACTTTGTATGCCTTAGGTCGGCGTGCCACTTCATTTACCGTTTCCACCATTTTCTTTACCGCCTCTTCATTATCAAAACCACTTATTACTGGGTTTAATAAATAAGTATTGTCATCTTTATCAGCATAAACAAAATATAGTTTTTGATTATTACCTTTATAAATAGTGTAGTTAATGTATTTATTGTAGTTGCCCTTTAAAATAGTAGTATTTACTGTAGGGCTTTCATTATCAATATTTTGCGAATAGTCAATAACAAATTTGCTACCCATTATCCAACCAATAAAAACATTCATGGCATCTTCGGTAGCAAAAAATTTACTTCGCACCAGTTCTTCCTGCTCATCGGTTTTTATTAAAAAATAGAACCGATTTTTGCTTTCTTGCACCCGCTCATAGCTCTTAGCAAACAATAAATTTTCCGAAAGTTTATGCAGGTTTCTATTACGAGCCGCAGCTGAAGTAAAACCTGAACTAAATAAATAAACCTCGTTACTCTTATTACAGGTAAAATAAAACAGTCCATTTTCAGAAAATGTACTGAAACCGGTAGCGGTACTTGCTGCCCTACCCTGATAAAAAGCTATTTTATTATAGTTTACGTTGTTTGCCATTGGTTTTAAACCAAAATCTTCTACTAACCTACAAATATAATTGATCCTATTGATCTTTAGTGAAAAATATACTGTAAGAGGCTACAAATTTTGATAATACGAGTAATATATGCATAATTTAATTCAAAAAAAACGCTTATTTCAAGTCTTTTGCTAAATTGGTTTTATAGGTTACCCACCAAGGCAATTGCATAAAATCTATAGTTGCAGTTAACAAACAAATTTTAGAAGCGAAACAATTGTGCCTCGCAAAAATTTTAGTCCCGCCATCCGTTCAAATACCATTTTGCCAACGCTGCAAAGCCCAACCCAAAATGGTATAACCACTTCTGTCGGGGCTATTTTTCCAACTGCGCTAAGCCGTATTAACGGCTTTAATTAATAATATTTGATCAAAAAAATAATCACTATCAATAAATAACACCTATGCAGCCATCATAAAACAAGCCATTACCAAACATAAAACGTAGCACAGTTAAAAGCTTAAAGCCCTTTACAGCGCAGCAACCTAACAAAAGCGGATGGCTAAATAGTTAAATTATTGTTTATCCATTGCTAAGGCCAAACAATATTTCGCAGCATTACACTTTATAGCCTTAATTTTACCGCAACCTTGTTGTCAAAAAACTTTAAATATTACCTTATTTGTATATTTGGCTGTTGTTTTCTTTTAAGCAACAGTTATGCCCAATCTATAAATAACCAACGTAAACAACAGCTTTATGTAACAGATACATTAGTTAAGTTAGACAGCCTTTCCATCATACCAAAATCATTTAAAATTTTTAAAAAAAATGTACCTTTAGACAGCCTAAACTATGCTATTAACTTTGTTAACGCAACGCTAAAATTAAATAAAAGTTTATTAAAAGATACCATTCAAATTAGCTATCGGGTTTTTCCTTTATATTTAGAAAAAACCTATAAATATAGAGACAGTAGCATTATTGATAATTATGGCGATGAACGTTTGCAAACTTTTGAATTAAATAATAGAGGTACCGATAGTTATATTGACTTTGGCAAATTAAATTATAATGGTTCTTTTTCGCGGGCTTTAAGTATTGGCAACCAGCAAGATTTGGTGGTCAATTCTAACTTTAACCTTCAATTTTCTGGTACTTTACTTAATGATGTGGCGGTAAATGCAGCCATTAGCGATCAAACCATTCCTATTCAACCAGAAGGTAATACTGCACAATTACAAGATTTTGATAAGATTTTTATTGAATTTAAACGCAAAAACAACTCACTTACTTTTGGCGATCTATTAGTCCGTAATCAAAAAGGTTATTTTTTAAGATATCTAAAAAAATTACAAGGTGTTGATTTAAAAACTTCTTTTAAAAACCAAAATGATTGGCAGTTTAATACCAGCGCAAGCTTGGCAATAGCAAAAGGAAAGTTTACCAGAAACACTTTTTTGGGTGAAGAAGCCAACCAAGGCCCTTACAAATTAAAAGGAGAACAAAACGAGCTATTCATAATTATTTTAAGCGGTACCGAACGGGTTTTTGTTGACGGAAGTTTGTTGCAACGAGGTGCTAACAAAGATTACACAATTGATTATAATTTAGGGGAAGTTATTTTTACCAATAATTTTTTAATTACAAAAGATAAAAGAATAGCCATTGAATTTGAATATGCCGAACAAAATTATTCCAAAACATTGGCACGTGCTTACCATCAAGCAGAAATGGGCAAATGGCAGTTAGGCATCAACTTTTTTTCTGAGCAAGACGGTAAAAATCAACCCATCGGTGGCCCTTTTTCTAATGAACAATTAACCGTATTAACCAATGCTGGTAATGATGTTTCTAAGGCAGTTTTACCAGGTTATTCATTAGCGCAATATCAACCAGAACAAAACCTATATGTTGTAAAAGATACAACTATAAACGGCTTGGTTTATAATAATGTTTTTGAACTAAGTAGCGACAGTACTAAAATTTTGTTCTCCGTTAATTTTTCTAATGTAGGTTTTGGCAATGGTAATTATATTATTTCTGCTGCTTTAAACAACAACCGCACTTACCAATGGGTAGCGCCAGACTCAACTACCCAAATGTTGAACGGAAATTTTGATGCCATTGTACAATTGGTTACTCCAAAACGGCAGCAATTAAGCACTTTAAATGCAGGTTATGCAATTAACAAAAATCATCAACTGCAAACTGAAGTAGCCTTAAGCAATAGTGATTTCAATACTATTTCTGCCATTGGTGATAGCACTAATATTGCGTTGGCCACTTCTATTAGTTATGCTGGTGAAATACCAATTGGCAATCAAAAAAAAATAAAACTAACCAACACCATTGATTATGAATACAAGCCAGCCAACTTTAACACAATAGAACGTTATAGAGCAATTGAATTTAAGCGAAATTGGAATACTGCTTATAGTAGCGACACAGTTACCGAAAGTTGGCTACGAGCAAAAAGTAATTTATCTTTTACTAATGGAACATTTACTCCATTTTATAATCGCTTAAATAGTGAAAATTATTATGGCGGTGACAATGTAGGTTTTTCATTTTCTTATGATAATGGTTCAATAACAAGTAATGCTACAAGCGATATATTGCTATCAAAAGAAAACCTTAGCCAAAGTAGCTACTTAAGAAACAACTATGTTTTTAAGAAGAAATTTAAACAATTTTCAACAGGCGCAACATTTTTGCAAGAAATATTAAATAGCAGAAATTCAAAAACGGAAGAATTTAAAAACAACAGTTTTAGGTTTGATGAGTATGGTTTGAATATCGCTACCGCAGTAAAAAATAAAAAAAGACAACTTTTATTAAGCTTAGGTTTTAGAGATGATTTTGAAATTAAGACCAACGAAATGACTAAAAAATCGCAAGCGGTATATGGCACTTTAAAAGGTTTACTTGAGGCAGATAATAAAAAGAATGGTATAAAATATGGTGTAACTTATAGAAGCCTACAATTTAATAAAGCATTTGAAACAAGGGCAGGAGAAAACACTTTGCTCGCAAATATAGATTACAAGTTACATTTGTTTAAAGGTTTTTTTAAGAGCAATAGCTTTTATAAAATTAGTGTTGGGCAGCAGCAAAAGGTAGAATATACCTTTGCAGAAGTACAAGTAGGCCAAGGTAATTTTAGTTGGGTAGATTATAATAATAATAGCATTAAAGAAGAAAACGAATTTGAATTGGCAGCCTTTGCCGATTCTGCTCGTTTTATACGGCTCACCATTCCAACCGATTTGTATGTAAAAACGAATAGGTTAGAATTTAATCAAACCGCTCAAATTGATTTTAAAAAAGTTATTTCTGCTAAAAATAAGTTTAGTAATTTTATTAAGAAGTTACAGTTGAGCAGCACTTACACTTTAGATAAACACTCGCAAACCGATAGTGCTTTTTTCAATTTATACAACCCTTATTACCAAAGTAGATTAGATAGTAGTTTGGTAAACGGAACAACTCAAATGTACAATAAGCTTAATTACAATAAATCATCTACTAAGTTTAATGCCGAATTTTTTCAAAATATGAATAGTAACAAAATTTTACTCAACAGTGGTTTTGATGAAAGAAATACGGGCCACATTGGTGTTAAATTAAGGTGGAACATTTTAAAAACGTTAAGCTTCGAAAACATAGTTAAGCAAGGCCACATTATTAATAGTTCTAACAGTTTTACCAATAGAAATTTCAATATTGAGTTGCTTGATATAAACCCAAGTGTATCTGCTATACTAAACAATACTTTAAGACTAAGCCTCGCTTATAGATATAAAACTGCTACAAATACTAATGAAGCGTTTGGCAATAATGAACAGTTAAACCTTAATGAACTAGTTTTTGATACCCGTTTTAACCAAGCTGGTAAAGGTAGTATTCAGGCAAATTTTACTTTTAACGAAATTACATTTACAGGAGATGAAACCACTTCGTTGGCCTACACAATGTTAGAATCGTTACGGACAGGCAATAACTATCGTTGGACTTTACGCTATAACCGAAATTTAAACAAAGGCATTAACTTTAGCATTAATTACAATGGCAGAAAGTTAGGCGAGCTGCCAGTTACTCATACTGGTAATGCGAGCATTAGGGCTATTTTTTAAAACCGTAATAATAATATTATGAAAGCCATTTTTTTTGTTGATCGCTGTTATTTCTAATGCATCAATGCCTAAATCAGATCCTCTAATACTGGCTCCAATAGCAAATATAATTTCAATTAATTTAACATATTTTATATTTATAAATTGCATTGATTCGCAAAAGAATTAATCTTAGGTTACATTAGGAAAGATAATTGAAAAAATACATCCTTTATTTTTTTCAGAACTTAAATTTATAAAGCCGCTATGCGCATCCATTATTTTTTTACAGATGGCTAATCCAATTCCTGTTCCATCATATTGTTCATTATTATGGCCTCTACTAAATATCTTAAACGCCTCATGTTGATAGTTTTCACTTATTCCTATGCCATTATCTTTTACAAATATGGTAGTATTGTTGTTGTTTATTTTTGAATAAATTTCAATAAGAGGTTTATTTGATATATTGTACTTAATTGAATTTGATATTAGGTTTTGAAACAATAACTGTGCGCTTGTTTTTTCTAACTTAACTTTAGGCAAATTGGGTTCAATTAAAAATTTTATATTTTTCTTTTCAATTTCAAACTTAAAATCTCTTTTAACTTCGGCAACAACATCATTTAGGTTTATTTGTTTTAAGGTACGTAAATCAATATCTGACCTTACTTTTGAATACTTTAATAGATCGTTTACTTTATCAATCATACTTTGTAAACCTTCATTTATAAACCCAAAATATTCTTCATCTTGCTTGTCAAACTTGTCTTTATTTTTTTTAAATATTATATTTAAAAAGCTCGAAATATTATATAATGGTGCTTTTAAATCGTGAGAAACCAAATAAGTATAACTGTTAAGGCTTTCATTTTTAGTTTTTAATTTACTGTTAACCTCATCCAGTTCTTGCATTTTAGTTTGCAATTGTTTGGTACGTTTTTCAACTTGTTTCTCTAATATTCTTAAATTTTTTTGAGTAAAAAAATAATTAGATGATAAAAGAACCAATAGCAGAAAAAATAGGCAGAAAATAAATTTTGCCCACTTTGTTTGAGAAAACATAGGTTTTATATAAAAATTAAACTCCTCGTATTTTTGAGGTTTCTCATTTTTGTTGGTAACTAAACCAAATTTTAATTTGTGGTAACCGTGTTTTAAGTCTAAAAGATCCAAAGAGTTCTTTTTTCTATAGTGCCAAGGTTCATCATTTTGTTTATATGCAAATTTCGTATTAATTATATTATTTAAATCAATTTTATTGTAACTAATTGATAGATTATTTTGATTAGCTTCAAATTCATAATTATTTTTTAAAGGTATATTATTCTCATTAACAAACAATTGTTCCATTGCAAAGCTGGGCAGTCCAAAATTAGTGTTAATTTTTTTTTCAATAAAATTAATTCCATTATTTGATATGGCAACTATGCTGGTATCAGATAAAATAACCTCGGCAATTTCGTTACTCAATAAACCTTTGTTTTTTGTAATTGTTATTATTTCATCTTCAAAACCTTCTTCATTAAGCTTTATTAAATATAAACCTTTATTGGAAGCGGCATATAGCGTATTGGTTTTGATATCGAAATCTAAAGAATGAATTATTGAATTATTAATGGTGTTGAAAGAAGTAATTTCATCTTCAGCTAAGTTATAATTTAAAATTCCGTTACCTGCAGTAGCAACAAAAATATTATTTTTATAATGCAGCAAGTCAGTTATATCTATGTTTGTTTTTATGATCTTTTTATTAATAAACGTATCCCCTTCAATAGTATAATTTAGTAGTCCATTAGCAGGTTCGTAAACAAAAACATCATTTTCATTTACAAAACAGGTTTGGTAACTTCTAATTGCGTGCACTTTCTTTAGGCAAATATTATTTTTTTGTACTTGTTTGTTGAATGCTACATCATCACCCAAAGCTTGGTTGTTTAAAATCAAATGTAGTAAACAGTCCTTATCAACTTTAAAAATTCCTTTGTACGTGTTTAGATAGATGGTGTTTTTCACAACACTTATTTTTTTTCCTGCTGTATAAATTAGATGTTTAAGCTCGTTATCCACAAGCATAAATAACCCCCCATCGCCTGCTATTAGTATATTATCTTTATCTAATTTTAAAATATCCAACACTCTATTTTCTGCATTAGGGTTTCTGAAAGGCAAATTTTTCTTTGTCGCTTCATTATTGTAAAGTAATATTATTTCTCCTTGGTTTGTACCTATCCAAATTGAGTCCCCATCTAAAAACATACAATTTAAAGCGTTTAAAGCAACATCAGCAACTTGTTGTTTATTGGTAATTTCATTTAATTTTTTGGGAATAAAAAAGACACCTTTCGAACTGGTAGCGAACCAATAGTTTAAATCTTTGTCTCTAAAAACATCTGTAAAAATTAAGTCTGTATTTACCTTCTTACCCAATTCAACATCTAAATTATTTCTTATCTTTAAAGATTGTAACCCGCCATTTAAAAAAACTATTACTAATTTATCATCAAAACATTTAAACCTCGCAGCATCGTTAATTTTAATATTATACTTTCTAATTTTTTTTGTTTTAAAATCAAAATGTACTAATTTTTCCATATGTGAAAAAAAACTCCATCTTTATATTTTGCAAAAATGATTTTGTGATTGATTGCATTATCATGATCTAATGCAATAGTATTTTGCAAATGTTCATTTTTAAATATGTATATTTTATTTAATGAACATGCAATTAGTTGATTGTTATATCGGCCAAAAATTAAGCATTGCCTGTTTTTGCAAAAATCTCCGTTGCTAAATTTTTTGTAAGAATTTGATTTTTTAAATATTAGGAGAAATTCATTACTAAATGTTACCCAAATTGAATCGCTATTTTCTTCAACGGAAAAATTCCAATCCATTTTTTGTTTTATGTTGTTCTCTAAATAATTTAACGTTCCATTTTCTATATAACCCATTGGGCCATTATTAAGCATCCATATCCGTTTGCTGTCAGTTTTTTCTAAAGCAACAGTTTCATTTATTTTCAACCCGTTATTTGTGGTAAAATTATAAAATTCACTACCATTATAGCGGCTTAAGCCCGTGTGTGTAGCAATCCAAATATATCCTAAACTATCTTGATTTATAGTGTAAATTTGATTAGAAATTAATCCGTCTTCTAAAGTATAATGTATAGAATTTGATTCATTTATAAAGTTTTCAGATTCAAATATTTCTTTACCATTACCTGTAAAACCATTAGTTTCTAAAAACCCAAAAATAGCTACTAAACTTACTAAAAGTAGAAGCTTTAAAGTATGAATTAGACGTTTTCTCAATTTTTATGACTTATTAAATAACTGGAAAAATATATGCTCTAAAAACCCATTCGCACAACAAGCCTTAAGGTATTAGCCTACAATATACAATTTTATAACTTTACATAAAAAACAACCGTATGTTAGAAGGAAAAATACCTAATAGTTTTTAAAAGAGTAAAATAATCACATCAAATTTGCTTCGGTTCGCCAATAATTTCAATAAGCTCCCCAATTTCAATTGTTGCGTTGTTGTATTCAATTAATTGATATAAAACCGAAACTTTATTTTGAATTAGTTGATATAAAATAAAGGACTTGTAAAAACTATTTTTTGGCCTACTATTGAATAACACCAAATTTTTCTTGAAACAGCTTTTCTAAAGCATACATTTCGTCACGCAGTCTGGCAGCTTCCATAAAGTCTAAATCTTTTGCGGCTTTTTGCATACGTTTTTTGGTTTCACCAATAGTTCGCTCCATTTGATCTTTAGTCATATATTGAATTACGGGGTCAGCAACCATACTTATTTCTTCGGGTTCTACATAGTAATTGGTTTCTGTTTTATTGCCTCGTATGTCCAATACCGAAGTTTGTTTATATACCTCTTCTCTCGTTTTTTTAATGGAGGTTGGTACAATATTATTAGCTGCATTATATTGTATTTGTTTGGCACGTTTGCGTTCGTTATCGTCAATAGTGCGCTGCATAGAGTCGGTTGTTTTATCGGCATACATAATAACTGTGCCGTTTACATTACGTGCTGCCCTGCCCGATATTTGTATTAAGGAGCGTTCATTACGTAGAAAGCCTTCTTTATCGGCATCTAAAATTGCTACCAACGAAACTTCTGGTAAATCTAAACCTTCTCTCAATAAATTAACTCCTACTAATACATCAAAAACACCAAGTCGTAAGTCACGTAAAATTTCTACCCGCTCCATGGTGTCTACTTCTGAGTGTATGTAGCGGGTTTTAATTTGTAAACGACTTAAATATTTGGTTAACTCCTCTGCCATTCGCTTAGTTAAGGTAGTTACTAAAGTGCGTTCTTCACTTTCAATACGGCCATTAATTTCACCAATTAAATCATCAATTTGATTTAAGCTGGGGCGAACAATAATTGGTGGATCCAACAAACCCGTAGGCCTAACAATCTGTTCCACAATTACCCCTTCTACTTTTTCTAATTCGTAAGGCCCTGGTGTGGCACTTACATAAATAGTTTGTCTCCTAATTTGCTTAAACTCTTCAAAATTTAGCGGCCGGTTATCTAATGCTGAAGGTAGTCGAAAACCATAATCTACCAAGTTTATTTTGCGGGAACGATCACCGCCATACATTGCGCCAACTTGTGGAACGGTTACATGACTTTCGTCAATTATCATTAAGTAATCTTCTGGAAAATAATCTAATAAACAAAAGGGTCGATCGCCAGGTTTTCGTTTATCAAGATAGCGAGAGTAGTTTTCGATACCGCTACAATAACCTAACTCTCGTATCATTTCTAAATCGAAAGTAGTGCGTTCTTGCAGTCTTTTGGCTTCTAAAAACCTCATTTCACTTTCAAAATATTGTACTTGTGCGTGCAATTCATCTTGTATATTATGTATGATGCTTGTTAATTGATCACGAGGGGAAATATACATATTGGCAGGAAAAACGGCAATGTGGTCTACATTAGCTTTTATAATCTCGCCTGTTAATGGATCGAAAGATTCCATTTCTTCAATTTCATCACCAAAAAAAGTGACTCGGTAAGCAAAATCGGCATAGGCAGGAAATATATCAATAGTATCGCCCCTTACCCTAAAGGTACCTCGTTTAAATTCTACCGTGGTGCGGCTGTACAAACCTTCTACCAAAGCGTATAAAAATTGATTGCGTGGTATTACATCGCCTACGCCTGCTCGTATTACGCCTTTGCTAATTTCGGCAGGATTGCCTAAACCGTAAATGCAAGAAACAGAAGCTACTACTACAACATCTCGCCTGCCAGAAAGTAAGGAAGAGGTGGTTGCTAAGCGCAGTTTTTCTACCTCTTCGTTTATTGAAAGGTCTTTTTCAATATAAAGATTGGAACTGGGTACGTAAGCTTCTGGTTGGTAATAATCGTAATAGGAAACAAAATAGTTGACGGAGTTTTCGGGGAAAAATTGTTTTAGTTCTCCGTATAACTGAGCCACTAAAGTTTTGTTATGGCTTAGTATTAGTGTTGGTCTTTGTACTTTTTCTATTACATTAGCTATTGTAAAGGTTTTGCCAGAGCCTGTTACTCCTAGTAATACTTGGTCTGGTTCGTCGCTTTGCAAGCCTTGTACCAGTTGTTTTATAGCACTTGGTTGATCGCCAGTTGGTTTAAATGGTGACTTTAATTTAAACTTCATTTATAGGGCAAATATAAGGTAAATTTACAGATTTTGTAGAGGACTTTGTAGAACACAGCGTACAGATTTTTGGAAGATAGCAGACAGATTTTGTAGTGTACAGATTTTTTTGGGCGTTCCCCTTCGGGTCGGGCTATCCACTCCAATCTTTTTGCTCGTACCTCACAAAAAGGATTTCCGTTACTATCCCTAACGCATATTTTTTAGTAATTAGCAAATATATAATTTAACCAACAAGCCTATTTAACATGGCTCACTTATAATATTAAAATAATTGCATAAAATACCACAACTGTCATTCTGTTTATAATTTTATTATTGATAATAAATTATGTAAATGGGGTTAATACGGCGGAGCTCAGTTAGAAAATAGCCCCGACAGGAGAGGTTATGCCATTTGAAGGGCAGCATTTGCAGCAAAGCAAAATGGCATTTGAACGGATGGCGGGATCAATTTTTTTTGCGACCCACAACTGTCTCGCTTCTAACATTTTTTACGCTATCAATATGCTTTAATGGTTGTCTGTTTATAATCTGTCTTCTATAAAATCTTTATTCTGTTCTCTATAAATCGATCCTCCATAAAAGTAACGTTAAATTATAACAGGAAATTAAAACATAAAAACCATTTAGGTAAAGTTGAAATGATTAGTTTAATATTTTAATATTCTATTAGCTCAAAATCAACCCTGCGGTTTAATCTTCTACCTTCAGAAGTATTGTTATTGGCAATTGGCTTGCCTCCTCCAAAGTACTCTACTATCATATTACCAAAGCTTACGCCTTCATTTAGCAGGTAGTTTCTAACCGATTCGGCTCGTTTTTTACTTAACTCCATATTTGAGCTGGCGGAACCAACGTTATCTGTATGGCCAACTATTCGAAGCCTAAAACCTGGATTGGTTATCATTAGCTGCGCTAAATCTTTTAAACTTGTAAATGAGGAGTATTCGATATTAGAACTGGCGGTACTAAAGCGTAAATTTTTTGTAGCGGCATCTAATATATTTCTATAAGCATTATTTGTTGTGGAGGTTTCTGATGGGCAACCATAGTTAGAGGCGACACCATAAACATAGGGGCAGTCGTCTAATACATCAATTATGCCATCGCCATCGCTATCGCTTTGTACTTGTACTGGGCAGCCATTGTTTGAACTTGCGCCATAAGTATTGGGGCACTCATCTTCATTGTCACCAACACCATCACCATCACTATCTACTAATTTTGGTGGGTCGGGTTTTGGTTTTGGTTTGGGTTTCGGCTCTGGTTTCTTTGTTTTTGGTTTGGGGCAACCATTGTCTTCTCCATACTGGTTTGGGCATTTATCTTTATCGTCTGTTATGCCGTCGCCATCACTGTCAACAGGTTTAGGTGCATCTGGGCAGCCTTTATTTCGAGCATAACCAAAAGCATCTGGACACAAGTCATCATCATCTGCAATACCATCGCTATCTCTATCGCTTAGTGGGCAGCCGTAATTTCCTTTGTCGCCAGGGGTGTTTGGGCAACCATCATCTAAATCTAAAACACCATCGCCATCGGTATCTGTATCTGGGCAACCTTTTTTTGAAGCGATTCCAATGGTATTTGGGCATTTGTCTTCAGCATCAATAATCCCGTCACCATCGGTATCTTTTGCTAATTTTTCTACAACCGCTGGGCAACCATTGTTTGATTTTACGCCTGCAACATCGGGGCAATTGTCTTCTTTATCAATTATACCATCACCATCGGTATCTTCTTCTATTTCTGGACATCCTCTATTTGATTTTAGGCCGGGCGCATTGGGGCATTTATCTTCATCATCGTAAATGCCATCGCCATCGGTATCTTTAGCAATAATTTCTGGGCATCCATTATTTGCTTTTGAACCAGCTATTTTAGGGCATTTATCATTTTCATCTAATATGCCATCATTATCAGAATCTCTTGCTTTTTCATCTTTAAAGGGGCAACCTTTGTATTTTGATAGGCCTTTTATGCTGGGGCATTTATCTAATCTATCTACAATACCATCTTTGTCTATGTCAGATTCAATTTTGCCAGTATAACCAAGATATATTTCGTGGCTACCTCTGGCTTTTAATGCGCCAAGTGGGTTTAAATAGGCATCAAAATTATAGCCGCCTCTAAACATCTTATCAATATTAACACCAATACCAAGCATAAGCATATTACTGCTGCGATAGCCAATGTTTAACCATACTAAATTGGAATAAGTAATGGCTGCATTAAGATCAAAATTAATTGGTGCTGCTTTTTCGGTTCTAAATAATAACGATGGGTTAATGTGCCATTCATCGTTTATTTGGTAATTGTAACCAGCCATTAACATCCAATGCCTGCTTGATACTTCTGTATTTGCGGTTACTTCGTTAATTTGAATATCGTTTTGAAGTATTTGCATAGAAGAAATACCACCATAAAATTTACCATTGTTGTAGTAAATACCTGGCGTTAAAAAGAAATTCCAAACACTATTTTTATATTGTTCTGCTACCGGATCGATAACTGTTTGTGGTGTATTTAAACCAACACCTCCTCTATCTTCTTTTAGCTGTAAGCGTTGAAAATTAAAACCTAAACCTATGGCAAGGTTGGCAGTTTCGTTAATAGTAAGTTGGTAGGCCGAAGCCGCTTGTAAACGAATATTATTTAAGTGAGCCGAGTTATCGTTGTAAATATGACCACCAAATGCAAAGGGTTGCATGCCCAATGGGGCGTGAATGTCTACAAATTGGGTTCTTGGTGGGGTATCAAAATTTCCAGACCATTGATCTCTATGGAAAAAATTAGCGGTTAGGGAATTGGTGTTACCAGCCGCAGCCGGATTGAACATAAAATGATCAAAATTATAATGAGAAAATAGCGTTTGCTGCTGAGCCACCACATTTATAGTGGCAAGCAGCAGTAACAACAATACTAAATTCTTAATAATAGTTGGCTTAATTCTCATTTTCGGCAAACTTAGGTTTTTATCTTAATAGTTTATTTTTTCTTTAAGTAAATTCTTGTCAGTAGTAATACTTTGGCTATTTAATTGAATAACAAAGCGATAAGCATCTGTTAATAAAACTTTGTTATCGTTTTCTTTTTCAAAAACAACATTTCCTAACCTATTTATAATGGTTACTAATTTCATTAAATATAGCTGTTACAAAACTTTAACACCTCAATTATTATTATCTGCATCCACATTAAGACTTAAAACATTTGGAATGTCATTACAATTAAAGCAGTTTTTATCGTTTTCTGACAAATTTATTTCGGTGGTAAAGGTACAAAAATTAGCATCAAAAACCGCTAATAGATAACCACCAGTTTTTAAATTTAAAAAACTGGCCCACTAGTGATGTTTTTGTCGTTTTTTACTCATATTCTATGGAGAGTTCATCAATGACTATTATTATATTTACAATTGATATGTTAGCTAACAAAAAAATGCAAGTTTGTTTATCCAAACTTGCATTTTATATTAAAAAGTGAACTACAACTTATGGCCTATTTACTTTAAAGCCAATAGCGTGTTTATAAGTGCTGGTAAAAAACATATCTGATTCCGCATCATAAACTACATCGTTATTAAACTGTGAGTATTCGTAGGCTCGCTCTCTATGTAAGGTTTTACCATTTAAAGCATCTAACACCATTACCGAACCATAACCCCAACTGGTAAAAACCAACAGGTCTTCTTTTTCGTAGTAAAGCATATTATCGGTACAATTTGGGCCGCCTTGTGGGTTGTTCCATATTAATGCGCCAGTTTCTGGGTTTAGGCATGTTACATCTTCTATAGTATTATTAACATACAGTCTATCATTATGAATAAGATGATTGGTAGTGGCCCAAATTCCCCAGGGATAATCAAAAGCATATCGCCACAGTTTTTCACCATTATCTGCATTAAAGCCGTAAATACTCCAATCGCCACCGGTAATTACTTTGTTTTTGTAAATTATTGGCGGGTGTAAAGAGTTAGAAGAAAAAAAGTCTGAAATATTTTCGCAACGCCAAACTACTTCAGTAGTATGTAAATCAATAGCTACCATATTTTGGCTACTTCTTTCTGGCGGTTCTGAAAACTTAGGATATTCGTTAAAAATTAGCAGCTCTTGCTTACCATTGTTGTAGTGAACTGGTGGCGATATGCCAATTAGGTATTCAATAGCTTTTGCGGAATAAACAATTCTATAGTCGCCGGTAAATATATTAAATTCCATCAAATGTTGGGTATGCGAATCGTGTTTAAAATCGAAATCAGCGGCAAGGTAAAAGATATTATTTGTGGCAATAGTTCCTCTACTGGGCCTTATATTTAAATCTCTTAAATTTAATTCCCATGCTAAAGTATGGCTTTTTAAATCAAAACCAAACACTCTTTTACCCGTTACACAAATAAGTATATTCTCGTATAAATAATTATTATTTATATTTGCCTTGTCGTCTCCTTCATAAATGTATTCCCAATCTTTTGATCCGGTATTTATATTAAAACCAAAAATGGTTGCAGGGTCACCTAAATCCCCAAAACAAATAAAGTTATTTTCAAAAACTTGTTGTTGATCTGATCCAACAATCTCTTTTTCAAAATTCATTCTTGTCGCCCATTTCATTTCGAAAACGTCATTTATGTCAACATCTTCGGTTTCTACAGGCTTTGTTTGTGGTATAGGAACATCAGAATTATCACAAGCCCAAAACAGGCTTGTGATAATTATGGCTATAAATAAGTTAGTTGTTTTCATTATTGTCTTTCATCAGTTTTGAAAAATGGCCTACCCAAGCCATCTATAAAAATATCATTAACTGCTTCCTCCATATTACTATCATTTTTCATTTGCATATGGTTGGAGCCCTGCATAATTCGAGGTACATAATTTATGCCTGGCCCTACAGCGGCGGATTCTGCGAGTATGAAGCCATCGCATGGTTTTACAATAAGCGGCCATTATAATTAATGAAATTTCGTTTCTTACAA
>ENA-ORXM01000806-ORXM01000806.1-marine-metagenome-genome-assembly--contig:-NODE-806-length-49008-cov-14.646870_pt1 | contig 49008 bp, 46 predicted proteins | sample MGYA00237867_ERZ511480 | MGnify/ENA primary metagenome ERZ511480 (study PRJEB26309, sample SAMN06266103) | marine metagenome | isolation source: Algal blade | place: United Kingdom:Sidmouth, United...
AGCGGTACGGCTTCGGAACTATTGCGGGATGACTTCGGAACGATTGCGGAACAAATTCGGAACGAGTTCGGAACGAAGGTAGAGATGACTTTCGATTTATTAACTAAGAATCCGAACCTTACAGCAGAGGAATTAGCAGAAATACTGAATATAACTTCAAGAACAGTCAAGAATCACCAAGCGAAGTTGAAGACAGGAGGCTATATTGAGCGAATTGGAGATAATATAGGAGGTTATTGGAAAATCACTAAATTTAAAAGACCATGATTTCACTACAATTTCACCAGTATTTCACCATTGATTCACTACAAATTCACTATGATTTCACTGAGATGGCACCGAGATGGCACCGAGATGGCCCTGAGTAAATAAAATAAATGAACGAAGAACAAACAAAATATGACTATATAAATCCTGCCTTGCGTAAAGCTGGTTGGGGAGTAATCGAAGGCAGTCGTATTCGTTTGGAATTTCCTATAACCAAAGGTCGAATTGTTGGTCGTCTACCCAATGGAGATAATCGAAGAACCAGTGTTATAAAAGCCGACTATGTACTTGAATATAAGAACAGACGATTAGCTGTCATAGAAGCGAAAGCAAGGGATGTCTACTATACACAAGGCGTTGGTCAGGCAAAAGATTATGCTGAGAGACTTAATATCAGAATTACTTATTCTACCAATGGACAACAAATCTATGGTATGGATATGGAGGAAGGCACAGAAGGAGATGTAGATCGGTTTCCTACGCCTGATGAGCTGTGGGAGATGACTTATCCAGATCCAAAGGAAGCATACAAGAAGGAAATAGAAGAATGGAAAGTAAGATTTGACGATATCCCTTTTGAAGATCGTGGAGGCACATGGTCTCCAAGATATTATCAGCGTAATGCCATTTACAAAACACTTTATGGTATAGCAGAAAAGAAAGATCGTCTGCTATTGACCATGGCAACTGGTACTGGGAAAACAGCCACCGCTTTTCAAATTTGTTGGAAGCTATTTCATTCCAAATGGAATCTTCGCCGTGATGGAGAACGAAGTCCAAGAATACTCTTCCTTGCAGATAGAAACATCTTAGCAGATCAAGCATTTAATGCGTTCAATGCCTTTGATGCCATAGACGAAAACATCAAAGTTAGAATACGTCCTTCGGAAATTCGAAAAAAAGGACATGTACCAAAGAATGGAAGCATATTCTTTACCATCTTTCAGTCTTTCATGACAAAGGCACAATCCAATCTAGACTTCGAAGAAATCAGCGAAGAATTAACTACTAAAGAATCAAAACCAGAAGATTTCAATTTCGGACAATATGAACCAGACTTCTTTGACTTCATCATCATCGATGAATGTCACAGAGGTGGAGCCAATGATGAAAGTTCATGGAGAGCCATAATGCTGTATTTTTCTCCAGCAGTACAATTAGGATTGACCGCTACACCAAGAAGGGATGTAAATGGTGACACCTACAAATATTTTGGTGACCCAATTTATACTTATGCATTAAAAGACGGAATCAATGATGGATTCTTGACACCATTCAAAGTCAAGGAAATTCAAACCAACTATGATGAATACACCTTAACCGCAGATGACACCATCTTAGATGGAGAAGCTGAAATTGGTGATACATTCACCTACAAAGATTATGGTAGAAAAATCATCATAAAACAAGTCGAAGAATATCGAGTTAAAGAAATGCTTCGCCTGATAAATCAGAATCAAAAAACATTGGTATTTTGTGCTACACAAGTACATGCGGCACTCATAAGAGATTTAATCAACCAACATTCTAACAGCTCCAATAGCAATTACTGTCATCGAGTAACAGCAGATGATGGCAAAAAAGGAGAAGAGCATCTCCGAGACTTTCAAGACAATGAAAAAGCCATTCCAACTATTCTTACGACTTCTCAGAAGTTAAGTACTGGTGTAGATGCACCAGAGATAAGAAATATCGTATTGTTTCGTCCTGTAAATTCTATGGTAGAGTTCAAACAAATCGTAGGAAGAGGAACAAGACTCTTCGATAGTAAAGATTACTTTACCTTATTCGATTTTGTAAAAGCTCACGAACATTTCAAAGACCCAGAATGGGATGGAGAACCTGAGCCACCAGAACCGCCGACTTACCCACCTGGAGGAGAAAAGCCTACAGTAATTGACGACCCACCTGTTGATTATGTTTGCGAAGAATGCAAGAACGATCCATGCGTTTGTGATAATCCACCTAAGAAGATTATCAAGATCAAACTATCTGACAATAAAGAAAGAGAAATTGATTCTACAGTCAAAACAACATTTTGGGATCCTTCAGGGAAACCGATTTCGTCAACAGAGTTCATTGAACAGCTTTTTGGAGATATACCAAAATACTTTTCAAGTGAAGATGAGCTAAGAAAAATATGGAGTATTCCAAGCACCAGAAAAAAACTACTTGACGAACTGAATGAAAGTGGATATACATCGACTCAACTTGACGACCTAAGAAAATTAGTTCAAGGAGAAGAAAGCGACTTATACGATGTACTTAGCTATGTAGCATATCATACGAATTTAGTTCCACGATTGGAACGAGCATCAAAAGCCAAACTTCAAATTATGGACTATGACACTAAGCAACAAGAATTTTTAAACTTCGTCCTTGAACAATATGTCCGAGACGGAGTAAATGAATTAGACGACAAAAAACTACCTGAATTACTCGAACTGAAATACAAAGCAATAGCAGACGCAAAAAGAGAATTAGGAAATATAAAATCAATAAGAGAAAACTTCATTGGTTTTCAAAAGAACTTATACGAAGAAAAAACGGGTTAATGGCAAACGCATTTGCAGCACACTGCCGTCCTCGTTCCTGCGGGCGACACAGAGCTACAAGCCAACACTCCAAAAAGTATTAAATGAAGAATATTAGTAAATGAAAAAAGGAACGCCAGTAACTAACAATAGATATTATCGCATATCTCTTCGTACCTCAGAGAGACGACGACATATCATAATTCGTTAATCTCATTGGTGATATCCCTCTGAATGATGACTGGGCTTATGGAAAAAGTGTCTGGCATTTAGTAAACACGGTGAAATCAAAATGGAGAATTGGCCTGCAATGACCTTGGTTGCACAAATCTGTTAGGGTGCGATTTTCAGTTCAATATTAGGATTAACTTTTGAAAGCCTGAGGAATTCCACTTTTGTGAGTATTTATCTGGGAGTCTATTTACTCTACCTCCTTTTTAGAGAAAGTCAGCATTGATAATCAATTGGTATGGTTTGGGACACTTGAATGTGTATTTACAGAAATATAGAAACAGCAATTTTTGATAAAAGAAGGATCAAAGAACCACTTAATGTTAATAGCGATCGCAATCTTTGCTTTATCATTTTATGTGTATCTCCAAAAGCTTAATCCAAGAAAGTACAATGGCGAATACTATGCAAGAACAAATTTCTCAACTTTACAAGATGAATTTGTTGTGAAAGTTCAAAAGTGCAGAATGTATAGAGGTTCTTGGATGCTGATTAATGATAGTATTTCAATCAATATGAGGGGAACAGAAGAATTGAGACAAAAAACTTCCCATAGCTGCCCAGAAATTGGAACTGTAGTAAGTAAGAAAACAAATAAACGTTATATAGAATTTTTGTATAGCAATAATATGAAGCAAAGTATGAAGTGTTTTGACTAAAGCTAAAGTGTAAATCAAGACAAAGAACGAAACATTGTGAATGTCGACTAAGTCTACTCTTTCTTTAAACATAAGTCATATATGGACGATCGTTGTAAGAACAGCCTCCATTTGATAAAAAATCCAATTAAAAAAATTATGACCTTTCCCCTCATCACAGATCCCACACTCGAAGCTTACTGCAAGAAATACTCAAAGGCACTTCCTGAATCCATCCTGGCACTCGCCCCAGATGCCGATGCCACTGGTCAGTCCATAATGGTTTCTGGCCCCTACCTAGGGATGTTTCTCAAGATGATGTCCATGCTCATCGCGCCTTCATATATCTTAGAGTTAGGTACTTTTACAGGTTATGGTACGAGATGCCTATTGGAAGGCTTGCGAGAAGATGGGCTTATCTATACACTTGAGAAAAGCGATGAATACGACAGCTATTCTAATAATGCCTTCAGTAGTAGTCCGCGTAAAGATCAAATACGACAACTCAAAGGCGATGCTTCTGAACTTATAGCAACCATAGATGAACAATGGGACTTGGTTTTTATAGATGCCGCTAAGCGGCAGTATAGCCATTACTTCGATGAGATATTGCCACAGTTGAGAAAGGGTGGGGTGATGCTCGCAGATAATGTACTATGGAAAGGAAAAGTAGGGCACCCAGACAATGACAAACTAGGTCAAGGCTTGGATGCCTTCAATCAAAAAGTATTTGCTGATAATCGTGTTATGAATATCATCTTACCGATAGATGATGGTGTGAATTTTATTATTAAGAAGTGAGTGGAAAGAAATTTCCGAATTTCTCAGTGAGAGTTATTTTTTCTTGATTCCAAAATGCATAACAATGTTAGCTCTATGGTCATTTTTTATTTTGCCATTGCGACAAAAGGTGTAAAAGGTCTAAGATGTGTTTCAAAATTACTATACCAGTTCAATCAACTTCTGCAAAAGTCTAGAGACTTGCAGTCTAGCATCTTTCAGTCAAAAACCTAAAACAACGAGATAAACCCAAAGTGTGCCTTGGGTCGTGCAAAATCAAAAGATTCACCCACATTCCTGCCCACCGCAACAGAAAAATTAAACAGGCCCACTTTGGTTTCCATAACCAGTCCGCCACCAAGCCCGGCCACAAAGGCTGCTCTATCATCCTGTATTATCACACCACTGTCCACAAAAGGCATCTGAAAATAAGAGTTACGACCGATGGCTAATCTGAACTCAACTGTAGATATCGCATAGCCCTGTGTAAATACCGAAGCCTCATCAAAACCCCTGAGTAGTTTATTGCCACCCAATTGGAATAGTTCGTTCCTGAGCAACTTTGACGGTGAATATTTATAGCCTGACTTCAAAATGAAACCGAGCGCCCCTCTTCTGGCAATAGGTTTGAATATTGAAGCTTCCAATTTGCCTTCGTAGCGCGGCGCTCTGAAATCCAAGCTGTCATATTTTTCTGCAAAAGCACTGCTTCTCTCTCTGATCATTTCTAAAGCGGGTTCCCTCAATATTTTTTTGGTCCCAAATATCGCTTGCAAATTCAAAGCAAAACCTCTGCGAGGATTGAAGAGGTAATCGAGTTTGGAAATATGTAATTCCATAGCCAGCCCTACCTGAGAGACACTGAGGTCTTGTGGTAGATTGCCTGCCAGAGCTGTCAACGTATCGACTTCCACGACATTGGAAGTTTCTGAATAGTAACTGGCTTTTATTTTTTCCGAACTGGAAATGAAGTATTGCAAACCCAAATCCGCAAGAACAGTCTGATAAGCAAGACCATTTCTGAATATAGAGAAACGACTGTCGATGGCAAATGGTGTATCTAAAAGATAAGGGTAGTTGAAGCGTAAGTCGAGTTTTTGTTGTTCTGGTCTCAAGCGTTCAAAATCTATCAGTACGTACTCTCCATAACCCAACTTGTTATATAACTCTGCAGTAAAATCCAGAGATAGAAAAATCTGCCTGCCCGCTATCATGTTCGTGGGAATGATTCCGAAGATTAAATCAAAACGACTGGTATTCTCAGGCTTGAGATAGAGATTTACAGAAGCATAATTATTCACAAAGCTCAGTTCCGGATCTTTTTCATTGGCTAAGAATGACAGTCTGTCGAGTTGTCTTCTGATGGATTTTATTTTACTGTGATCATAAGGATCTCCAGGATGGATGTCCAGATAATTCTGTAGATAGCTATGCCGAAGTTTCAGGTCGCCTTTGATGATGAGGCTGTCCATGATGACTTGTTTGCCAGGAGCTATGCGCAGTTGCCCTTGGAGTTGTCCATTGCTCAGCTGAAAGCTATCAAGAAGGATCTTCGTGAAAGGGTAACCTTTGTTTCCGTAGTACTCAGTGAGTTGGCTTCGGAGTCTTAGGTAGTCTTGGTTATTTCTGGGATTTTTGAATTTGAGTTGGGCCAGGAGTTGCTGAGCTGCACTGTCCAGAGTCAGTTCTTTGAAATCATACTGAGGTCCCAGGTGCAGTATCACGTAATCGATATCTCCTTGCGGTGTGAGTATGGTGGAATCCATATTGGCTTCCAGGTGGTCTTCAGCGATCAGATTGTCTATGACCTCATTCAGGTAGAGTGCCGTTTCCGACTGTCTTTTAACAATTGGTTGGTTGAGAAAATCATATTCTACAGAAGGACTTGGTGATCGAATGACAAAAGTGTCCAGTTGACCTAGGGCTAAGAGTTTACAACTCAGCAAGACTGCAATTAATAAATATGAACGTCTAGTCAACAATTACGATAAATTTGCTCTCCAAAGATAAACTTGAATGGCAGGTATTTACATACATATTCCTTTTTGTCGTAAGGCATGTCATTATTGTAATTTTCATTTTTCGACTTCACTTAATTTGAAAGCCCCATTGGTGCAGGCCCTCAGTCATGAGTTGAAATTGCAAACACGGTATTTAGGGCAGGAGCCTATCCAGACGATATATCTGGGTGGAGGGACGCCTTCACTATTGGAGGAGTCAGAATTGAATGCTCTGTTAACGACGGTTAAGGACAACTATGAGGTGGCTGATCAGCTGGAAGTCACACTGGAAGCCAATCCTGATGATCTGACTGAGAGTAAGCTGAATCAGTTGCGGAACAATGGTGTCAATAGGCTCAGCATCGGCGTTCAATCGTTTGATGAGGAGGATTTACTATGGATGAACAGGTCTCATAATGTGACACAAGCTTTGGCCAGTATCGAAGGAGCTAGGCGGGCGGGTTTCAAGGATATATCGATAGACTTGATCTTTGGTTGTCCGACCACGACGACTGAAAAGTGGAAGAATAATTTGGTCATTTTGGAACAAATGGATATTCCACATCTTTCTTGTTATGGTTTGACAATAGAAGAAAAGACCGCTCTTGCGCATCAAGTAAAATCTGCCAATGGTCCACGACCCTGTGAAGAGTCCAATGCCGAACAATTCAAAATGACGATGGATCATCTTAGTACTGTTGGATACGTGCAGTACGAAATTTCAAATTATGCTAAAGGTGGCCGCATATCAAAACACAATACCAATTACTGGAAGCAAGTTCCCTATCTCGGAATAGGGCCTTCTGCACATTCTTTCAATGGTACGAGTCGACAATGGAACGTAGCACATAATCCTAAATACATTCAAGCGATTGAGAGAGGGCTTATTCCATGCGAAGTTGAAAAATTGACTCTTAAAGATCAGTTCAACGAATATCTGATGACGAGTATGAGAACGATGTGGGGTTGCGACTTGAATAAGATCAAGGGAGAGTACAGTGTTTTCTATGAAGATTTTGAAGTTGCCATGAATACTTTGATCAAGCAACAGCAGGTGCAACTGCAGGGCACTGTGTTGAGCTTGACAGAGCAAGGGAAGTTTCTTGCTGACCCGATCATTTCGGAATTATTTGCAGTATGATGAAAGGCAGTCATTTAGAAAAATATATCATCAAGCCGTCTGCTGATGGTAAGGGACATGTGTACAGGCCCGTGATGATAGCCTTGCTTAATCGTGTGACTAAGGTGCCTGAATCTATACTGAAACAAACAAAAATATATTCCAGATCTGTAGTCTGGTATATTCCTTTTTATTCTGCGCGGAAGGGTGGGGGCGGTATCACGATGGGCAGTGACACCTGGCAGAGTATTACATTTACAGAAAATTTTTTCTCATCAGATCAGACTCATTACAAGGGCAAAGCTTATGCTAATGATGTGCAGGGCTGGCTGAGTATGTCGGCACATGAGGCTGGGCATCTATTGCATGCAGTCCGATTCAGGTTTTTAATTATTTACCTTGCATTTTTCATTTATCAATATCTGAGATATGGACATGACGCAGCGCCCTTGGAGATAGAGGCAGAGGCGGGCAATCAAGAGCTGAAACGTTTTCAGATTTTCTTGAATCAGCGTTATGGACCTAAGTCTTTAGAACAACTTATTACATCAGAGAGTAAAGATGAAGCTGCTAAGATAGAGCAGCTGGAGAAATGGTGGCAAGCTTATAAGGTTCGTAACGCTAGACTCCTTGCCTGATTACAATTAGGAAAATCATTTCTGTAATAATAAAAACTCTTTAGCATAATAAGTAAGAATTAAATCCGCTCCCGCCCGCTTGATACTCAATAAAGTTTCTGGCATGACCGTCTCATAATCCAACCAACCCTTCTCGCAAGCCGCGGCCAGCATCGCACACTCCCCACTGACATGATAGGCTGCAATAGGCAGTAATTGATTGACCTTGAGTTGTTGTATGATATCGAGGTAGTGGACTGCTGGTTTGACCATCAGGAAATCAGCACCTTCCATTGCATCCAGTTCTGCTTCGATGAGTGCTTCTCTGCTATTGGCAGGATCCATCTGGTAGGTCTTTTTGTCCTTGGGAATGGAAGAGTCTAAGACTGGTGCAGAATCCAGGGCATCTCTGAATGGCCCATAAAATCCACTGGCATATTTTGCCGTGTAACTCATCATCGATATGTCTTGGTATTCTGCTTTATCAAGTGCTTCTCTGATTGCCTGTATACGGCCATCCATCATATCTGAAGGTCCTATCACATCAAAGCCTGCTTCAGCTTGTGCTACTGCCATTCTTGCGAGTATGCCGACTGATTCATCATTTAGTATTTCGCCGTTCATTACTAAGCCATCATGCCCATCTACATTGTAAGGGTCTAATGCCACGTCACTGATCAAGGTGAGTTCAGGAAATTTTTCCTTGATGGTACTAGCTGCTTTGAGGTAAAAGTTATTGGGGTCGTAGCTATAAGAGCCTGACTTGTTTTTATGTTCTTTGGCAATCTTGGGAAAGAGGATGAAGCTATGTAGTCCCAGCTTTATGCAGGCCTCTATTTCCTTTAGCAGCATATCCAGAGATCTTCGATAGGCCATCGGCAAGGAAGGAATTTGCTCTTCTATCCCTGTGCCATCTACTATGAATAGAGGCATGATGAGATCATGTGCCGTGACGCGGTTTTCCCGCACCATCTTTCTGATGCTGGAAGATTTTCTATTTCTACGTGGGCGCTGAAGCATAGGGTTTGAATTTTGGGTCAAAGGTACTGCTTTGTAAGAACTATGCGCTGTTGCACTCGTTGCTTAACAATAGAGATATAATAAGGTGTTGGTTTTGTTGGTTCTGCCCGAATAGATTATGTCACTCCTCTGGAGCTTAGCTTTTATAATTTAATTTATCTATTAATATTTTGCCACTCTGTGGCAAGTATGGCCTATGTTAAAATAAGTGTATTGCAAAGAGGCTCCAGAGAAGCTACGACCTAATAGCAAAAGCCAGATTTATAGGAGAAGTACCGAAGGTGTCGAATGGTTCCCTTGGAACATTGTTGTTCGACCTATTCTTCAAATAGCTGTATTTGAATTACACTCATTTTAATTGACAAAGAAAATAATTTACCTTTCTATAGTTCAATTTATCTATTGAAATTGTAGCATTCTTTGGCAAGTATGACCTCATGTGCAATAAGCTCCAACGGAGCTAATTTTGGTAGAACTATATGCAGATCCATATACTGCAAAGAGGCACCAGTAGAGCTGCATCTTAATAGAAAAGAACCAAGTATAAATTAGTAGCTCCGTAAGAGTGAAATTATTTATAGGAGTTGATTGGAGGGATTCAGTTTCAATATCCATGAATCACAAAACAAAACTCTCAAATAAATCTTGCAGCACCTGCTCTGGATCTTCACACAATCCACTATGAGTTGCTGAACTCTGTATAATTGTACTTCTTTTAGCGACTAGCCATCTAAATCTAAATGCTAAATCCAACTTGGCTATGGGGCCGCCCTCAGGACTTCCTTGACAAACTAACTCCCACGCTTTGAGATATTTATTTAAATTTTCCTTATCGATTTCAGAAGAAAAGAGTTTTAGTTTGGATTCATCTATTTGATAGCGAATGCCTAAGTATTTTTTCTTTTTGGAAAATAGCACCACACCGATATTGATGAATTCTTGACGTTCAACTTTGGGCACTAGTCGGATGATGGCATACTCGTAAGTTTCTCTATTGCGCATCAGCAGCCTCTTTAGCGAGTAAATCAATCTTGTCTAATTTACTCATCAGGAATTCTCCGTAGGCCTTCCGCATTTCTGAGGTCGATAGAATATTCGACTCATCCATCAGCCAGTCTTCAGGAATCAGCGAAATTATTTCATTGATTTTATCTTGGTTGAGTGTCTCCTTTATTTCTTGAGCAGCTTCAGATAATTGGGTGGCTCTGTCTAGCAGTACGTGGTCTTTGATATTAGGGAAAGTTCTAGTAAGATGTGATTCCCAGGTCTTCCAGTTATGATGAAAATACAAACTGGCGCCATGATCTATGAGCCATAACTCTTTATTCCAATTTAGTAAATTCGTATTCTTGACGGTACGATCGATATTGGTAATGATGCTGTCCAGTAAGACTACTTTGGAAGCAGAAGCAGCATCTGCTATAGAGACTAAGGGGTCGTAAGTAATGGCACCAGAAAGAAAATGTAAACCCAGATTCAGGCCCACGCTGAATTTCAACAGGTCTTGGATTTCTTCATCGGGTTCTGTCTTGCTGAAGGAGTCGTCCAGATTCATAAAAACCAGCTCAGGCATTTTCAGCCCGATTTCTTTGGCCAGTAGTCCTCCTATGAGCTCTGCTATCAGCGCTTTCTTACCTTGGCCAGCGCCTCTGAATTTCATCACATAAAGGATATCGTCATCAGCCTTTACGATGGCGGGCAGGGAGCCGCCTTCCCTCAAAGGCTCGACGTACTGGATGACATCCACTGTTCTGATTTCAATTGTACACATGGGCTCAAGGTAGTAAGAAGTAGAGGGTTCTTCAAGTTGACTGTATTGGATTAGTAAGTATTAATTCCTCCTATGAACAGATTGCTTCTAGATTATTACGCGAAGGAATATAAGAAGCCTTTAGTCCAGTTGTGTTAAAATCATTAAATTATTAGGAATCACGAATAGGGGGGGTAAATTCGGATAAACTTATTTATAATCAAACAATAATTTCAATTTCATGAAACGTACAATACTTTATTTTGTGATGGCATTTTTTTTATTTTTTCCTAATTACTATGCCCAAGATGATGGTGTATTGGAGTTGAGGGATGATGAAATAGCCTTGGTAAGTTGGGATTTGTTTTTTATACAATGTGAAGAATTAATAGAGGTATTATGTTGTTGTGACTTGGAATCTGGTCAAGGTTCTATTATATGTGAAGTTCCATCTTTTCGTTTTGGATGTCGAGTTGGTGGTCCATTTGAATGTACAAGAGATTTGAACGAATGTGAACCTAATGTTGAGACTCACAATGATGATGGTGATATAATATGGGAAGGATGTGGAAATCCCAATTTTAATTGTTGTATTAAAACCTGCGCATAAAATTAGATGATATGAAAAATTTTATAATACCTATTGCCTTTTTATTGTGTTTGTTTATTCTTTCATGCCAGAAGGAGGGTAACGGATTTAAATTGTCTGAGAATAATGTCATTGAAATATCTCCAAATGAGATGTCTGAATTTGCCATCTCAGAGTATACCAAGCTTGACTACAAAAGCAGTATTGAGTATGTGGTCCTTAAAAATTCACCAGCTGAATTATCTAGTGTTGAAGAAGTCTTGGCAAATGATGAGTTGATAATTTGTCTAGACTACCCTAGTGATACGAATCGGAAGTTGTATTTATTTGATAGATCTGGTTTTTATTTTAAAACCATTTTATTTTCTGATTTAGGAATAGAGTTTAGCGATGTTAAGTTGACTCAAGATCATATTTTTGTAATGGATGGATATAATCGAACAATTACTAAGTTTGATTTTAATGGAGTCCGTATTTCCCAATTAGATGTCGCGCTTGAAAGAATGTTTGATTTTACATATCAGGATCGTAATGATCAATATGTTATACATACACCTTATGTTTCATCAAATGAAGACAATGGAGTTTTGAACATAGTTAGTGGTAACAACGACTTTATTGACAAGTGGGGGGTGCCAGAAACAGATGGAAATCAGCTATTCAGCACTAATGGTAGGTATTGCAACTCCATAAACGGTGATGTCTATTTCAGGGAATTAGGAAAAGGATCCATATATCACCTCGATGGAAGCGGAAATATGAATAAAATCATAGAAGCAAATATAGATGATATGGGTCCAGAGTTACAAGGGGAGGTAGGGTCAGTGCCAAATGCAAATGAATTGATAGCCTCACAACCATTTATTCGAATGTTTGCGAATGATAATTATTTGGCACTTAATCGATTAACTCCAGAAGGGTATTTCACTTATTTCTACGATTTGTCTGATCAGTCTATTCTGAAGATCAGGAAGAATATTTATTTGGAACATGTTGAGGACCAATTTGATTTTTTCTTTCCTGAAATTGCGGGGTGTTCTTCTGATAGATTTATTTCTTTTTATAGTTCAGAAAAATATAAGCGACACTTAGATTTTTTAAATCAAGTTAATGATGATGCCTCAAATATGGTAGGGCATTTGCCTTATGTTGGAAATCAAAACGATCCAGTATTAATGTTTTTTAATATTTGATTTTTTAATTCGGAGATATTTACGTGCAGGTCTTATTTGTGTTAACCTTTGGAATTCAAATAAGACCTGCATTATTTTATTTGTTGGCATATTTATGATTTCTCAGTTGTCTTTTTTGGGCACAGGATCCTCGCCCATACCACCCCAGGGATGACAACGACAGATGCGCTTTACACCTAGCCAAGTGCCTTTGAAAAAGCCCCATTCGTTCACAGCATCGATCATATAGTGAGAACAAGTGGGATGGAAACGACAGTTGGGCCCGAGTAAAGGGGAGATGAATTTCTGGTAGAGCTTTACCGGGCCGATGATAAAGTAGCGTAACAAGAACTAGAAGTTTACAAGTTTAGTGTGATCTTTTTTTGTCAGCAAGTGGAAGGCTTTGTTCTTATTGTCGAGCATTACTTTGATGATGTTTTTCTGATCATCAAACTGGTCCATCAAGAGCTTGTTGGTGATTTCCAATTGGGTAGGGGTGGCCAGGTTGGGTATTTCCAGATAGGCATATAGGCCCTGTATGTCGTCACTAGCTTCCTTGCCTAAGTACTCAAAGTCACGCTGAGTGCCGTCGACTTTGATGATGAAATTTTCCTTGAAGTAATTACCTAGTAAGGAATCTGCCAAGGCATTTTCTGAATCCTGTAACAGTCTGTAGTCTAGTGGCTGGAGTTCTTTTAAGGCTGCCTCTACATCATCTATGAACAGATGTATCGTAACTTGTAGGGCTTGCTCTTCAATCTTGTAATTTATGTCTGTCTTGCTGAGGTGAAAATCATGCACACCACTCGATAGGCTTACATACAATAAAAAGAATTTCAGAATACCGACCATACTCACTAGACGATTATTGTGTACTACTAGTTACGTAATAGGTGATTTTGGTCAGCCACTTTTTAGGATCTTTTTCTTCAAGGACATCCGTCACGTTCTCATGTACAATGGGGTAATTGACCAGTAGGTCATTGTCGGCGAGATATTGGCTGATGGCTTCGTGAGCTTGTTCTGCTTTATTAGGATCACCATAGTAATCCACTTGTACGGCTTTCCCATCGCTGAGGGTCTGAGAGATCGCGCCTGGAATATTGACAGGTTGTGTGACAGGTAATGCAGCTGCCATATCGGTCTTACCTGTTTTTTCGTCCCAACTATAAAAAAGAGTGCTAGGGTGGCCATCCAGTTCCATCTCTACCGATTGTGCTTTCTGAAAAAGGGCCGATATATTCTGCGTATAAAAGTTTTGGACATTGGGCAGGTCCACGACTTGTCTGTTCATCACATAATTCTTAGTCCCTTGATAGATGGGCAAGATTTTATAACCACTGTAAGATTTATTCTTGGCTCTATTCTCAGCTATTTGCTTGATATTATTGAGTCCTTTTTTATAGGTTTTTATTAGACCTGATTTCATGATCAAATTGAAGGGTCGATATATGAAGGGAGTATCAGCACCATCAAAGTTCCAAGAGACTTTGGTCTTATCGCCATCAGGCATGAATTTCCAATCACTGTACGACTCACCATCAAAGCCTCCAAAGGTCAATGACGTTTGGATACTTTCAGAAGGCGTGGAAGCCTTGATTGTCTGTGATCCTTCACCTAGCGCATCATTGCCTTTCCATTCCCATCTGGCACCGACGCCTACTGACTTGTCCGTATAGGTGTTGACAGCATTGCTATCGAGCTCTGCCCAGGGACTCCACGATTCCCATTGCCGGAAATCATTGACCATATTGTATACAACCTTGGCAGGCGCATCCACTGTGATGGATTCTTCAAAAGCCATTTTCTTGGGCGACAAAGCCATTGCAACAACGGCTAGAATCGCTATCAAGATTAGGAATATGATCAGATATTTTAGGAGACGTTTCATTTGTAACTTCTATTTCTTTTGTAATCTTATTCTACGATACATCTTGGCAAATAGGAACAAGAAAAGTCCCACCACCAATATCGATATAAAGGTATAGCCAAAATTGACTAAATTTTTAAAAACTGCCAGCAGTATTATTGCCAATAGGAACAAGGTCGGTATCTCATTGAATAAGCGAAACTGATAAGCTGACATCACTTTTTCTCCATGAGCTAGACGCTTAATTATCTTTCCAAGATACTCACTGTAACCTGACAATAGAAAGACCAATAAAAGCTTCAAATGTAACCAATGATTCACCTTGAACCAATCCATTCCTCGCTCATAGATCAAGGCTAAGCCAAAGACCCAAGTAGCTAACATCGCTGGTCTCATAATAATTCGAAATAACCGCTCTTCCATGATGCCGAGCTGTTCTTGTAGAACGGTCTTAGCTGCTAGAGGCTTCTGTTCTGCTTCCACATGATAGACAAATAGTCTAACCAAGTAGAATAGACCTGCAAACCAAGCCACCATGGCGACTAGATGAAGACTTTTGAGTATTAGATAACTGGTCATATCGACGCTAAGGTACTGATACTAAGCTTACTACTTTCTTAACCATCCCAGAACATTGGGTGCATCTATGGTCCATCTACCATTGCGCTGTATCAGTTTGTAGCTGCCGCGAGAAGGGTTGTTAGCTCCTGGATTCTGTTGCACAAAGGCCACTCTGCTATCGTGACTTTCTGTAATGATGAATAAGTGCCCAAAAGAATTATACGATGAAGGACCTATGATCACGAGATCCTCTGGTAGAGGGCGAGTTGTCCCTCCATTGGCAAATTGCCACATTTTCCGGGCCTTATTGAATTGGCCTGAGCCTAGATTAGTATCATAGAAATCCTTGGCATGTCCATAACTATCTGGCATCTTGTGACCAAAGCGCTCATAATAATAGCGTTTTGCAAATTCCACGCATTGGTACTTTAAGCCGAGATTGTAGCCATCTTTAGTGACATTACGACCTTTGACGTTGCCTACGCTGCCATTGTAATACACATTGACACCATTATATTGATCGATGACTTTACCTATTGAAGATCCGACCTTAGTGTTTCTGGTTTTAGGCTTCTTTGTATTTGTAATCTTGGATTTTTCAGCCCATCGTGCTTTGAGTTCTGTCACCTTATCCAGGCCTGGATGACCTAGGCTGTACCATATAATACCCCCAAATACCATTAAGGTCATCAATAATGCCTTGGCCTTAGCGCTCATTTTACCTCTTTGAGGTCACGAAAATACATTTCTTATAAATCTTTCATGTTTTAGATGGCAGTATATCTTTCGTAGCAATACCTTTGTACCGAAATAACGGTATTTACTCATCTTATATACAGCTAGCGATGAAAGAAAATGGCACGACCACTCTATCCCAGAAGACAGATAAATTTGAATATCACGACCATTATAACATAGATGAGTTGTTGTCAGATGATCACCTACTAGCGAGATCAGCTGTCAGGGATTGGGTCAAGAAAGAAGTGACGCCGATCATAGAAGATTATTCCGAAAGAGCCGTCTGTCCCAAGCATCTTTTCAAGGGGCTGGCGGAAATAGGGGCTTATGGTCCCAGCTTACCGCTGGAGTATGGCGGTGGCGGTATGGATGAGATGGCTTATGGTATCATCATGCAAGAACTGGAAAGAGGGGATTCTGGAATTAGAAGTATGGCTTCAGTGCAGGGGTCACTGGTGATGTATCCAATATACAGATTCGGTAGTGAAGAGCAAAAGCAAAAGTTTCTACCTAAGCTGGGCTCCGGCGAGATGATAGGTTGTTTCGGATTGACCGAGCCTGATCACGGTTCCAATCCCAGTGGAATGATCACTAATTATAAAGATGACGGCGATCATGTCATCTTGAACGGTGCCAAGATGTGGATCACGAATTCTCCAGTAGCTGATATCGCTGTGGTCTGGGCCAAGAATCCTGAAGGCAAGATCAAAGGCATCATAGTCGAGAAAGGCACTCCTGGATTTTCTGCACCTGAGATTCATGGTAAATTATCCTTGAGAGCAAGCATCACGGGCGAGTTGGTATTTGAAGATTGTAGAGTTCCTAAGAAGAATATTCTACCCGAAGTCGCCGGTCTCAAAGGCCCTCTATCTTGTCTGAGCAAAGCGCGGTATGGCATCGCCTGGGGCGCTATAGGTGCTGCGCAGGATTGTTATGATTCTGCCTTGAGATACAGTAAAGAGAGAATACAATTTGATAAACCAATCGCGGGGTTTCAGTTGACACAAAAAAAGTTGGCTGAAATGATCACAGAAATAACCAAGGCTCAATTGCTAGCATGGAGACTAGGTAGCTTGGCTAATGAAGGCAAAGCTTCTCCGGCGCAGATTTCAATGGCCAAGAGAAATAATGTTCATATGGCACTGGTGGTGGCTCGAGAAGCTAGACAGATACATGGCGGAATGGGCATCACCAATGAGTATCCGATCATGAGACATATGATGAATCTGGAAACGGTCTTGACTTATGAGGGCACACATGATATTCACTTGTTGATTACGGGAATGGAAGTGACAGGGTTGAATGCTTTTAAGTGATCAAGTGTAAGAAAATTGTGAATGCTAATCAGGGTGACTAGTAGCTAGTAGACAGCGGTCAGTAAACAGTGATTAGTAGGTAGTAGTGATGATTATCAGGTTAATAGTTAGTTCGGTATACAGTGACTTGGAATCTTATGTAATTATTGGTTTAATAATTTTGTATCAGCAATCAGCAATTGTCTACAATCTTTTATTTAGAAGGAAAAGTCATTATTCGTTGAGATCTCGATATTTTTTGTTGTCGTTGTTTTTGCTGGGTGGGGTGACACTGAGTGGTCAGGATGATGTGGGCTCATGGAGTACGATACAAGTCAAGAAGATTTTCGATGATAAGTGGTCGGTCAGGGTTAGACCTATTTTCCGGACAAGAAATAATCTCACTGAATATTCCAATACTTCCATAGACCTTGCCCTCGGGTACAATGTGAATAAGCATCTGGCCTTTGAGGTGATGCAACGTCGGTTTTTTCTGAAGGATCAAGGTGATCGTGAGTTCTTTTTTATTGATACCAAGATGTCTCATTCTTTAAGTTCGAAATTGAGTTGGAAGAATACTTTTAGAGTACACATAGCTACGGATCTCAATAGAAGGGATCCGGAATTGATCAGATGGTTGCCTACTTTACACTATGCTACAGGCAATAAGCAAAAAGCTTTTGTGGGCTTGGATTTTTTCTATCGAATAACCGACGTGAGGCAATTGATCGCAGTGAGATATATGGCAGGATATGATAAAAAATTGGGTGCTGGATATGGCCTCAATATACAGTATTGGTATCAGAAGGGCTACAGTGATCTGCCCTTACGGACATCGCATGTCCTAGTGTGGACCTTGTCCAAGACTTTCGGTGCATCGCCTTCTCCTACAGCTGATGCAGGCGGTTAGAAAAGTCTTTATATATTGGAGGTATGAGGCTATTAATTTTGCTTTTATTGGTTGTTTTTACGCAAAGCTTAACGGCTCAGGTGGATGGTCATTATTGGACACATCAGTATGGTGCCAGGGGTTTGTTGATGAATGGAGCTGTCATTGCTTCTCCAGAGGGAGAAACGTCTTTATATTATAATCCTGGAGCGGTGGGGATGGATGATGAACTGGGTTTTGAGCTGAGTTTCTTCACGCCGACCTACTCAGTGCTGAAAAAACGAAATCTACTGGATAATGGTAACGTGATCAGTGATAATGGGCTGAATTTTGCTCCAGGTTTTCTAGGGGCCAGATTCAAGCCTTTTAAATCAAAGAAATTCACGGCTGGTATAACAACCTTTACGCGACTCAAAACCAATATTAATCTCACCGATAGGGTCGTGGATATAGTAGCTGGTACAGATGTTTTATTATATCGTGGCGATCTGAGTTTCTCCAGGAGAATCAGTGAAAGATGGTTTGGGTTGAGTATGGCTTATAATATCTCGGATGCCCTAGGTATAGGAATTACCCAATTCAGTACTTGGCACAGTCAGAACTCATCTTTGGATTTCAAAAAGGAGATAGTCGAAAGTGCTACGCCGACAGATATCGTACAGTCGTGGCGCTCCCAATTTGCTTATGGGCTGAGCAGTCAATCTGCCTTTGTGACCAAGCTGGGTCTGGCTTATCGTGCTAACTCCGTGAGGCTCGGCATGACACTCACAACAGGTTCTTATGGTGCTGTGAGGAAACGAGGATCGTTTCTGATAGAGGATCATAGAATTAATGTTTTAAACTTGGAAAGTTCCAGTGTTTCAAATAGGGTCAGTACAAATAACATATTGCGTAAATCACCTTTGTCATTAGGAATAGGCATTGATATTTTAGCTGATAATATTGAGTTAGCTTTCTCTGCAGAATATTTCAAGAAAATCAATGTTTACAGTGTTCTGGAGTTGACTGATGATCCATATGATGGTTTCAGTCCCAGTGGCACTCAGACCAGAGTGAACCTTAATGAAAAAGCAGAAAGAGTTGTGAATTTTGCTCTGGGATTAAAGAAGATACAATCTGAAAAAATGACTTTGTTTCTGGGATTCAGGACCGACTTTGATCAACGCAATGTCATATCCCTCGATAATTTCCCCAACTATCTAGGGTCAATAGGGAATGTGTACCATCTGTCTAGCGGAGGGTTATTCATCATAAAGAATAGCAGACTTTCAGCGGGGTTCAATTTTTCTTATGGCAGACAGAGCGGGGGCTTGCAATTGGTGAACTTGTCCAATATAGATCAGTCCAATATTTTTGAATTCAATGGGTCTAATACCGTAACCAGTACTTTTTTCTCAACGATGTTTTTTTGTACCTACGATTTCATCATAAAGCGATTCAAGTAAGAACATTTGTGCTGCGTTATTGTTAACTATTCCTAGCTGTTTAAATTATGAGTAATTACTGGGATGTTTTTGTCAATGGTTATAGTGGCTATGCAAACTATCTTAAGAATGAAATTTTGCATCCCACTTCTCATTCTTATTTCTATTGGTTGATACTGGTCTCTCTGTTTTTCTTTGCGCTAGAGGTGGTGATTCCCTGGAGAAAAAAGCAGTCCATATTCAGAAAGGATTTCTGGATGGATGGCTTCTATATGTTTTTCAATTTTTTCATTTTCTCATTGATCATCTATAACGCTGCATCTGATGTCGTCGTAACGCTGTTCAATGATGGGATTCAGGCCATTTCCGGCTTTAATCTTCAGGCCAATAATCCTTTGAATGATTTTCCAGTCTGGGCCATATTACTTATAGGCTTTGTAGTGCGGGATTTTGTTCAGTGGTGGATACATCGATTATTGCATAAGAGTGATCGCTTGTGGGAATTCCATAAGGTGCATCATTCAGTACAGGAGATGGGTTTTGCGGCACACTTGCGCTATCACTGGATGGAGAATGTTGTTTATAGAACTTTGGAATATGTTCCATTGGCTTTGTTGGGCATCGGGCTGCATGACTTTTTTGTGATACATATCTTCACTTTGGCTTGGGGTCATTTTAATCATTCCAATATTCGGGTGAGTGGGAAGGTGACTGGAGGTGTACTGGGGCTGATGATCGGGGTGATTTTGGCGTTTGGGCTATTGGACTTGGAGTTCCTGATGAGTGAACAGTTGATGTATCAATTATTCACCATTGTGTTGAGTGGGGTGGTAGGTGCTTACCTATTGGGCCCGCTGATGAAATATATTTTCAATAGTCCAGAATTGCATATCTGGCATCATGCTCGTGAGCTACCTGAAGAACGCCGCTATGGCGTTAATTTTGCGTTGACATTGTGTCTATGGGATTATTTGTTTGGGACGGTGTATCAGCCTGAAGAGGGTAGGGACATCGCGTTGGGCTTTCCTGGGCTTGATGAGTATCCTGAGAATTTCTTGGCGCAGAATCTACATGGGTTTGGGAATAGAAACTAAGTTTATTTATATCAAATTGCATCATACAGTTAATGTAACTTGACTCTATTAATAATTGAGTATAAATAAAAAGACAGAATAGCGTATTAAAGCTGCACCAAATAAAACCGTCGATTCTATAGGTTTCTCAAGTCGGCCTTTTCCATTTTAGCCTAAGAAGGCTTAAATTCCATAAAGAATGTGGTTGTGTCTGAGCCAAAGGCGAGTTGAAGCCTGTTTAGGATTTTCACTTTTAAAGTCGTTGAGAAATGAAAACAGCCTTGAATTTTTTGTTTAGTTTTTGTTTCATGACAAAAAAAATAAAGCCCGTAGGCGTGACAAATGCCCAATGATTTGATGGTTAACCAATTAGCACATTCAGATTAGAAAAGATAGTGTATGCGCAATTCAGTAAAAAGAACTGTCCATTACTTTTCCTTTTGGATAAGTAAGGACAGTTTCTTTTTTTGTTATATATCAAAGAGCTTTCCCTTTAACACAAACATCTTTTCATCTTTATACGCCACCGTTAAGTTGGTCTTGTAGTTTTTCTAGTTCTTCCCATTTTCCACTGGCAGCTAGAGCAGCTTGCTTCGGCCATGAAGTAGGGTTGTGCATTTGGTATCTTGGTCCTGCTGCCTCCAGAATGGCTTTGACTTCTTCCGGAGTACTGGCTGCTAGTTTAGCAAAGGTAGTGATGCCACCCGCTTGTAAGAGTTCGGAAATCTTAGGTCCTATGCCTTCTATTTTCTTAAGATCATCAGGCTTAGCTGGAGTAACTGGAACAACTGGTGCAACTGGAATTACAGGAGGTGTCGCTTTGACTCTGCCTCGACTGACTTCCTTGGCTTGATCTTCCTTAGTGACTCTGCTGGTTTCCACTGCAGCACCTCTTGTTTTCTTCATGGTAGATGCCATCATCGCCTGAAGTTGTGCCATGTCTATTTCTTGAATAACCTCCACTTCTTTGATGATTTCCACTGGCACTTCCTTGATGATTTCCACGAGGACTTCCACTTCCTTTATGACTTCTACTGGTACTTCCTTGATGACCTCGACTTCCTTGATGACCTCTATTTCCTTGATCACTTCCACAGGAACTTCCTTGATGACTTCTTTGATCACTTCTTTCTCTACTATTCTCGTTACAGGTATTTCTCTGGTAACTTCTACTTCCTTGATGACTTCCACTTCTCTATCAACTGCCACCTCCTTAGTCACTTGTACTTCTTTGATGACTTCCACAGGAACTTCCTTGATCACTTCCTTGATGACTTCTACCTCCTTGATGACTTCTACTTCCTTGATAACCTCGATTTCTTTTATGACCTCGATTTCTTTGATCACTTCTACAGGGACTTCTTTGATTACTTGTACTTCTTTTATCACCTCTACCTTTTCTGGAACAGTCACCTCTTTTATCACTTCTACTTCTTTGATGATCTCTATCTCCTTGATCACTTCTACAGGTACTTCCACTTTTACTTCTTTGATAACTTCCACCTGTACTTCCTTGATCACTTCTACAGGAACTTCTTTAACGACTTCCACCTCTTTGATCACCTCTATTTCTTTGTTGATCGGAACGGGTTTAGCATCGAGTGCTTTTTTAGTACTGTAAAACTTGGTATCCAGTTCTTGAAATTTAGTTACTTGCTGATCATATTTTGATTGCAGAGCTGACAATTGATTCGTCTGGTTAAGTATTTGTTGATCGTAATGAGCAGTGTCTACTTCCTCTTTGGATCTTCCTATGAGCCATCCCAATAGGGCTGAGACGAGCATGAGTATAGGTGCTAATAGTCCGCACATGATATTTAGATTTTGAATTTTTTGAAAATGATTAGTTAGTGTGGTTGTTTTTTATTTGTCGCCTATCGTTATGGAAGCACCTTTTAATAAGGGTGTTTTCTTATCCAAGAAACAAGCGGCTGTAACTTTACTGGAAGACAGGCTTACCTGATCCGATGAGAGTTCGTATTCAGACACCAAGTAGCCTTTTATTGCTTCTGCTCTAGCCAAGCCTTGATTTTCGTGCTGTTGAGCTTTTCCTTCAGTAGAATGGAAGTGTCCTTCGACTTTTAATATCCTGTCTGGATTAGCATTTACGTATTCTGCTATTTTTTCCAAGGTCGACTTCAAGTCATCAGTTGGATCTAGCATTTTAGAGGACTTAATCTTAAACTGGAAATTATCACTTGATTTCACAGTGAAGTCATCGGTTTTCACCATAAGACTATAGTCACAATCGCTCTTAGCTGTTGTAGCGACTGCAGCTGTTTTTGTGGCTGCGGGTTTCGTGGCAGCGGAGGTGCCGCACCAAGTTTTTTTGGCATACCAAGAACCTGCCAAGATCCAGAGTACCAGGAGAATGATGTATGGTATTTTCATTTTTTAAATAATCGTTTTACTAGCGAACTAGCAGTGGTTAAAAATTCATATTTAGCGTGCGAATAATTGTCAGTTGGTTACACATTATGAATTATTCACATATGACTTAAACCAAAGTTCGTTCCAAGAATGTTAATTTCTAACATATTGCGGAAAATTAACATTTGTTCACTACCCAAAAAAGTTAATAATATGTGTAATCATCTGATTTATAGTTATTTATAACCAGAATGAACGTTTATGGAATATCTCGTTATTTTATACGATCGTAATAGAAATGGGCATGAACAACCGTATGATGAAGAGATTTAGAGGCAATTATCCTGATTATTAGTTGACCGAAGAGCTCATTTGAAGGAATTCACCACTCTGATAGGCTTATTAGGACTCTAGTTGCACACTGCAAAGGGCCGCCCAATATCTTATCTTTGAAATGTTAGAAAAAGAAGTCATATGAAGATCGCTGTCGCACAGCTCAATTACCTGATTGGGGATTTTGAAGGAAATGTAAAGAAGATGAGATCATATACGGAGACTGCCAAAGCTCAGGGAGCAGACATTATCGTATTTGGTGAATTGGCGACATGTGGTTATCCGCCTCGTGATTTTTTGGAATTTCGGGATTTCATAAGGAGAGCAGAAGAGAGTATTGAGCACATCAAGAATTTTTCCAGTGGCATATGCATAATTGTAGGTTCACCCACAGTAAATATGGTGCCTGAAGGCAAAGATCTATACAATTCTGTCTACCTGATCGCTGATGGGGAAGTGCAACACGTGCAGCACAAGGCCCTTTTGCCTACCTATGACGTCTTTGATGAGTACCGTTATTTCGAACCGGCATCAGAATTCAGGACTTGCATGTACAAGGGCAAGCGCATCGCCATGACTGTCTGTGAAGACATCTGGGACGTGGCTCAAGAGAATCCTCTATATACTGTCTGCCCGCTGGATGAGATGCAGAAAGAAAAGCCAGACTTCATCGTCAATGTCTCTGCTTCCCCCTTCAATTATCGCCACGCAGAGGCCCGAATCGATATCCTCAAGGCCAATGTGGACAGATATGAAATTCCTATGTTCTATTGCAATCATGTGGGAGCGCAGACAGAGCTGATCTTTGATGGTGGTTCGCTGGTGGTTGCCCCTAATGGAGTGGTGCACAGAGAAATGCCTTACTTCAGGGAGTCGATGGAATTATTTGATCTAGCAGAGGTCAGCACAGGCAGATCGAGTTCTATCCAAGCCAAAGATGACATCTCAGAAATACACGACGCGATCGTTCTAGGTATCAAAGATTACTTCGACAAACTAGGTTTTAGAAGAGCCATACTCGGCTTGTCAGGTGGTATAGATTCTGCAGTGACCGCTGTGCTGGCGCAGAGGGCGCTGGGTAAGGATAATGTGAGAGTGCTGCTGATGCCTTCTCAATTTTCATCGGATCATAGTGTCAATGATGCTCGCGATCTAGCTGAAAATCTAGGGATACAATATGATATCATTGCCATCAAAGAAGTCTACGAAGCTTTCATGGGCAAACTGGGAACGCATTTCGAGGGACTGCCGTTCAATGTTACAGAAGAGAACATACAAGCTCGAGTAAGAGGGACTTTGCTGATGTCTTTCTCCAATAAATTCGGGAACATCCTATTGAATACGAGTAACAAAAGTGAGATGGCCGTCGGGTATGGAACCCTTTATGGTGATCTCGCGGGTGGTATATCAGTATTGGGCGATGTCTATAAGACTCAAGTGTTCGCGTTGGCCAGGCATATAAATAAAGCCGGTATCGTGATTCCAGAAAATAGTATCACCAAACCTCCATCTGCAGAGCTGAGACCTGATCAGAAAGATTCGGATAGTTTGCCTGATTATGATATTCTGGACGAAATACTTTTTGAGTATATCGAAAATAGGAAAGGGCCGCAAGAAATCATGGCGATGGGACATGACGAGGCGCTGGTTGCCAGGATTTTGAAAATGGTGAATAGGAACGAATTCAAGAGATATCAGACAGCTCCGGTGCTGCGGGTATCTAGTAAGGCTTTTGGGATGGGAAGGAGATTGCCTATAGTGGGGAGGTATCTTACTTAATCCATGGTTTTTTTAGTTCATAGCTAATCTAGCATCTGAAAATCTAGCACTCTAAAATTTAAAAGAAAGAATTCAAATTAATTAACATAAACACTAACTTAAATTATGACGACACAACAAGTTGCTACCCAGCTGTGGAAATATTGCAAAGAAGGCAAGTGGAAGCAAGCTCACAAGGAACTCTATGCTAAGAATGTATGGAGTCAAGAGCCACAAGGTGCTTCTCCTAGACTAGTCAAAGGCCAGAAGGGCATCCAGCAAAAAGGTGAGTGGTGGACAAAGAACGTAAAGGTTCACGGTATGCAAGTGAGTAAGCCTACAGTAGCCGGAAACTGGATCACGATGAAAATGTCAATGGATACTCAGAACAAAGCTAAGGGTTCTCCTAGAGTAAAATCAGAAGAAATCTGCATGTATAATGTACAGGATGGAAAAATAGTATCTGAACAATTCTTCTACGACATGGAAGGCTAAGTACTACTTGAAAACGATAAATATTTTTAAGCCTGGCTCTTGTGCCGGGCTTTTATTATTTTATGTTAAAAAATTCCTTTTTGTTGTCACACTTGTCGACTCTGTCAATTATATAGTTGACAATTGAGAAATCGAAAAGAGAGCCCACGCAACCTGGATATATGATATTGGATGATCTCGATAAAGCCGAAAATTATTTGAACAGTTTAGCTACCGAAAACCAAAGAGAGCTTGACTTCATAACTTTGCAGAGAGTGAATTTGAAGTGGTACAGAGATAATGAATATCTTGGTACAGCTAAGGAACTCGGAGATTTGGAAAATATAGCTCTGAAGGTACAAGAATTCAGTGGGCTGGCAAGAACTGTTTATTTCAGACTGACTGGTGAGAGAATCTCTAATGATAGACTTATTCCAAGAGAGAGAGTAAGTGAGGATGAGGAATCGTCTCAATATGGCGAGTCTGAAGATTTGGCCTTGTATCCTAATCCAGTAACATCTATGGTCAATATGGAATTTGATGGTTCTGGTGGTACTTATGAACTCAGAATTTATGACGTAATAGGGCAAGAAATTGTAATGGAACAATTTTCAGGCCGTTTCGAGAAGGCCTTTGATCTGAGTAATCATAATGAAGGTTTGTATCTGGTTAAGATAACTGATGCCGACTCTAAAGAAGAGATTGTAATGAGAAAATTCATAAAAATTAAGTAATGAAAATGCATGGCAGCTTATTTCTGTTTTTGATCTTCTTAGGACAGAGTCTTACAGGTCAGGGATGGTCAAAACATTTTAATTTCTCTGATCCAGATGTTCCTGATTCTGGGCACAATGTGCTCATATCCAATGATACGCTCTATCAAATAAGTTCTAAAGACAATAATGATGGACTAATCGATGTGATCTCAATGTTGGATACCGAAGGTAATATCATTAAGCAGAGAGAAATTGATTGGGCCAATCCATGGCTTGGGCAAAAGACTTTTCTCAAAGATGGAAATAAGCTGATCTATGTACAACATGATGATGAGACATTGTTTGATGAAAAGATGGAAAATGGAATAGAGTTAATGGTATTGAATCTTGAACTGGATAGTCTAGCTTATCATTATTATCCGACAAAATGGCTCAATCATTTTTTGTATGTACAGGATGTACTCAGTACAGCAGACCATTATGTCGTCTCTTCTTCTGTGAACATTGAAGATTTTGAACACTATACTACTTTCTTATGGATCAATAAGGATGATTTTTCTCTTGAGAAGACCTATGTCTATGAGGATCAGGATTCTAGAGTAGATAAATTTGAAGTGATAGATGATAAGATACATTTTGGGTATGTACGCAGTCGTCCAGGTTCATTGGGCAGTAGGACAAATTATGTAGCGGTTTTGGATGAGAATGGGGAGCTGGACTGGGTCTGGGGACAAGAAATCGGCGCAAGGGCCAGAACGCATACTTGGGTAATCTTAAGTGATGGTTCTACCATTGTACAGTCTGATCACATCAGTGGATATCCAGAATGGCTCAAGCTGGATTCTGAGGGCAATGAAGTATGGCGGAATAGGAGATTAAGTGAGAATTTTGCAATAGAGGGACGATTTAATTCAGCTACCACAATAGATATGATGGAGACTTCTGATGGAAATTTTCTGGCATATGGGCAGATATTTGACGATCTTAATTATGACGGAGAGATAGATATAACTGGAGAAGTCATTACTTATACTGCTGGGCATATAATGAAAGTCGATGCAACAGATGGCTCTATCATTTGGGAGCGGACGTTGTTGGATCTCAACGAAGTCGGTGCACCTATGGGATTTTTAATAAGAGATATGGTCGAAGGCTCTGATGGTAGTTTTTACGGGACGGGTATGTCGTTCCCAAATGTAAGATGGTTTGATGACGATCCCACAGAAGGTTTGAACTACGAGATCATTACTGATAGGGACACTTGGTTATTCAAGTTGACGGCTGATGGTTGTTTCATTCCAGAGAGTTGCTCTGAGTTAAGAGTTTATTCGACAAGTGCTTCAGATAACAGTCCTGATCATCCAGAGATAATTGTAAGCCCTAATCCGACCTTTGATAGAGTCAATATTGCTTTACCTTTAAGTATGCAACTTGAAGAGATACTGCTTGTGGATCAACAAGGTAAAATTCTGAAGTCATTTAATGATAATTATGGAAACACGACCATTGATTTATCTGCCTATTCACAAGGCTTGTATTTCCTTCATTTCCTGACAGCTTCAGAACGAGAAGTAAAGAAAATTTTGAAGATATAGAGGAGGCTATGCAGGCAATTCCTGATTGTAAACGATTCATATTCTTAAGCCCAGCACTTGTGCTGGGCTTTTTTTTTGTTTCTATGAGAAGAATGTTCTTAGTTAAATGCCAGCAATAAGCCTAGAATTACACAGCCAGTGATAGGTGCGATAGCTATCCACTTGCTTGCCCCACTGTCGCATCTTCTGATAAAAATAAGGAGACAAGAAAGGCCAGAATCACCTGCACACAAGTAATGCAGAAAACAAAAACAGAGAATACCATCCAAGCATTTTTCTGCGCCATCCACTCAAAGCTATAATAGCCCTCGTCCACATAGAAAAGAAATAGAGTAGTGGCGATGGCGGATATGATCATCCATATCAAGGGGGTGAAATTGAGAGCGGGTCTTTCTAGAGTAGCTTCCATAGTAAAGTATGGTGAAAAAGATCAATAAATCAGACGACTATTAAAGTTATGAATATGAAACGACTTTATCTTTCAGTTATTTTAACTTATGCCACTTCATTGCCCTCACTTGCGGCAAGAAGAGCAAACCAATCCTCTAGTTCTAATTTGATGTCGATTGCTCTATTTGCATTTTTTATGCGTTCTTTTTTAGTTGTTCCAATAACCGGCGAAATATTAGATGGGTGATGCATTATCCAGCTCAAAAGTAAGGTGTCTTCATATGCATCATATTTCTGTGATAAATCTGAAAGAACTTTCCTTATCCTGCTTGTTTGCTCATTACTTCTTTTGAAGATAATTCCTAGCGGACTCCAACTTAGACATCCGATGTTGTTTACTTGCATATAGTCCAAAGTCCCATCCAGCATTGCTTTATTTTCTGTAATTGAGAATTCTATTTGGTTGGCAGAAATGTCAGTTTTAGTAGAAATTAGTTCCATTTGCGATCTTGTGAAATTGGAAACCCCAAAGTCAATTATTTTGCCTGCCTGCTGCAAGTCTTCGATGGCTTCACCTTAAAACCACTTCTTGAAATTCGTCTGATCCAGATAGTAGGTGATTCTCAGCGAGAGGCTATTCTGATTGGGGAAATTATTGAGTTGGCCCAGATCATTGAAGTAGTTTCTCTGTCGCAAGTCCATTCTGGGGTCATCCACAGCGCCGGCAATATTATTTTTCCAGACGAGTATAATGTCACTACCCGGGGCAAACCGCCAATTGAATCCACAGTCAATAGAGAAATAATTAAAAGTGAAATCCAGATCATCTCTGTAGTCGGACAAAGGAAGGCTGCCATCCTCTGCCAGTTCGTGATAAGTATTATAGACAATCTTAGTCCAGTTATGTCGGGATCTGAATGTGAACCCCATTTTGTTATTCAGGGTGTAGTTAATGTTCAGAATATTCGTGGTACTTATATTATCTCGCTGACCGATATAGATTTCTCCATTCTCCCCATCACCTATCCATCCGGTATCATCAAACTGTACTCTGTTATTCCAACTGAAAGAAGCAGAAAGTTTGTCACTGAATTGCACTCTTGGACCCATCCCTGCAAAATAACCCCATCTGCCTTCTTCGTCGATGTCATAGAGATTTCCATTCCACCAGAATGAGAATTTCTTGTTCTGGTTGGTCGAGAGGTAGAAGCCTGCACTCTTAAAGGCCGGCCTGATCACATATCTGGAAAAATCTTCTGTCCTGGGCTCGAAATAATCTTTGTTGTCGCTAGCGACATTGAACCACATGTTCAGAAACCAAAATTTATTTGTCTCCGCAGAAAAGCCAAAGTTGACCCAAGTTTCCGTATAGGTATGTGGATCAATCAAATAAGTATTGTCGAACCCCAACCATAAGTTGGCATTATTGAGTTTCCAAAAAGGCTGGAACTTATTGTATGCTACAAAGGCACCGATTTCTCTCTCATTGGTTTGTCGTTGGAAACCTAAATCTCTTTGATCGTAATCGGCACTTATCTCTTCGTAGTTCAATCCATAGTTCCAGGCCCCTGATATCTTGTCTATATCCATCTCAAATTTATGGCCCGTATTATCAGGAGCATCGCTATACGCTTGTACGGAATAAGCAGCTATACCAGAGACATTGTAATCTTGATTCTTGTCCTTGAGACTGAACTCTGTTCCTATGACATTGGCATCATAATATTCAGAACCTTTACGCCAGACATTGGTATTGATGAGGGATATGCTGGAATTGTTTTTTAAGTTTTGATCCAGTACCACTACATTGTAATTAGTAAGGGGTTGTGTTTCATAAGATCTTGTTTTTCCGATTACAAGATTTTCTATCTCCGCTGTAGTGGAACCTTCTATGGCATTGAAGACGCCGATGCCCAGGCCATTTTTATTTCTACCTGAAATTTTTGTCGCATTGAAGAGTTGTGGAATTTGCGGGTTGGTGATCACCTCTTCATCATCACTGGCAGAATCAAATGGCCCGTAATAATCAAAGGCAGAGCCTCCTATTCGTCTCGTATAGAATAAATCTGCCTTGGAAAACAGCTCCAGGCCTTCAGTGAAGAAGGGTCTTTTTTCTGAAAGCCGAACCTCGAAAGGTGATAGATTAACAATCAGGTCATCCGCTTCCACCTGCCCAAAATCAGGAATCAAAGTCATATCCAGAGTAAAGGCATCATTGATACCATACTTGATGTCCATACCAGCATTATAAGAATAGCCTGTGCTGTTGACAGGGTCTGATTCTGTGTCATGGAATCGTGTGGCATAGGACGACAGATAGGGAGTCAATGATAGTCGGTAGGGTGGTTTTATATTTTTGACATTGGTCAGTCTACCGGATTGTGTAAAAATCCCATCGACCTCAGGCTTTATCTCTGACCAATTGGAAATCATATTCAGTCTTCTCTGAGTTCTTCTGAAATTTATGGTCCAGTCTTGCACCTCTGCTTTGGGGAATCGGAGGGCAGCATAGGGTATTTTGATTTCGCAATTCCAGCCTTGGTCAGTAAAAATAACTGCACTCTCCCATACAGCATCCCAGTCTCTGTCTTCATTTCCATCATTACTGATCAGTCCATCGACTTGCACCCCTGTGGCACCCAGTAGAAAGAGCACACCATCCGTGCCATTGCCATAGGTGTCCAGCATCACTCCGAAGGCATCAGTATTGCCCAGCTCATCTCTCTGAGTCAGTTGAGTCTGAATACTGTCTCTATTCACTTCAGCCATCTCAGCAGCAATATAAAGGGCCTCATCATCATAAAGTATCCTCACTAGAGTCTTCTGATCGGGTTTTTTACCTGGAGAGGGTTGAGCGGTCGTAAAATCAGAACCTTGCTGTGCCAGCGTCCAGGCGGTTTCTTCCATCAGGCCGTCTATAGAGATGGAGGTGTCTGTCCTTAAAGCTTGAAGTGTCTTCTGAGCTTGGGTTTGAAAAGTAACGAAAAGACTTAAGATGAGGATGAATCTCATATCGTTTTATTTTGTCTGGGGGTTGAGGTTCCTCAGATTGGGTGCAAGGTATTCCATAAACCTTTCATTATAAAGTTGTCAGGTTATCATTCAGCGAATCGGACACTTATTATAATTGAGCAATTTTTTCTTTGTTCAAAGATGGTAATCCAGCTTGAGTACATCGTGATAGAACGTATGGAATAGGATATTCATTATATGAATCGGGATAAGAGAGTTGTCTGAATAGGTATAAACCCTAGATAATGTAAATGTTAAAATTAGTACTTTTGAATATAAGCCTTCAAAGAACCCAATATGACTAAACAAGCAATTTTAACCTTATTGTGTACATTCTTCTATGTGGTATTGGCTACAGCCCAATGTTACCCGGATAGGCATAACACCTCAGCCTCTTCAGGCTGGTCCTCCTGTGAGTCTTCCCTTAGCCCCAATGCGATCAGAGGAGAGAGTCATTGGATTGTCTATGATCTAGGAGGGCCGACTGGCTTAGGCCAAATGCAATTGTGGAATTCCAATAACCCTCAGCAACTCACCAGTGGTGCTAAGAGGGTGGTGATTGATTATAGCCTAGACGGTGAGAATTGGGAGGAATTTGGAGAATTTGATGTGGAAGCAGCTACGGGCTCAGGTTTTTATGAGGGGGCTGTCATTTTGGATTTTGATAGATTGACGACGAGACATCTACTCATTACACTTGTTGAGAATCATGGGGGAGACTGCTATGGTTTTGCAGAATTGAAAATAGAAACATTTGCTCCAGTAAGTACTAGCGAACTCTCCGCTGCATCCTTTCTGAAATTGTATCCTAGCCCAGCTATGGATTTCACACAAGTATCATTTCATGCAACTCATTCCGAGCCGGCCACTCTTTCAGTACTGGACCTGAGCGGCAAAGAACTCATGGCTGATAACCTGATCATACAGTCAGGAGAAAACCTGGTCACTCTGGATGTTTCAGAATTGGTCTCAGGACAATACTTTGTCAGGCTGAAATCTGATCACCTCACTCATACAGCAGAACTAACCATTATTAATAACTAATCTCGGCAACCATGAAAAAAACAATATCAAATATTGCGATAGGTATTTTGTTGCTGGGCTCACAATTGCCAGCGCAATCCTACATCGGAGCAGGTAATATTCAAGGTATAACAATAGCCGCTAGTGATGACAATGCCTCTGCCGAGAAAACGCTTGACGGTTCTGGTCTGGATGCCCCTCTGATGGAAGCTTCCAGATTTCTCAGTCATGCAGCCATGGGATACGATGCAGCAGAAGTGGAAAGAACTGCGTCTATGGGATTTGAGGCATGGATAGATGAGCAGGTGAACATAGCACCTAACTACCTCACTCCGCAGATGGAAAGTATCTGGGAGGAAATATACGGATGGAACATAGACTATTATACAAGAGAATACCAGGAACAGAATCCAGGAGCACCTATTACTGAGGAGGTCTTAGAGGATTTCGATGATGAGATTTTCGGGCCGTGGGCAGTCGATTTTCATTATGCCTGGTGGCAAAACACCATCTTGGAGCGAGACCAGTTGCGACAACGGATGGCCTATGCACTGAGTCAGATTCTTGTGATATCCACACAGTCCAGTCTACAAGATGATGCTGTATCATTTACAGGCTATTATGATATTCTTACACAACATGCTTTTGGTAATTATAGGGATTTATTATATGATGTAACGCTGAGTCCATCCATGGGAATTTATCTAAGTCACTATAATAATCCTCGAGAAATCCCTGAAGAAAATTTACATCCAGACGAGAACTATGCACGGGAGATCATGCAATTGTTTTCCATCGGTCTCTATGAGCTCAACAATGATGGGACACGGAAAAAGGACGTAGACGGTAATGATATTCCGACCTATCGCAATGATGATATCAAGGAATTGGCTAAGGTGTTCACTGGATTAGGTGCTGGTGCAGTTATGGAGAATCCCTGGGTGGATGTTCCATTTTTCGGGATGGACGTCTATCTGGCAGATAAGGAGGCGACCATGGTAATGTATGAGCCCTTTCATGAGCCAGGTGAAAAAATTCTATTGGGAAGAGAAATAATTCCTGCTGGCCAGTCCGGTATGACAGATATAAATCAAGCGTTGGATTTTTTATTCAATCACGATAATGTCGGTCCGTTTCTGGCCAGACAATTAATTCAAAGATTTGTCAAATCTAACCCTACTCCTGGCTATATCGATAGAGTAGCCAGTGCATTCAATGATAATGGCAGCGGAGAAAGGGGTGACCTCAAAGCTGTTGTCATAGCAATATTGATGGATGAGGAAGCCAGGTCCTGTGAAGCTCTGCAAGATGATAGAAATGGAATACTCATAGAGCCCATGATCAGGACAACGCAAATTGTCAAAGCTTTCCCTCTAAGTTGTTACATGGATTCCATTCACGTAGTAAATGGAGATACTCTGGATAGAATAGAGTGTACTGAAAAGCGATATTGGTTAAACGGTATTGATAGACGTAATGCGATCAGGCAGTCACCTTTGGGAGCGCCTTCAGTATTTAATTTCTATCTGCCGGATCATCAGCCAGTAGGTGAGTTCGCCATGCGAGATATGGTGGCACCTGAATTTAAAATCCACGATAGCAGTACTTCCATTAATTATATAAATATAATGCATGCTACTCTATTTTGGAATTACCTGGGGTCATCATGGGAGACAGAGTATAAGCCCCAGTTAGGTGTACTGACAATGGATACGGATGCACTACTACCACTGGTGGAAGAGCCAGAGGAATTGTATAATTATCTTGATATCCTGTTCGCCCGCGGACAACTAACGGATAGTACTAGAGCAATTTTAAGAGAGTTTGTGGATGAGCAACCTGACTGGGTAGATGCACAACGGAGATTAAGAGGTGTAATGATGCTCTTATTGATATCTCCTGATTATACTATCCTAAAATAACCCCAAAACAGATAAGCTATGTCAAGTAAATTATCCAGAAGAAATTTCATAAGAAAAACAAGTTGTGCAGCTTTGGGTTCCACAACTTTGATATCCACACTCACTAATCTTAAATTCCTCAACGCCGCAGCCATATCCAATAGTGCGACGCTAGGAGACGATTACAAAGCACTGGTCTGTCTGCTACTTACCGGAGGCAACGATTCATTCAATATGCTCATTCCCAGAGAGGAAGGACGCTATGCTCAATACGCTGATGCCCGATCACAAGTCGCCATCCCTCGAGATTCCTTATTGGGACTTACAGGAACGGATTATGGCTTGCATCCTGCCATGTCCGGTATCCAGGGCTTGTACGACAGCGGAGACCTATCTTTCATCTCCAATATCGGCACCTTGATAGCGCCAATAGATAAGCCAGAGGCACTGACCAGTGAAACTAGTTTGCCACTGGGGTTGTTTTCTCACTCTGATCAGGTGCAACAATGGCAGACATCTGTACCGAATAGCAGAGCCAGTGTGGGCTGGGGTGGTAGGATAGCAGACATGATGAACTCCCAAAACACCAATCCTAACATCTCAATGAATGTTTCACTTTCTGGAACGAACATTTTCCAGACGGGTACCTCCTCTGTAGAATATTCCATCGATAGAAATGAAGGAGCCGTGGGCATACTGGGTTATCAGGATGCTTGGAGATTTATGGAGTTGCGTAATCAGGCGATCGATAATATAGTCGATGCACATTATGATGACGTATTCAAAAAGACGTACATCGATGTCATCAAGAATTCCAGAGATGCGAACCTAGTAGTTTCTGAGGCACTTTCTTCTGCACCATATTTGGATGATTTATTCACGGATTCAGATCTTTCTGATTCCTTGAAGATGATCGCCAGGATGATCGCTTCTCGAGATCAGTTAGGTGCGAAGCGGCAAATATTCTTTGTAGAGGTCGATGGCTGGGATAATCATGATAATCTACTAGAAGAGCATCAGTTCTTATTGACAGAATTATCGGAGGGCATGCAGCAATTTAATGATGCGCTGAATAGAATAGCTGCTCATGATTGTGTGACAACATTCACTTCTTCAGAGTTCGGCAGAACTTTGACTTATAATGGAGAGGGGACTGATCATGCCTGGGGCGGAAATGTGATGGTCATGGGAGGTCCGGTCAGAGGCGGGCAGATCTATGGAGAGTATCCTTTACTCGAACTGGGAGGTGAACAAGAGCTGAGTGAAAATGCAATGTACAGTAACGGTATCATGATTCCGACGACTTCTGTGGATGAGTATTTTGCGGAGTTGGCCTTGTGGTTTGGTGTTGCGCCGAGCGAGTTGAGCACAATTTTTCCGAATATTGGGAATTTCTATAATTCTGGTGGGGGAGCATTGCCTATAGGGTTTATGGGGTAGGATGCAAATCATTGATGCTTAGAGCATACTGGTGTTTGTCGAGGAAGTTGGATTTAAGTTAGGCACTGGAGGTATATGGTTGATGCAGAAATATCAAATAAATCAATCTCATTTCACAATCTAGGATTGTAACGACAGGGATATTAATGACTTACACAGATGACAGAGACTTTGAGAGTGCAGTTGAAGTATTTATGAATCCTACAGATGGATTAATAGAAATTGTAATAGATGGTCGTTCCGATAACTAAACTATTATTCAGCTCTACTCCATAGAGGGAAGAAAGATTATTGATAGAAGTAGTGACGAGGATAATTTATTTTTGAATGTTTCAGATTTAATTAATGGGATGTATCTACTGGAGCTGAGTCATAAGGATAATCAATCCAATCGCAAAGTTGTCATTCAGTAGTAAAATACTCTTGCAGCACCTTCTGAATCTACCACCGCTCCACCACCATCCTGAGCGCCCAAATCAAAACCGCACCAGAAGTCACGTAAATCAAAGGCTTTCTAGAATTCCTAATCAGCTTCAGAATCAATGTAGAAATCAGCAGTACTACTACCACTATGATCACCTGCGCCAGCTCCACTCCCAGATTAAATGACAGTAATGGCAGGACGATGGAATCAGTCCCCAGTATAGCTCTGAAATAATTTGAAAAGCCCAGCCCGTGTATCAACCCAAATAGAAGTGCAGCCGCATACCGAAGCTTCCCGCCGCTTTTTTCTGGGGACGCTGCTAAATTATAGGCGGCTGTCAGCGCTATGGATGCCGCAATCAGCATTTCTATCCAGTTGCTATTGACCTTGACTAATTCTATCGCTGCCAAAGCCAAAGTTATGGAGTGCCCCACTGTAAAAGCAGTAGCCAATAAGATCACCGACTTCCATTCACTTAGCTGATAACCTATGACCAGCACTACTAAGAACAACAAATGGTCCAGACCATTCATATCCAGTATATGTGTGATTCCCAGTTCTAGATAAGTTGCAAACATCACAAACAAATATGCAATATAATCCGCTTAGGAGCTCAACTCTAGTTTACATCTTTGAATAATTCATCTAGATAGTATTCTCGATTTTGGGAAGTATAAGCGACTCGGCAGTTCGTTGTGCCACTGTTCATGATACTCAGGCACAAACCCTCTCCATTATCTGATTCTCGATGACTTATCGCCAATACGCAATGCCCTAGCTCATGGAAGACCACCATTTCTCTTTGCAGATGACTGGCAGAATTCCAATAAGATCTATCTATAGTGACCTGATGGATGTGGGTACCGTAGCGGCAAGTGCCAGCTACATTTGCTTCTGGTATGTCAGATATGGCGCCTGTAACTTCCAGTTCCCTGAGGTCTAAGTCTATACCTCTTTTAAAAGCTACCTGCTCAAACGTCTCAAAGTGCGGCCATAGTGCAGAGTCTACCAGTTGATAAGTTTTGGAGTTTTTTTGCTCTGATGATTTGTTACTTTCTTCTTCCCAATTTTCGTGGTTACAAGCCGTAAAGATTAGGGCTGAAAATAGGAAACAGTTGACGGGATTAACTTTTAGAAGAATCATACACTGGATTTTTTAATTGGAAAATATGTTAGTGTACAGTTCAGCCTTATACTCGAATGCTTTGTATGTTAGGAACGTTATCGGCTCATCATCTGATATCATACCCGTATATAATAAGAAGAGCTTAACTATTCTGTTTCTGCTGTAACTTGGGGTTTGACGTTACTCATATAACCGAATAGCAAGATTACAAACATCGCCAGGTGGACAATGGTGGCAGGCAAGTGATAGGGAATGAGCGCCGCACTTGCTTTGAAACAAAGCATCGCCAGAGCACCATGGAAAAACATCATCAATACGAGCAGATTTCTGAAAAGCGGTGCTGGGCTGAAATCCCTATACGCTAACAGACTTACAATGCCGATGACGCTAGCGCTGAGCCCGTACATCTTGGAGATGAGCGGTGCGGTCTCAGCAAAGATTAATGTGGGAAAAAAGCTGCAAGCCGCTGCACCTATCAGTTCTATTATTCCGCAAACTAAAAAAGCCAATTTCATATTCGGTACAATATCTGTAAATTGAGCAAGATAGTATAACAAATTATGAAGGCTGACAAACGTAGTAAGAAGGAAGAGAAGATTATGGAAGCCGCTGAGAGAATATTTGGGCAAGTCGGTTTTACCAATGCCAAGATGGAAGATATCGCCAAAGAAGCTGGTATTACCAAGGTCACACTGTACACCTACTTCCAAAGTAAAGACAATCTTCAACTTGCTCTTACTTATAAGGCTGTATCACTTTTGATCGATAGATATAATGAAACATTAAGAAAAAATAAGGAGAGCAGCGGCTTGGACAGCAGTATAGCGATGATCAATGTCTTCATAGAGTTCTGTGAAGATAATTATCTCTATTCTGAGGCACTTCTCTCTTACTTTTCCATGATAAGATCGACCAGTCACGGCAAGAATAAGGACAAAGCGACAGAGGCTATCACGGAGAGCAGCTATTTCAAGCGCTTACAGGAAATACAGAATGTCCCCTTTAAACTCACCGCAAACGAAATCAATAGAGGGCGGGCTGATGGTTCCATCAAGGCTGATGTGGATCCCATGCTCGTGACGTTAGCGGGATGGTCTTCTTCCATAGGTTATGTCAAGCTGATAGCAGCATCAGGTGATGTCGTGAAGCCCTTGTTCAATGTGGATCTGCATTTATTGAAAAAATTGCTGATGCAGAGTGCTATTCAATTATTGAAAGCATAAATAAAAAATACAGCTCTTGATTTATCAAGAGCTGCAAGATCGATATGGTTCTCTGTTGTGTACTGAAAATAAAGCTGACTAAGCTTCCACCCTTATAATTCTTTTGGTTCAATTACCAAAGGGGAAAACAACCATACTTCATGGGATTAAGCTTAGAATAGACCAACCAACTACTTACGATTAGCGAATTCCCTTTACTTTGATGTATGATTAGTTCTCCCCAGAAAGTAATTGAGTATCACTATAATACTACTAACTAATGGATCACTACGAAAAAACTACTTTATCTTTTTTGGTTTGATGACAGCGGCCACATAAGTTTCATCTTACGCTATAACCAGCTCAGCTTCTGAAGCTTTTTCAAAAGTAAGCTGACTGTCCAAGGGTTTTATTTCTGCCGGTAAAGTGATAAGGCTTCTGACGAATTCATCATCAGGTGCTTGACCGAATTCTTTCATATAATCTGTTAACTGATCTGAAACCAGGCTTTTAATGTCATCACCACTAAGTATGACAGAAGTGGGTTGTCCATTAATTAAGATAATTCGCTGGGCTTGAGCCGAGGCAGCATCTGGAATCAAGTTGATTGCTAATATCAACACAGCAGAAACGAGTACATTTCTCAGTTTATTCATAGGATAATAATTTTCAGATAGCCGTGATTAATATGGGGAATAGCCACCTATGCACCATAAACGTGCAATAAGCTGGAAACGATGCAAGAGCATTTAAAATAATCATAAAACTAGTGTTAACCCTGAGCGACCATTCTGTCGCGAAGTGGCAGATGGAAGTGACTAAAAGTCAAATTCAAGGGGCGTACCTCGCCATCAGGCGAGGCCAGACTGATTTTGATAGCGAATGAATTATAACTGTACTAAAACTTTATAAGTTGAATAGAGGCTGTATCTTATCCTAAGAACTTAAAATAGCAAACCTCTGAGCAGGGTTATAAGACCCCTGAAGTAGGTTAAGAGTAAGCTAAACCATAGGTCATTCCTGCTCGTGCTGTATCTACATATCATATCGAGCAACAATGGTGCAAACCGTATATCAGGCGGAGCTTAGATGAATTGCTAGCGGGGTATAGTATACAACGAGTATATAGAAATTTTCAATTCCAATTATCTATAATTTATCGAGCACAGAAATCTTTGGTCAGCGTTCACTTTGATCAAGATGAAAAGAGAGAGCGAATATTGCTACAATATATGCCACTTCTAACTTATTTTTTATACTCCTCCTTAATCTGCTCAGGAAAGGCTTTGAGTACTTTAAGGACCTTAGGTTTACTGACTCTCATCACATAGCCTTGGTTCGGGTTGAGCTCGTAGAAGTTCTGGTGATATTCTTCGGCAACCCAGAATTCTTCATAAGGCTTGACCTCTGTGACTATTTTATTATTGAATTTATTGGAGGCATTCAGCTTTTTTATTTTCTCATCTACCAGCTTATGTTGTTCTGTAGATCGGAAGTAAATGCCAGAGCGATAAGCTGTACCTGAATCTGGTCCTTGCCTATTCAGAGTTGTGGGGTCGTGTGCGACGAAGAATACATCCAGCAGCTTGTCAAAGCTGATGACCTCGGGATCATAATAAATGTATATCGCCTCTGCATGACCTGTCTTGCCACTGCCTACCTCTGTGTAGCTGGGATAAGCTGTCTGTCCGCCAGAGTATCCACTAATGACATCCTTGACACCTGTAATTCTTTCAAATGCAGCTTCTGTACACCAAAAACAGCCACCTGCAAATACGGCTTGGGCATAGCCACCCAGTTCATTGGCGGTGGTATATTGCTCAACGGGATAGGTATCCTTTTTCTGGCCAGTATTTATCTGTGGAGTAGCCGCCGCTGGATCAGAATTGGGGCTGACTGCTTTTTTGTTACAAGCGGGTAAGCTCATAAGCGCTGAAAACAGACAGACTTGAAGAGTTTTAATACTAAATAGGTACATATCAAATGTATTATTACCTTAATATAAGGTCTTGGTTTGTTCTCAAACGGCAACACCGCTCAAAATGAATAAGGAAGATTGATTTAACTGAATTTTAATATTCTTATCCTTGTTCAAAATTGGAGTACTTTTTTTATTTGTGATTGCTGATCAATCATTTTCAACAATACTAACCAAATAATAGCATTTATGTTTCTAAGAACAGTTTTAAGTCTAGTATTCATGTCGAGTTTGATGGCGATGTCTGTTGCTCAAGAAAAAGTTCGCAAAGCTAAGATCACCACACCTTTCGGGGATATGATAGTCAAGTTGCATAACGATACACCCCTACATAGAGATAATTTCATCAATTACGCTGAGAAGGGCTGGTATGATGGTACGATCTTCCATCGCGTAATCCCTTATTTCATGGCACAGGGTGGAGACCCTAATTCTGTAGGTGCTGAACCGGACCAGGCATTAGGCTCAGACCGTTGTGCTAAGATACCCAATGAGATCAAGCCGCACTATTTTCATAAGAAGGGCGTGCTGGCTGCAGCTAGACTACCGGATGGTATCAACCCTACTAAAGAATCCAGTGCTTGTCAGTTTTTTGTTGTTCAAGGATTCAAGCAGAATGATGCCCAACTAAACGCTATGGAAACAGATAATTTTAAGTTCTCAGATATGGCGAGAGCTTATTATAAGACGATAGGCGGCTCACCATCATTGGATATGAATTATACCATATTCGGAGAAGTCATTGAAGGATTGGAGATCATTGACCTCATATGTAACATGCCTACAGGAAAGCATGTCGGCGATAGACCCAATACTGATGTTGTCATGAAAGTGGAAATGATAAACTAAAAGGTAAACTAAGAATTATTAAATTATAAAGGGACTGATCGAATGAACAGTCCCTTTTTTATTTACCAATGTTATTCAATGGTGGGTCTTAAATTTTAAAGAATTTTTCTATCACAATTTCTCCAGACTGGGTTTTTAAAATCATAAGGTAGGCCTGACCCGAAGTCATTGCTTCCAGATTTAATTTACAATTATAGTCATCTACATTTTCAATGATTTGCAACTTGGCTCCGATTGAAGTTAAAATTTCAATTTTAGAAATTTTATCATTTGCATAGCCTCCGAGTTCGATATAAAGGAAGTCCCTAGCCGGATTGGGATATAGGCTTAACTCAATGTCCTTTTCTCTGTCTTGAAACCTAAGCTTATCTCTGAATCTTGATAGTTCTCCACCTACATTTTGAGGTATCTTTAAATTAGAGCCACAAGTTTCTAAGACAACGTCATCTATCAATATTCTGTCAGAATTTGTAGAGGCATCACATCTAAATCGTATCACAGTATTAGTAGAGAGATAGTCAGAAGTAATAACGACAGAAGGATTCTGACGGATGCCATTGAAGAATTCTACACCACTATTCCATTCTTGTATGATAGTATAGCTGGAACCGCCATCAGTCGAAACCTCCAAGAAGAAATCTTCGCCAGGCTCCATGGACTCAGGCATAAAGCTGAAATTCACAATGGCCTCTGCAAACGAACTGAAATCCAGGTTATCAGAGAACATGGAAGAACCCGTCCCTGAATTGTCTCTCAATCTTACTGATTGATAGCCAGAATTATTATTCGATCCATTGTTTCTTATTGTACGATCGCTACCACCAATAGCGCGGTACCTGACAAAATATGTTTGGATGAAAATCCGATTCAAGTCGAAAAGAGAATTTTAGAGTAATTCCATAGTTCTGAGATTATGGTTCTGAAACCCAAGGTTGACATAATGACTCCCGGTCTACTATGAACATCATAGACAGTCACTTCAATATCAGCTTTCTTCAATATTCTCATAAACTCAATATCTATCAAGAACCTATTGGTTTTGGTTTCGAGAAACATATCCTTTAGCGAATGGTGGAATCCTTTCAGTCCACATTGCGTATCATCAGTGTTCAGTCCCAGTATGGATGTATTTATCGTTTTGAGATAGTGGGACACCTTTACTCTGAACCACGGTAAATCCTTGTAATAAGCGACGTCACGGTGACCTACGATGACCAGCATATCTTGCACATGCAACAACTCCACGAAATCTCTCATGGAAGAGGTGGTATAAGGAAAATCATAATCGGTGTATATGAGGTAATCTGACGTGCTACTCGCTACACCCACCCTCAGAGCATGACCTTTACCTTTGTTTTCGCTGTAACTCAGCCAACTGCTTTCTGGAAATGCCTGGGAGATCAAGGCCTGTCCTGCTTCAAGATTTTCTGTACTTCCATCATTGACCATAATCAACTGACTGGTTACATCTTGGGGTAAGCTTTTTATGAACTTCGTATATTGGCGAATGATATCTTGTGACCAGTCCCCTTTGGGATTATATATCGGAAGGATAATATCTAGTGTGGAGCTACTGATAGTGAAAAGTCTTATTCCGAAATTTACCAAAGTAAGACGTATTAGAATAATAAAAACCTCTTTTTATGCTAGATAGAAGACCAGTGCCCAGTGAATACAATCCTTATTATGAAGGATATGTCAATAAGGTCGTAGGTACCGACTTCCTTCATCAGTTGAGAAACACGGCAGTATTTGACACCTTGGACAGTCTTTCACCTATACTGTGGGCTTATCGTTATGCGCCTGAAAAGTGGTCTATCAAGGAAATGGTGCAGCATATGATAGACACAGAGCGAGTCTTTGCCTATAGGGCTCTGCGTATAGCAAGAAACGACAAGACTCCCATGGCTGGCTTTGATCAAGATCCTTACGTGGAGGCAGGAAATGCCGATCAGCGATCTGCCAGATCCTTGTTGGATGAGTGGAGCATAGTCAGGGGAGCTACAGTAGCCTTGTATGATAGTTTCGGTTCAGTGGAGCTGGAAAGAGTTGGGGTGGCTTCTGATTCAGAAATCTCAGTATTGGCTTTGGGATATATGATACTCGGTCATCAATTACACCATATGGACATCATCAACGAACGCTATATGACTCCTAATTCTAATTCCTAATTTGTAAAAACACAATCCCTTGTTTTGGCACAGAAAATTACTGCAGCAGCTTATGTGAATGACCATTCTCATTGGTCTTCAGAATTGAAGGTGCTTAGAGCTATGTTACTGGACACAGAATTGGTCGAAACCATCAAGTGGAACATACCCGTGTATACGATAGGTGGAAAGAATGTCATAGGCCTTACCGGTTTCAAGTATAAGTATGGTCTGTGGTTTTATCAAGGTAGTTTTCTGTCTGATCCCGCACAGCTACTGGTCAATGCGCAAGCTGGCAAAACCAAGGGAATGAGACATATCTATCTACAGGATAGGCCAGATTATGATCAGCAAATAATAATGAGTTATATCAGTGAAGCGATAGAAAATCAGAAAGCAGGTAAAGTCATCAAGGTCGAGACGAAGCAACTCCGTTTGCCTGAAGAATTGAATGATGCATTGAAGGACGACTCTGCACTCAAAGCAGCTTTCCACAAGTTCAGAAAGAGTAATCAGATAGACTTTGCTGATTATATATCCACAGCTAAGCGGGCGACGACAAAGCATTCCAGGCTAGCTAAGATAAAACCGATGATCCTCAGAGGCGAAGGCATGAGAGATAAGTACAGATAGTGAGGTCAGTCTCCCAGTAGATTGAATTCCATCGTGATTCGGACCAGACCAGCCGTGTTTCTGGCATTGAGTTTAGAAAGGAGGTTACTTCTGTGAGACTCTACGGTCTTCAGGGAAATGAATAGCTTATTAGCTATCTCTTGAGTTGTATGTTCTTTGACGATCAGGTCCAATACCTCTTTTTCCCTTCTTGAGATCTTAGGAGGATCTTTCTTGGCTTGTTTGGCTCCAGTTCTCTGATTCATAAGGCCTTTCATGATGGTTTCAGTGACATCTTCACTGAAGTAGGACTTGCCTTCCAGAACAGTATTGATGGCCTTGATGAGCTCGTCTCTTCCAGTGTTTTTAAGGACATAGCCTTTTGCACCATTATTCAGTATCTCGCTGACAAAGCTTTCCTCATTGAACATGGAAATGGCAATAACCTTAACCGCTTTATGCTTAGCTGATACCTCCTTGCATACGTCTATACCACTCATGCCAGGAAGATTGACATCCAGTAAGAGTATGTCCACGGGGGTTTTTCCTAGAAACTCGAGTACAGAAGGCCCATCCAGACACTTTCCGATGACCTGCATATCAGGCTCATTCTTCAATATGGAGGATATGCCATCTGCAAACATTGCATGATCATCGGCTATAAGTATGTTGGTCATCTTTATTAAGTCTGGTGGTGAAGTAGCTGTCAGCATAATCTCTAATTATTATGCTTACGAAGATACTGGGATCAAGATACACAAAGCTAAGGGTTTTCCCTAGCCAGAATTTTGGGTGAATACTATGAGGTGTCAAGCTCTTAATGGATGCATCTTTATACTATGATAATTCAGAACGCTGAATGTAAAATAATTAGAAATAGTTTGTTGGTTTTTCCATTGTCAATATTTAGTTAGTTATTGGCATAGGCACGAGTTGGGCAAGGCATTTTGAGCATCTGACATTAGAAATTAGATTCTTTTCCACGAGACTTGTATGATACAAAATACTTTGCTCAACTCTTTTTTTTATGAATATAACCAACAACTTCAAGATATAAGGTGTAAACCTTTAATCCTTTTTTAACTCAGAGGGATTGACTATTGCAAAATTTAAAGAAGAAGTATTCATAACGATGAGTGCTTCTTTTTTTTATACCCATATCTTTCTCATCTTGTATCCCCTAGTCCATTGACTTAAATGAAATCAGTTAGTTACATACTTTTCTTTCTGTTCTTGGCCTCAGTAAGCGGATCGGCTAAAGGCCAACTTGCAGATTCCAAGCCCTATGAGGAATTACTTGAGGCGCTCGCTACTGCGAGAGCTGAGAATGATCATGAGGCCTTGTCGATAGCTTATTACGAGCTGGCCATCTTTGAAGAAAAACAGAACAACAATCCAGAACGATCCTTTGAGATGTTATCTAGAAGTCTGGAATATTACAAACTCACTCAGGACAGCATCGGTATAGTTGCTTGTAATTTTCTGATCGCCAAGCAATTATTGAGAAATGGGATGCATGGTGATGCTTATGATCTTATGGAAGAGCTCAAGACTTATTACTCTGGAAGCCTAGACCTTCCCAGCACTGCCAAGTTGGAATTATTGCGGTACCGTTATTTTTTTGAAAGGCTCGAAGTAGATTCATGTGAAAGTATACTCAATCGACTAGACGCCTATTTTGAAGAATTCAGTGATACAGAAATCGAGTATGATTATTTGTACCAGAAGGTAACCTATTATGAATTACTCAAGGATTATAAACAAGCACTGACTGAAGCCAATACTTGTGTAGAACGCAGTAGGCTCAGCACAGATGCCACGAGCCAAGCTAAATGCTTACTAGGAAGGGGGAAAATATATTTAAGGCTCGACGAAGTAAGTGCCGCCATATCCAACTTCAAAGCCAGTAGCGAATTACTCAGTGAAATTCCATATTCTGCAGAAAGACTGGAGACTTACAGATATCTGGCTGATTGTTACAGACAGCAGTATTCTACTGCCTTGGCTCTGGAATACGTAACCAGATATGCTAAGCTTCAAGACAGCATCCTGAACGAGAATCGTGTCATAGCGGTCAATAATATTACCTATAAGTATGAGTCCAAGGAAAAGGAAACCGAAATCATCTTACTTGAAAAAGATAAAGAACTGGTAGAGAAAAGTATCGGTCAGCAGAAGAGAGCTTTGGTCATTCTTGGGTTATCCATATTCGGTTTGTTATTAGGCATGTACCATGTCATCAGGTTTTATAGAGAGAAGATAAATAACTCCAAAATCATAGAATCCCAAAATCAAAAGATCAATCAACAGAAGATACGAGAGCTACAAGATGAATTACAGATCAACTCGATGCGATCCATGATCACAGGACAAGAAGTGGAGCGAGAACGCATTGCTAAAGATCTGCATGATAGTCTCGGTGGCTTGTTATCCACGATCAAGTTAAGGGTAGATAATATAAAGGGTAACTTATCGGAAGATAGAGGTCTCTCAGAGGTGACCAAGGCCACTGACCTACTGGACATTGCAGTCTCAGAGGTGAGGAATATATCACAAGACTTGCAGCCAGGGGCATTGAAAAGACTGGGACTTGTACCTTCGATCTATGATCTGATAAATCGGTATCGTGGTGAAAACAGTCCTGAGATAACTTTCGAACATTTTGGGATTCCACCAGATTTGGAGCAGAATTTTTCCTTGAGCATATTCAGGATCATTCAGGAGATATTAAATAACGCCATCAAGCATGCGCAGGCCACTGAGATTTTTGTTCAGCTCAATCGAGAAGGAAAAGATATCGTGATTAACATAGAGGATGATGGTGTGGGTTTTGACCCTGATAAGAAATATGAAAGTATGGGCCTTGAGAATATCAAATCCCGTATCAATATCTTAAAAGGCTCCTTGGAGATTGATTCTCGACCTTACGAAGGCACCTCATTTGTCATTCATGTCAGTCCACAACCCGGAGTCAACAACTGATGATCGAATTGCAATTACCCTCTCCTATTCAACAGCCTAAGTCAGACACAGATACTGTGCAGCTGCAGCTCAAGCGGGAAGACCTCATCCATCCGGCTTTCGGTGGTAATAAATGGCGCAAACTCAAATATAATCTCCAAAAATTCAATATCGGATCATATTCTCATCTAGTAACCTTGGGCGGTGCATTTTCCAATCATATAGCGGCCACCGCAGCAGTCGGCGCTTATTTTTCAATTCCTACAATAGGGATCATAAGAGGTTCCTATGTGGATGAGAATAATGTTACCCTGGGCAAGGCAAAAGCTCAAGGCATGCGCTTATTTCCCATCTCTAGGGAGGCTTACAAGATGAAGGAGCAGTCACCAGAATTTCAACGGATCATCAAGGGTTATTCTCGCCCACTGGTAGTCCCGGAAGGCGGCAGTAATCAGCAAGGATTCAAGGGTTGTCAGGAGATTATGCAGGAAGTGCAGCAACAACAGGAGCAGCCTTATGATTATGTCGTAGTACCTGCGGGTACGGGTATGACGGCCAGTGGTGTCATCAGTACTTCGCTGAAAGAAAATATACTGGTTGTCAATGTTCTGAAAAATGCTGGACTCGAAGCGACTATTAGAGCAGAGCTGGGGAAAGAACAGAACAACTGGTCGGTCTTATCGGATTATCATTTTGGTGGCTACGCAAAGGTGAAGCCAGAACTGATAGATTTTATCAATGCCTATTATAAAGAACATCGCATAGCACTCGATCCGATCTATAATGGTAAGGCGCTTTACGCTGTTTATGACCTGATAAAGAAAAATCATTTTCCTGTAGGTTCTCGGATACTTTATTTGTTGACCGGAGGGCAGCAAGGGATAGCGGCGTATAATTCAAGGTGCAAGAATGAGGTGCTGCAGGTGATTTGTGGGATTTAATGGTTATTCAGACTATTTCCGTAACTATTAGAATTTAACTCAGATTTGCCGAGATTATTAAAACTTAGTGAGTCTAGCTTTCCATTTTTCGTCGATGTATATCTGCCCTCTATCATCATGTATACATTCTGCTCAACTTTCGGAACCATGATTTTTCAAGATCTAAGATTCACGTGATCATGCAGCCCCACAAGGCCCACGCTGAAGTATCTGAAACATGGTTTAAAAATATCATCATTCACAATTTGCAGCACAGCGGACTGAGTGACTGGTACTGTCATAGTCAGTTAGATGTCCATTGAGGACATCTAAAGGAATGAACCGCTTGCGGGTGGATAGCAGAATGGGGAATAGGCGATAGCTCAAAGCCCCATACTCGGAACGACAATCACGCTTTCCAGACTTCGGAGAAAAGGCTATATGTCTATGATAGATTACTACACTAAGGTCAAACTTTGATGAATGAATCGCCATGAAAGAATGGTCTGGAGCATCGGGATTGGAAAGACTAAATGTCTTTCTAAAGTGATTGAACCTCAACATCAATTGAGGGTGGGTGGCTAACCCTTACTGCCTGCCCCGACATTCATCATCAGGAAGTGAAGTCGACTGGGTAGGGTGGTGTGAGCGGCGTACTGGCAGGACTACAATCCTGTCAGCCGCCTACTCGACTATCGTTTTTGCTTTTTTGTTTACGTCATAGTGGTATGTGATACTTGGTTTTTTGTTTCCATCTGTTAGCATGTATCTAGAAATGGCAATAATTATGAAATCTGAATGCCATGATATACTACCTGCGTTAAGTTCATATTGAAAAATTATGGATTGAGAGTCTTCTTCAAAAATAAAAAACTTGACTGTTGCAAAAAGATCCTCTAATTTTTTATACTTTTTAAAAACAATGATATGACTTTCTGATTCGTTCTTTCTAGTAGCGTAATCTTCTCAAAAATGTGAATAAGCCAAATTTTCCATTCTGGTCTCTTCATCATGACCTTCAATTGATTTAACACTAGTATAATTAGAAAAAAATGAAAGCAGAATTGGGAATAGATAATTTTTCATATTAGAATTTGACAAACTTCAGGGTTTTGAGATATCCGTAGTCAGTTGATATTGCAATTAAGTAAGCTCCAGCTGGTTGATCGAGGTTAAATTCTAATGTATGCTTCCCTGTTGGATATT
>ENA-ORXM01000811-ORXM01000811.1-marine-metagenome-genome-assembly--contig:-NODE-811-length-48884-cov-5.093265_pt1 | contig 48884 bp, 46 predicted proteins | sample MGYA00237867_ERZ511480 | MGnify/ENA primary metagenome ERZ511480 (study PRJEB26309, sample SAMN06266103) | marine metagenome | isolation source: Algal blade | place: United Kingdom:Sidmouth, United...
CCATATAATGTGGAAGAACTTCCCTTTATAATTTCAAACTGTCTCAAATCTAACGGTGGTATTTGTAGGATACTCAAGCCGCTTGAAAAACCACCGTAGAGCGGAAAACCATCTCGAAGGAGCTGGGTGTAACGACCGTCCAAACCCTGTATCCGAATATTGGTGTTGGCACTACTCAACGAAGTCTGTTGCATCTGGATTCCCGTACTTTCACGAAGTACCATGGAAATATTCGTTGGGTTCATTATCGCTTTTTCCCCTAATTCCTCAACCCCGATATACTCTATTCGGGTGGGTATCCTTTGTATGGTTCGGGTGCTTCTTGAGGACCGTACTACCACTTCATCCAAAGCGTTTGCGCTTTCTTTCAGATAAAATACCATATCGTCTCCTGTAGGCACAACAATATTGGCTTCCAAAGTCTCGAAGCCCAAGTACGAGATTTGGAGATTGTATTGACCATCGGGTACATCCTCTAATAAGGCTATACCATCAAAATCGGTAGTCACTCCCTTATCCAAGATCTCAATGTAAATGGTCGCCCCGAATAAAGGTTCTTTTTCTTCTGCTGTAAAAATATTGATTTTCAGAGTATTCTGTGCATAACCGAATGCACAGCAAATGAGCATAGGCCAAAGGCTTATTGCATATTTAATCATAGTAATTTGATTTTAATTGACTAATTTTTTTGGAGGGCGATGATGTCATCGCATATGTAATTAGCCAATAATCTTGGGAGGTTGAAAGAGGGTAAATACCGGGTCTTCGCTTACGCTTTCAAAATGGGAAAAACTTTCTTGTATGACCTTAGGTTCGATAGGCTCAAAAATGTCCAAATCAAAAACAATGGTGTGCGAATGACAGCAATGGCATTGACAAAATGGTGAGCAAAGTTCGCAATCACCGTGATTTTGATTATGGTCCAAACCCACTTGAAACTCGGTTGTTGATGAATCGGAAATTTGAGCATCATCGCCACAGGGCACTACGTTGAGTGCCAAAAAATATAAGGATAGTATGACCGCTATAACTTTCACAATGCAAAGATAGACGATTTCCAATGCAACTGGATTGCAAATGTGAATGGAATATTATTGCAATACTGGAAATCGAACGTCTACAATGATATAAATTCTATTACTCTCATTATAGTAATCTTAAAATATATTTTATATAGGTTTCTAAACACTTACATTTGTAATTCAAAAGTTACTTTGACATAATTTATTTCATAAAAAGTTTTACTAATCGTCTACACGGGAAGTAAATTTTAGCAAGAGCTTGACTATCATTGACCTGAGCGAAGAGGGTTCAAACCCCAGCCAGGTCACTTTTAAACTTCATAGCATATTCAAAAAGCCTTTAAATCATTCATTTGTAGGCTTTTTTACTTTTCCACTTCCATTGATATCATTTAAAGTCAGGCAAACCTGTGCGCTATTCGGTGCACACTTATTGGGTATATAAAATAAGCGTCGGTAGGCGTACTAAAAATTGCTTGACATAGGTAGGAAAGCGAATGAAGTCAAACTAATTTTCCTCAAATCTATAGATGTTACCGTCAAAAGCGCAAACATATAGCTCTTGACCGGCATCGGTGCCAAATGAGGCTATGCCCAAGCGAGTTTCTGCAACTAATGTGTTATTGCCATCAGCTTCGTCGAATGCCCATATTCTTCCACTAACGAAATCGCCATAAACGTACTTACCTATAATCGAGGGGTTTTCAGCGCCTCTGTAGACATACCCCCCCGTGATCGAACGGTCACCATTATCGTGTGCATATTCGAAAACGGGGTCGACAAAACCTGAATCGTTGCAATCTCCAGAAAAGCAATTGGTGCCTTCATAAAGATTCCACCCATAGTTTTCGCCTAGCTCCGTTACATCAATTTCCTCCATTGTATTCTGACCTACATCCCCGACCCATAATTTATTGGTTTGAGTATCAAAGCTCATACGCCAAGGGTTGCGAAAACCGTAGGCATAAATCTCACTCCTGAAGTCGGGCTCATCCACAAAGGGGTTGTTCGGCGGAATTGAATAATTCATATTTTCTTGGGTAGTATCCACATCGATACGCAAAATACTTCCTAATAGATTCGTCCTGTTTTGCGCATTTCCATTGGTATCGCCGGCACCGCCGCCATCTCCCACTGAAATATATAGATACCCGTCATTACCGAAAGTCAGCTGACCTCCGTTATGATTGGTGCGCGGCTGCGGGATTTCCAAAATTACCAATTCGCTATCCGTATCGGCCAAACCTGAATCAGTTCTTGGTACAGTAAACCTTGAAACTCGTGCAACCCTCGTCACTGGAGTATAAAAAACGTAAAAAAATCCATTTGATTTAAAATCCGGATGGAAAGTAAAGCCTAATAATCCTTGCTCACTGCTTGTTGGAATGTTACCAAGGTCTAAAAATGTCTCGGCCGAAGTCACTTCCGAATCATTTTCGAATACTTTGATTGTTCCTTTTTTCTCGGCAACATAGATTCTATTTGATTCATTGTCGGCCGATTGCAAATCCAAGGGTTCTGAAAATGACAAATTGGGAAAAGCATTGACAAGAGTTATCATTTCCTCATCATCGTTTTCCAGCTCATCATCACCTTGGCCTTGAGTATCTTCCATTTCAGGTAGTACTTCGGTATCACTTTCATCGGCACAGGACAAGAAACAAAGCAATACCGCCGCTGAAAATAATATTCTCAGATTTTTCATAACTAACATTCTTTTAAGTATGTATGCAATTAATATACCAAAAGTTCTTGAAGGGCTTAGCCATAACTAATTGATTAAAGAGGGCTTTGAATCGGAAAGATTTGAGACCTTGTCCGATTTGGAAACTATCCCCAATGAATATGCGTTTGCAAGAGCATTTTATAAGCATCCAAATGGAGCGAAAAAAGTTTCAAATATTGTAATTACATCAACTGATTTAGAATTAAATACAGAAACAGTTTTTGCTATTAACGGAATTGAAAACATCACCCTCAAAGGTGGATAAGAGCATCTTATGGAGTTATATTTTGATCATAAAATTCAAGGAAAAGCTTATGATTTAAGACCTGAATTCCCACTAATTACTAATCTTTTATAAGCGCTTGTTGTTACAGCGAATTATCATCTAAAGTTCGATTAATTTATGACTTAATTAGAGGAGGTAGTTTTTAAGGAACACTATAATTTCATCTGTATGATTTGGTTTTAAAAGTTCACAAATCATCAACTTTTTTTAAATCATCAGCTATTTAATCGGTTGCTACCCAAATTACCCCGATGTTATTTCGAATCACATTTAAAGTGGAATAAGTCAATCGTTTACTTCCTCGAATCGTTTATTTGTTCACTGAAATAATTTATGATTTTTTTCACCTGTGTAATTTTAGGATTTATCATTGCAGCCTCCGGCAGTATCGTCCCTAGCTTTCTGAATCTTACTGTGGTCAAATTCAGTTTAAAAAGCGGAAGAAAGTCTGCCCTTTTTCTCGTCGGAGGCTTTGCAACAGTATTATTTTTTCAAGCGAACATAGGGGCTTACTTATCAAGCATACTGATGAAAAACTCAGAATACATAACGAACATTCAAAAAGTGGGTACAGGAATTCTAATTCTACTTTCCATTAATTTTTTTAGGCTACACTTCACCTCGAAAAAACAAAAACACAAAACTGAAATTGATAAATCAAAAGCCTACTTTCATGGTATTGGCATGTCGCTACTGAACACTTTTGCCATTCCATTTTATTTCACATCCATCTCCTTTTTAATCGGGCTGGATTATTTTGAATATTCCCCATTGAACAGTCTGTATTTTTCAATCGGTTCCACTGCCGGTTCATTCTCATTATACGCAGTATACGCTACGGTCGCCAGTAAAATCGAAGATAAACTCACCTATATATCAACCCAAATGAATTTTATTCTAGGTAGCTTAACAGGCGTTGTTGGAATAGGCAATCTGGTGTATCTGCTTTAACTTTTAAGAAACCCAAAGCAAATCTGTTCACATATTCAGAAGTTAGCTTACTTACCAACGAATTGGCCGTTTTTTTGCATTTAAAACTTTAAACATTACATGTAAAGCAACGACAACCAACCGTTCCCCCGCCAATAAAATGAAATATCTTCTATCCATACTACTGTGGGGTGCTTTAGCGTGCAATTTCTTGAGTGCGCAAAAATCAAAAATCGATAGTCTAAAAAGAGCTATACATATTGCCGAGACCGACTCTACGAAAATTTTAGCATTTAAAAATGTGTCCTGGGAGTATTTGAATACCCATTCCAATAACGAATTGGCTAAAATTTATATTGACAGTGTCCACCAACTTAGCGTTGCATCAGAAAACAAAAATGGTATTGCCATTGCGAATTACCAATATGGTGTTCTAGAACTGTAAGATTTCAATAGACAGAAAGACATTTATAGCCCAGTTGAATGAAATTAGAAGAATCAGAAATGATGTAATGCACTTTCACCCTGATGGAATTTCCGATAACGATAAATCTATATTGAGAGAAATATCTAAGTTTTTTTTTAAGATTGGGCGAAATATTGAAATAGTTACTTTGCCAAACAAGGTTATATCAAATAGAACAAAAAGTGCTTTATTTAAGGGCTTGGGCTTGTTTACTAAGTCCGTCAAATCTTTTGGATTTGGCTTTTAAAATGAAAAAGATAAAAACAAAAAAAAAGCTCTGGTTAGCAGACCAGACGGAAACGAAAAGCTCATTTGCCTGCCCTACTTGCCATAGCCGAGACGTTGTGGTACATTAGGTACGGTAAAGGCACATAGTTTACAAAGTTAAAGGGACATAGTTTACACTTTTTCAAGTTATAATTTGAGATAAAAATCAAATTATCATGCCTTGGAAAACGACAACGACTATGGAACAAAAAATCGAATTTATCTGTGAATGGCGTACAGGAAAATATACCATCACAGAATTATGCAGAAGTTTTGAAATCTCCAGACCGACCGCTTATAAGTTAATAAGCAGGTTTGAACAACAAGGTTTCGAGGGCTTAAAAAAGCAATCCAGGGCACCTTCGAACCATCCCAACGCAACAAAGGAAAACATCGTTGAAAGTATCCTAGACCTAAAGGCGCAATACAAGCTTTGGGGCGCTAAAAAAATCAGGGAATTATTGTTTAAAGAATTCACCAAGCAAGAAGTGCCCTCGGTGGTCACCGTTCATAACATCCTTAAGAAAAATGGTCTGGTATGTCCTCAGAAAAGAATGAGAAGGGTAAAACCGACAAACCCTATTTTCGACCCCAGATCATGCAATGAAGTATGGAGCGCGGACTATAAGGGAAAGTTTCTTATGGGCAATAAAATCTATTGTCACCCACTTACCATTGCAGACTCCAAAAGCCGGTTCCTTTTTACCGCAAAAGGCCATTATAAAGAAAATCTAAAGTCGGCGAAGGCCGAATTCAAAAGGGTTTTCAGGGTATATGGCATCCCCGGACAATTGCATACCGATAACGGAAGTCCCTTTGGTTCAGTTAGGGCCATTCAAAGATTTACCCAACTATCCTACTGGTTCATCGAACTCGGTATCACACCTGTTTTCTCGGACCCTGGACAGCCTCAACAAAACGGTAGACATGAACGTATGCACCGCGATCTGAAGGCAGCTTGCGCTAAACCTGCAGCTTATGACCTAAAAGCGCAACAAAGACGTCTGAACCACTTTGTGAAGCAATACAACAACATAAGACCACATGAGGCCTTAGACATGAAAACACCCGCTGATATCCATGATTTCTCTAGCAGGCCCTTCCCTGAAAAAATACCGGATTATCAATATGACTCTAAACATAAAATTCTCAAAGTAACCATGAGCGGCGCAATTAGATGGAAATCATATTACTGGGTATATGTATCGGCAGCCCTAAAAGGAAAATACGTCGCTATCGAGGATATAGGAAACGGCGTTTGGAAAGTATTTTACAGAAATGTATTTTTAGGTTTCTTTGATCAAAGAAACCTAAGAAACAAACAAGAATCTACAAGGTTGGAAACTAATTTAGTGTAAACCCTAATCTTTAACTTGTGTAACCATGTCTCTTAACGAACATTATACAAGCCCCCCGAAAAACTTCCAAACGGTATTAAATTCAAAAATTAAATGTAAATTTGTATCCAAGTAGATACATTTTTATGTTTTTTATCGAAAAAACAATTGAATTTGATAAATGGTTGAGAAAACTGAAGGACTTTAAGGCCAAGGCGAAAATCCTATTCAGAATTCAAAAAATTGAAAACGACGGACATTTTGGAGATTGTAAATCTGTTGGCGACGGGATAAGGGAAATGCGCGTGAATTTCGCAAAAGGTTATAGGGTTTACTTCAAAGAAAAAGACGGGAAAATAATTGTTCTGCTGATTGGTGGAGATAAATCAACCCAGCAGAAAGATATTGCGAAAGCAAAAGAAATCTGGAAAAAATTAAAGAAATAGAAAATATGGGAACTTCAAAATTTGACATAGCTGATTATTTGGACAGTAAGGAAATGATTGCCGAGTATCTCAATACAATTCTGGAAGAAGGAGATAACGCAGATGTGATTAATGCTATCGGACATATTGCAAAGGCGATTGGAATGACCAAAATAGCGGAGGAAACAGGACTGAGCAGACCGAGCTTGTACAAAGCTTTATCGGATGGAGCAAAACCTCAATTTGCTACAATAATGAAAGTTTTAAAAGCGATCGGAGGGCAAATACAAGTGAACCCAATATCTGCCTGAAAAAATAACGACACCGCAACAATGGTAACCGTTGCACAAGCCTTTGATTCAGCAAAATATGAATCTATTCAAGCCTCTACAAGAGGCTTTTTATTATTGGGCTAGATGCGAAAAGCTAATTTGCCACGCTTTGTAAAGGCTCTAAACCCCGCTAGCGCTCGTCTGTGACGAGTGCCGTATCAGATAAGAAAACACAGCGACATGGCGAAAGCCATGGTTTTTGTATTTTTAAGTAATGAGCAGAAAATATAAGTTCAATAATCCAACAGCAGCTTATTTTGTTTCGTTCGCAACAGTCCATTGGATAGATATATTTACACGGGAGGTATATTTCATGGTATTGGCGGACAGTAAAGCCTATTGTCGTACAAATAAGGAGATGGAACTTTTTGCCTATTGTTTTATGCCAAGCCATGTGCACTTTATATTTCGAGATAGTAATTAAGACCCAACAAGTCTGCTTCGCGATTTTAAGAAGCACACTGCTAAAAAGATGTTGGTAGCTATTGTAAACAATCCGCAAGAGAATAGGAAAGAATGGCTACTATGGATGTTCGAGAGGGCAGGCCAGAAAAAGGGCAACGTTTCAAAATATCCCCCGAAGCTTCGGGGTTGGCAACATCACAATAAACCAATAGAACTTTGGAGTACTGAGGTAATAAAATAAAAATTGGATTATATTCACAAGAATCCTGTGAAAGCAGGATTTGTTACCGAAACAACACAATGGAAATATAGTAGTGCAAGAAATATTGCTGAAGAAGACCCAACTTTTGAGATTGATGCTATTGGTTTTTTTGGATGATACTAGATTTTCTTACTAGTCGGTCACTCGTTGCAAACTAGCGCTAGCTACGGGACACTATAGCAACACGCATGTATTTGCCACTTATCTACTCCGCAAAATTATAACATCATATATCAATCATTCTACAGCAATAAATATAGGATTGGAGTAGAACCATAATTCATCCCACGGACTTTCGCCTTTTTGATCCTCCCGAGGTTCCAGTTCATTACTATTCGTACCTCTGACACGGATATAACTTTCTTTATCCGGCTTTGAAATCGTGTATGTTATCTCACGATACGCACCATTGACAGTCCAGTCAGACTCGGTAAAACGTGCAATAACCTGTGTGGTAGGGTTCTTATCGCTATTTCGATCGGTAACCGGCCCACTTACTTCTCCCAGTATCAGATCAACACGGGTAACTTCAGGATTTTGTTTCCATGAATTCAGGGTGTCAGGGTCTTTAAAGCGAATGCTGAGCGTTACATCTTCGCCCTGGGCAATAGGAATAGTACCTCCGATAGCAGCAGTATGCTGGCCTCCTTCTACTTGAACATAAAGCTCGGAGATTAAATCTCCCAACGTTACAAAAACGCGCCCATTTCGAATGCCATCTATAATATCGTCGTGATTTTTTTGGGCAAAGACATAGGTTTTGGAATATTCACCGGGCCAGAAATCGGTACCGCCTTCACGCCAGTTCACATGTGAATCTGAGTTTGCGGTTATCCACCAACGGCGACCTTCGCCCAACATTGAATCCCAAAATCCGCCCAGTTTAGCGGTCATCTGATCAAAACCTCCTAGGGTAGGAAATTGGCGATACCCGCCCCGGGGACGATCACGAAAAGTACCGTCAGGATTTAAGGTAGTAGCTTGGTGCCCGGGTGCTCCGGCCATACCTACGGCAATGTTAGGGGCCGTATCATTCCAGTCTCGAAGTTCGGCGGGGTCATCTTTTCCATACACGCCCAAATCTGATGCAGATCGGGAAGGATGGTTGGCAATAACCACTGGTTTTGTGGCCATTTTTTTCATGAATGTCAATGCTTCAAGCATTCTTGGTTCGGTATCCCAACTAGAATCGGATGGGTGAGGCTCTCTTTTGTTGAATTGAGATTCTATGCTGTGTAAGTGGGTAGATTCATCGTGCGAATGCGGGATAATCAAACTGGAGTGATCGGCGCCGGGCGTATCGAATTCCATCCCATAAAACTGGATCACTTCGGGTACAACTTTTCTGGAATACACCAATTCAGGATAGGCCATTTCAAGATTTACTTTACTGTGATTGGGGCCCCCATGATCCGTGGTTACCATCCATGAAAGTCCATAATACTTACCCATTAAGGCATTCATGGGAGTTGGATAAATGGCATCGCCCCCTTTAATAGGGGCAGGAGGATCTACTTCACGATCCCACCCTACACTATATCTGGAATGAATATGATGATCTCCCGCCAGCCAAGTTCGGTCGGATTTTTCCTGTGCCAAAGCAGGATGCTGAAATCCAAGCATTAGAAACAGATTTAGTAGATAAACGGCGGGCAATCGGAATGTAATTGAGAAAAGAAGACGCATGAGATGTATAGGCTAATACTTTGAATTCAAATTAGGTACTAAGATAGTATTTTGTTACCACAGCTACTTTACCGTACAATTATCCAGTAGTGCTCGCCGGCCGGCAGGTCTCCACATACACTATTTGTAGTGGTTTCGGTCGACGAGTGTGATGAGTGCCGCATCGGATAAGAACACACCGAGCTACGCCATAGCATTACCATTCACCAAAATAGTACTCAAATACCGTCTGAACACCATTTTTCAAAGCAGCAAGCCCTGTGAATTCCTCATCGGTCAGACTTCTTTTTTAAATGGATAATTCTTCCATAAGTCCGATATCCCCTAGACTGAGATAGCTGTTTGACGGTTCGATTTCGCAAGGAAAGGGTAAGGCATTGTGCGATACCGTACCTTTTAATTCCCCAATAACTGCTTTTTCCGTATGTTAGCCGCTTGGTTTACATTTTGAGGGCTAATGGAAGACAAACTAAATGGAAATTACACCAAAAAAAGGCTTTAAGGGTTTACTGGAAAATTGGCAAAATGATTTGATCGCGGCGGTGAGCGTCTCACTCATTGCTTTGCCACTTTCATTGGGTATAGCCTTGGCAGCTGGTGCACCTGCAATGTCAGGTATTCTTTCGGCAATTGTCGGTGGTGTGGTAACGACCCTTTATCGTGGCGGGCATATATCGGTCAACGGGCCTGCCAAAGGCGTCATTGCGGTCATACTTTTAGGTATTGCCTTGATGGACGATGGTTCGGGGCAAGCTTTTAATTATGTGTTGGCAGCGGTGGTCGTTTCGGGCGCCATTCAAGTAGTATTAGGGGTATTGAAATTGGGTCGATTGGCGGATATCTTCCATTCTTCCGTGATTCATGGACTTTTGGCGGCCATTGGAATTATCATTTTTGCCAAACAAATACATGTTGCCATGGGCACGCATTCCGATAGTCCGAGCATCATACAAAACCTTGTCGATGCAGTACTACTTTTACCGCAAGCGAACCCTTTTGTGGTGATTATTGCCTTGGCGGGCTTGTTATTATTATTGTTCCATTCCAAGATCAGTTATCGTTTTTTCCATATTCTGCCAGCGCCCATGTGGGTCATAGCGCTTTCCATTCCGTTTGTTTACCTATTCAATTTCTTTGACCAACATACGCTTTCCTTCTTTGGCAGGGCCTATGAAGTTGGACCTAAACTATTGTTGGACATTCCCGATAATATTATGGATTCTATAATGCATCCGAATTTTGGTAAGATCGATACCATCGAATTCTGGACAACCGTTTTTTCCATTCTGATCATCACAAGTATCGAATCGTTGGCCATTGCAAAAGCAGTTGATAAAATCGACCCTTATAAACGAAAAACGGATTTGAACAAGGATTTGACAGGTATCGGGTTGAGTACCATCGCGGCTGGTTTGATCGGAGGTTTGCCCATTATTGCCGTAATTATTCGATCTACGGTCAACATTCATAATGGCGCAAAGACAAAATGGTCCAATATGTATCAAGGGCTGCTGTTGCTGCTTTTTATTGTGGTATTGAGCCCAATAATGCGACAAGTACCCTTGTGTGCTTTTGCTATTTTACTCGTCTATACCGGGTTTAAACTAGCTTCGCCCGCCGTTTTCAAACAAATCTATAGTCAAGGAACCGAGCAACTCATATTCTTCGTTGCTACAATGGTCTTGACCCTGTATACGAATCTATTAATAGGATTGCTCGGTGGATTGGTATTGGCCATGGTCAGTCATTTGCTATTAGCGCGGGTGCCTATTCCCCAGTTCTTTAAGATGATCTATAGGTCGGGTTCAAATTTGATTGCGAAACCTGATGGCAGTTACGATTTAAACATCAAAGGAATTGCGAACTTCCTGGGCATCTTAAAAGTAGATAAATTGGTGTCTCAAATTCCTTCTGGGGCAGATGTCAACATTGATCTATCGGAAACAAAATTGGTCGGCATCACCTACATGGACTATCTAGTGGATTACTTAAAAACGCAAAAGAATACAGGCGGTAATGTCGCAATTAAGGGATTGGAATCGCATGTTTCATCATCTACATATAACAGATCTTTAAAAATTAATCTGAACAATTCTGCCGCTAAACTATCGCCTAGGCAAACTCGATTACAAAATTTAGCCAATGAAAAAGAGTATCAATACGCAAGTGAAGTCGATTGGAATACGACGTATTTAAAGGATTTCCACTTCTTTGAAGTGAGGCCTATCGAACGTAAAACAAATTGTCTAAAAGGAACATTTAGAGATTTGAATGTATCTTGGGAAATTGCGGATGTAACTTTCAATGAAGGTCAGGCTTTTACCGCTGAGACGTTTAATACAACATTGATGGTCTTAAAATTGAATAAAAAAATACCCATTTTCACTATGGAGAAAGAGGGTATGTTAGAAAAATTGTTTGACCGGGTAATGGCATTTACGGGCTATAAAGACATTGATTTTGAAATGTATCCAGATTTTTCTAAAAAATTCCTGCTTATGGGGAGTAATGAATCTGAGATTCGATCATTTTTTACAGATGAAATCATTCGCTTTTTCGAAAATCATCAGATTTATCATTTGGAAAGTAATGGTGAGGCAATAGTCATTTTCGATAAAATCAAATTGGCACGTACAGATGAAACCATGGCATTTATAGATTATGCTGCAGCACTGGCCGAACTCTTAGATGGAAAGACAATGAACTCGTCTTGAGTTTTTCTTTTATCTGTGATTTTCACCTAAGGTCGTTGCTCATTCTAAAAGGGTATGAACACCATTTTCTAATCCGGCGAGTACTTTGATTTCCTTTTCGGTCAGATTTCTATTATAAATGGACAACTCGTCCATAAGTCCGATATACCCGAGTCCGAGATAGATATTCGACATCTCCAACTCCCAAGTAAAAGGAAGGGCAATATTCGATACGGCTCCTTTTAATTTCCCATCCAAATACAGGGAAGCTTCACCTTTCCCCGAATTCAATCCTGAAAAGTTGATAAGTACATGTGTCCATTTTCCAGCTGCAAAAGGCGGGTTGTCAACGGGTGCGACTTGGGGTAGAAAAAGCTCATCGGCCTCTTCCAGTCCTTCGGGGTTCCAGATATTTAGATCGCCGATAACACCCAATCTAAAAATGCGTGGTTCATCGTCGGTAAAATCTACCCAGATAGAAGCATCGTTATAGTTAACATCAGTAATTTGAATGGGGTCGCAATATCCCTCTGCCAATTCTGTGTTGGGGTCAACACTTAACCAAAACGAAATGGCCCCGGTCCAATTTTCTTTGCTGTAAGCGATGTTTCCGCCACTGGTATAGTAGATATTTCCTTTGCTACGTTCGGCAAATTGCAGTCCATGGCCATATTTGCCTTTTCCCGCTTGGCGCATGACCTTAGGTTTGTGCAGGCCGGTCTGGGCAGAATCACGGGCTTTTCTATTGGGTACGGTATAGAGGAGGGAATCTCCCATTGCAAAATCGGCATGTATTCCAGCGTCAAAAGAGGCGTAAAAGGTAAGTGCCCCCCTTAAATCATCAGCGGTAGTATTCTCTTTAACAGCTTGCTTTTCAGCTTTTTTCTCTTTACAGGAAGTAACAACAATAGTAAATAGCACAGTTAATAGTACAATGTAAATGTATTTTACGTGATGTATTTTGGTCATTGCCTTTTATTTAAAATATTCCGATACCCGAAAGTACATAATTATAATACATCGTTTCTTTCACTTCGATGATATCCGGCCAAGCAATCGGTCTGAACCATACGGGGCAGACCAGGTTCTTCACCCAATCTGTATTGACGCACTTGAACGCAAGAGACCTAAAGCTTCTCAAATATACATCACGAACAAAGGGACATTTAGGATTCTTTTAACGTGTTCAAATTCAGCAATATGCACAAACCAAACGTTAAAAGCATATATTTGGAAAACTGACACCAATCATCATGTTACGACTTCATTTTAGAAAGTTTACCGGTCTTTCTATCCTCTTTTCAGTACTAACTTCTTGCTCTTTCGGGCAGTATAAAACAGCTTACAATTTTACCGAAATCAGGGATATCGATTATCTAGAAGGACAGGGAGTCGACACAATACAAAAATTGAATTTGGTCGTACCAGAGGGAATTGAAGGTTACCCATTGCTGATTTGGATTGGCGGCGGAGCCTGGTCTTATGTTGATAGGAATGTTGAAATGGATCTTTCCAAAAGATTTGCCGAGTCGGGTATTGCGGTAGCGAGTGTCGGACACCGGTTGAGCGCGGCAACATGGCGTGATTCGACTTTGAATACAGGCATCAAACACCCCGAGCATGTAAAAGATATAGCGGCCGCGGTAAAATGGCTTTACCAACATGTGGCCGAGTATGGTTATGATAACGATAAGATTTTTATAGGAGGATTTTCATCAGGTGCCCATCTTACAGCCTTAATTGGGTTAGATCATTCGTATCTGAAGAATGAAGGACTTTCAGCGCCTGTGATAAAAGGAATGATTCCCATTTCAGGAACCTTTGATATTGTTGACTATCATGAAGTTTTTGCTGATGGGGATAGACCAGAACTAGCCAAATTACACGTTGAAGCCGTCTTTGGAGATACAAAGGAAGCTTTTATCAATGCCTCACCCATAACGTATCTTGAAAACCTTGATATTCCCATGCTAGTGATGTCCGACAATGCTGTGGATAGCTATACCAGGTTATTTGAAAAAAAACTCAAGGAAACCAACTTTAAGAATTATCAGGTAATTTATGTGAAAGAATTGAACCACGCAGAACTTTGGAAGAACATTTCGTCGAAAGCTTCAAGCAGCTACAGGTCGGCAATTATCGAATTCATTACGGAGAATGCCGAAAAACCTTTAAACTAAAGTGATAAATCGTTCGTGCTATTGCTTGTTCGTGACCATAGCCCCACTCGATAAGTGCAATAGGCCGTGTAGCGGGTTGCCAGCTAATTAATCGGCTTCGAACATCGGTCAAAATCAATTAACATTCATCAACCTGCCTTCCAGCAGGTCAAAAAAACACTATCATGAAAAACAGTCTCCTTATTCTATCGGCCTTTCTATTGTTTAATTCCTGTGCAGAGACCCCAAAAGACGAAACTGCAATCAATCCAATAAAAAAGGTGGAAACCGGTCTTACGTCACCGATATACATTGTGGGCGATTCCACTTGGTCCATAGAAGAACGTATGGAGCATTACGGCGTGCCAGGTGTCAGTTTAGCGGTCATACACGAAGGAGAAATTGCATGGACGAAAACTTATGGCTCCATAGATAAAGAAGGTACAGCTCCCGTTAGTGAAAACACACTTTTTCAGGCGGCCTCCATTAGCAAACCAGTTACCGCTTATGGAGCGTTGACATTGGTAGAACAAGAAAAGGTGATTTTAGAAGAAGATATCAACACTCATCTAAAATCTTGGAAACTGCCCGAGAATGAATTTACCAAAGACAAAAAGGTTACGATAAAAAATCTGCTCAATCATTCCGCAGGCGTCACCGTCCACGGTTTTTTAGGATACAGTACCGATTTACCGGTACCGACACTACTGGAAGTATTAAACGGAACTCCTCCTGCCAATTCAGACCCTAGCGTCGTAGATAAAACACCGGAGGAAAGCTTTCGGTACTCCGGGGGAGGCTATAACATCATTCAGCAAATGATGATCGATGTCGAGGGGAAACCCTTTCCGGAAATTATGGATGCCTTGGTATTAAAACCTTTGGAAATGAATAACAGTACCTACAACCAGCCCCTTACCCCTGCACAATTACCGATGGCTGCAACCGGTTATTTGCCAGATGGTTCTATGGTAAAAGGTAAAAGACATACCTACCCTGAAATGGCTCCGGCCGGTTTATGGACCACGGCGACCGATTTGGCCAAATTTGCCATCAATATTCAAAAGACACTGAAAGGTGAAAGCGAAAAAGGGCTGTCCAAAGCGATGACCGAAAAAATGCTCACTCCGTTTGTAGAAGACTTTATCGGTTTGGGGATTTTTATAGATAACAAGAAAGACGAAATTTACTTTCAGCACGGCGGTTGGAACGAAGGGTTTTCCAGTCAGCTAATGGCCCATAAAGACAAAGGTTACGGGGTGGTCGTACTCACCAATGCCAATCAACCGAACTTTATTGGCGAACTTATCCGTTCCGTAGCGCGCACTTATGAATGGGACAATTATGTGCCGGTATTCGAGAAAGGGGAAATCGACCCATCTACAATGGCCGAAATTAGCGGTAGGTATCTCATCAATGGCAACAGGGTATTGGAGGTATATGAAAAAAATGGTCAGCCCTATGGCAAAGAAATTGGGGAAGGGCCGAAAGAACTCATCAAAATTTCTGACAGCACCTTTGTCAGAAGAGATACAGAATTCCGCTTTCAATTTCAACCGGATTCAGAAAAGAATACCTTGAACTTAGTGGTTCGTAACGCCAACGATGGTACAGTAATTTCAACGCTATCACGTTTGGATGCGGATAAAAAAATGCCCATCGAAATGCTCGCCGAGGGTAATTTTGAAGCAGCATTGGAGGCGTATCAAGCATTATTAAAAGAGGATGCGAACAACCCCACCGTAAACGAAAATAATTTGAACGGTTTAGGGTATTATTTTATGAACAATGATCAAGTGAATTTGGCACACGATGTTTTTAAAGCAAACATGTTGCTACATCCCGATAGTTTCAATGTGTATGATAGCTATGCGGAAGCGGCGATGAAAATCGGGGAAATCGATTTGGCGATTGAAAACTACACGAAATCCGTAGAGCTCAATTCTGACAACACCAATGCCGAGGAAAAGCTTAAGGAGCTGAAAAAAGTAAATAAAACAACTCTATATAAAACACCTCAATGTCAAAAAAAATGAGATACGAGATAGTCTTACTTATTTTTCTCTTTCTGGCTGCATGCAATTCAAAAACACCCAATGAATATGTGCTGGACGAAAAAGACCTAGTACCCGAAGGTATTGCCTACTCCGCAGAAAAAGATGCATTTTATTTAACTAGCGTTACCAAATCAAAAATCGTGATGGTCGACCAAAAGACAGGAAAACAGACCGATTTTATAAGGGAGAACGAATTTGGGTATAAACCCGGCGTGGGCATTTGGGTCGATGACAAACAAAATCAAATACATGCCCTAGGCGGCTACTTTTTGTTGTCCGATTCGCTTTCCTCTTTGTACACTTTCGATAGTAACACCAATCAACTGCTGAAACGCTATGACTTATCGGACAAACATTTCTTGAACGACATGGTCATTGATAAAAAAGGTAATATGTACTTGACCGATACCAAAGATGCATCGGTATTTCTATTGAGAAAGGGGGGCGATTCCCTAGAACTATTTTATAAGTCTCCCGAGATTGAGTTCCCCAACGGGATTGCCATTTCAGACGACAATAAGAAACTTTACGTTGCCTCAATGCCCAAAGGCATCGAAATACTGGATATTTCAAAAAAAAGAATTCTCAATACAACGGACACTTTCGGTATCTCACAGGGAATAGATGGCCTGGAGTTTTACAAAGGCCATTTGTACGCCATTCAAAACGGGGTTCAAGACAACGGTTTCAATTTTCGAAAACTAAATTTAAACAAAGCAAAAGATAAAATCGTTGGGGTCGATCTCATCGATAGCAATAACCCAGACCTGTATGTACCGCTTACCTTTTGCTTTGCAAACAATAAGGCCATTGTCATCGGCAATTCAAATTTGGGACATTTGAATCAAAAGACCATGCGTTTTTCGGAATCCGATACGAATGAACTACCCCAAGGCAAGCCGTCGGGGTATCAAAATAATTTAAGCTGATTTCTGTGCAACTTTTCATAGCCTGTTCTGCCCTGGTTCTGGAGGTACTTCTTGATGACCTCTTCATTGGCGTATCGACCTACGGTATTCATGTAGTAGCCGCTCGTCCAGAACTTGGCGCCCCAGAGCATCTGTTTGACCTCCGGGTGCAGACGGAAAATCTCCCTCGCCGTGATGCTCTTTACCGCCGAGATTATTTTCTTCGGGGCGTTCTCCGGAACACTTTGTATCAGAAAATGGACATGGTCGCCGTCAAGCCCTATTTCCAAAAAATGAATCTCGTACCGCTCCTCGATCTGAAGACAGATTTTCTTGAAGGTCTCCGAAACGGAATCGCCCAAGACTTTTCGCCTATATTTGATAGGGCATACAAAATGGTACAAAACCAGAAGTAAAGGCATTATCGGTACGATCAAGGCCACAATACCTTCGTAGGTCTTGAAACTGCCATAATCGCCCGATTTTAATATCTCCCAAGCGTTGGCGATTCCGAAGAAATTAATGATTTCATTGTAAAATGCTTCTAGAACTTCCATAGTTATAAGGGTAATCTTCTTAAAGACTTTTGTTTTTATGAAATAAGTTTATTCAAAGTGATAGAAATCAATATATCTTCCTTTCCATGAACAAGATAAACGGAAAGATGGAAATAAAAAATTTCTAAAAAAACTATCCTTGCGGCAGAGCTGTGAAGGTATTCCACTAATTTCATTTGGCCCTCAGGGTCCCAAGTATTCGGGGGCGAAAATGCAGCCGAAGTCGCGTGACCCACCTTAACCGAGGCAAGTTGTTATCGGAAACCCCAAGGCAGAGCTAGCGGGTAATCATAATGATTGAAATTTACCCTGAAAACGTAGTACCCTACAAACGGATAGCTATTATAGGTAGCTGCTGAAATGAAAAGCACAAGAATTTAACCCAACTTATTGCTAAAAATTTTATTTACACGAAGCAGGTCGAGCTACTATAAATTATAGGGCATAAAATAAAAATTAAATTTATATTTGCCGACCGAGAAACAATAGGAACTCATTTAATTTTAGTTCCGTTTTCAAGACTTTGCGCACGTGGCGGAATTGGTAGACGCGCCAGCTTGAGGGGCTGGTGGCCACTAGGCCGTGGAAGTTCGAGTCTTCTCGTGCGCACCGAAGCCCATGTATGAAAGTGCATGGGTTTTTCACTTGTGCTCTATTGGAACCTTATTCATCGTCTCGGCGTGGCGGTACTTCTAATTTTCTTTAAACATGAAAGTTGCAGAAAGTTATGAAGATTTTATATGTGGTGGCATTCCGGGAAATTTAGAGGACAAATTGAATCTCAGCCAGAAAATTTTCAATATGCAAATGCAAAAAAACAGCTTCTTGGATGGAAAAATCTCCTGATAGTTTCATTTTTTGATATTATTGTCATTTTATAGTCTCTTTTTCTAAAAAACAAACAATCCCAAGGGAAAACCTTGATTTATATTAGTAAATTTGTTTAATCATTACCTATAAACAATGAACAATGTAAAGAAAAAGTTTAGCATTCGCGATTTGGAAAACCTTTCTGGGATAAAAGCACATACGATACGTATTTGGGAAAAAAGATATGATTTACTATCTCCTGAAAGAACCAGTACCAACATTAGGACCTACAGTCTGAGCAGTTTACAAAAATTATTGAATATTACCCTACTCTACAATAACGGCTATAAGATTTCAAAGATTGCAAAGATACCTGTTCAGAATATTCCCCTTATGGTACGGGAAATCGTAGCGAAGAGCAGTGTCAAGAGCCATACAATAAGTGCGTTCAAATTGGCAATGATAAATTTTGATCAAACGCTGTTCATGGGTACTTATAACGGTCTTTTAACTGAAAAATCGTTTCGCGAAATTTTTAAGGAAATTTTTATTCCCTTATTGAACGAACTGGGCCTGTTATGGCAAACCGACACGATAAGCCCAGCGCATGAACATTTTATTACAAATTTGATCAAACAAAAAATACTGATCAATACCGAAAAGCTTCAGCATCTCGAGCCTTCTAAAACCGATAAGGTTTTCGTACCTTTTTTGCCCGATAACGAAATACATGAAATCGGTCTACTTTATATCAATTACGAAATAGTTTTAAGAGGCTACAAATCGATTTATCTAGGTCAGACCGTACCCTTGGAGAACTTGAAAGAGGTTATGAACTATTTCGAAGACCTATATTTTGTCTCTTATTTCACGGTCGTACCCACTAAAGATAATATCAATACATATATTGGTGACTTTACGAAAATCGCAAAAGACTATTCGAATATAAATCTATGGCTCTTGGGCCGCCAAATTCAGCACATTAATGAAAAAAACCTACCTCCGTTTATAAAGACATTCACTTCAATTGATCAAGTAATAGAACGGATGTAAAATTCAGCCCACTACCAAAAGAATATGCCAAAAAAAATTATTATCATAGGTTCGGGGTTCTCGTCCTTATCCGCCTCCTGTTATCTCGCCAAGGCAGGTCTTGATGTGGTCCTTCTTGAAAAAAATAAAACTGTTGGGGGCAGGGCAAGTCAATTTGTAAAAGAGGGTTTCACTTTCGATATGGGGCCCAGCTGGTATTGGATGCCTGACATCTTCGATAATTTTTTCGGTGATTTTGCCAGGACTACTTCCGATTACTATCAATTAGATAGATTAGACCCGGCTTACAAGATTTTCTTCTCCGACGATGTAGTAACCATTGGCGATTCTATGGAGAAGATCTGCAAGGAATTCGAGCGTATAGAGCCCGGAAGTGCGGTACATCTCAGAAGTTTTATTTCCAAAGCCCAGAAAAATTACAGTATCGCCATCAATAAAATTGTACTAAGGCCGGGGCTCTCACCACTGGAATTGATAACACCAGAAACCGCTATGCGCGTCGACCAATTTTTTAAGACCATTAGTGGAGAGGTACGAAAGAGGTTTAAAAATCCTAAGTTAATATCGACAATGGAGTTTCCGGTGTTGTTCTTGGGCGCAAAACCCAGCAAGACTCCTTCCTTTTACAATTTTATGAATTTCGCCGATTTCGGTTTGGGTACCTGGCACCCAAAGGGAGGCATGTACGAAATTATCAAGGCGATGCGCAGTTTGGCGGAAGAGCTTGGTGTTCGTTTTGTCACCGAGAGTCCCGTAACGAAAATACATGTAACAAATGGCACGGCTACCGGTGTTACCACAAAAAACGAAAAAATCGATAGCGACTTTGTACTCAGTGGAGCCGATTACCACCACTCAGAATCTCTACTCGACCACCAGTATAGGCAATATTCAGAAAAGTATTGGAATAAAAAGGTATTTGCGCCGTCGTGCCTATTGTTTTATGTCGCATTCGATAAAAAACTGAAACAGATAGAACACCATAATCTATTTTTTGATACGGATTTCGAGCAGCACGCTAAAGAAATTTACGACAGCGCCCAATGGCCAAAGTCACCACTTTTTTATGCCAATTTTCCCTCTGTAACGGATGAAAGCATGGCTCCAAAAGATTGTGAAACAGGTTTCTTTCTAATACCTATTGCACCTGACCTCAAAGACACCCCTGAACTGAGGGCAGAATACTTCGATGTGATTCTAGAAAGATTCCAGCAGCTCACCTCACAAAATGTAAGAAATAATATTATATTTAAAGAGTCATTCTGTGTAAGCGATTTTATCGAGCATTATAATTCCTACAAGGGAAATGCTTATGGTTTAGCAAATACATTGACGCAAACAGCCTTTCTAAGACCAAGACTAAAAAGCAGTAAAATAAAGAACTTATTCTTTACCGGACAATTGACCGTACCCGGCCCTGGTGTTCCACCGGCCTTAATATCTGGCAAGTTAGTTTCCGAATTAATCGTAAAGAATCTTTAAACTACCAATATGAAGGCTATTTTCGACAGTGTTTCGTACAGCTGCAGCAAAATCGTTACCGAATCTTACAGCACATCTTTCACTTTGGCCACAAAGATGTTGGCCACATCGATTCGATCTGACATCTACAATATTTACGGCTTTGTACGATTTGCCGATGAAATCGTAGACACCTTTCACGCTTATAATAAAGAAGAGCTTTTCGAACGCTTTGAGACCAGCTTAAAGAACGCCATAGAGGACAAAATCAGTCTTAACCCCATTTTGAATTCTTTTCAACATACTTATCACAAATATGATATTTCACCCGATTTGGTGGCCGCTTTCATGAAGAGTATGCGAATGGATCTTTTTAAAGATACTTATCGAACAGAACGAGAGTACAAAGATTATATTTATGGCTCTGCAGATGTCGTTGGGCTTATGTGCCTAAGAGTCTTCGTAAAAGGTGATGAAAAAAAGTATGAAGACCTGAAAGATTCAGCAATGGCACTGGGTTCGGCCTTTCAAAAAGTAAATTTTCTAAGGGATCTGAAAACGGATTTCGAAGAGCTGAACCGCAGCTATTTTCCGAATACGAACTTGATGGAACTCGATGAAATTTCTAAAACTAGAATAGTAGATGAAATCAAAGCCGATTTCGATATGGGCTATTCAGGAATTGTAAAATTACCGAACGAAGCCAAATTCGGGGTATATACCGCTTACAAATACTATTACAAGCTGCTTAAGAAATTAGAGAGCACTCCCCCTTTGGAAATAAAAAATGCGCGCATTAGGGTGCCAAACTATCAAAAGTTCGGTCTATTGGCTAAATCATATGTGAACTACAAATTGAATTTGGTATAAAATGAAAGCTTTAATTTGGATACTGGTTTTTTTAGGAACGTTTTCCATAATGGAATTCATGGCCTGGTTTACCCATAAATATATTATGCACGGCTTTTTATGGAGTTTGCATAAAGATCATCATAAAAAAGATCATGATTCTTGGTTCGAGCGTAATGATGCTTTCTTCATATTCTACGCCATTGTTAGCATGTCTTTCTTCTATGCGGCAGCTAGTGAAGGCTTTTGGTATGGCTGGCCTATCGGTTTTGGCATCATGGCTTATGGGGCTACATATTTTCTTGTTCATGACATTTTTATTCATCAGCGTTTCAAAATATTTCGTAATGCCAATAACTGGTATGCCAGAGGTGTAAGAAGGGCACATAAAATACACCACAAGCATTTGGGAAAAAATGAAGGTGAATGTTTTGGAATGCTTTTCGTTCCGTTTAAATATTTTAAAAAATAACCTTTGAAGTACAAAGCAATAGTAATAGGCGCTGGTATTGGCGGCTTGGCTACTGCGCTACGGTTAAATGCCATAGGATATGAGGTAAAGGTCATAGAATCTAACGCTTATCCCGGCGGAAAAATACACGCCATCGATTCAGAAGGCTACCGTTTTGACTTAGGACCATCGCTCTTCACTATGCCAGATTTGGTGACAGAGCTCTTTGAGCTCTACGGCCTAAATTCATCGGACTATTTCAAGTTTGAAAAGATAGAAACAATCTGTAATTATTTTTGGGAAGACGGCACCCGATTTTCGGCACAGGCTAATTTACAGGAATTTGTTGCGGATGCAGCTACAACCTTTGGGGAACCTGAGGAACATATCTCAAATTATATAGACAATAGCAAAACCAAGTACGACCTTACCGCTAAACTTTTTTTAGAGAAATCACTACATAAGGTTGGCACCTTTCTCTCGAAAGATACGCTGAAGGCCCTTTTTCAAATTGGCAAATTAGATGTCAGCAACACTTTGAATGAACTTAACCGTGGTTCTTTTGATAGTGCGAAACTCATTCAGCTATTTAATAGATATGCCACATACAATGGTTCTTCCCCTTTTAAAACTCCGGGTATCATGTCTATGATCCCTCATCTTGAAATGCATTACGGAACTTTTTTTCCAAAAGGGGGCATGCACCGAATCGCGATGAGCCTATATCAACTCGCACTTCAACAGGGAGTACTATTTAACTTCAATGAAAAAGCCGAAAAAATCGATGTGAAAAATAAGATGGTTAAGGGTGTTGCATCCAATAACACTTACCATACAGCAGATGTTGTGGTTAGCAATGTAGATGTGTTTTCCCTTTATACCACATTGTTGAAAAATGAAAAACAACCAAAAAAAACATTGAAACAAGAGCGTTCAAGTTCCGCGCTTATTTTCTATTGGGGTATTTCAAGAACTTTTCCCGAGCTTGATCTGCACAATATTCTTTTCAGTGAAAACTATAAAGAAGAATTTCATGCCATTTTTGAGCAAAAGTCACTGTATCATGACCCTACTCTATATATCAATATAACCAGTAAAGTGCAAAAATCCGATGCGCCGAAAGGTCACGAGAATTGGTTTGTAATGATTAATGCACCTGGCAATTACCAACAAGATTGGGAAGTATTGAAAACTAGAGCCAGAAAGGCAATCGTGGTTAAAATTAATAAAATCCTTAAGGTCGATTTAGAGAAATTGATCACTGTAGAACATGTATTGGATCCAGTCGGTATCGAGAGGGCCACAAACTCACATCGCGGGTCTCTCTATGGTGCGGCCAGTAACAATAAATTTGCCGCTTTTTTAAGGCACCCGAATTTCTCCAATTCAATTAAAAATCTTTATTTCTGTGGTGGGTCGGTTCACCCGGGCGGTGGTATACCGCTTTGTCTTTTATCTGCAAAAATTATCGGGGATTTAGTTCCGAAACCCAAAGCCCATGCTTGAATCTTTTCAGAAAAACAAGGTCTATATTGCTGTCGGTATTATCTGGTTGTTTCACATTTCTGCCCTTATCGGAACAAACTTCGCGGGTATTGATTGGTTCATTGAGAAAACCCCATTGAACCTTAGTTTATGTCTCATTTTATTTATAATGGCATATCCTATTGATCGATTTGTACCCATTCTTTTGTTTTTTATATTGTTTTTGGGTGGAATGTTTGCCGAATGGTTAGGTGTAAAATATGGTATTTTATTCGGCACATACACTTATGGTAATAATTTTGGGTTTAAAATAGATGGTGTGCCCTTGCTTATCGGTACCTATTGGGCAATTCTCACATTTGCGACGAAAAGTATTTCAGAATACGTTAAGATCTCTAGTCGATTGAAGATTATTCTAGCAGCGGTATTGATGGTTTTGCTGGATTATTTCATGGAGCAAAACGCACCAAGATTCGATTTCTGGGCTTTTGAAGGAAATAGTGCTCCCCTTAAAAACTATATAACATGGTTTTTTTTGGCAATACTATTTCAGATACTACTACGATTTTATGATGTTAAGGGAAACCGATTTTTTTGTCTTAATTTATATATGGCGCAATTGGCCTTTTTTATTTATTTCACCCTATGAAGTAGATATCAAGCATCAAAATATAACATTCATCTCAAAGCGCCGTAATTCTGGCAACTTATCAAAATGGTCTTTAATTTCCTTTCACCAAACTGTCCAATAATTGATATACCGTATTGTTATCCCAGTCGGAAATGGCCATTTGATGAACTACGATATTCCCATTTTTATCAAGTACATAGGTTCCTGGAGGTTTAAGTAATTCGATGGGACTCGGTTCCCCGATAATTTGATACGTAATTGGAAAGGAATATCCCTTTCGTTGCATCATTTCCTCTGGATTTTCCCTTTCCTCATCCGTTATAACGTAGAACTTAACTTTGTCTTGATACCGGTCGTATAAGGATTGAATATCATCGAGTTGTGCTCTGGAAGGTAAGTTCCAAGAGGCCCAAAAATTAATGAAAACGACCTCTCCTTTAGCTTCTTTGAAGTTAAAGTAATCCCAGTCCGCATCTTTTAATTTCCAGTCATAGCTAGTTATCTTACCACGATTTTGAGGACTTATGACGGTCGGTGTGCTGGCAAACCATTTATTTAAAAGCTCTTTGCTAAAGTCACCGAGCGGCGTAACGAAAAACGAGAGTGCAAAAAATATAATCAAAAGGGTGAATACGGTTTTTCTTTTCATGTAAAATCTCGAATAAACCTTGAAGCAAATTAGTTCGATGCGAGCTAATCAAAAACAAACAATACTTAAGAAAATAATCTGTCAGACTTCTTAAAAAGCCGGACAGATTATTTCATTTTGCCACTAATAACACCGAAACATCTATGGCTATGCTTTAAGCGGCATTTTCCCTTTTGATTACGTTCAGTGCCGAACCTTCGTTGAACCAACCGATCTGCGCTTTATTGTACGTATGGTTGGCCTTAATGGTATCTTTACTACCGTCGGCATGAACTACTTCTAGCGTCAAGGGCGTATCTGGAGCAAAATCTGCGATATCAACGAAATTAAAGGTATCATCCTCTTGAATTAGGTCATAATCTTGCTCGTTGACAAAGGTCAAAGCGAGCATGCCCTGTTTCTTTAGGTTTGTTTCATGAATACGGGCAAAAGACTTCACTAAAACAGCAGCTACGCCCAAATGCCTGGGCTGCATGGCAGCATGTTCTCGCGAAGAACCTTCCCCATAATTATGGTCTCCGACCACTATCGTTTTAATACCCTCTGCCTTGTACTCGCGTTGTACATCGGGTACACCACCATATTCTCCTGTAAGTTGACTCTTAATGAAATTGGTCTTCTTGTTATAAGCGTTAACAGCCCCTATCAAAGTATTATTGGCAATATTATCAAGATGCCCGCGAAAACGTAACCAAGGTCCCGCCATAGAAATATGGTCGGTCGTACATTTTCCAAAAGCTTTGATCAACAATTTCACGCCTTGCAGTTGTTCGGGCGTAATCGGTACGAAGGGCTCTAATAATTGAAGCCGTTCCGAGTCTTGGGCGACCTTTACTTCAACGCTTGAACCATCATCGCGAGGAGCAAGATAGCCAGCATCTTCAACTTCAAAGCCTTTGGTCGGTAGTTCAATACCCATCGGTTCGTCGAGCTTTACTTCTTCGCCCTCTTCATTGATTAGGGTATCGTTCATTGGATCAAAATCCAATTTCCCGGAAATAGCGATAGCGGCCACCATTTCAGGTGAACCTACAAAGGCATGTGTATTCGGGTTGCCATCGGCACGTTTTGAAAAGTTTCTATTGAACGAATGAACAATGGTATTTTTCTCATCTCCTTTTAGGTCGCTCCGATCCCACTGGCCGATACAGGGGCCACAGGCATTGGTAAATACCGTTGCGCCCAGATCTTCGAAAATCTGGAGTAGTCCGTCACGTTCTGCCGTATATCGAATCTGTTCCGAGCCAGGGTTGATACCAAAATCGGATTTTGGTATTATTTTTTTGTCCACGGCCTGTTGTGCAATGGAAGCGGCTCGTGTCAAATCTTCGTATGAAGAATTCGTGCATGAACCGATAAGCCCCCAATCTACATTGATGGGCCATTCGTTTTCCTTCGCCTTCGGCCCCAACTGACCTACAGGAGTTGCCAAATCGGGCGTAAACGGCCCGTTTAAATGCGGACGTAATTCATCTAAATCGATTTCTATCAATTCGTCGAAATACTGTTCGGGATTTTCGTACACTTCAGTATCGGCGGTCAAATATTCCCTTATTTTATTGGCCTCATCTGCGACTTCGCTTCTGTCGGTCGCTCTGAGATAACGCTCCATTGAATCATCATATCCGAAGGTAGAAGTAGTCGCACCTACTTCAGCACCCATATTGCAAATAGTTCCTTTACCAGTACAAGAGAGGTTTTTAGCTCCCTCTCCGAAATACTCGATAATTGCACCGGTACCCCCTTTTACGGTGAGTATGCCAGCAACTTTCAGAATCACATCTTTTGCAGAGGTCCAGCCCGAAATATTTCCAGTAAGTTTTACCCCGATCAATTTAGGAAATTTCAATTCCCAGGCCATACCGGCCATTACATCTACCGCGTCGGCACCTCCAACCCCAATGGCCACCATGCCCAAGCCACCCGCATTTACGGTGTGGGAGTCGGTGCCTATCATCATTCCTCCTGGAAAAGCATAGTTTTCAAGAACTACCTGGTGAATGATACCTGCCCCCGGTTTCCAAAAACCGATGCCATATTTGTTCGAAACCGATTCTAGAAAGTCAAATACCTCGGCGCTTGTGCTATTGGCAGACCTCAAATCAGCGGCCGCCCCACTCTTTGCCTGAATCAAATGGTCGCAATGTACAGTCGTTGGCACGGCAACCTTTTTCTTACCGGCCTGCATAAATTGTAAAAGGGCCATTTGGGCCGTAGCATCTTGACAAGCGATACGATCCGGAGCAAAATCCACATAGTCTTTTCCCCTTCTGAATGCATTGGTCGGGTTACCGTCCCAAAGATGGGAGTACAAAATTTTCTCCGAAAGGGTAAGCGGTTTCCCGACTATCTCGCGCGCCTTATCAACACGTTCGGCCATGTTGGCGTATACCCCCTTAATCATATCGATATCAAATGCCATTATCTATTCTGTTTTAGGTTATTGTATTCTTGTAAAATTAAGAAAATAACAGGCGTAAATAAAATTTTTGCCTTTCGATTGACACCTTTTTCGGAAAATGATCAACGGATTGATTCGCATTTGACGCAACCCTAGAAATAAAGTCAAGAAATCAATGAATTAATAGAAGAATTGTTAATCTTTTTAAAGCAGCTTTTTGATGATATCCTCTTCGGAAATACCTTCTGCTTCCGCCTTGTAGTTTTTTATGATACGGTGCCGCAGAATGCCCATTGCAACTGCTTGTACATCTTCAATGTCTGGGGAAAATTTACCATTAATAGCGGCATTTGCCTTTGCGGCCAAAACTAGATTTTGCGATGCCCGAGGCCCTGCCCCCCAATCAATGTACTGCTTGACAAAATCAGGAGCCGTATGCAGATTAGGGCGTGTCGCATTGACTAGTTTAACTGCATACTCCACAACATTATCAGGCACCGGAATTCTGCGAACCAAATGTTGTACCTCAAGAATCTCTTGGGCGTTAAACAAGGGTTGTACGGTGACTAAACTATCAGATGTTGTGGATTTTACTACCAGTACTTCCTCAGCTATCGAAGGATACTTCAATTCTATGGCAAACATAAACCGGTCTAGTTGTGCTTCGGGAAGTGGGTAAGTGCCCTCCTGCTCAATAGGGTTTTGGGTAGCTAAAACAAAATAAGGCAATTCGAGCTTATGCTGCTGCCCAGCTATAGTTACCGACCGCTCTTGCATCGCTTCGAGCAACGCCGCCTGTGTCTTCGGGGGTGTTCGATTGATTTCATCGGCCAGAATAATGTTGGCGAAGATAGGGCCCTTAATAAATTTAAAATTTCGGTTTTGATCTAAGACCTCACTGCCCAATATATCACTGGGCATCAAATCGGGCGTAAACTGAATGCGCTTGAAATCAAGGCCAAGGGTTTGGGCGATAGTATTGACCATTAAGGTCTTTGCAAGACCGGGTACGCCAATCAACAAAGAATGCCCCCCGGTGTAAATACTCAAAAGTATCTGATCGATTACTTCGTTCTGGCCAACAATGACCTTGGCAATTTCTTGCTTAAGTGCTTGATGTTTTTCGACGAGATTATTAATTGCCGCTACGTCTGACATGCAATTACTCTTTGATCCAATTATTGGCGAAGTCGCAGTCGTGGTTGGCTTCGTTGACACTAATATAAGTGTCGGTGATGTGTTTGTCCATCCATTTTTTGATGGCTTTGTACTGCTTTTCCGTTTTAGCCAATTGCTGAATCTTTAAGTAGTCTTGCGCAAAATCGGCCACGTGCTCATCATAACGGTTGGTCACTTTCAGAATTTTATATTTTGGCCCGCCTCCTCTGGGATCTTCTTCAAGTAGCGGATAAGAAATTTCTTCGTCCTTAAGATTGCGAACCTGATTGTAAAGGGATGGATCCATTTTTGTTAGTTCAAAGCGGGAATCAAAATTGGAGGGGTTGCGCAGGAGACCACCGTCGAACTTCGTTTCTTTTTCGTCAGAAAAATTACGCGCCGCATCGGCGAAGGAGTATTTTCCTTCCATTATATGTTTTCGAATGGTGTCTAATTCGGCCTTTACACCGTCTAGAGCTTTTTGAGAGATTTCCGGCTGCATTAAAATGTGCCGTAAATCCAGTTCCTGTCCGCGTATCTTTTCGATAAATATGATATGGTACCCGAACGTGGTCTCGAAAGGCTCTGAAATCTCACCCTCTTTTAGACTAAAGGCAACATCTTTGAAAGTTTTATCAAATCCTGTATCCTTTGTAATGCTGTAAAACCCTCCCTTAGATTTAGAACCTGGGTCTTGGGAATATAAGATCGCCTTTACATTAAAACTGGCATCATTGTCTTCAACATCGGCCTTGATCGCATTCAGCTTATCGATAACTTTTTGCTTTTCCTCATCCGTTGGTTTCGGCGACTTTACAATCTGTGCAATTTCCATTTCAGCTCCAAAAACCGGGCGCTCATCCTCGGGAATCTTGCCATAAAATTGACGCACCTCTTCTGGGGTAATTTCGATTTCCTCAATGATACTCGTCTGCATTTTCTCGGAAAGCATACGCAGTTTATTGATTTCACTAATGTCTTCGCGCAGACTGGCTTCATCTTCTTTTTTATAGAACTTCAATAGCTTTTCCATCGATCCGATTTGCTGAACGAAAGAACGTATTTGGTTATCTGTAGTAGCAGCTACCTCATCATCAGATACCAAAAGACTATCCTGCACCGCTTGATGGGCATACAGACGGTCTTCCATAAGTTTGCCAAGGAGTCCGCAGCGTGTAACATCGGCTGTTGAAACGCCTTGACTCTTGAGATCTATAAGCGTCTTATCGATATCAGAGTCTAAGATGACATAGTCACCAACGACTGCGGCAATGCCATCTATCTTCATTTTTTTGAAGTTGTTTACCGTATCCTTTTCGATTTCGGCACTGGCCTCTAACATCGAAGTCTCGTTTTCGCTCTTCGTTTCTGCTACTTCATCGCCTTCCTGCGCCTGCACAGCAATGGAAAAAAGAATACCCAACAAAAACAGTACGTTTCTATTCATCATTTGTATACACTTCGAATTCATTCTCTTTAATGGCTTCATCTATTATCTCGGTTTCCAGTTTGCGTATATAATTCAATTTTCTTCTACTCAACAGTACCTGCATTATCGTAGGTTCTATAAAGGAGAGCGGTGCGATATCATTAACATTCTTGACATCAACAATTTTACCCAAATATACCCCGTTTGCATCCTCCAACTCAAAAAATTGTGATTTTTTTAGGTGTTTATCGGCATTCTCAAAGGTCAATGGAGCTATTTCTTCAATTACTCTAGAAGAACTGACCCATATCGAGTCGTTAAAGTTCAACTTCTTGAATTGCAGACCGATAGAATCAAGAACGATTTTATCCTTGCGTTGAAAGCTTTTCAATCGCTCAGCCACTTCTACCTTGTTCGAATACTGTTCCGGTAGTGCTACGAAGCGCAATTTCACAAGTTTTTCCCTTAACCTGAAATTCTCTTTTTCGGCCTCGTAAAATTCTTCGAGTTGCGTTCGACTTACGAGCGAATCACTACCTTGACGTACCAGTGCCTCTTTATAGGCCCTGGTGTAGAGGTCTGTGCGATAGTCCGCCACTAAGCCGTCGTATTCGGCCAATTTTTCTTCCGGTAAATTGATTTTTGCCTTTTCGAGCAACAATTGTTTTGCGGCCCAATCGTTGATATAGTTTGTTACGAAAGATGCGCTATCTTCTTTTGACATACCCTCGCCCAGAAGTTGTGATACTTCCTCGCGGAAAAGGTAATTCTCCCCTACCCGTGCCAAAAATTGTGGCTGTTCTTTTTTAAAGATAGAGCTGCAGGAAAACGATAACAACAAGAAAAGAAATGCCGCTGCGTAATTCCACGTGTTAATGGTAGGGAGTTTTAAAGAAATCATTGCGTAAAAATAGTAAAAGCCAAATGGCGTGCAAAGGTAACTTTTATTACTTAACGTATTTTTGGTGGGCATTCGCATAATTCATTACATTAGTATTTTGTTTTTGGTAACTCGAAGCTTCGGTAATATTAAAATCTCCATGATTGGCAATACGGCTTCTTTGAACTGTAGATTTCTCATAAGTCATTTGTAATCAATATTTTAAAATTTCGCTACCATGAAATATACCATAGAGGTACAAGTCGACTTATCGCGGGAAAAGTTTATCGAAAAAATGGATAATCCCGCTAATTTGAGACATTGGCAAAAGGGACTTGTTGGGTACACTACCCTATCGGATTATCAAGGGGATGAAGGGGCGAAAATGGAATTGCGCTACAAAATGGGAAGCCGGGACATGATATTGGTAGAGACCATTATCAAAAATAACCTGCCCCATGAATTTCATGCCACCTACGATACGAAAGGTGTACATAACATACAGAAGAATTATTTTAAGGATATTGATGGCCATAGTACCCTGTGGATCTCGGAAACGGAATTTCAATTTTCGGGCTTTATGATGAAGACAATGGGATTCTTGATGCCCGGTGCCTTTAAGAAACAGTCGAAAAAGTATATGCAAGATTTTAAAGCTTTTGCGGAGGATGGAATTTCTGTGGCCGAAAATTAGTCGGTAACAGCATCATGTAGCGGAATAACTCGATAACTAATGATCTTTGAAAACTAAGAGACTTGTATTAAAGTATTTACCTGCCTCGTCTGAATTTCAACTAGCAGCTAAAACGAATGAATAGAAAAATCAAATTGATATGGGATTTTCGAGGGCCTGCGGCTGAAAAGACCGCCGAACATCATGAGAAACACTTGAAAGAGTTTATCACCATCGAAAAGACACATCTCAACATCACGGGCCATCAACACCTTAGCAACGTACATAGTTTGGCGTATATGGTCGTAGAAGAAAACGAAATGATCGCCGTTCGCGATATACTGAAACCCCATCGCGGTGAGGTTTACGAAGACGCATCTACCGGCTCCTCAAATTGAATTCAAAACAGCATTTTATAGCGCGCACAACTTTCAGCATTTTATTCAACAAGTAATGAACGGAACCTTTTATATTTTTTTTTCAACAATCCTTTTTTTCAGTAGTTGTACCCAAGAAAAATCGATTACAGATCCACTTGAATTTGTATTGGCTTCAGACAACCCGAATATAAGAAGGGTCATGGATAGTGTCGATCAATATGAAATGCAGATCCGCTACACAAAAATCGACCGCAATGATGATCGTGTGAGTTTTACAGATTACGATTTTCAGGTCGATTCCGAAAACTATTTTTATCCGGCGAGCACAGTAAAATTCCCGACCGCGGTATTGGCACTTGAAAAGTTAAATCAGGTCGACACCCTCGATATGAACACCCGCTTTTATGTAGAAGGAGATTCGGTAGAAACCACTTTCGCCAAGGCCATCTCCGAAATATTTGCGGTTAGCGATAACGATGCCAATAACCGCCTTGTTGAGTTTTTGGGTCAGGATGCAATAAATGAGGGATTACGGAAAAAAGGAATCGCCCCCGTTCGTATTTCACATCGCTTGGGGTATCATTCCGATGACTTGGCCACAAAACCGCTTATCGTTTATCAAAACGACAGCACCACCGCAATTTTAGAGGGTTCAGTGAACACGTCTCCCGAACCTCTTGACCTTAACAGCATACAAAAAGGAATGGGATATTACGAAGACGAGGCTTTAGTAAACGAATTTTTTGACTTTAGCTTAAAAAATCATTACCCCATAGTTGCCCAACACGGACTTTTAAAAAGAGTAATCTTTCCCGAAAATTTCAATGAGAACGAACGATTTTCAATTTCCGATAAACAACGGGAGTATCTGCTGGCGGCCATGTATACCTTACCAAAAGCAGTCGGTTACGATCCGGCAGATTATTACGACAGCTATTGTAAATTTTTTATGTTCGGAGATACAAAGGAGGATATTCCTGAAAACATCAAAATCTACAATAAAGTGGGTTTTGCCTATGGTACATTAACCGATTGCGCCTATATCACCGATACAAAAAACGATGTAGAATTTCTTCTAACGGCCACTATTTTGGTTAATAAAAATGGTATTTTTAATGATGACACTTATGAATACGATGCGGTGGGCATTCCCTTTCTGGCCGAATTAGGAAGGCAGTTGTATGCGTATGAATTGGGGCGTAAGAAATAGAGAAAAGAATAAAATTACCTGTCCGCATATGTAGCTAAATCAAAAAAATATCAATTTTAGGCCGAAAAAGTCTTTACCCAGACCCTAAAGGGTGGACTTTTTCTCGATTAGAACCCAATTTGCCTAAATTTTCGCTCCCTTTAGGGCCGGGGAAACGAAAATTCTCAAGGTTTTAAATTGTTAGGTATCATTACGGATAAGCGTAGATTAAAAAATAGTCGGGTGTAAAACACCTCAGAAAACAAATAACGAGACCAAAAGTCTTCACTCTATACTCTAATTCCTTTATTCCTTTCAAATTGCCAAACATAAAGGGTAATCAAAAAATAGCATTATGAAAGAACTTACTTTCAACGCCTTCACTAAAAAAATATACATCAAAGCCCCGATTGAAAAGCTATATAACTGTTGGGCGACCAAAGCGGGAATAGAATCTTGGTTTTTGAAGAATGCCGAATACCATTATGGATATGGAAGCCGCCGTGAAGCTGATGAAAATATCGAAGTGGGCGATAGCTATGTCTGGGAATGGTACAATTGGAACGGTCAGGAAAAAGGAAATATTCTACAAGCCAACGGAAAGAATTTTATTGAATTTTCCTTTGCAGAGGTAAGTAAAGTATCCGTTCATTTAGAGGATAAAGGGAATGCCGTTTTGGTGACACTGCAGCAGTACGAAATTCCGACCGACGAAAAAAGCAAAATGGATATCTACACTGGCTGTAGCAATGGATGGACGTTTTGGCTTGCCAATCTTAAAGCCTATTTGGAACACGGCGTCTTACTCAACGAGATCGAATTCGACCTTACCGATGAACCAATGGCCGGCCACGTGTTCGTTAATATGTAAGGGTGCTGAACTTCCTAAAAGAAATTAATTTAAAAAGCTAGCAATGAATTTTAATGCAGCCTCGATACGAGGATTCATCGGTGCAAAAAACTACCAAGAATCTAGAAGCTTTTATAAGGCTCTAGGTTTTCAAGAACTGGTCGTTGGTGAAGATATGTGCCTCTTCAAGGTAAATAAAAGGTTGTCATTCTATTTGCAAGATTACTATGTGAAAGATTGGGTCGACAACTCAATGCTACTTCTTGAGGTCGACAATATTGAACAATGTCAAAAAGAACTACTGGCTAAAAATCTACAAGACCGTTTCAAAAAGGTGCGTTTTACCGAAATTAAGGAATTCGACCACGGTCGGGATCTTTTTATGCACGATCCCTCGGGTGTACTTTGGCATTTTTTCCAATTCAAGAGCCTTTCCAGCAATTCGTAGATCATTTTTCATACCCCTTTTTACGTCCTCCATCGTTAAATTTCATACCGTAATTGTGGCTAAGTCAGAAAATTTTGTCTAAAAGGCCATTAAAAATGGTTCACCAAAAATTTAATCACAAGTTCTTAGACAGGCTCTAAAAGCTGATCTTCCGACCAATAAAACCCCTTTTTATACGTTATTTCAGATAATTCCATCAGTTTTTAGTGACTGACCACTATTATCTAAACAAGCGATGTATGCCAAACCATCAAGACCGTATCGATGCGTTAAACCAAAAACTAGAGGTACTGCTCGGCAAACAGGAAAGTTTTGCCCAAGAACTGATGGAGCTTTACAAAGAAATCGAGGAACTCAAAAAACTGCCCCCTGAAGAAATCACCAAAACAGAAAATAAAACCGAAACTGTTCCAGAACGTATAGAAACGGTCGAAAACATTCAGCAACCTACTGAAGCGACCGTAGAAGAAGTAGTATCCGAACCGATTCAGGTCCCACAACAACCACAAAGACTTGAAGTGAAGAAGATTCGTAAACCGAAAACCAAATCGAATCTTGAAAAATTTATCGGTGAAAACCTCATCAACAAAATTGGAATTGTCATCACCGTTATAGGGGTGGCCATCGGTGCGAAGTATTCCATCGAAAACAATCTGGTAAGTCCGCTCACGCGTATTATTTTGGGCTATCTGGCAGGCCTCGGTTTATTGGGCTTTGGCATCAAGTTAAAGGCGAAATACGAAAACTACAGTGCCGTTCTCGTTAGCGGTGCCCTAGCCGTATTATACTTTATCACTTTCGCGGCCTATAGCTTTTATGGTCTTTTCCCCCAGCTAATGGCCTTTGCACTCATGCTACTGTTTACTGTTTTTGGGGTGGTAGCGGCATTAAACTACAACAAGCAAGTCATTGCCCACATCGGTTTGGTGGGTGCCTACGCCGTACCCTTCTTATTAAGTGACGGCTCGGGTAATGCTACCGTTCTTTTTGGCTATATGGCGATTATCAATACGGGTATTCTGGTTATTTCCATTAAGAAGTATTGGAAACCGCTCTTTTATTCTTCCTTTTTTGTAACCTGGTCGATCTATGGTTCATGGGCGGCCTTCTCGTACGAACAAGCGGAGCACTTTACTACGGCCTTTGTCTTTATCACTTTGTTCTTCGCCATATTCTACGCTACTTTTCTGGCCTATAAACTCATTCGGTCAGAGAAGTTTTTGAAATCCGATGTGGTGATGCTCCTTCTAAATTCGTTCGTTTTTTACGGTCTGGGCTATGGTCTTTTGTCGAACCACGAGATAGGAAAAGAGCTCTTGGGCGTTTTTACATTGGCCAATGCCATTGTACACTTTGGTGTAAGTGCTGTTCTGTTTAAGAGAAAACTGGCAGACCGAAACCTTTTTTATTTAGTCTCGGGGCTCGTCTTGGTCTTTATTACCATTGCCATACCCGTTCAGCTCGATGGCAATTGGGTGACGCTCTTATGGGCTTTTGAAGCGGCTTTATTGTTCTGGATCGGGCGCACAAAGAAAGTCTCCTTCTACGAATATCTATCCTATCCCTTAATGGTATTGGGGCTATTAAGCCTTACCCACGATTGGGGCAACGGATACGGAGCCTATTTTGGCGATAAAAATTCAGTTCCCTCTATTTTCAACAGCTACTTTCTAACATCCCTACTATTCGCTGCCGTTTTCGTATTCATTAATTGGATAAATCGCAAAAGTGAAGAAAAACCCATTACGACTTCACCGAATATACTATCAAAAATTATGTCCTTCGGTATTCCAGCAATTTTATTATTCGTTCTGTATGCTTCGTTCTACCTGGAAATCGAACACTATTGGCAACGCTTGTACCTTGATTCAGAGGTCGCCGTAAATACGCAGGAAGACTATAGTTTTTCGGAATATAACTACGACCTGAAAGATTTCGGGTCAATTTGGCTGTTCAATTACACCTTATTGTTCTTATCCGCATTAGCTTTTGTCAATATCAAAAAAATACGGAACCGCGTACTTGGCATCATTACCTTGTCTTGCGGATTAGTGGTAAGCCTGCTTTTCTTGACCGCAGGGCTTTATTTGCTCAGCGAACTCAGGGAAAGCTATCTCGAACGCGCAGCATCCGAATACTATGAAATCGGATTTTTCAACGTTACCGTTCGCTACGTCGCTTTTGGTTTCTTCGCGCTATTATTGTTCGCTATCCGAAGTTTGAGCAGACAAGAATTTATGAAAATCAACTTTAAGATTCCCTTTGAAGTTCTGTTGCACGTTTCCATACTTTGGGTATTGAGCAGCGAACTATTAAACTGGATGGATATCGCCGGTTCAAATCAAACCTACAAATTGGGGCTAAGTATTCTATGGGGAACCTATTCCCTACTATTGATCGGGCTGGGCATTCGGTCCAAGAAAAAATACCTACGTGTCGGTGCTTTCATTCTGTTCGGGCTGACCTTGGTCAAACTATTTTTCTATGACATCGCCTCACTCAACACGATTTCAAAGACCATTGTGTTTGTATCGCTGGGGGTACTATTATTGATTATTTCCTTCCTCTATAACAAATACAAAAATCTGATAGCGGACGAGAATGTAGAAACCCAGGTTTAAAAGCGATTCAATATGCCAAGAATACTAAAAAACAACTTTCTTCTCTTCATCGCGTGCCTCGCAACATCTATGGCATTCGCGCAACTCGATACGTATGAGTACAAACAGGAGTTGGAGGGAATTTCAGGACAATGGCATACCATCAAACTGCCAAATTCCGTATTCGAACATGTGGCTTCCGATTTATCCGATGTTCGAATCTATGGGGTAACCGAAAACGATACCCTTGAAGCGCCGTATATTTTAAATGTCGTTTCAGGGAAACAAACCCAACGCAATGCCGATTTCGAACTGCTAAATACTAGTTCTAACTCTAGGGGATATTATTTTACGTACGAAGTTCCGACCGAAGAAGCTCTGAACGAGATACACTTGGAATTTAAGAACCAAAACTTCGATTGGCGAATCGAATTAGCTGGAAGTCAAGATCAACAGGAATGGTTTACACTTTTGGAAGATTACCGCTTGCTGTCCATCAAGAACGACCAGACGGACTATGCTTTTACCGATTTGAATTTTCCCCCATCAAAATACAAATACTATCGATTACGGATCAAAAGCAGTACAAAGCCAGAACTACTATCTGCAAAGTTGCGTCTTAAAGAACAAACAGCTGCCGAATACCGCAATTTTCCCGTAACCTTTATGAATATTGAGCAGCAGCATAAAAATACGATTCTCGATATCGATCTCAAACAGCGCTTGCCAGTAAGTAATTTGAAATTGAACGTTTCGGATGCCGTCGATTACTATCGCCCTATTTCCATAGCATTTGTCTCCGATAGCACGAATACGGAAAAGGGTTGGAAGTATCGCTATACCACCCTCACCTCGGGTACGTTGACTTCTATCGAAAAAAAAGGTTTTCAATTCGAAACAACTTTGGCCCGAAAGTTACGGGTGACCCTAAAAAATTATGACAACCGGCCTTTACAGATTGAAGGTGCCGAAGTAAAAGGGTATGCACACGAAATGGTCGCCCGTTTTACCGAGCCGGCCGATTACTATCTCGTGTATGGAAACGACCAAACGCAAAAGCCCTATTACGATATAGTGCAAGCAGCAACTAAAATTCCCGATGACCTTTCTGAACTGACCTTAAAAGAGGCGCAAAAAATCACAAAAAAGCGTACGCCAACGATTTCTCCCCTGTTTGAGAACAAGCTTTGGCTCTGGGGCGTAATGGCGGTAGTTATTTTAGTATTGGGAGGGTTTACCTTTAAAATGATGCGAAAGGGTTGATTCCATTAGTCTCTAATAAAGGTTGGGGCAAATGGACATCTCCCCGAATTTAGGCGCCAAATCATATATGCTACTTCCAGGATAAGCATCCCTGAATCCTAAAATAGTAGATGCTTGTACTCGTTTGTAAGTGTTTTTAAACATTTGCGAATAGTTACATTGCTATTTCACCGCGAGTTAATCGCGTTCTACAGAATTTTCCGAAATTGCGTTTATATACAAGTTATCTCTAATTTGATGAAAAAAAAATACCAAATATTTGTTTCTTCGACATATGAAGATTTAAAAGACGAAAGAGATTTAGTTATTAAGGCTATTTTGGAAATGGGACATATTCCTGTTGGGATGGAAATGTTTAGTGCTGGTGATGAACAACAATGGAAATTAATACAAACACAGATTGATGATTGTGACTATTACGTTGTTATTTCTGCATTCAGGTATGGTTCGCTGGATGGGAATATAAGTTATACTGAAAAAGAATATGATTATGCATCTAGTCTAGAAATACCAGTACTTGGATTTATAATCAATGAGGATGCAAAATGGCCAGCCAGCAAAGTTGATAAAAATGCTGTAAAACTCGAAAAACTATCATTGTTTAAAACCAAAATACAGAATAAGTTAGTCAGCTATTGGTCAGATAAGAACGACTTATATGGTAAAGTTTCAATTTCTTTAATGAAACAATTTAACACAAATCCAAGAACCGGTTGGGTTAAATCTACTGAACAAACCGGCCCAGAAGTATTAAAAGAAATTTCACGATTAAGTAATGAAAATGCAGAATTAAGAAAGAATATAACTGAATTAAAAAACTTTATTGACGAGGATGAAAAAGAAGAATTTGAAAAAACTTTAGACACATTAAAACATAATAAGAGAACATTATCTTTCTTCTATACAGACAGTACAAAATGGGAAAATGGGGATGTTGAATTTTCACTATTTGAAATATTTAATTTACTCGCACCTGAATTAATGATTGAAAATAGCACTAAATATTGTTCTCAATATCTCGGTATAATGCTTGACCCTGAAAAAAAAGAAAGACAAGTTAGACGTGAATGGCCTACACCCCGAAATACTGTTAGGAAAATACTTGCTGATTTCAACGTGTTAGATATCATTCAACCATCATCCAAAAAGCATAGTGTAAAAGATGAAAATGAATATTGGTCATTGACAATAGAAGGTAAAAAATTGTTTAAAGAAGTAAGAAGAGAGATACTTAATCAAAACTTAGAATATGGTTTAAATGAAATTCCTGATGACGAAACAATTGAAGAAAAATCAGAGAAGAAAAAGAAAAAAAACTAGAGCTAACAATGGTAACCGTTGCACAAGCCTTTGATTCAGCAAAACATGAATCCATTCAAGCCTCTATAAGAGGCTTTTTTATTATTGGGCTAGATGCGAAAAGCTAATTTGCCACGCTTTGTAAAGGCGCTAAACAAGTATTCGAAGGTGTTTTCCACAAATGCCGATATGGCAAGTTGCCCCGCCCCGCTTTTCGAGCGTTTTTCAATGAATTTCAGGTACTTCTTCAGGTTATAGGCGATCGCCGAGAGGTGCATCACCTTATTGGCCTGCTCAATCCCGATGGTATTTATCTTGCGCATGCCCATAAACTGGGTCACAAAAGGCACAATGGCTCAAATTCATTGCTTACGTCCTGATTGCTATTGAGACTAAATGGAAATCACGCGCAAAAGCTATATTTAGGTTCTGCCACCCCGAAGCTTCGGAGTTTCGAACGAATCGCCGCAACGAACCTTCGCCCAACCCTTAGCTTTAATTTCAAAAAAATTATTCTTACCCTAAAACAAAATACTTATCTTTGACGTTACTAACGTCAAAAGATATGATATTGTCCTTTGGTTCGAAAGCGACCGAACAAATTTGGAACGGAATACGAGTTAAAAAAATGCCGATTGAAGTTCAAAAAGTAGGGCGACGGAAACTAAGAATGCTGAACAACTCGCAGGATATTTCGGATTTACGGATTCCTCCATCGAACCGACTTGAAAAATTATCCGGAAAATTGAGCAAGTTTCATAGTATCAGGATTAACAAACAGTGGCGGATAATCTTTATTTGGACTAAAGGAAACGCCAGCGAAGTGGAAATAATAGACTATCACTAAAAAGGAAAAATGGAAAAGTTAGCAAATGTACATCCCGGTGAAATTTTATTTTATGAGTTTCTTGAACCTCTTGAAATTACGGCCTATCGATTATCAAAAGATTTGAAAATACCTCAAACAAGAATTTCTGAAATCGTTAAAGGTAATCGCAGAATAACTGCGGACACAGCTTTGCGATTAAGTAAATATTTCGGGAATTCCGCCAAGTTCTGGCTAGGACTTCAAAATGATTATGATATCGAAGAAGAGAGGGAGACAAAAGAGTCGGAACTCAATGAAATCCAACACTTCGAGAATAAAAACGTTGCCTAATAAAACCTCCTATCTTTTGTAGCTTAGGGCTCAATCGCAGGGTTTGCATCTTTTTAGTAAGACCCCAAAATCTTTGGGATTTTGCTTTTTAACGGGACAAAGAAAAAACAAAACCAAAAGATTTCGCTATGTGCATGGCGGAAAGCAAACGCTAGTTTGCTCCCGTACTGTTCATAGCTCAACCGTTATCAAAATAAAACAAGATGATATCATAAATCCTCAAAATCTAACCGGCCCATTTTTTACAATTTTGGTGTTCGGTTGCTACGGGCACCAGTGAGAAATCAAATTGTTTGCTGGAAAGCCCTTTGAAGGTTAGCAAGAATGAATCGAGACTTGAAACTACGCTAATACTGTTGACCTAGGCCCAAATAAAATGCCCGAAAAAGAAAAACCGAGAATTGCCCGACTGACTTCGATCGTAACGCAGCTTCAATCAAAAAAGCTACTTACGGCCACTTCCCTGGCTAAAAAGTATGGCGTGAGCATCCGAACGATTTACCGGGATATCAGAACCTTGGAAAAATCGGGCATACCGATCGTAACCGAAGACGGTAGAGGATATTCTTTGCTATCGGGTTATCAATTGCCCCCCGTAATGTTTACCGAAAAAGAGGCCAACGCCTTGATTACCGCAGAACAATTGATCTTAAAGAACAAAGATGCTTCCTTTATCGAAAATTATGGCAACGCTATCACGAAGATAAAGTCCGTATTGCGTTCTTCCCAAAAGGAAAAAACGGAACTGCTTACCCAGCGCATCCAATTTCGGGTCAATGTCGATAACGAGAAGTCAAGTGACTATCTTATGACCGTTCAAACCGCCATAACGGATTTCAAGCTGCTGAACATCAATTATCTTTCTTTGGAAAACAAACGTACCGAGCGTACCATCGAACCCTTTGCAATCTATAGCACGCAAGAGAATTGGCTTTTGATTGCTTTTTGTCGATTGCGTATTGAATTTCGGGCCTTTCGTATCGACGCCATCCAAAAATTAACGGTCCAAAACGAAAGCTTCCAGCCACACGATATGACACTCGAACGCTATTTTGAACTTTGCCGTGATAAGTATAGAAGTGAACCGATTTAAGCTTTTCCCATTTTCATACATTAGTTCCATACCCCTGACACACCTTTGACGTAATGCGCCATTATTTTTGCTGTACATCCCTAAAACTAAAAATATGGAAACAGTACATTTAGAAGCGTTCAATATCATCGGTATAGCAGTTCGAACGACCAACGAAGGCACCAAGGCAGCCCAGGACATCGGAGCACTTTGGCAGAAATTTATCTCCGAAAATAGTATGGAAGAGATTCCGAATAAAGTGGGAACCGATATCTATTCTGTGTATACCGATTACGAAGGTGATTATACGCAACCATATACTACCCTTTTGGGCTGTAAGGTTACTACCCTTGAAAATATCCCATCAGGTATGGTCGGAAGGTCTTTTGACAAATCGAGCTACGCAAAATTTAAAACAAATGGTAATTTGGCCGATAATATAGTCTACAAGGCCTGGGTCGATATATGGAACGAACCACTAAACCGAAAGTATATAGGTGATTTCGAAGTTTACGGTGAAAAAGCACAAGACCCCTCAAAAGCGGAGGTAGAAATATTTGTGGGTATTGAATAAGCTACTGGGATGATTTAAATTTTTAGAGGCCGGTAGATAATCGTCCATTGTCGAACTATATCATATCGGCCAATTCTGTCTGGTCGAGCGAAGTCGAGACCTCCTTATATTACAACGTTCTCTACTGCGCTCGAACGGACAGAGTAAAATGATTTTCGCATTTAAAGGAAAATCAATTCATTGATGAAATTTGGCTTAAACAAGATGAAGGTAAAAACAAATCAGAAAGTAGAAGAAGTATTCGCAAACTACCCCGACCGCGTGAGGTATAAAATGCGGGAGCTACGGGAATTGATTCTAGAAACAGCCGAAGAAACAGATGGAATTTCACAATTGGAAGAAACCCTAAAATGGGGAGAACCCAGTTTTTTGACAAAGAAGGGCAGTACGCTACGCATCGATTGGAAAGAAAAAACACCCGATCAATACGCGCTGTACTTTCAATGCACTAGTAGGTTAGTCGATACGTTTCGGTTGGTATTCAACAATACATTTCAATACGAGGGAAAGCGGGCCATTGTTTTCCAATTAAACCAGAAAATCCCCAAGGCAGAACTTCAGGCCTGCATCAAGGCGACCCTGACCTACCATAAGGTAAAGCATTTGGTAACATTGGGCATTTAAAATAAGTTTATGAACGGGTTGAATCGTTTTTATTTTGAAAAAGAAGAGCCGATAAAAAGCTGCCTCCTGGCTTTAAAGGCAATCATTTTAGAATACAATAGTGACCTTGAACCACGATGGCACTATCGCTTGCCTTGTTTTATGCTCAAAAAGCATATTTTTTGCTACCTCTGGATCGATAAAAAAACACAGTTTCCTTATATCGCTATTGGAAAAGGGATAAAAATTGATCATCCCGATTTAATTCAAGGAAAAAGAACCTTTGTAAGTTTGTTGATGATAGACCCGAACGCGGATATTCCTATTGACAAAATCCATGCTATTTTCGACAAGGCTATGGTACTTTACGATTAAATTTTGCTTAGATGCTCTTAACCCTACGAGCCTCATTAAGTGCATTCCCATCCAAAAATAATACTCTAAATTTGCACCATTCAAAAAATTGAAGTGCAAGCACCGAAACAGACCCGAATCAATAAATACCTCAGCGAGGTAGGCTATTGCTCGCGCCGCGCTGCGGATAAACTTATTGAACAGGGCAGAGTAACCATAAACGGTAAGGTTCCTGAAATGGGTACTAAAATTACCGAAGATGACGAAGTAAGGGTCGATGGAGAGCACATTTCCGAGCCACGGGAAAAACCGGTCTATCTCGCATTTAACAAACCCGTGGGCATTGTCTGTACGACCGATACCCGCGTCGAAAAGGATAATATTATAGATTTTATAAATTATCCAAAACGGATTTTCCCCATTGGTCGTTTGGATAAACCCAGTGAGGGACTCATCTTTCTCACGAACGACGGCGATATCGTAAACAAAATATTGCGGGCCCGCAACCACCACGAAAAAGAATATCTGGTAACGGTCGATAGGGCCGTGACTCCTGAATTCCTAAATCGAATGCACAACGGTGTGCCGATTTTAGATACGATAACCCGAAAATGTAAGGTGGAACAAATCGGCAAATACGAGTTCAAGATCATTCTGACCCAGGGCCTAAACCGGCAGATTCGCCGTATGTGCGAATATTTGGATTATCGGGTGAAAAGGCTAAAACGCATTCGTATCATGAATGTAAAACTGGATATTCCCGTTGGGAAATGGCGCGAACTCACCCCAAGCGAACTGAAGGAAATAAACCGTCTTGTTGCTTCTTCCTCAAAAACGCATTCCTAAAAACAGGAGCATCCCTACACAAAGAGACAGTTGAAAATACCTCAAACCCTATCTTTGATTTTGTATGGATTTTATAATCATTCTTTTTCTCTGTTTTGTTTTTCTCGGATTGGTACTATCGTTTTTGTTTCTTTTAAAGAAAAAGGGCGATCGTTTTGCAAACCGTATTCTTTCGATTTACACTTTCCTTTTCGCATTTGAACTGTTGAACAATGCGCTACGTTGGTCTGGAGAAATCAATACGACTACCTTTATACACCTGAACTTGGCCCATTTTCCGTTGTGGACAATTTACGGGCCATTACTGTACATCTACGTCAGAAGGGTAGTAAAAGGAAAAGGATTGCAATTTATCGATCTCCTTTTCTTAATACCTACCGTCATTATTAGTATGACGCTCTTTCCCTTCTACAAATTGAATACGACCGAAAAACTTGAACTTGTAACCAATGGCAGTGCATTTGAGCACATACCTTGGCCAAGTTATGGAATCTGGCTGGTCATCCTTTTGATGTTCTCCTACGCTGTTTTGACTTATTTCAGCTTTTGGAGGAGTAGAAATATCGGCTTTAGGGAGAACAATTGGTTGAAGGGTTTTATCGGATCATATTTTGGGTTCGCCTTTATGTTCACACTCTATATTTTTCTGACCTGGTTCGGACTCATGGACCCGAAATACGACTACTTTGTCGATATCGTAATCGTCTTTTTTATCGGGATGCTCACTTTTTTCGGGTTTGTGCAGCCCGAAGTGTTCGAGGGTAAATCTTTAAAAGAGGTCATTCCCTTTGTAAAATACAGAAAAACAGGCCTTTCCCCTGCCCTTTCATTAGAGATGAAAGAGAAGTTGCTCGATATTATGCAGCGTGAAAAACCCTTTTTAAACCATGAATTACGGCTTGATGATCTTTCTAGATTGATGAATCTCTCAAGAAATCACACTTCTCAAATCATCAACGAACATTTTAATCTTTCGTTTTTCGATTTTATCAATCGCTATCGTGTCAAGGAGGCTAAAAACCTACTGATAAACCATACAAAAAACAATTTGACCATGACCCAAATAGCCTACGATGTCGGGTTTAATAACCGGGCTTCTTTTTACAAGGCCTTTAAGAAATTCACCGATGACAACCCAACGAACTACGTGAAACAAATGGAAGCTTCCTAGAAATTATTAGGCCCAAATTTGTAAAAGTTTACAAGAAGAGACAGTTTTTATAAACATTGCACGTACTATTGAGTGTAGAACACATAGCAATGTTATTATATTTGCAAATCGAAATAAAGTTAACTAAGAATTTCGGTTTTTTAACACCCTATTTAACTTAAAATCATTAATTTAGATATACATTTCAACAAATCTTAAAACGATTGACTATGATACGGAAAAGACTCTTTAATTCGACTAAATCCTCGGTAGCGGCATTTTTTCTCATGTTTCTTACCTTGGTACTTGGAACGCAACCTGTTTCTGCATTTTTCCAAGACGATATGCAACAGGAAACCGATTTCGACCAGTACAGGGGTGAAGTCGTGGATTCCGACACCAAAAAACCTCTGGTATTCGCTTCGCTAACCCTTGAGGAATCTAACATCAGTACTATTACGAATACGGAGGGAGAGTTTTTATTAAAAATTCCCCAAAGCTTAAACGACGCCAATATTCTTGTTTCTTTTTTAGGATACAAGACCCAAACCATTCCATTGGCAGAGTTGAAGGATGGTAACAATAAGATAAATTTGGAGGTATCGATTACCGAACTTCCCGAAATTAATATTAGTGTACCCAAGAATGCCGAAGCACTCGTGAGGGAAACCCTTAAAAAGAAAGGTGAGAACTATTTTGACGACCCGACCTTGATGACCGCTTTTTATCGTGAAACCATCAAAAAAAGAAGAAGGAACGTATCGCTTTCGGAAGCAGTGGTAAATATTTACAAAACACCTTACACTTCAGTGAAAAAAGATGGTGTAAAGCTTTACAAGGCACGAAAGAGTACTGATTACAGTAAATTGGATACTGTTGCGCTCAAACTGCAAGGCGGTCCTTTCAATGCGCTGTTCGTTGATATCATGAAATATCCGGAATACATCTTTACCGAAGAGACCATTAGTGATTATGATTTTAGTTTCGACCGTTCAACGCGGGTTAACGACCAATTGATATATGTTGTAGATTTTAAACAAAAAGAATTTATTAATGCCCCCCTTTACAAAGGAAAACTGTACATAGATGCAGAGAACCGCATTCTTACCAGTGCTATTTATGCGCTGAATATTACCGATAAGGACGAGGCTTCACGACTATTTGTTCGCAAAAAGCCGGCAAATGCCAAAGTTTGGCCAAATGAAGTGGCCTACCGGGTCGATTACCGTGAAAAGAATGGCAGATGGTACTATGGATATAGTAATGTTCTGTTGGAGTTTAAGATTAATTGGGATAAACGTTTGTTCAATTCAGTATACAGTATGACTTGTGAAATGGCGGTAACCGATTGGAAAAAGAACATGGCAGCCGATTATCCGAAATCCAAAGAAAGAATTAAGTCTTCGATTATCTTAAGTGACGAAGCTATAGGTTTTTCTGATCCCGATTTTTGGGGAGAATATAATATTATAGAACCCGAAAAATCCATCGAATCGGCAATAAAGAAAATACAGCGGCAACTGAGAAGGGCCAATTCTAGTGGAGGCACATCTGCTCCCGCACCCTAAGCTATTTTGAAATTGAGAAAAAAAATATGGCCGTCTTTCGACGGCCATATTTTTTGGTGCTAGTTTAAAAATTTATTGAGGCATTACTACTGCATCGATAGCATGGATAACTCCGTTCGAAGCATCAACATCTGCCATTATTACAGTTGAGCTATTTCCTTTCTCATCGGTCAAAGAAACATTGCCATTACTGATGGATAATACGATTTCGCCACCCTGTACGGTCTTGGCAGTAAATTTTCCATTATTATCTTCAATGGCCTTCATAACTGCGGCCGCATCGTACTCACCGGCAACAACGTGATAAGTTAATACTCCCGTTAGCGCATCTTTGCTATCAGGTTCCAGTAAACCGGCAACGGTACCGTCAGGTAATTTTTCGAATGCATCATTCGTTGGTGCAAATACTGTAAAAGGTCCTTCACCACTTAAAGTCTCTACCAAATCGGCCGCTTTTACAGCTGTAACCAAAGTTGAAAAATCATCGTTTCCGGCGGCAACGCCGACTATCGTTTTTGCTTGTGCAAAAGCGTTGGAAACAAACAGTAAAAATGTAAATCCGGCAATAATTGTAACTTTTTTCATAAATGTGTTTTTAAGATTTGGTCGAATATAGTCTCTTTAATAAAGGAGGGTTCTTAATATTTGTTTAAACTTTTACAAAAAACGTTAAACAATATTAAAATACTGATGTAACAACAAATTACATATCCATTTTCTCAATTTTGGAAGTCAAAACCATGAGCTCAGTGTAATTTACACATCTCATACTGTAAGACAGAAAAGTATTTCGATACTTTGTTCTCTATTTTTAAAACAAACTACGATTATTCTTAAATTCAATTGCTATTTCGAATTTGTTGGCCATTACACTTTGGCGAACCAATTTTATTATTGGTAGCTTAGATTTTATTCTTTTTTTATTTCATTAATGATACACAGACGAAATTTTATCACCTCGATTCTTACTGCAAGTACTTCGCTTTTGATTTCGAAAGTAGCTTCTGGAAGTAATTCAAAGCCATATATTTCCGGTACGCTACTACCAAAACGTCTAAAAAAAGGAGATACTATAGGTCTCGTTGCTCCCGGCTATGCCATAAAACCGAAAATATTGAAAGAGGCTATCACTACATTGAAAGTTTTAGGTTTTAAGACTTTTCATACCCCTCGCATCCTTGGAAACCATGGTTATTTTAGTAATACGGATGAAGAACGCGCCAAAGATGTCAACGAAATGTTCGCTAACCCAAAAGTGGATGGCATTCTATGTGCTCGTGGCGGATACGGCTCTACGCGCATCATGCAGTTACTTGATTATGAAAGCATCAAACGTAATCCGAAGGTATTTGTGGGTTTTAGCGATATCACGGCACTCCTGAATGGCATCCATCAAGAAACGGGTTTGATTACCTTTCACGGTCCGGTCGGAAGCACCCTGAACGACCCCTACAGCATAGCCCAATTTAAAAAAGTGCTAGTTGATCCAGAGGAGCAACTGACGATACAAAACATACAGCTTACGGATATCGAAAAGAAAACAGATCCCGAGTACGAGCGCTATATAATCACGGAAGGAACAGCCTCAGGAAAGTTAACGGGCGGTAGCCTTACATTGATCAATGCTTTGATAGGCACGCCCCATGAAATTGATTTTACAAATGCGTTGGTGTGTATCGAAGATGTAGAGGAAGCTCCCTATCGTATAGACCGAATGCTCACCCAATTGATAGAAGGCCGAACATTTACCAAAGCTGCAGGTATCCTTTTTGGCGTCTGCGCAGGTTGTAACACTTCTACAAATCCGTATTCATTTACGTTGAAAGAAGTACTACTTGACAGAATCCGCCCTCTTGGTATTCCCGCAGTATACGGAATGAGCTTTGGGCATGTAGAAAACAACTTTACCTTTCCCATTGGGACAACGGCAAAGCTCGACACCAAGAATATGACCCTGAAATTATTGGAAAAGGCAGTTAAATAAGTTTAAATAGAGGACTATCCCATAAAGTGTGTAAATAGAAAATTAGCGGGGGCATGCCCCCGCTAATTTTTTGTCTAATTTTAAATATTTACACATT
>ENA-ORXM01000815-ORXM01000815.1-marine-metagenome-genome-assembly--contig:-NODE-815-length-48849-cov-59.300459_pt1 | contig 48849 bp, 40 predicted proteins | sample MGYA00237867_ERZ511480 | MGnify/ENA primary metagenome ERZ511480 (study PRJEB26309, sample SAMN06266103) | marine metagenome | isolation source: Algal blade | place: United Kingdom:Sidmouth, United...
GTGCTAACGTTGCGCGACGGCAAGATCGTCAAAGAGACCGCGCTACAGTCGGGTCGATCCACGCGAGATGTAATTGCGGAATTGGCGTGATATTTCTCAAATCAAGATTCAAAGCAAAAATAGAAGCACAAGCAGTGTTTATGGATGTGTAGTCCAAACACTCAAATAGTCCAAGGAACCATATCTCATGAAGCACCGAACATTTTTTAACCGTGACCGTTGCCCCTGTTGGAATCGATCATGAATAAGATGCTTAGACGCGAGGTACAGAATCGTCTTCATGCATTGCAAAAATATTTTCGACTCTTCAGGATCTCATGTGGTTAACAAGGCCACCAATTATTGTGGGTCCTCCATGTCGAGTGCGTCGCACTGTTCACCAATGGGTTCTGGCTCGAATCACTTTCCGAACAGTGCGACGCACTCTGTCAACCACATGAGATCCGGTTGAACTATATTTTCTTTAACCAAATGAAGCAAAATGGTGGTCTTTACATTGAACTCCCAATGGCTGTCCTGATGGATAAATTGATTTGGGAATATTCTATCTAAAAGGAAGGAGACTCATGAAACTACCCGCAATTAAAGGAATTATTGACCGCCGTATCTTGATCAACTTTCGCATCGATCCGGATGTAATGGCGCATAATCTACCTTCACCGTTTCGACCCAAATTGGTTCGCGGATACGCTATCGGCGGCATCTGTCTCATTCGCCTCAAAGCGGCCCGCCCAACTTTTTTGCCGCTGCCGTGGGGCATGGGATCCGAAAATGCCGCGCACCGAATTGCCGTTCAATGGGATGTTGATGGGCAAGAGCGCGAAGGGGTCTATGTGCCGCGTCGTGATACAGATTCAAGAGTGAGCACGCTGGTTGGCGGCAGACTCTTTCCTGGTACCCAACATCATGCCGCGTTCACTGTGGATGAATCGGCGGATAAACTTAGCGTGACGCTTTGTAGCGATGACGGGGTGACGCAACTCCATGTCTCTGCCACCGTGGCAGAGTCGGTGCCAGAGTCATCCGTCTTTTCGTCACTGGCTGAGGCATCCGCATTCTTTGAGGCTGGCTCGCTTGGCTATTCGGCGACGGTTGAGGCGAGTCGATTCGATGGGCTTGAGTTGCGCTGTAAGAATTGGCATGTCTACGCGCTTGCCATCGACGAAGTCGTGTCGAGCTATTTTGAAGATGAGGCGCGCTTCCCAATAGATTCCGTAATGCTTGATTGTGGGTTGCTGATGCGTGGGATCGATCATGAGTGGCATGGGCGCGAGTTGATCTTGTCGTGATGACTGTAGCTTTTAAGATATTTACATACATCCGAGTGGAGCAACTCAATCATGTGCGACTTCGCTAAAAGCCAGGCCTCTGTCATTCCTGTATCCCAAGCGGCGCGGTGGCAGCGAGCCAGTTAACAGAATAACAGCCTATTTTTACGGAGCATCTGGTGGTGACAAATATTGCCCGTCGATCACTTCGACGGGGCCGCCGGGGATCTGCCAAGCCACCGAAATGTTGTCCTTTTGCCCTGCTTCTTTGTGCAGCACCTCGATATAATATTTTTCCCCTGCTTCCAAGTAAATTGGTGCTGACGCTTGTTCGGGCTGTCGATACCAACTGTTTCTTGGTGTCCAGTGGGTGACGGTTGCAATTTGCACTTTGTTGGCAGGGCTTGCGTCGCCGCTTAGCCAAAGTTGACCGTTGTCGTCGCTGGCGATCCAAAAGAGATAGAGTCCGCTAACGGGTGGGTGTAAATACCCGCGGATACGCGTGCCGTAATTGTTGCCAAAAGGTGCTGGTCCTTCCAGCCGTGGGAGCAGTTCGCTACCGCTTGGCTGGTTTGGAAACGCATCATCGCTGATCAAGTCACTTACTTTGTTGCCCTGTATGTTGACCCACCATTCACGCAAAATAGAACCGGTGTTGGTTAGATTTATCTCTGGATTGAAGAGGCCAAAATTTCGGGTTGACGACTCGTCATCATCGGACGCAATGGATGGCACAGTTGGCAAAAATGGCGTCAATGAATCTCCTTCTTCGCTGCCTTGACTGGCGTTATTTTCTTCCTCATTATTGCTTTGAACAAAACTGTTTCCTGCACTACTTTCTTCGCTGTAGCGAGCGGTGATTGTCTGGCCGCTGCTTTGTATGGTGATGCGCTGCTGTCGCGGCCCTTGATTTGACCAGCCAGCAAATGTTAGATCATCAATTGGGTTGAGAGGTGCGCCAATAAAGCGCCGCGCGCCAACGTAGGTTGTGATCTCGAACGGTGTGGTGTAGCGCGTGCCGTCGTATAAAAGTTCGATGCCGGATGGCTCTGATTGGACGGTATAGGTCACCTCTGTTGAGCGAATATCCACGCAGGATGTACCCGCTAGCCCACCCAAATCCGTTGCGGTGAGGCACAGTTCGATGTAGGTATTGTCACCATGGTCGGCAACGGTGAAGCTGCTCTCTGCTCCGCTGCTTTGGAAGAAATCATAGTGGATATGATCTTTGTGGTGCAGAATCGCGTCCCATGTGAGGCTCTGGCCCGATAGTGTTCCTAGTTCATCTACTCCTGTCCCTCGTAAGTTGATCACGGTGCCAATATCGGCCACCAGATTTTGATCCGGCTCAAGAATAATTGCCTGTGGCGGAGCATTGCGTAGCGCTGCTTGGGGTGTTGCTTCTGTCACGCGCTGAATGAAGACTTTTAGGGGGCGAGATGTGGTCTCTTGTGCTGGCTGTTGGATCGCTGGTTCTTCAATTAATATCTGGTTTTGCATTGGGGCTGGTTGCGATACTGCCTGCGGTTGGAGGGCTTGGAATTCGCTGCCTGCGGGGAAGATGATGCGGCCTAGCTCGCCGCGACCGATGGAGAGCAGGTAGAGGCTGCCATCTGGGCTTGATTGCGTCTGCACAATTTTCCATACGTTGTCTGCAAAGTTGTTGACTGTTGCTTGGCCGCCTGCAAAGGTTAGATATTGCATAACCGATGCGGGGTAGTCCGAGAAGAAATAGGCTCCTTGATACGCCGCGGGGAACTGATTGCCAACTGTGAAATCGCCACCGATGGCTGCACCGAATCCATTGACGTGCTGGTATTGGTGTATGGCTTGTACAACAGGTATGGATCCAGTAAAGAGTGGATCGCAGGCTGGGTCGATTGAGGCTTGATCCGGTCCCTCGAAGCAGGGCCAACCGAAGTTTGCGCCCGCAAAGCCCTGGCTGAGTTCTTCCCAGCTGTTGTTGCCCACTTCGGCGACCATGAGCGCACCGATTTGTGGATTTTCGGCGATACGAAATGGATTGCGCAGGCCAAGGGCGTAGACTTTGGAGCGATTGCTGTTGGGGTTGCCGTCGAAGAACGGGTTGTCCGAATAGCCTTGTCCGCTTATGGGATCGATGCGCAATATTTTGCCCGCGAGGCTGTCGATCTGCTGCGCGCGTATGTTGCCTTCTTGGTTGACTGTGCCGTCCCCGTTGCTTACTAATAGCGAGCCGTCGCGGCCAAATATCATATGGTTGAGAATGTGAGCAACTCCTTCGGCTGGCAGGCAATCTTGCACGAAGCTGCCGTCAGGATTGGCGCAACTGAAGGGTGGCTCTTCTGGCTGGCTGGGATTGCCGATCTGCTTGAAGGTGCTATTTTTGCCGAGCAGTACAAGTTCGAAACCAGGCAGATAGCGGTTGGGATTGGCTGGGTCGGCGCTGACGCGCAACAGGCGCGAGACGCGTCCACCGGATCGGGGGAAGCCTGCTGCTTCGGGCGGTTCGTAGACGTAGGCCAAGTAAATGTAGGGTGTCGCAGGAAAATTAGGATGAATGGCTACACTCATCAATCCGCGATCCGCGTGCTGGTTGACTTCGCTGCTGATGTCGATGAAATTTTCGCGTAGTAGTGAGCCGTTTTGGAAGACTTTGACTGCACCAGCTTTCTGTGTGATAAAGATGCGACCATCCGGTGCCAGAGCAAAGCTAGTGGGGCCGTCCAGCTTTTCGACAACAGTTTGGTAGCTGAAGCCAGCAGGCAGTTGGATGGGGCCTTCTTGGGCGGATACACTGCGGGACAGGAGCGCGACCGTTAGCAGGAGGCCAAGTGTGGCTGATGTGAGAATTGTTTTGATCGAGGGATATCGCATAGTTGGTTATTCTTTGTTCTGTGATGAGTTGTGTTGCTGGAACTGTTCGAAGGCTTTGCGCACGAGAATAAGTTTTTCTTCACCCGGCCATAGCCAGCGGACGTCGATCCAGAAGCCGGGGATAGCGATGTAGGCGAGAAATTTGGGGCCGCGGTCGTTTTGGGCTGTCCCTGCGGAGAGGATTTCGATGACGAGATCGGGTGGGCCAAAGACACCTTCGCAACGGATTTCCACGGGTCCGTTGTTGGCGACGAAGAGGATCTCTGGTTCAGAGTATATAGCTACCGTTTAAGATTGCTGGTGTGCGAGAGCCGAAAATTTCTCCTAAATCATGCTCTTCACTGTACATACGAAGTAGTGTGAGCAGAAATACCTGTAATTTTCCGTGTATTGTTAGCGGTGGCATTGGTCGTATGACCACTCCATCAATGAGTTCGGCTTTTTGATCTTCTGGCGCAATTTCTAGAAATTCTTGCGCAGTAATGCGTTCCGCTTCTTCAACGCGGGTGCCGTTTTTTGATGGTGGATGTTCTTTAATGGGTGTCACCATTTGTATCTCCGATTTAGCCATAGATTTTCGCTGGTCAATTATACCATATGCATTGGGCGTGTCCCCACGGTGTGTTCGTACTATATGAAAGCTCTAGTCGGGTCACGAACCCGACGGGGTAGCGACTATATAGTCATATTAGTTTCCTTGCATCACCGAGCAGGATCAATGCTTTCCTTTTTGCCAAATAATATCCTGCGCTAGACCAAGCGTTAGTCTGCGGGTGTGGCGGCTAGTCTCCAGTGCGGTTGGCATGATCAAGGGCTGTTCTGTCTTATCGGGCCGTAATTCTAGCTAGGGCATTGATGCTGGCAAAATAGCAATGATTGGTGGACAAGTAGCGTCTGGCTATAGACCCAACTAGAGCGCATAAAAGCGCCTCTATCAACCCGCATCCGGCAGGACCTGATGCTCGTGCAGGGCGGCGTAGAAGCCGCCAAGTTTGAGTAGTGATTCGTGGGTGCCATCTTCGACGATTTTGCCTTTGTCCATGACGATGATGCGGTCGGCGTTGCGGATGGTGCTGAGACGATGGGCGATGACGAGGCTAGTACGCGAGCGCAAAATGCGTTCGAGCGCGTCTTGGATGAGGGCTTCGGTGGCGGTGTCGATGCTGCTGGTGGCTTCGTCGAGAACAAGAACACCTTGCGGGCTGAGGGCAAGCGCTCGGGCAAGCGCTAGTAGCTGACGTTGACCCTGCGAGAGGTTGGATCCACCGGGCAGGACTTCAAAGTCATAACCGTTAGGCAGCTCGTTGATAAATTGATCGGCGTTGGTGAAGGCCGCTGCTTGGCGCACTTCTTTGGTGCTGACACTTTCGCTGTATAGACTAATGTTGCGTTGAATAGTGCCAGCAAGGCAGACTGGATCCTGCGGGACGACGGCGACGGCTTGGCGCAGATCGGCAAGGTTGAGGGTACGGATGTCTTGACCGTCGAGGGTGATGGCACCCGATTGTGGATCATATTGGCGGGCGAGCAGGCTGACGAGGCTGGATTTGCCTGCACCGGTGGCCCCAACGATAGCAACCGATTGCCCTGCGGGAATTTCTAGCGAGATGCCGCGCAGAACCGGCTCGTTTTGTACGTATTGAAAGTGGACCTCATCAAATGCGATGGCCCCCTGTAATGATGTGATGGCTGCGGGCTGCGGTGGGTTCTGAATAGATGGCGCGGTTTTCAACATTCTATAGATGCGCTCTGCGGCACCGAGCGCGACTTGCACGGCGTTGTACTGCTGAGAAAGCATGATGACGGGACGGAAGGCACGCTGTGTATATTGGATAAATGCGACGAGTACGCCAAAACTCGCCCAGCCCGAGATGACGCCACGACCGCCGACGTAGAGCATGAGGGCAAGACCGATGGAGCTGATGATTTCTTGCGCCGAAAGGAAGAGCGCACTGTTGTGGCGCAGAACGATGAGTGCGCGGCGGTAGCGACTGTTGTACATGTCGAACTCGTCTTCGCTTTCACCTTCGCGATTGAAGAGTTGGACGACGGTCATGCCGTGAAGATGTTCGTTGAGAAAGGAGCTGATGCGGGCCATGGCCGAGCGTTCGCCCGTGGACGAGCGACGCAGCCTTATGCGGAAGTAGATGGCCGAAACGATGACAATCGGGAGCAGTGCAAGAACCAGCAATGCCAGCCGCCAGTTGATGGCGAACATAACGCTGAGAACGGCGATAAGGGTGACGCCTTCGACGAGCACAACGACGATGCTGCTGGAGAGGACGGCGTTGAGCTGATCGATGTCATTGGTAAGACGGGCGACGAGTTCTCCTGTGGAGGTTTTAGAGAGAAAGGCATAGTCGTGGTTGAGCAGGTGGTTGAAGAGGCGCACGCGCAGATCCGCAAGCGCGCGCTGCCCGGCTTGCTGCAAACAGTAGGTGTAGATGTAGGTGATAACATACAGACCAACAGCGGTGAGCGCATAGAGGGCGGCCAGTGGCCAAAGAGTGCTTGCATCGCCATTTGCCAGCGGACCGTCGATGGCCTGTTGCAGCAGATAGGGTGGGACGACGTTTAGCATGGCCACAAAGATCATAGCAATCAACGCAACGGCCATCCACTTTTTGTATGGCCAAAGGTGTTGACCCAGTAGGCGGAAGAGCGCCCAATCTTGACTGATCTCGCCCATGCTGATCTTTTCTTCATTTGGGTTGTCGTAGCTGACCGGTGCCTGATCGATGCGGGCGCGATCCTGTTTGGCCTGTTCGATCTCTTGATCGAGCGGGGGCGGCGTGTCCGTTTGGGGTTCGATGACGTGCTCGAACTCTTGGCTTGGTGATTGGGGGTCGTTTGGTCTGTTCATGGTTTTGTTTGGAACCGCAGATTACGTAGATTTTCGCAGATTTTTTGGTAACCGTTCGGTCTCACCCGCCGATTGAGCGCCCACGGCAGTTCGTGGATGTATCGAAACCAAGGTGGGATTTAACGGTTGTATCTTTTTTGTTTTTCATAGTGACTGGCGGTGGGGTTTGAACGGCAGCATTTCTACCTCACACATGGGCAACCCCAGAAGACCTTACCATTACCAACATTTGTGGGTTATTACACTTCCTCTACCTGCTCGATTTCGCGCGAATACATCTCGGCATAGAGACCCCCTTCATCAATCAACTGATCGTGCGTGCCTTGCGCAACGATGTTGCCTTGGTCGAGCACGATAATCTGATCTGCATTTTGGACGGCGGCCATGCGTTGACTCACGATGATGCTGGTGCGCTTGGTGGTTGACTGCCCCAGTTCTTGGATGATCTCGGCAGAAGTTTTCATATCAACACTGGCAAGGGCATCGTCGAGCAGCAGCACCGTTGGTTCGCGCACCACGGCACGCGCAATGGATGTCCGCTGTTTTTGACCGCCCGACAAGGTAGCGCCGCGCTCGCCAACAAGGCTGTCCAAGCCTTTTGGCAGTTGCGATAGATCGTTGGCAAGACGCGACAGATCAATCGCGCGATCGATCTGATAGTCGGATGTTTCGGGGACGCCAAACGCAATGTTGTCGCGTAGCTTCATGCTAAAGAGAAGCGTCTCTTGCGGAACGTAGACAATGCTATCGCGCAGCGTTGCCAACTTAAGATCTTGTAGATCGTGCCCGTCGATTTGTACGCTGCCTTCACTCGGGTCGTGGATGCGCCCAAGTAGGCTAATCAACATACTTTTACCCGCACCGGTCGCACCCACAATGCCCACCGTCTGCCCGGCGGGAATGTCGAGATTGATGTTGCGCAGCACCCAACGCTCCTGCTCGTCGGCATAAACACCCACATTCTCAAAGCGGATATTGCCCTCTAAATAGGCGTCAACGGACTCCTGCGTATCGACAATATTGGGCCATTTGTGCAGCACTTCGCCAATACGGGCCGCTGCCGCGCTACCCTGTTGAATCCGCTCGAACGAGCCGGTAATCATCTGCGCTGCGCCATTCAAAATAGTAAGATAAACCAAAAATTGCACATACTGTCCAAGCGTAAGCTCTTGGTCGATGATCAACAACCCCCCAACAAGCACAACTACCGCGGAGGCAAGTTGCACTACAAAGCGCGGGAGGGGAGAAATAATGCCAGATTGGAGCACGAAGCGCAGGTTATCTCGCACGTAGCCTTCGTTGGCCGCAGCAAATGCTTGGCCCACTTTGGCCTCTTGCGCGTAGGCCCGCAACATGCGCGCTGCACCGAGATGTTCTTCGACAAAGGCCGATATTCCAGCCATTTGCTCCTGCACATGAACGAATGATTTCTCCATACGCTGGCCTAGCCGAATCTGGATAAAGACGCTGGTGATGAGCATGACCATAACCAGTGCGGCCAGTGAAGGACTTGTCAGAGCGATGAGGGCGCAGCCGATTAACAGCAAAAAGAGCGCATGCATGGACATTTGGAAGCCAGCGCTGTAGAAGCGCCATATGTAGATGAAATCGCTGGTGGCGCGCGAGAGCAGATCGCCTGTGCCGTATTGTTCACGCGTCTCTTTGTCGAAGAGCAGCAGACGGTGGAAAAGATCGGCGCTCATGCGGTACGTGACGCCTGCTGCAATGTAGCCGGTGAGCATTCGCAACTTATAACGAAAGAATGACAGCATGGCCGAAAGCAGCACAAGCACAAAACCGTATAAAGCTAGCGTGCTTGGCTGAATCTCTACTTTTAAGTTGTCGACAGCATAACCTAGCACCGTGGGGCTTAGCGCTTGTGCGCCTGCGCCGAGAAAGGCAAAGAGCGTGCCCAAGAGGAGGTCGCGTCGGTAGGGCCGCATGTATGGGAGGAGAAAATTTAGTCCTAGTTGTTCCATTGTGGGTAACTGATAGGTCGATGTTTGGTTGATCAAAATTGGGATAGAAATGCTGTGCATAAATCCAGCAAATGCTATTATTGTCTCATGGGTGGCTAAATCTGTCTAGTAGGGTTTTCGGGCTATTTTTGCATCTTCTCAACGAGTAGTGGGAAACCATCCGTTTGGTTTCGATACAGTGCATCGTGCCGCAGCACGTAACCGGCACTAGTCTAAATAGTCACATTTTTTGAGAAGATACCTGCTTTTCCTGTTATACTGAAGCTGTGTTGGATGAATAGCAATACGGCCTGCGCTATCTGCGCCCCAAAATGTTGAAAAATACTCAACTGGATAAGAAGGAAACAAGGATAAGAAGGAATTATGATAACGGTACACCATCTAAATCGTTCACGCTCGAAGCGAGTATTGTGGCTGCTCGAAGAGTTACAAATGCCCTATGAATTGGTCAAACATCAGCGCGATCCGCAAACGCGCTTGGCTCCAGAAACGTTAAAAGCCATTCATCCATTGTCAAAAGCACCCATAATTGTCGATGGCGACATGACGATGTGTGAATCTGGCGCGGTGATGGAATATATTTTGGATCAGGATACACAAGGGCGCTTGCGTCCTGCACAAAGCAGCCCCGAATACTATCAATATTTAGAGTGGCTACATTTTGCGGAAGGCTCACTTGGCTTACCGATTATTACGCATATGTTCATGCAGCGGGAAGAGCGTGACGGGTCTCAACTGATGGATGGCTATATTGCCAAAGAGATTGCCCTAGACTTTGGATATGTCGAAGCGACATTAGCCACAAGGCCTTATTTTGCCGGACGAGCCTTCAGCGCTGCTGATATTATGATGACAATCAGTTTGGAAATGGCGGGCACGGTTGGCCTGCTAGAAGGAAAAGCCAGTACGTTGACTTATCTTGAAACGATGCAGGCGCGTCCCGCTTATCAAAAAGCTGCTTCAGAAGGATGAGAAGAGGAAAGAAACGATGAGTGATTCAGTCGAATGGCCTTATATGGGGACATGCCTTTGTGGCGAGATTCAGTATGAGGTGAAGCAGGTCGAGGCGCAATTGGGCCATTGCCACTGCACAATGTGCCGCAAATTTCATGGCGCGGCATTTGCCACACTGGGCGAAGCGTATGTAGAGAATTTCCGATGGGTGGCTGGCGAAGAGTTGCTCAAAACGTATGAAGCGCCAAATGGTACAAAACGAAAATTTTGCGACACTTGTGGGTCGAGCCTAATTTTTGTCGCGTCAAATGATGATGGCAAACTGGTCGAATTCTCGCTTGGTACGCTGGACACGGGTGATGATCTACAACCTGATGCCCACATTTTTACCAATTACGGTGCTTGCTGGTACAAAATCCGTGACGATTTGCCGCAATATGGAGAAGGCAGGCGTAGTACCTCAACTACGAGTTAACTTCCAAGTGCTTTTTGCATGGTCGCGCTAAAGTGAGACCATGTTTTCGATTTGATGATCTCTAGGATCTGCTGCATGTGATCACAATCGTGATAGGCCCACTCATAAACAAAATCCGATACGAGAAAGAGTCCATGTTTCTTAAAATAACCCGTGCGCGCCATCTGCTCATCGTTTAAGGATTCGATTAGCTTTACGTGCTCGACACGCTGCTCGGCCAGGGTGGCTAACAAATCAAACGCATCCTCATTATTGTCGCTGCGTTGGGCCGCTAGCATGTTGACATCCACGCCTGAAATTTCCGGCTCCTCTTCTGTAACCATCAGTCGTATACGCTCCGAAAAAGCATAGCGATCCGCTTCAATCAGGTGACCGATAATCTGGTTGATTGACCACTCGCCTGCCTTAGGTTGCCACATATGCAGCGCTGGATCGACACCTTGCAGCAATGTGCGTATTGCTTCAGGCGTTGTCTGGACTATTTCTGCAACTTGTTCCTTCTTCATAATAAACGGATTCTCCTGCTTTATCTTGATGGTGCTACCGTCAAGAATTTTGGGATAATGATTTTGGGCTGTAATTTGAATGGTAAGTTTGGATAGTAATTTTAGGTCTTAGTTTCTGGCTATTGTATCATGACCTGACCGTTGCGATTGATACTTACTAGTAAAGGAAACCATGGGAAATTTTTTCAGCGATTTTGATTTATCTAACTTCTGGCGAGAGAGTGACTATGCCGCTACAAATTATGTGTGTGACCCGGCTAGCGCTAAGTTAATCAAAGCAATCGAGACCGAGCTCGGCTATAAACTCCCTCTTTCATACATTGAGTTGATGGCTGTACAAAATGGCGGGATTCCCGTCAATACGTCGATGCCCACCAAAGAAGAGACTTCGTGGGCAGACGATCATGTTGAGATCAGCGGCATCTTTGGCATTGGGCGCGACAAGAAATATTCGCTGCTTGGCTCGCTGGGCAGCCAGTTTATGATCGACGAATGGGGCTACCCCGAAATTGGGATCTATATTTGCAATTGTCCCTCTGCTGGTCACGATATGGTCGCTTTGGATTATCGAAAAAATGGCAAAGATGGTGAGCCAGAGGTGGTTCATGTTGATCAAGAAGGCGATTATAAGATTACGCTCTTGGCCGAGAATTTTGAAGCGTTTGTAAAGGGACTTCGGCACTTTGATGATTTTGTATAAGATAATTTTTGCCACCAAAACGATATTTAATGGATTGATATCAAAATGGGAGGGTGTGTATGAAAATTGCATTGGCATCGCCTTCGATCGCCATTTCGATTGATGATGGGCTAGACAAAGTTGAACGCTGCATTTCTACTGCATCGGAGCAAGGTGCGGAGATCGTCTGCTTTCCCGAGGCGTATCTGCCTGGGCTGCGCGGGCTGGATTTTGAGGTGCCGCCCTTTGAATTAGCCGACCAAAAGCGGGTGCTCGACAGTGTGGCGACCATGGCGCACTCTCATGGCATTGCCACAATTTTGGGGACGGAGCTGAGCACGGATACGGGGCGACAGATTGCAGCGGTGCTCTTTGATGCAGAGGGGCAAATCCAAGGCATTCAGGCCAAGACGCAGATTGATCCAAGCGAGGATCAATTCTATGTGCCGGGTGAGACACGCCAACTCTTTGAGATCAATGGTACGAAATTTGGTATCGCGATCTGTCACGAAGGCTGGCGCTATCCCGAGACCGTACGCTGGGCCGCAACGCGGGGAGCAAAGATTGTTTTTCATCCGCAACATACAGGCAGCGACCTGACCGGCGTTGTGCTAACAGAGTTTGGATCAACTAGCGCGCCCTATTACGAAAAAGCAATGATGTGCCGCGGTCTAGAGAATACGATTTACTTTGCCAGCGTCAACTACGGAATGCGCTTCCAAGAGTCCGCCACCTGTGTAATCACTCCGGCAGGAGAGTGCCAAGCGCAGTTGCCTTATGGCAAGGCGGGCGTGCTGGTCCAGGAGATCAATATCGACGCCGCAACGGGTCTACTTGCCAGTCGATACGCGCCCGAACGCTATCCGCAATAGATCGGAACCGCAGATCGTGCAGATTCACATGGACTTAAAACTGCCATTGTTGGAGACAACTTATTATGAACACCAATCTTGCACAAATCCCCATGCGCGCCGTCCCTGGCTACTATTCCAGCACCGAAGGAATCCAGATTGCTATCCAAACCGGGCCGGAGGCCAGCGACGAGGAGCTACAATTCTTCCAACAACTTGGCATTGAATGGGCTATGGTAACGATCCGCGACCCAATGCAGCACTCGCTCGATTCCTACAAAAGTTTGGTCAAACGCTTTGGTGATCGGGGCATCAAAATTTATCGAATCGGCAACCCCGGCGTTCACAACGTACCCGAGATCACGCTGAACCTACCCGGTCGCGACGAAAAGGTGGAAGAGTTCAAGCAATTTATCCGCAATGTCGGCGAAGCGGGCGTCATGTACAACACCTATGCGCATATGGCCAACGGCATTTGGTCATCAGGTCGAGCCGAGGGACGCGGTGGCATGGACGCGCGGCGGCTGGATATAAACAACGCAACTGGGCGCTGGAAAAATGAAACCTACGAAGGCAAGCTGACCCACGGACGCGAGTACAGCGAAGAGGAGCTGTGGGACAATTACGCGTACATGATCCGCCAAATCGCACCCGTTGCAGAAGATGCTGGCGTGCGCATTGGCATTCATCCAGACGATCCGCCCGTTTATGCATTGGGGGGAATCCCGCGCTGCATTTTCGGCACCTTCAATGGATACAAGCTGGCAATGGAGATTGCAGATAGCCCCAGCATTGGGGTTTGTTTGTGTGTGGGCTGCTGGCTAGAAGGGGGACAGGCGGGTATGGGCGTCGGCGTTGTTGAGGCGATCAAACATTTTGGCTCAAGCGGCCAACTCTTCAAAGTCCACTTTCGCAACGTGTCGAACCCGATGCCCGACCCGTGGATAGAGACGGTGATCGATGATGGTTATCAAGACATGCATCAGGTGATGCGAGCGCTGCGCGAAGTAGAGTTCGATGGCTGCATTATTCCCGATCACATACCGGCCTTTCTTGGCGGGCAGCGGGTCGGCGTAGCCTATTCGATTGCCTATATGCGAGCGCTGGTGCAGGCTGTTAACAATGAATTTTCTGGAGCAACAATCTCTTGAACAAAACAGAGTTGAACAAAACTAAGCTGAACAAAGCCGACTTTTCGACCCTTTCGCTCTCTAAACCAATGTTGGACAATCTGAGCGAGCTTGGCTTTACGCAGATGACACCGATACAGACGCAAAGCCTGCCCCCAATTTTAGAGAACCGCGATGTGATCGCGCAGGCAAAAACAGGCAGCGGCAAAACCGTCGCGTTTGGCATCGGCACACTCAACAAGCTAGATGTGCAGAAACATGGCGTACAGTCGCTAGTACTTTGCCCCACGCGCGAACTGGCGGATCAAGTTGCTGTGGAGTTGCGGCGACTGGCGCGCTTTACGAGCAACATTAAGGTGCTCACCCTCTGTGGGGGCGTGGCCTTTCGACCCCAAGCTGCCTCGTTGCGGCATGACGCGCACATTGTTGTGGGCACGCCTGGACGAATATTAAAGCATCTGCGCACTGGTTCTCTTGTGCTGGATGCGCTCGACACATTGGTGATCGACGAGGCGCACCGAATGTTGGACATGGGCTTTATCGACGAGATTGATCGGGTGATCGACTACACGCCACACAAGCGCCAAACGCTGCTCTTTTCGGCCACTTATCCCGATGAGATTCTGGCGTTGAGCGGGTCGATTCAGCACGATGCCGTCACCATAAAAACCATCGAGACGGAAAGCCCCAATAAGATTGTCGAATACTTTTACAACACGTCGCCCAGCGAAAAAATGGATACGCTAATCAAACTTTTGGCGCACCATCAGCCCGATAACGCGATCGTTTTTAGCAACACGAAAATACAGGCGCGCAATATCGCTACCGATCTGCAGACGCAGGGGGTCGATGCCCAAGCAATGCATGGCGATTTGGAGCAGTACGAGCGAACTGATGTGCTGGTGCAGTTTGCCAATCGCAGCTGCGCGGTAATGGTTGCCACCGATGTGGCGGCACGCGGGATCGATATCAAAGAGCTGAGCATGGTGATCAACTACGATATGCCGCACGACATGGCTACCTACACCCACCGCATCGGTCGAACGGGCCGAGCGGGGAAAGAAGGCATAGCGGTGACGTTTTACAGTAATCGCCAGGCCTCTTATATTGATGAATATCGCAACGAGACGCGCATCTTTGAGCATGATATGAGTGCGTTAAGCGTACCAAAGAAGTTTCGCCTCAAAGCGCCCAACAGCACGCTGGTGATCGAGGGCGGCAAAAAGGACAAACTGCGCCCCGGCGATATCCTCGGCGCGCTGACGGGTGATGTGAGTATCGAGGGGAAATATGTGGGCAAAATCGACATTCGCGATCGACAGAGTTACGTGGCAATTGATCGTAGCTTAACCGATAAAGTACATACGTGGTTGAAAAGCGGCAAGATTAAGGGGCGCAAGTTTTCAGTGTGGCTGTTGGAGTGATGTGAGCCTGCGCATGACCCCTTCGGCTTTGACTATTGGGCCTCGTCTAAGCACTCGACTGAGCATGGTCGAAGTCTATACTCTGCAAGACGAAAAGTGATTTCCACGTCCTCGGCACGGAGTTCTGGCAGGCTGCTGAAGAGAGCTAAAAAAGCTGATTTTGTACTCAGATAGACACAGATTGACTCAGATTTTTAGAAATAGGACGGCCACAATCTCATTTCTAGGCCATCTTACAACTAAATCTGAGTGTATCTGAGTACCAAAAATTTCTCCCCGCCATGCTGTACTAGGAGAATAAATTAATGATTTATCGTTCAGTTCTAAGATTGTGTTTTACAATTGTATTCGCGTTATTAAGCTGGTGCATGTCTATCAGACCTGAATGACACGTATCAATTAGCACAGAAATTAGATATGGAGTCCTCTTGGCATGCAGTTGATGAAAAAATTGAAGAAACCCTTGTTGTAGGGCTACTCCAAAAAGAGGTCTTCGACTTTGCAAAGTCCATCGATGCTGATTTGCAAAGTCCATCGATGCTGAAATGACTCACGTGTCACATTGCTACATAATGCGCTTCTTTGATTACGAACACGACTTAGATCGTTATATCTGCTCTAAACTAAGGTCGTTTAGATACAATAGAACACCTCTCTATGCTTGAGGCATTCTGAGATTCACATTTAGTGGGCGTGTCCGATATAGATATCCAACTAACATAAGCGTACGCCTTATTTAAGTGGTCTTGGCCTTAAGCCAACACCTCCAACTCCACCAGCACATCCCGCACCTCCGCAATACCATCTGCTGACAGTGCCTGCTGTGGCGGTAGCGGATCGCCCACGTCGAAGCCCTGTAACGTCAACCCCGCTTTGACGCACGCCGCCAGCGAGTATTTGGCAAAGACCTCATTGATGCGCCACAGCTTCTTTTGCAGCGCTAACCCCTCTCCCCACTTTTCGGCCTTTGCCAACTCATATAGCTGCACACTCTGCATCGGGATCAAGCAGGCCGGACCCGCCATCCAGCCGACGCCGCCGATTAACATGACGGCCAGCGGAATGTGCGCCGACGCGCTAAAGATCCGCATGTTGTCGCCCACACGATTCAAAATTGTCAGCAGGCGCCCTGTGTTGGTCGACGCATCTTTTAAGTATCGAATAGTTGGCACCTGCGCAAGCTGCGAAACAATCGCGGGCGTTAGGTCGCCGCCCTGAAATCTAGGGTTGGTGTAGATTACAATGGGGCAGGTAACCGACTGGGCAATCTGCGTAAAATAGTCGACCACGCCGCTGGCCGGAATCGGAAAATAGGATTGCATAATCGCCAAGATGCCGTCGACGCCCATCTGCTCAAAGGCTTGCGCCTGCTGCACTGCATCTGCGGTCGCGGTCGACGCCACGCCCGCCACAACCGGCACTCGACCGGCGTTGGCTTCGAGCACCACTTCGACCATGCGCCGCCGCTGCGCCCACGTCAAATAGGCAAACTCTCCGGTGCTGCCAAGTGGCGTCAACCCATGGACGCCTTGCGCAATCAAGTGCTCAACCAGATCGCCAAGCACTCCGTCCATCACTTCGCCAGCAGTATCGACAGGCGACACTAAGTAGGGAAAGACACCATGAAATTCAGAAGAAAAAAGCGGCGTTTCATTTTTCATATTAGTACAGGCTGCTCCTTTAGAAAGTCGTCGGTCTGGTACATCCACTGGGTTAACGCTGTTGCCAGCCGCTCTATTTGCGGTCAGTACGACGGATCACTCGGCAGATCGGCCCTTTCCCACGGGTCGTCCGCCAGATGGAGGAGTTGCAAGCAGTTGGTCCCCGCGCCCGTTATGGGGGAAACATTATGGCGTGTCAGCTTCCACTTACCATCGCTCGCCATGCGCTGGATATAGCGGTGAAGTGTACAAACGGTTTGCGCGAAAAACTGCAAAGAAAAGACCTTTGAAATCTGCGTAATCTGCGGTTTTATTACAGTTACTTTTAACCTATGGATGGGTTGCCACTAAAACTGCGTGTACGGCTCATCATCAATGGGAATAAACTCAGCAGGCGGATATTTGGCCAACACCGCGTCATCCAGATCCGTTCCCCAGCCTGGACCATCGGGCGGTGTGCCATACCCATCCTCGATAAGCAGCGGATTGGTCAACACTTCTTGATAGTAGGGCAGCGAGTTGAGGAACAATTCTTGCATGTGGCAATTGTTGATGCTCATATCCAGGTGCAGGCTGGCGACGGTCGAGATCGGGCCATTGGAATTATGGGGCGCGAGCGTCACGTAGTATGTCTCGGCCATGGCCGCAATCTTTTTCAATTCGGAGATCCCACCAGCGTGGCAGATGTCGGGCTGAATAATGCTAACCGCGTTCTGCTCTAGCAGGGATCGGAATTCCCAGCGGGTGTAGAGTTGTTCACCTGTGGCAACGGGCATGTTTACAGATCGAGCAAACTCGCTCATGGCATCCGCATTGTCAAAGAGAATGGGTTCTTCGAGCCACGCAATGTTGAACGGCTCAAGCTGCTGGGCCACGCGTCGTGCGCTCCACAGGTTGAGGCGGGCGCGAATGTCGATTGCAATTTCAATATTGGGGCCAACCGCTTCGCGCACTGCCGCGACCACGCTGATTGCCCGGTTCATGCGCTCGGGCGTTACAACCTGCGGGCTGCCGCTAAAGGGATAGAGTTTCAGGCAGCGGAAGCCGCGTTTGACCACATCCTTGGCGCAATCGGCATACCAACTGGCTTCTGCATCCAGCGGACCATGCGCGCTAGGTCGAGCCAACGAGAGCCAGCCATTGGCATAAATCGGCACTCGGTCACGCACCTTTCCACCGATCAGCTCATAGACGGGCACACCTAGTGCCTTGCCCTTAATGTCCCATAGCGCTAGGTCAATCGCGCTGATGGCGCTAAGAGTTATTACACCCCCAGTCCACGTAACGCGACGATGGAGCGATGTCCAAATGTGCTCGATCTGAAAGGGATCCTTGCCGCGTAAATAGGCCCCAAAGTTTTCCAGCTCGGCAGCTAAGGCCGCGTCTTTATATTGTAGACTGCCTTCACCAATGCCGGTGATGCCATTATCTGTGTGAATGCGGACAAAGAGCCAATTGTTGCATGGCTCGGCATTGGCCTGCATCCGAATGACTTCTAGATCGGTAATTTTCACGTTGAGTCCTCTTTATATAGTTCGTATCCTTCTAATCCAATTCTTAAATATCCTATCCCACAAAAAGCGTAAAGGCAAACCTATTGTAGATTGTTGACAATTCTATTAGACATAATTTACAATGCCGTTGCTTCTCTGGCAACCCCCTGTTGTCGTTCCCACAATTTTAGCGATACCTGCAATTTACAATTTATTAGCCTTCAATGAGGAGATGCGATGAAAAAGCGAACTTTAAGTCGACGCGATTTTTTGGTTTTGTCCGGGGCCACCGCTACCAGTGCGCTACTGGCCGCCTGTACCGCACCAACCGCAGCACCTGCCGGATCGAGCGGCGGCGAAGCAACAATGGAAGCCGTTGAGCTTGACTATTGGTTCTGGGCCGATAGCCCAGAACAGGCAGCACTCACCACAGACACCATCGACATGTTCATGGAGATGAGCGATTCGGGCATCACCGTTAACATGGATCAGATCCCCACTGTAGCCGATCAGCGCCAGAAACTGCTGCAATCTTACGCTGCTGGGGCCGGTATGCCAGACTTATCGATGGCAGGCGACTCGTGGCTGACTGAGTTCACCGAAGCTGGCATGTTGGTGGACATTGGCGAGTGGCTCGACGGATGGGACACCTTTGGCGAATGGCTCCCCGCTGCTGCACGCGCTGCACGCGGTAAACCCGATGATCCAATGACGATGGTCACCAATCAGCTTCTTGTCAATTACATGTACTACCGTGCAGACTGGCTAGACGAAGCCGGACTTGCACCGCCCGACAATCTGGATCAGGTTCTTGAAGTTGCCACGGCACTGAACGACCCACCAAACCATTTTGGCTACGGCCTGCGTGGCGGAGACGGTAATGGCTTTATTCAGCAGGTTGGCCATTACATTAAAGGCAACGGTGCCAACATCATTTCGGACGATGGCGAAGTTGATATCGATTCGCCCGAAGCAATTGAAGCTGTTGATTGGTGGATCAAGCTCTTTACCGAGCATCAGGTTGCACAGCCAAGCGCTGTGACAGACAAGTTCCCCGATCTCTTTGCGGCGCTTCAGGGAGACAAGCTGGCATTGATGCATCATGGCATCTGGTCGTGGAAGATTCAGGAAGGCGCACTGGGCGATAAGATTTCGGCCACGCCAATTCCAGCCGGTAACGCAGGTCGCTTCGTCGACTCGTTTGGCGAAGGTACCTGCATCTACACGACATCCGAAAAGCAGGATGCTGCATGGACAGTCGCATCATACCTGGGCGAAAAAGATTCAGTTCGCAACTACTCGCTCAATCGCGGTGGCGCACCAATGTTGACCTCTCTCTCGGATGAGCCAGAATATGACAACCGCTTCTATCAGGCTATCATGAGCGTGTCGGATGATTGGGGCAAGTACCCAAGCTGGCATCCAAACTTCACGCCGATGTTGAGCGTTTGGGCACCAGAGATTCAAGGCGCGCTGCGTGGCGAACAGTCGGCAGAGGATGTTTGTGTCAAAATGGCCGAGTTCCTGCGCACGAATTAGTTGAAAATAGATCCATCTCGTAGGGGGCACGATATATCATGCCCCCTACGAGATGGATCGCATCCTTGTGATCCCACAACCAATACCTTTTCATGAATAAAAGGCGTGGGAATTTTCGGCCGGTGTGAGTGATTCATCCCCAGTGGCTGACGCGTGCTGCACACAATCGCTAGGGGAATTCGGAACGCACGTGGCTGCGAGAATCCCTGCATCTTATCTAATACTCCTAAATTACTTTTATGGCCGCAACAACAATGCCCGCACAATCGGGGCAATCGAAAAAACGAAAGATCGACTGGTTTCCATATTTGTTGGTCGCGCCTGCAGTACTTCTCGTCGCAGTCTTAGCCGTTTATCCCGCCTTTTTTGCGCTTCGGCTAAGTCTGTTTGATATCGACTTGCTCAATTTTACGCGTGGTGGTGAGTTTATTGGTCTCGATAATTATCGAAACGCGTTTCAGGATGATGTTTTTATCGGTGGATTGTGGCGCACGCTACGGTGGGTGGGGCTAGTAGCCGGTTGTCAGATGATGATCGCACTACCTGTCGCGCTCTTTTTGAATACGCGCTTTAGAGGGCGACCGATTGTGCGCGCAGCTGTGTTGATTCCCTATATTGTGCCTGCTGCGGTCGTGGCGATTATTTGGCGTTTTATGGTCGATTCGAACTTTGGCGTGATTAATGATATTCTGATGCGTATCGGCGTCATCGACTCATATCAGGCGTGGATGGCGCAACCGACTGCCGCCTTTTTGGTGATCTCGTTTGCTATGATTTGGGCAGGCTTCCCTTTCTACGCCGTTACGTTGCTGGCATCGCTGCAAGTCATCTCCGAAGATCTATACGAGGCCGCTCGCATTGATGGCGCAGGGGCTTGGCAGCAGTTTCGCTTTGTGACGCTGCCCCTCATTTTGCCCACCATTTTGCTGCTGCTGTTATTGCGTACAATTTGGCTTTCGCACAATATTGATCTAATCTTTTTAATGTCCGAGGGTGGGCCGGGTTACAATAACTATACAATAGCGGTGTATAGCTTTATTTTAACGTGGAGCCGTCGCGAGTTAGGCTACCCGGCAGCGTTGGCGATTATGCTCGCCATTGTGCTATTAATTGCGTCAGCGATCTATATCTATTTTATTGAACGCTCGCGCGAAGCGTTCTGATCAAACAGGTTGCAGTCAAGAGTTGTCAGGTAACCCGAGTGCGACGCTCAGGTTTGGCATTGAGTGGGCCCTCGTTTGCCCAAGAGACCTGTGCGACGCATCCCAGTATGGTTCTCCACTCGGATCAACGCACGACTCGGGGACGAACGTGCGTCGCACAGATCCCCGTTGGCTGCGACAATGAGCATGGGTTAAACCTGAGTGGCGCACATGGGTCTACAAAACTTCTCGCTTAAGACAACTCTTGCTTGCACCCAATCCAATCAAACATCCCGAATATTATTTTAAAAGCAACTACTTTACGATTAACTATGAACTCAGCAACTACCCAGTGGTGGAAAGGTTATACCGCAGCCTTCGTTCTATTTTTCACGATGGCCCCCTTTATGTGGATGACTATTATCTCGATTACGCCTGAGTCGGGACTTTTTGCTCAAGGCGTGCAATACATTCCGCGCAATCCTACTGTTGACAATTATTTCAAGATTTTTAATGTTGTCGACTTTGGCCGCGTCTTTACCAACAGCGTTTTTGTGGCAGTAATGACGACGCTGCTTGCAATGTCTGTCTCGGTGATTGCGGGCTATGCTTTTGCGCGCTTCACCTTCCCTGGCCGCAGCTTTTTTACCATTTCGCTGCTGCTGATCTATATGTTGCCGAGCATTGTGCTGCTGATTCCAATGTTGGGGATTTTCAAAACGCTGGGCATTTCGAACACATATGCAGCGCTGATCTTGGCCGAGTCTACACATGCGATTCCGTTTGCGGTCTATTTGCTGACCAACTTTTTTGTCACCGTGCCGCGCGATTTGGATGAAGCCGCGCAGATCGACGGCTGTTCGCGCTGGGGCGCGCTGCGGCGAATCATTTTGCCGGTGGCGATACCGGGCGTGATTGCGGCCGCGCTTTTTGTCTTCATTCAATCTTGGAACAACTTTCTCTTTGCGTTTATGTTTGTTTTTGGCGACAAAACCACGCTACCCGTTCTGCTGCGCGGCTTTGTGGGCGGCGAAGCAGGCGTCTTTTGGGGTCAGGTGATGGCGGCTGCGGTGATGACGACGATTCCGGTTGCGGTCGTTTTTCTTGTCTTCCAGCGCTATCTGATTCAAGGGTTGGCTGCGGGCGCAGTGAAGGGGTGATGGAGAAATCTAAATTTTTTTGTCTCTAGCTAGTTGGGCTATGCTACTAGCATGAAGACCCAAACCGACACCCCTAAACCATTGTTGACAATCGGGCAACTTGCTAAACAGACTGGCTTGCGCACATCCGCACTGCGATATTACGAGGATCAAGAACTGCTGTCTCCCATGGGGCGGGCGGATAATGGCTATCGGCTATATGATGAGACCGCAGCGCAGACAATCCGCTTTATTCAGCGTGCGCAGCGTTTGGGCTTTGCTTTGGCAGATATTCGTACGCTGCTGCAAGGAATTAAGCAAAATGCGCTAGATGAGGAAACAATTGTGCAGATCGCGGAGACGCGCTATTTGGCAATTGAAGAAGAGGTAACGAGCTTGCTTACGCTGCGCCACGAAATGGCGCTGTTTCTGCAAGACATTCACACGCAGATGGCGCATGTCGGCTCGCTCGATGCGTCTGCGCTCTTCACACAGCTTGTCAATCATGTCTGCACCAGCCCGCACGATCAGTCGCCCGATAGAATGCTCGACTGGCTTTTGCAGCAGGTTGGCTGTCAGTTGACGACAAGCGAAGGTCTCCAACTCTTAGAGCAAATACGTGGTCAGCATATCCACATTTGGGAAGAGCAGGATGGCTATCGCATTTTGGTCGTTAGCAGCGACCCAGAAATCGGCCAGGTGCTCGAAGCGCTAACCACGCTCGAAATGCGTTGTCAGATCCATCATCACGCAGACAATGTGCCCGATTTACTCCACAATCATAAAGGCTATCTCCTCATTTGCAGCGGGCGCAGCGCGTTTGTGTTTGCTCGGCTATTCCTCGCATTGTCTACTTCGTGACGGTGTCACCAATACAAACAGAATGTTGAGGTGCTGGTGAGAATCATCTCGTTTGTTCATGTGCTCTGCATTATAAATCGCACACCATAAACCAGCGACATTGTTAACCGTTTCTGGCCTTATGATAGGGCGTTTATTGTTTGTGAGTATGGAAATCATTTGTATCGACGACACCCCGCGCTATACATTTACCTCGTTATATTTATCCAAACCAAAATCCACCCCTCAAAAAATTGCCTCTTGACCTTCAAGTTAGGTTGAAGGTGTATAATGTGTACAGAATAACGTTTTCTTTTACTCTGATTCACAACTTAAGGGTCATAATGGCAACGAACACAGATACACTCCAACCGCAAACGTTTACCATCACCGGCATGGACTGCGCTGGTTGCGCCAAATCTGTCGAGACGGCGGTGAGCAAGCTCGACGGCGTGACCGACTGCACGCTCAACTTTACGACCGAAAAGCTGCACGTATCCGGCGGGGTAAACAAGAAAGAGATTGTCGACCGTGTGCGGCAGGCCGGATTCGACGTTGCTCAATCCAGCACCCAAGCCGTTGGTGATTCTCGTGAAGCAGCCACAAAGGCGGCGCAGCCACAAAATTTTGTACAGTTCATGTGGCAACGGCTCGAAACGCGGCTGGCGCTGCTGGGCGTGCTGCTGATCCTGCCTGGGCTGGCCGAGGAAGTGGCAGGCGTGGAACATTGGCTGATCGACATCTGCTCGATTGGCGCGCTGCTTGTGGCTGGTTGGCCCGTTGCGCGGAGCGCGTGGCGTGCGCTCACCATCAATCGCGAAATCAACATCAATGTATTAATGACGGCGGCAGCGATTGGCGCAGTCGTAATTGGTGCCTACACCGAAGCGGGTATGGTCATGGTGCTCTTTGCGATTGGCGAAGCGCTAGAAGGGTACACCGCCAGCCGCGCCCGTCACTCGATCCGCAGCTTGATGGATGTCGCGCCCCAAACGGCAACGCGGCTCCAGCAAGCGGGGCAGGATGAAGAAACTATCCACATTAACGAGTTGCAGGTTGGCGACATCATTTTGGTGAAGCCGGGTGAGCGTATTGCGATGGATGGGCACGTGATTGCTGGCGCATCGTCGGTTAATCAGGCCGCAATTACGGGTGAGAGCCGCCTGATCGAGAAGAATTTGGATGGTGATGTGAATGTCTTTGCGGGCAGCGTTAATGGCGAAGGCGCGCTGGAAATAGAAGTGACAAAGTTGGCTGAGGACAACACCATCAGCCGCGTAATCCGCATGGTAGAGGAGGCTCAAGAGCGGCAAGCGCCGGCCCAACGCTTTGTGGATCGCTTTGCCGCTATCTACACGCCGATTGTCATGCTGATTGCACTGGCAGTTGCCATCATGCCGCCGCTCTTTTTCGGCCAGCCATTCTGGAATCCGGATCCAGAAACGTTTGGCTGGTTCTATCGCGGATTGGCGCTGCTGGTTGTTGCCTGCCCCTGCGCACTTGTGATCAGTACACCCGTTTGCATCATCAGCGCGATCACCAATGCCGCGCGCAATGGCGTGCTGGTAAAAGGTGGTGCATATATCGAAGCGCTGAGCCGCGTGCGCGCCGTTGCGCTCGATAAAACAGGCACGCTCACTCAGGGCAAGCCTGCGGTGACGGTTGTTCGTTCAATCAACTGTGAAGATGAGCATGGCGCAGAGATCAGCAAACTACTGGATAATTGCGATCCCTGCGATGACGTAATTGCGCTCGCCGCCGCGGTCGAGCAGCGCAGCGAACATCCGCTGGCCCACGCAATTTTGAGTGAATTAACGCGACGTGGGTTAGTCCAACGCTACCCGATTGCCGAAGGGGTCACCGCGCTGACGGGCAAGGGCGTTGTGGGTACTGTGGGGGGGCGAAACGTTTATATCGGCAGCCATTCTTCCTTTGATGATGGCGTTGCCCATTCGCACGAGCATTGTATTGCGGCAGCGGCTGACGCATCCAATGGATATACCCCGATGATGGTGAGCGCTGACGGTGGCTACTTGGGCACCATCACTGTTGCTGATACCGTGCGCGAGAGCAGCAACGCCGCCATTGCAGAGCTGAAAGCGGCTGGGATCAACAATATTGTGATGCTGACGGGTGACAACGCGGGCACGGCACAGACAATCGCGGATGAGGTTGGTGTAACGGATGTACGGGCAGAGCTGATGCCAGAGGATAAACTGGCAGCGGTTGAAGAATTACGCAAACAGTATGGATCCGTTGCTATGGTTGGGGATGGTATCAACGATGCTCCGGCTCTCGCTGCGGCGGATGTGGGCATTGCAATCGGTGGCGCAACGGGTACGGCCCAAGCCATGGAAACCGCCGACGTCACGCTGATGAGCGAGGATCTGCGGCAGCTTTCCTTTGCACTGCGCCTTGCCAAAGCGGCCATGCAGACGATTCGGGCCAACGTTATTTTGAGCATCGGTATCAAGCTCGTTTTTTTGGTTCTCGTTTTGCTGGGCGTCGGCACAATGTGGATGGCCGTCGTGGCGGATGTGGGAACGTCGCTGCTGGTTACGCTCAATGGAATGCGTCTGCTCCGATTTGGAACGGATCCTGCATAACTACTGTACGGGCTGATATGGTTCGATAATCGCTTCTTGTATATTGTATCCAGCAGAAGCGAGTTCAGTTGTGGTGCCTTCAGTCACGATTTTCCCCATTACCCAAATCGGGTCGTAGGAATCTTCAATTTTAATGCCATGTCCTTCGGCTGTTCTTACCAGCACGGTTTGGTTGATTGGTGGCGGGGGCACGTGAATGCAAGCGCCCAAATTAGGAACCAATAAAAATTCGGTTATAATACCGTCTGTGTAATCAAGCGGTGTGACAAAGCCAGGTATTCTGATCTCAACCTCGTTGAGCACTTCATTTACCGGCGCACTGTTGTACTCCTCTTGCATCTTTGAATAGAGCTCTGATACCTCGGGCGAACCATCTTCAAGGGCATCCAGCTCTTTCTGATATTTGGACATAATGGCGTCTGGTGTAAAATCCAATGGAATCAGTCCATCCCACATAATTTCTCGATACTCTACATTGTCTAATATAAATGGGGTGCCGATTTCTGTCTCTATGACTGCTGCCGGCTCGATCGGCGAAATTGGTGCAGGTGCAGCCAAGTTAGACGTCGATTGTGTGGGTTCATCGGTGACGTCTTCCCCTTGAGTGGTATCAGCATTAGCCTGTGTGGCATCTTCCCACTCATCCAATGAGGATCCATAGGCAACCGCTGGTTCCCCAGAAGAAGGTGTGACAAGGATGATCGCATCAGATGAGCTTCCCGCGCGACCACACGATGCAATCAAAAAAATTGTCATAGCCGAGAGAATACAGGCGCAATATCCTCGTTTTTGTCTACCGAGTTTCATTATTTTTATTCCTCACTATTTTCCACACATGCATTTTCACAATCACCTCTTTACACTTTTATCGCTAACCCGTCCTGCAACGACCGCCGATAGGCTATCAGACCTGGAACTAAGCTAACCAAAACGCTAAGTAACAGGATTGCCGCAAATAAAATCCATTGTTGCGCGTCTGGTGGCGTAATCGCGATGTTCACGCCATAGGATTCTACAAGCAGCGATTGGGTAAGCGCCAACAGCAAGTATAGTATCCCCATTCCAAGCAAATAACCGATAAAGACGATAAATACTGTTTCTAACACAAATAAGAGCAGAATGTGGTAAGGGTGCGCACCAACCGCGCGCAAAACGGCCATTTCGCGGCGACGTTCGTTAAGTGTTGAAAGCAGCATGGTCAGCATACCTAGCAGACCCGCGATTAACACAAAACCCGATATCACCAACAATACCTGTTCAAAAACTGCGATGGTCTGCCACAGTTCGGCAAGCGTTGCCCCTGGGATAATCGCCATCAGCGGTTCTTCTTCATATTCAGTGATTGTACGTTGCAGCCGAAAGGTGTTGATGCGGTTGGTTAACCCAATCATAAAAGCCGTGATCGCCTTTGGTTGCAGATCCATTTTAAGAGCCTGCTCGGCCGTTAGCTCTATGCCTGAACGCGCGCCACCCTGCCAATCGACATGTATGGCTTCGATCCCTTCTAGAGAGATAAGAACTGTGCGATCAACGGGTGTGCCGGTTTTTGCTAAAATGCCGGTAAGTGAAAATGGCTTATCATCATGTGCAGCGAAATCAGTCGAAACGAGGCCATGCGCAATAATAATCTCACTACCGAGCTGGTAGTCAAGAGCTTGGGCAACGTCTGCGCCAATCACTGCGTCGTATACGTCTGTAAAAGCTTGGCCCTGAGCAAAATTTAGCGTTTGCCCCTGACCATATTGATAGTAGGTGAAGTAGTCCGTGTTTGTGCCCATGACGCGAAAGCTGCGGTGCGAATCCCCGAGCGAGATAGGAACAGACCAAGCCACTTCCTCAGACGAAGCGATATCCTCATACGATTCCCACGAGACGTTGTTGGTGGCGTTACCGATATGGAAAACGCTGTAGAGCAACAAATTGGTGGGTCCACTACGTGCGCCGACAATTAGATCTGTCTTCGAAATTGTGTTGATGAAGCTATTCTTGGCTTCTTTGCGAATTTTGTCGACACCCAGCAGCAACGAGACGCTGATGGCAATCGACAAGATCGTCAAGAGCAGGCTCGTACGCCGATGCCACGCACTCTTTAGAACAATGCGAAGCAGTATCATGATAGCTCATACCCCATCTGATTAAATTGGGGCTGATTGAATTGAGACTGATTGATCTGGTTGAGATCGACTACGTGCGAAAACTGCTCGGCGATCTGCTGATCGTGGCTCACGAAGACTAACGTACTGCCCTGTTCTTCTGTTTCTTGAAAGAGTAATTCCATAAACCGATTGCGATTGGCGCTATCTAATGCAGAGGTCGGCTCATCGGCAATCACGATCTCGGGATTGCCGATGAGCGCACGCGCTACGGCCGTTCGCTGCTGCTGACCGACGCTTAATTTGGAGACGGACTGATTAAACAATGTTTCGGGGATGCTAAGGTGAGAAAGGAGACGCATCGCCGTTGCGCGCATATCGCCCGCGTTGTTCCGCTTGCGTGCCGAAAATCCGCACGGTAACTGTACATTTTCCATCAACGAAAGATAGGGCAGGAGGTTGAACTGCTGAAAGATCACGCCTAGATGGTCGGCTCGAAACTGATCTCTGCGGGTGCTGCTCAAGCTCTCGAGCGGCGTGTCCAGCATGGTGACTGAGCCAGAGTTTGCCAAATTGATCCCCGTCAGTAGATTGAGTAGGGTTGTCTTGCCACTGCCGCTTGGCCCTTGAATAAAGAGGTGTTCACCTTTATTGACAACTAGGTCGGGAATATGTAGCAGATCGACTTCCTGCCCAGGCCAGCGAAATCGGACATCTTGCAAATGGATAACGCGTGCAGACATGGTTAGTTTACTTTAGCTCAAGGACTGGATTATCTGGCGTCAAATCAGCTGCAGACTGTTCCGTATCTGAAATCCACTGCACTTGGATATCCTCAAAGTTTGGAAACTGAGCAAAAAGCTGGCTAGCATCTAGGGATGCAATATTTTCGGGCTGCTCGCACTCTAAGTTATAAGACACGTCAATATCCGAGTGGATCTCTTCATCGTGATCGTCTTCGTTGTGGCCTTCTTCATCTTCGTTGTGGCCCTCTTCATCTTCGTTGTGGCCTTCTTCATCTTCGTTGTGGCCCTTCTCTTCAAATGAGGTTTGTATATCGACTGATATAACCGTGCATCCTGCATCTGGGCTCAACGTTAAAAGTTCACCGGACTCTAGTGCTGCCATGCTTTCGGCCAGCAAGGCTTTTTCCTCGTCAGAACTCGGTGCATATTCAAAACCAAGTATATTATAAGAGGGTGTTTCCAGATCGATGGCGACATCGCTGCTCGACCAAGCGATCATCAATTCGGCCGCACCATGTTCATGAGCACCAAGCTCGCGACGTTCCCCATCATTTTCCTCAGAATGGTCGTCATCACCATGATCATCATGATCATCATCCTCTGCACTGTGATCGTCTTCCGTTTCCAGTTCTGCTTGAGATGCTTCGGTGCCACTTGTGGATTGGGTGCCTGATGTTTCGGCCGTTCCGGATACACAGGCAGTTGCAAAAACCATGAGTAAACAGATAGATAGATATCGGAGAATCATTTTTTCCTCGTAGATATTGTGTGGGTGATTTAGTTAGCTGCTATAAAAACAACACTTTTCAACTTGTAGAAATAGAAGCTTATCACGAATATTATAAAACTATGTTAACACCTGATTAAAAAATAGATATAGCAAGAAGTACAAAGTCCCATCAACTCTGCCAAGTGGTTTTAACGCACTCACCACTCAAATTTTGACAGAACATTGGTACTCCATGTAATATTCTAATTGAGAAATGTTCTCTATTACAAATTTTGATTTAGTCCGATCGTAATTTAGTTCAACGCTCATCGCAGATGAGCGTACACGAAACCACTCTTGCTGTACAAAGCTGAGGTAATGTGTGCGGTTATGCGAGATGAGCCTAATTCAATTGTGAGTGAATAGCCATGTCTACCAGTAGCACATTGACCAAAAGGCTGAAAAAAGCCGGGTATAAATTGACTCTAGCCCGGTTAGCGGTGATAGATGTTTTGGAATCTAATACTAAACACCTGAACCACAGCCAGATTTTGGTCGAGGGTCAGAAGCGCTATTCAAAACTTAGCCAGGCCACCGTCTATCGAACAATGGAACTGCTAGTTGAGCTCGGATTGATGCGACCACTCTACCAAAACGATCCAACTCAACGCTTTATCTCAGCAGAAGGAGGGCATCATCATCTGATTTGTGCGGCATGTGATTTAACAATCGAGTTTGAACAATGCATTGCAAGTCACTTATCTCAAGAGCTTTCTGACAATTACAATTTTCAAATCCATAGCCATCTGCTAGAGTTTCGAGGTGTGTGCGAAAACTGTCTAGATAGATAGAATGGACCTCCAAACCTCTGCGCTTTCTAGTGTAAACTAGAATTGTTTTCATTTAGCCTCGGGCAAGAAATGCTCTTCAATACCTAACTATTCACCACCATAGGCCATTCAAAAAAATAAAATATCCTTTATGACCGCAGCGTAGCCAGAAAAAACGGTAAAATTACGGATACTTAATTTTTTGGTTTAGCAATAAACCCATTCGGAGAAACCCTTATGAAGAAACTACCCTATTTAGCCACCCTACTATTGACGCTGCTCCTTGCGGGCTGTGCCGCAACATTTGACGAGACAGCCACCGCACCCGTCAGCCGAATTGCCGAAGATGGCACCAAGCAGCTTGTAATCGGCGAGGTTTTTTGGCCAACGGCTGGCTTTGCCATTGAAACAGACGACGCATTTAATTTGACTGGCTGGGGTGTTGCCGAAACTTTGGTTAAGGTTGATTTTGATGGCCAAATGGGGCCAAACTTAGCCGAATCGTGGACCCGGACCAACGAAACAACGTGGACGTTTATACTACGCAGCGATGTGACATTTCAAAATGGCGAACCGTTCAACGCCGCAGCGGTAGCGACTGCCTTTAACTACCTTCTAGAGACCGAAACGCCTCCTCGCGGCCTAACGCCAGAAAATATCGTCTCGATTGAGGCCACCGACGACAGCACGGTTGTGATCCAGACGACTGAACCAGATGTGCTGATGCCCAATCGCTTCACCGCACCAAGCTTTGCCATCCTTGCCCCCAGCGCTTACGAGAGCAGCCCAACCAATCCATTTGGTACAGGCACCGGTCCTTTTATTCTTACGGACGAAGAGCCAGATCAAAGTGCTAGGCTGATAAAAAATGAGGCGTACTGGGGTGGCGACGTTTCCATTGATGAAGTGCTTGTGCTTGCTGCCCCTGATGGAGATGTACGCGCCACTATGCTGCGCACGGGCGAAGTCGATATTGCGCGTAACATTCCGATTACCCAGATCCCGATTTTGGAAGATGAAGCCAATATTTCGCTGATTCGCGTGGCCGAGCCGCGCGCCCGCACGCTTTATCTAAACAATGCTGACGGTGCGTTGGCAGATGTGGCGGTTCGCCGTGCAGTGCTCCACGCGATTGATAAAGAAGGCATTGTCGATGCCATCCTGGAGGGCGTTGGCTCAGTTGCATCAGGGCCATTTTCTCCCACAGAAGCCTGGGTTAACAGCGATCTAGCTGCCGACACGTTTGATCCAGAAGGCGCGAAGCAGATTCTGGCTGATGCTGGCTACGAAGAAGGGGAGATCACCATAGAAATCGCTACCTATCCGTCGCGTTCTGCGCTGCCGCCAACTGCTATTGCCCTGCAACAAATGCTGGATGATGTGGGCATTACGGCAGAAGTTCGGGTGGCCCCGTATAGCGCGGTCGAGCCGGATGTTTTGGCTGGAGACTTTGATATTTTTATCGTCTCACGCGGTCATCTGTTAGATAATTATGATCCCGAAGGTTTCTTGACCGCCGATTTTTCCTGTGGCGGTGGCTATAACTTGAATCAGTATTGCAACGAAGCGGTCGATAGGCTGCTGGCCGAAGCACGTGCTTTAGCCGACAGCGAGGCTCGGTTTGACCTCTATCGCCAAATCCAATCAATTGTAGTAGATGAAGATGTAGCCAGTATTTTCCTCAACCATACCGAGCAAATTTACGGATATGGTGCAGGCGTTCTCAACTACCGCGTTCATCCACTAGGCTACTATACGCTAACGCCCGAGCTAGATGTAGAGTAGACAGTTTTTAGCGAGTTGTAGGTAGCGAAGTAGCTTCTCAATATTTTGGGTATGCAGATAACGTAGGCTGAGCTTTTACGCAGTGCAAATGGTCGAAGCCGAAGTAGTCATCGCCATTTATTGAGAAGCTACATAGCGAACACCAAAACATGACTAACCAACTTCTGCGAAGGTTGACCCTACTGCCACTGATCCTTTTTGTGGCGTCGCTTGTCATCTTTCTGCTGCCCTATGCCACGGGTGTTGATTCAACCATGGCCGTGATCCGAGCCAGGGTTGGCGAACGCGTGCTGACAGAAGAATCTATCGAGCGATTGCGCGTCGAGCTTAACCTTGACCAAGGATTGCCTGTGCAATATATGCAGTGGGTGGGGCGTTTTGCGCGGGGCGACTTGGGCTTTTCGTACGTCAGCCGTGCGCCGGTGAGGGAGATTATTCTGCGCGGGTTGCGGGTCACATCTACGCTGTCGATCATGGCGCTGCTGCTGGCGATTGGAATAGCACTGCCGCTGGGGATGTGGGCTGCAATGCGGCCCGGTTCCTGGATCGATTTTGTCGTAACACTTACTTCCCAGATCGGCGTTGCGATCCCCCAGTATGTGATGGCACCGCTGCTCATTCTGCTCTTTGCCGTCTGGCTCGATTGGCTGCCCACTGCCGGATGGCGCGGGCCGCTCTTTATGATCTTGCCTGCGCTCACCTTAACCATGCGTCCACTGGCTTACTTTACCCAAACAACCCGCGCCGCCATGCTGGAAGTGCTCAATGCAGACTATATTCGTACGGCCCGCGGCAAAGGGCTATCACCTGGCCTGCTGGTGCGTCGCCACGCGCTGCGTAACGCCCTGATCCCTGTGGTCACTCTCTGCACGTTATGGCTGGCTGCGCTACTGGGTGGCTCGGTCATAGTTGAAGTGATCTTTGCTATTCCTGGTTTGGGACGCATCATCTACGACGCCGTGCTGGCGGGCGACATTCCGCTGATTCAGGCTGGGCTGATGGTTATTGTTGCTTTTGCAATTCTGATTAATACACTAACCGATCTGCTCTATATTGTGCTCAATCCCGCTATTCAACTGGGCGATCATTCTGTATGAGACGGTGGCCGACTACGATCTATCTGGGTGGTGCAGTTTTGGCACTTATTTTGCTGGCAACCATTGGCGCACCGTGGCTAATGTCAGCCCATCCAAACACGCAAGTGCTGTCGGATCGGCTGCTGCCCTCCTCAACTAAGCACCTGTTGGGAACCGATCACCTTGGGCGCGATCTGTTGGCGCGGCTGATCTACGGAGGGCGCTTTTCTCTCTTGCTGACTATTACCTCGGTGATTGTGGCCGCTGTGGTTGGAACGGGGCTTGGCGCGCTAGCTGGTTGGCTCGGTGGCCTGTGGGACGAGATGCTCATGCGGCTGGTTGATCTGCTGATAGTTTTCCCGGGTATTATTATGGCGCTGGTCATCGCTGCCCTGCTAGAACCCGGCTTTGGCACACTCCTTTTGGCGCTCACCATCACCGGCTGGACCCCCTATGCTCGGCTTGCCCGCGCGCTGACGTTAGAAGTCGGCACCATGCCCTATTTAGAGGCAGCTCGGGCGCTTGGCGTTTCGCAATTTCGCATAATCAATCGCCACGTGATCCCCAACATTATCGGGCCGCTCTTGGCCATGTCTTTTTTGCGCTTTGGGCACGTTTTGCTTACCATAGCTGGACTATCATATTTGGGGCTCGGCGCGCAGCCACCAACGCCAGATTGGGGCGCAATGATTGCAGAGGCATTGCCTTATATGCAGCGCGTGCCCTTACTTCTATTTGTGCCAAGTTTAGCAATTTTTTTAACGGCATTCAGCGTCACAATTGTGGGGCAAGGTCTGATGCTGCTCTTTGATCCAAAGCAGCGTCGTCTATAGATGATGCTCGGCGAGCGACTCTCGGAAAAGTTGAATTCAATCTCTCTTGGCGTCAGTTTTTTTAGGGCAAAAAGGCGGGTGACTTTTCGGGGCTAAAGATTGGTTCATCCCCTCCGATTGTGCGCACCACTAACCAACCGCTTGGGAGATCGGACTGAGCATGGTTGCGCGGATCCCTGCCCGCATTTCCATAGTTCGGATACAATTACAATTGTTAGTATTGCGATTCATTTCGCATAAGGAAAATTCCATGTACGAGTGTGCAGTTGTTGGAAAAGGCATGATCGGTTCGGCTGCGGCCCGCTATTTGAGCCAGTGGTCGGATGCGGTTGTGCTGATCGGGCCAGATGAACCGCAAGGCGATTGGTCTGCTCATGCCGGTGTCTTTGCCAGCCACTATGATCAGGGACGAATCACGCGCTGTATGGATCGCTCTCTTGCGTGGGGGCTGTGGGCCATGCGCTCGATTGAAGCCTACCCGCAAATTGAAGCGCAGAGCGGCATCCGTTTTCATCATGCCTGTGGCAGCGTTTGCGTCGGCTTTAGCGAAGAGACTTCTACTAACGGCACGACTAGCGGCTACATTGGTGGTTACGAACGCACCGCACATCAATTAGGCATATTCTATGAGAAGTATAAGAGCGAAGAATTTTGCCAACGCTATCCCGAATATTTCTTTAAAGACGGGCTGGCCGTTGTGTACGAGAAGGGCCAAGCTGGATACATCAACCCACGTTCGTTGGTCAAGGCCCAAGTAAAAATCACCGAGTCACAAGGTGCAGACATTGTGCGCGAGGCGGTGACCGAGATCGACAGAGGCGGTACGGGTATTACCCTGACAACCGATGGTGGGCAAATCATTCAGGCAAAGAAGGTACTCGTTGCCGCAGGTGCCTGGACTGAGTATCTTCTCGGCGATCTGACCAGTGCAAAGCTGGGGCTGATTCCAACGCCGCGTACCATTATCATGGCCGAAATTGATGCCGATGAAGCGGAACGGCTGCGAGACATGCCGGTCATCATGTGGTACGAAGGCATGAACGATCCCGACATCGAAGGGGTTTACATGCTGCCACCAATCGAGTACCCCGATGGTAAGACATATATCAAGCTCGGCGGCGCACTGCGGCAGCAGGAATATCCTCAAAGCGATGCGGAACTGCGGCGCTGGTTTCATAGCGATGGTAGCCCGGTCGAAGCGAATGCGCTTGAGCGGGAGTTGCGCCGCATTATTCCTGAGCTGCGCACCGTCTCGGTTCAGGCCAGAACGTGCGTTGTCACCAACCGGGCTGATGAAAACATGCCTCTAATCGAACCGATTGTGGATGGTAAAATTATGGTTGCGGCAGCGGGCTGTGGCGCTGCGGCTAAGTCGTCAAATGAGATTGGTCGGTTGGCTGCGCTACAGCTTCAGTGGATGTAAAAATGAGGAATTCAATCAGCTTGGAATTCGTGAACGAATCGCACGCGATTGACTTGGCAAAAATAACCTGCAACGACGCCATCAGCAAGACCAGTGGCGTGCCACCACAGTGTGATGAAGCGACAGTACGAGAATGGGTTCAAAAGAATTCAAGCGAGCCACGCACGCAGATTACTTTTGTCATTATTATTGATAGCAAGGTCGCTGGTTGTTGTGTGCTCAAACGACTGAATATAGCAGAGCGGACGGCTGAATTATCTTATTGGCTTGGTGTTGACTATTGGGGGAAAGGGATTGCACATGAGGCGGCTGCGCTGTTATGTGATTTTGCTTTTGATGTATTCAACCTCACATCCATTACCGCACATTTTTTGAAATCTAACAACGCCGCATCGGGCCGAATTCTGACCAAGCTAGGATTTGTGCCAGATGCAGATAAATCAGATCTGCCAGTGGCTGACAGATTTGCACATCTTGCTCCAGACGTATGGACTTTCGTGATTTTAACGCGCGATAAATGGTTATCATCCCAGCAATCAACAGGATGGTCGATTGTTTCTAAAAACTCGAACAACTCGACCTGAGCGGAACTCAAAAAGATCAAGATCCATATGAACAAAATTACTGCCTTTGAAGAGCAAAGCTTCATCCGTTGTTCTGACAAGGGCGTAGGCGAAACAATCACCAAAATTTAATTTGGCTTTATGTTTGCCTTACCAAAATCTTGATAAGCTTGTCGGGCAATCTGGGCCTGTTCATTGGGAAAGGAAACTTCATTGGTTGCCTATAAATAACAAAATGCCAGAACCATTTAGGAGGCAACTAGCCTTGCATATTGAAACATCCGATCCCCTCTTACAGCCATTCACCCTACGCAATGTTACCTTTCGCAACCGCATTATGAGCACCAGCCACTCGGAAGGCTTCTCGGGGAAAGGCATGCCCATGGAACCTCTGCAACGCTACCATGAGGAAAAGGCACGCGGCGGCATTGGGCTAACCATGTTCGGTGGATCCAGCAACGTTTCGCCCGATTCCCCCGACGTCTTCGGCCAGCTTAACTTTGGCACCGACGAGGTGATCCCCTACTTGCAGCACTTCTCGCAGCGGGTCCACAAACATGGTGCCGCCATCATGGTGCAGATCACCCATTTGGGGCGGCGCGGTCAGGCCACCGTACAGGATTGGCTGCCCACCATCGCTCCCTCCCCCATCCGCGAAACGGTCCACCGCAGCACGCCCAAAGAGATGGATCAGCTCGACATCCAGCGCGTGATTCGGCAATATGGCGACGCGGCAGTACGCTGTAAAGAGGGCGGCCTTGATGGCATCGAAACGATGACCGGTGGTCACCTGACCGGCCAATTTCTCTCGCCTATGACCAATCGCCGCACCGACAGCTACGGTGGCTCGCTGGAAAATCGGCTGCGCTTTGTGCGCGAAGTCCATAATGAGATCCGGCAGCGGGTGGGCAATGATTTTCTGGTTGGCATCCGCTACGTGATCGATGAAAAGTCCGCTGGCTGGCTCACCCGAGACGAGGCACTTCGGGCCGCGCAACTTCTAGAGCAAGACGGCACCATCGACTTCTTTAACATCAACATGGGGCGCATCGACCGACAGCGGGGCCTCTCGGAAGATTGTATGCCAGGGATCGAACAGCCCCTTGCTCCGTTTTTAGAGGATGTGGGCCAGTTTCGCTCAGAAATCAACACGCCCGTCTTCCACGCCGCGCGCATCATCCACATCGACACCGCACGACGCGCCATTCAGGACGGCATTCTCGACATGGTCGCGATGACCCGCGCCCACATTGCCGATCCGCACTTGGTGAATAAGATTATGCGCGGCGAAGAAGAACGTGTGCGCCCTTGCGTCGGCACCCAATTCTGCCACGGGATGGCTAAGCCCGTAAGCTGCATCCACAACCCTGCTTCGGGGCGCGATGGCAAGCTGCCCCAACTTATCGAACCAGCAGAAGAGATGCGCAAAGTGGTGATCATAGGGGGCGGTATTGCAGGCATGGAAGCGGCCCGCGTCAGCGCGGAGCGAGGACATAATGTTGTCTTATTCGAGGCGGGCATCAGATTAGGCGGTCAGGTTAACGTGGCCTCTCAATTTGTGCCGCGCAGCGGATTACAGGGCATTGTGGCTTGGCGCAAAGATGAACTCTCTCACCTCAACGTTGACGTACGCCTGAATTCCCGAGCAACTACCGAAGACATTCTGGCCGAAGAGCCAGATGTGGTACTCATCGCTACGGGTGGCACGCCTAATTTTTATGATTTTGCAGGGACCGATCTTTGTGTATCCACCTGGGATGGGTTGAATAATGCCAATGATTTTGTGGGAAGCGATGTGCTAATCTATGACGGGATTGGTCAGCATCAGGCCCCAAGCTGTGCGAGCCACTTGACGGAAGCTGGAGCCAAAGTCACCTTTGTTACCCTCGATGACCGCATGGCCGAAGAGATGGGTGGATCCGAGCGGGTGATGCACCGCAAGCGTTTTCGGCAGCAGCAAATTTCTGTCCATATTGACCTGCTTATTGAGCGAGTCGAGCAGGTTGGCGATCAGCTACAGGCCACTTTTGTGCATGAGCTGACAGACGAACGTCACCACTTTACAGCCGACCATATTCTTGTCGAGCAGGGAACCCGCCCCGCCGATGAACTCTATCATGCATTGCGGGACAATGCGTGCAACAAAGGCGTCACCGATATTACCACATTAATCGAGGGAGAAGCGCAACCGGAGCGCGGTGCGTGGGCAACCGGCTACGAACTGCATCGCATTGGCGACGCGGTCAGCAGTCGAGCGATCCATTCGGCGATTTACGATGCGCTACGGCTCTGTCATATGCTTTAGGGCCAATCCATTCTGGGCGGGAACGGCGAGTTGACCGAGCATTTTCAAGAGAAGCTGGCAGGAGTTTTAATATTCCCGCCCTAAAATGAAGGTCTACAGTAAGGCATCTTAAACGAACATACCACCCCAACAACATGGGAAATGCTGGCGGGGATCCTCGTAACCACATGCCTGCCAGGTCCCAAGCTGCTCGCGCATGCAGCACCCGCATTACAGGCTGGTCATTTTCTCCGACGTGGACCAACGTAGCTTTGCGGCCAGTAATGCCAAGCTAGATGTGAACTTTGACGCCATTTATACGGCCCAAGACATCGGCAGCTATAAATCTGCCGACGCTAATTTCGACTATATGTTTCGCGATTTGGTTGCATTAGGCCATGGAAAGTCGGACATTCTGCACACGGTGGAAAGCATGTTCTACGATCACCAGCCGGCGAACAGATACGGCCTAGCCAACTGCTGGATCTATCGGCGGCATGACAAAGAGGGCTTTGGTGCTACCATGAACCCAGGTGATATGCCGAGTTATGACTTCCAGCTTACCAGCACGGGAGAAATGGTCGCGTCGCATCAGCAATTATGAGCTATAGACTTTATGGTAGCCGCCGCTCCGGTTCGTTGGCAGTCGAGTTGGCGCTGGCTGGGATCGGGGTTCCCTACGACGTCCACATTACCGATCTTGATAGCCAATGCTCAATTGAGCGGTGCCTATGCGGCCTTCAATCCGCAGCGTAAGATCCCTGCGCTCATCACGCCCTAGGGTGAAACGCTGACCGAATCCGTCGCAATTCTGCTGCCGCCGCAGCCTCCAGATCGCGCTCAGGCGCTGCGCATGCTGCTCTTCGTTGCGACCGAGGTTTATTCTCTGGTAGAGATCAACGATTACCCCGAACACTTTGTGCCCAATGCAGAGAGAGTCGAAGCCACGCGCGAAATTGCACGGGACTACTGGCGCAAACGATGGCTGATTGTGAAAAAGAGCATCAAGGGCGATCTCTATCTGCTACCATCCGGTTCCTGCTTGGCAGATATCTACATTACGGTTGTCAGTCGCTGGGCGCAGCAGGAGCAATGGCGGGCGTCACATCTGCCCAAGGTAGATAGGCTTACAGTCGCGGTGGCGGCACGGGCTTCGTGCGCTGAAGTTTGGCGTCAGAATCTGCCTGCTCGATTTGAATAGCAGTGGGGGTGTCTGATTCGTTCTTTGAGCCATTCTCCCAAGCATCACGCTCGTCCCATAGCTGGTTTAACATAATGTCGCGCGATCCCTCGTCCTGAAAAAAGGGACAAACCTCAAAGAAATCAATCAACTCATCAAGGCGGGTCAGGAAGTGATCGTGTGCTTGATTGGCGCTCGGTTCAGCAGTCAGTGCGTACCGCAGCCGTTTGATAAAATTGCCTATGTTGGCCCCCTGCATAAAACGCACAAAGGGCGAGCGTGGTTTGGCCCAATGTTCCGGTGGCTGGCTGTGTGTTAGAATATATTCGGCATCCTGAAAGCGCTCGGTGAGGGTAATGGCCGTCATCTTCCGCACGAGCCACATCATGAACTGGGCAACGAGGGTCATGGTGACGGAGATAGTGAGGATGGCGATGAGGAGGTAAGTCATGAGGATAATTAATTATTCAACGCCACGTAGGTCCAGCTCACTGGCCAAATGACAAGCCACATAATGCTCTGGCGCAACTTCTTCCCACATAGGGGTTTCCTGACGACAGATATCCCGAGCGTAGCTACAGCGGGGATGAAAATAGCAGCCTGACGGCGGGTCTGCCGGATTAGCGACCTCGCCGGAGAGAATAATCCGCTCCATCTTGACTTCCGGATCGTTTTTGGGGACAGCGGAGAGCAACGCCTCAGTATAGGGGTGTTTGGGGTTGATGTAAAGCTCTTCCGTCTCGGCGAGTTCGACAAGCTTGCCCACATACATCACGCCAACCCGATCTGAAATATGCTCTACGACCGAGAGATCGTGGGCGATAAAAAGGTAGGTTAGGTTAAATTCCTCTTGCAGATCCTGAAGCAAGTTGAGAATCTGAGCTTGAATCGAAACGTCTAGCGCGGACACCGCTTCATCGCAGACAATGAGGCGCGGGTTGGCCGCTAGCGAACGAGCGATCCCAATGCGCTGCCGCTGTCCGCCAGAAAAGGCGTGGGGATAGCGTTTGAGGTGCTGTATTTCCAGCCCCACAACCTGCATCAACTTCTTGACTCGATCGGTTAGTTCTGTGCCGCTGGCTAGGTTGTTGTTGCGCAGCGGCTCGGCAATAATATCCAGAACCGTCATGCGCGGGTCCAGCGAAGCATAGGGATCCTGAAAGATCATATGGATGTGTTTACGCACCTGCCGCAGTTCTCTGTTCGTCATGGCAGCCAGATCAACCATGGAATCATCGGGCAGCCGCAGCTTGATCTCTCCCTCGCTCGGATCGATGCCGCGTACGATGCAACGCCCAAGCGTCGTTTTACCGCACCCAGATTCACCCACCAGCCCTAGGGTTTCCCCTTCATAAATGGCAAAAGAAATATCATCCACCGCCTTCACGTTACCTTGGACGCGACGCAGTAGCCCTTTTTCGATAGGGAAGTACTTCTTAAGATTGTTAACCTCTAGTAGCGGTTTATTGGAAATTACCCTATCAACCACCGGCTTCGTGACTATCTCAGACATACTCAACAATACGCTCCTTCTCATCATTATGCAGGAAACAGCGCACAAAGTGGCCGCCGCCCATATCGACTAATTCGGGAATCTCCACGTCGCACGTTCCGTCAATTACTTCATCACAGCGGCTGCAAAAGCCACACTGGCGCGGGAAATCAAGAGGAATGGGAACGTTCCCGCGGATTGCATCTAGCCGCTGGCGGGCCTTGCGTCCCATTTTGGGGATCGACTTGAGCAGCCGTTGGGTATAGGGATGAAGTGGATTTTTGAAAAGCTCAATCGTAGATGCCCGCTCCACAACGCGCCCCAAATACATAACGTTGACTTCATCCGCGATTTCCGCAATTACGCCCAGATCATGAGTGATGTACATGATTGCCATGCCAAACTCATCTTGTAGCTGCTGCATCAGTTCCAGAATCTGGGCCTGCACCGTCACGTCGAGGGCGGTAGTTGGCTCATCGGCAATCAGCAGCGATGGATTGCAGGAGAGGGCTATGGCGATCATCGCCCGCTGGCGCATCCCGCCGGAAAGTTGGTGTGGATATTCGTCGAACCGTTGGGCCGGATTCGAGATTTTAACTTTGTGGAGCATCTCCAGAGCAATCTCTTTGGCTGCGCGCTTGTTCGTCGTGACGTGGAGCAGAATCGACTCCATAATTTGCGCGCCAATTGTATGGACTGGGGATAAGCTCGTCATTGGCTCCTGAAAGACCATGGAGATTTCTTTGCCGCGGATTTTCCGAATCTCTTCACCGCGTGGGTTGAGCTGGGTCAAATCGCGGACTGCACCTTCGGTCCCTGCTCCACTCTGCTCTTTGGCGGAACGAAACCAGATGGCACCGTCCACAATCTCGCCCGGTGTTGGGACGAGGCGCATGACGGACTGGGCGGTTACGCTTTTGCCCGAACCCGATTCACCAATAATGCCTACAATGGATTTAGGGTTGATGGAGAAGCTCACGCCATCGACGGCTTTGAGCGTTCCATCGTCTGTATAGAAGTGGGTTTTTAAGTCGCGGACTTGAAGGATAGGTTGAGTTGTTGTTGTCATTAGATATCCTGATATGCCTCGTCCATGGCCGCCTGCAACGTTGTGTTGATTTCGGCCAAGGCCTGCTGAGAGCTTTTCTCTTTGGTAATTACGGCTTGCACAGCCTGCGTCCACTGGCTATTGAGCTGACCAGAAATTGGTGTGGCAAATTCGCTAAAGCTGTAAAAATCGTCTGCGGTGTTGGGCATCTGCATAAAGAAATCGAGGCCAGGATAGCCGGTTGTGTCGAGTTTGGCCACCAGTGATTTGCTCCACATAAATCCGCCGCGTAGATCAAACTCCATCAGGTTCACTTCTTCACTCATGATGTATTCCATAAAGCGAAAGGCTTCATTAGGCTGCTCGGTCTTGTTGGTGAGCCAGAGCGAATGGGAGCCGATCATGGCCCGTTTGCGCCTCTCGTTTTTGCATGGTACCCAACCGTACGCAACTGTTGCAGCATCCAGTTCAGTCGTGTTTCTAAAATCGCCCGGCTGCCAATAGCCATTCATGATCATGGCGCGCTCGCCATTGCCAAAGCCGCTACCCTCACCCGACCAGTATCCCCACTGCTCTTTGTGGGCCGTCATCTGCTCTATGCCAATGCCCTGATAGATATCTCGGAAGAGATCAAGCACCTGATCCCACGAACCTTGGTCCAATAGGAGGGTGCGCTTATCATCGCTGAGTAAGGGGGTGTCAAAATAGATGGACCACATCTCAAGCCGAAAACCCATGGCGTCCAGCGGATCATAGCCGACCACGTCGACGTTGCCGCTGGCATCATAGGTGGTCAGCTGATCTGCCCAGTCAATCACTTCTTCCCAGCTGCTTGGGCCATTTGTCGCATCTAGCCCCGCTGCCTCTACTTGATCGACCTGCCACGAAAATGCAGAGACAGGTCCGCCCTCGGTAACGGGTAATGCCCACGTTTTACCACCCCATTTCTTGTCGTCCCACTGCTGAGGCAGATAATCATCTAGGTCAATGTACTGACTTTGGGCAATAAAATCATCTAAGGGCAAAACAACATTTTTGGGGGCAATCTCCAGCGAATTGAAACCAGGGACATAAGCGTGATAGATATCTGGCGCATCACCACTGTTCATGGCTGCCCAAAAGTTATCGGGCGCGACTGGGGTATTGATGAGTTCGACACGAATGTCGGCATTCTCTGGCTTGTCGTGGAACATTTCAATGGCGATAGGCCAGAAATCCCCTTCTTCTGCAGACCAGCCCGATTGGATAGTGACGCGTATCGCTTCTGCTGCCGATGGTGCGTTCTCTTCTCCTTCTGACGGCGTACGCGAACGTCCACAGGATGCAAGCCACAGACTTGTCGATGCGCCCGCAGCCACTCGTAAGAAGGTACGTCGGCTCAATTGCTCTTGCATTAAATTGCTTTTCATTTTGTTATCAATTTTAGAAAAATTTGACCATCCATTCGGTGGATTAAGCTGCATTGCGCGTATGCGGCGCGGAGTAGGTTCCGTTGAGCGTCTCGAAGCGGCAAATATGCTGCCAGTGACCTCGCAAAACATGACACAAGCCCCAACTAATTTCGCTATGAGGTCCACTTTCTTGGTCTATTGGTCCAAATCCGTGGGCACGGAATGGCCCCATTGCCTCAGGCGCACCCTTGATGACGGACATAATCTCAAAGTTTACGCCATCCTCGGCAAATTGAATCGTATTTTTCTCTGGCCCATCGGTAATTAAGAGGGCTGCGATTCCGCCTTGATAGTGCCAAACGCAGACTTCGTGACCGCTGTTGGTCACTGGGTTGTAGGGCGACTTTTCGTAAGGGCCTTCGGGCTTGTCGGCAATGGCAACGCCCCAGCGGATATTCCGCCCACCGAAGTCACGCCCTTCGCCCATCTGTTCTCCCTTGTAATATAGATAAAATTTCTCTTTGTAGTAGAGCAGACATGGATCATGAACTTTGTGGCTGTCAAAATCACCTTTGCTCACAACCTGGAAGCGGTCATCTTCATCACCCAGCCATTCGCCATTGTCCGCGGCAGAGAGAATTGGCTCTGGCAACTTGGTCCACGGGCCGTCGGGCGAATCAGCCACGGCCATGCCAATCTGGTTTTTGACGCGTACGACATAAGGGGCTTTCACAACCTGATAGACAAGATAGTACTTGCTCTCATGGACAAAGATTTCGGGTGTGAAGACTGCCCGATCATCAAACGAACCAGCGGGACCGCGCCCTACAGCTAATCCTTCTTCGCGCCATGTCCAGCCATCCTTGGAGGTTGCATACCAAACCTCGGTCAGATCCCACGGGAAGACCTTGGCAGAGGGATCACCGCTGCCAAAGCCAGCTGTTTGGCCTGTTCCCTTGGTGTACCAGCAGTAGTAGGTATCCTCCAGCAAAATAACCGCGGTCGGGTCGCGGCGTAGAACCCCTTCTTGGTAAGCAAAGTCGCCACCAAGTTCGTAGGTTTTGACATCACAGAACCATTCTGGCCCTTTGGTATATTGCAAGGCTCGCTTGGACGCTGCGCTCAAAAATTGTTCATTCATGGTTTTCAGATCTCTTCAACTGCGGAAATTAGTACAGCCCCACAACGGCGATAAGGTGAAGGCCGTTGTGGGGCGATTATACACTATTTTACTCTCTCTCGTTATTCCTCAAAATACCATTGCTCTGGCAGGAACTGTACCCACTGCCGATAGCTCCAACTCCATAGCCCTGTTGTGTCGTTAGGCGGCGTATTACGCAGGTTTTGCTTAAAGAGCAATGGTTGGGGTGGATATTGAATGGTGCCGATCATGTACATATTTTGGAAGTGTCGCTCGTAGAATTCTTTACCAAGCGCTACCTGCTCATCCGAGCCATATGGTAAGGCAAGGAACTCTTCACCCATCTCCCACAGTTCAATGATCTCTGCGGGTGGCTCCTCACCTTCTTCGCCATCGCTGGTCAGCCACTCTTGCCAGAGAACGCCAGACGAGCGCGCTCCCCAGGCCGGACGCAGATTATCAAGGCCGCCACCAACGTCGCCAATATCGGTGACATCATAGCCCCACGCGGCTACGTCAAGTTGGTTGCCGTCGCGCAGTTCAGTATAGAGGCCGGTCTCGATGAGCTTGTAGTTGGTGTTGATGCCAACTGCATTCCAGTAGTCAACGGTTAGCTCGCCAATCTTCTGCCATGCTTCTTCGGGAACCGAGACTTGCAGGTTGATGAATAGCTCTTCGCCATCTGGACGCAGACGGAAGCCATCGGCATCGCGCTGATCCAATCCGATCTCGTCGAGCAGTTGGTTGGCTTGCTCCACGTCGTAGGTGGCAAAGTGATCCCTCATCCAATCTTGATAGTATTGGGAGCTGGGTGGTGGTGCCGCTTGCGAAGGCGTTGCCAGGCCAAAGTAGACCAGTTCGTTGATCTCATCGCGATTGATGGCCAGAGACATGGCTTGGCGGAAGCGAACATCCCAAAAGAGTTCACGTAGACCTTCATCCTCGGTGGTAAAGTTGAACATGAAGACATATTCGTTGCCCCTATCATAGGTGACCAAAGCGGTGCGGTAGTTACCCGCATCTTCATTCTCCCGATAGGTGGGCGCACTGAGCAGCTGCCCCCAGCCATAGTGGCTATACTCACCAGAAATGCCCTTCAAATCTTGTACTTGCAGATCTTCTACCAAAATACGGCGCAGGCTATCGGTATATGGTAATTGATTGCCGGCTGTATCTACTTTGAAAAAGTAGGGGTTCCGTTCATAGAGCTTGTTGCCAAATGAATCTTCGCTAACAAAAACAAAGGTGTTTAGGGTCGGCGAATAGGGATCGGTTTCGGAGCCAAGATTCCAAGTAAAGTTGTAAGGAGACATCTTCGAATTGAACATGGCGACCCAATCATCAAAACCACCTTCTTCGGCCATTGTATTGGCATCGGGATTGTAATCGATGTGGAATTGCTTAAAATAGTGGGCTGGTCTGTAGCCGCGGTTGCCTACCTCTGTACCCAAGGCAACAATAAGGCTCGGACTCGGCTCTGCATAGGTAAGCTTCACGCTGGTCTCATCGATAACCTCAAAGGTTGCTGGTTCACCATCGCTTGCCCACAGGTCAGGGATAGAGACTGTCAACTCTTCATTTCCAAGCACATCTTCAAAGTAGAAGCGGAAATCTTCTGAGGTAAATGGCTCGCCATCAGACCACTTGTGCCCCGCCCGCAGGTGGATGATAAACTCGGTCTGATCATCCGAAATATCGATCCCCTTGGCAACGTTGGGAATGATGGTGCTGAGATCTGTGTCAATGTTGAAGAGCTTTTGTAAGCGCATCTCTAACACATCCCAACCGCAGCAGGTCGGATTAGTAGAGGGACCAGCAAGTTCGCCGCCGTAAACGCCCACAGATTCCAGCGGTTGAATCACGGCTGGTTCACTTGGTAGTCGCTCCTCAATGGCTGGCAAATCGCCAGCTGTGACCATATCTGCCAGCATGGGGGCTTCGCCAAAGGATTCGATACTGCTGCCTGTTGCCTCGGCATAGTCATCCAAGGTGGCAAATTGACTGGGATAGGGCGATGCACTCGCATCCATTGCATCACTGCCACCATCAGCACTATCATCAGATGCGGCTTCACCAGAATCAGACGCATCAGTTGACGCTTCCTCTGCCGGGGCTGCATCTTTGACGGGCTGATCGGGTACAGCACCACCGCAGGCGCTGACAAACAGGGCGATGGTGAGCATCCATGCTAGAAATTTTACGGTTTGGGACATTAGTATCCTCCTCAGGCGGATTAATAAAAGTTCAATACGAAACAGGGTTACTTGTATAGATGTTAGATAACTGGAGACTGCTAAATTTGTGGATGGGGAGTTTGGTTATGCAGAGTACTTTACAGCGAAATTTAAGGATTGTCAAGTGTAGATTGTTGACAATCCTTAAATTTCGCTCTATAATCTGTCACAAGAAAATTTTTCTCCCTCGTAATCAATAGGCAACCAGACAAATAATATGGCTCGTTATCTCGTTCAACGCTTTATTTACATGATATTTCTGCTCTGGATGGTGTCGATTGTAACCTTTGTCATCATCCAACTTCCGCCCGGTGACTACCTCTCCGTACTAATCTCGCGCATGGAAGCTCAATCGGGCGGTAGTGTCAGCACCGAAATAATAGAGGGACTGCGTCAGCAATATGGGCTTGATCTACCTGTCTATCAGCGCTACTTCAAGTGGTTTGGCTCTGTGCTGAACGGTAATTTTGGCTACTCGTATGATTGGGAGCGCCCTGTACGTGATCTCATCGGAACTCGGCTTAGCCTGACCTTTACTATTGCCATTATTAGCGCAATTTTTACCTACGCAGTCGCTATTCCGATTGGCATCTATTCGGCTACCAATCAATATTCAGTAGGGGATTATTTTTTTACGACGGTAGGATTTTTGGGGCTGGCAATTCCCAATTTCATGCTGGCGTTGGTTCTCCTATTTATTGCGTTCAAATATTTTGGCGTCAACCTCAGTGGTCTATTCTCCACCGAATATCTAGACGCGCCGTGGAGTTGGGCAAGGGTCTGGGATCTGCTCAAGCATCTACCGATTCCAATTATTGTGGTGGGCACAGGCGGTACAGCGGGTATGATCCGAGTGCTGCGGGCCACGCTACTGGATGAGTTACAAAAACAGTACGTCATCACGGCTCGCAGCAAAGGTGTCAGCGAGCGGGTTGTTCTTTTCAAATACCCGGTTCGGCTGGCGCTTAACCCCTTAATTAGCAATCTGGCTTGGCTCTTTCCGTCGTTGATTTCGGGTGGTGCCATTACGGCCATCGTGCTGGGGTTGCCTACAGCGGGTCCCATGCTGTTGCGGTCGTTAATAACCCAAGATACATTTTTGACCGCGTCGATTCTCTTATTTATGACAATTTTGACGGTAATCGGAACCACAGTATCGGATATTTTGCTAGTATTGGTGGATCCGCGTATTCGGATGGAACGTAGCTCAAATTAAGTAGTTAAGCACAGTTTACCTAAATCGTAGTGAGAGTACACACAAAATGTACGGATAACTTAGCAAGGTGAACTGGTACTAAATTAATAGTAATATTGGAATTTATAAGCGGCTCCAGCAAAGAGGAAATAATTAATGGCTAATCGGAATAAACGCCGTCGCAAAACTGAAATCCATGACGAATCTTACTATATGGCTTCGCAGTGGCAGCTTGTTTGGCGCAAGTTCAGGCGCCATAAGCTGGCCATTATCGGCGGTTCAATCATTGCACTTCTCTATCTGTTCGCTATCTTTGCCGAGTTCTTCGCCGTCAATAACTACCAAGAGCGTTTTGCCTCTGCCGCTTCTTCGCCACCCACGGCCATTCACTTTGTGGATGAGTCTGGGCAGTTTCATTGGTGGCCATTTGTCTATGCCTCCGAGCAGACTATGGATATGGAGACGCTACAGCGAGTCCATACAGAAGATACAAGCGTGCGCTACCCGATTCGCTTGTTTCCTAAAGGGTCATCTTATGAACTATGGGGCCTGTTTGAAAGTGATAGGCATCTAATCGGGGTGGACGAGCCAGCGACACTCTTCTTTTTTGGCACCGATGATTTTGGACGAGACGTCTATTCTCGGACCATGCACGCATCGCGTATATCTCTCTCCATCGGGTTTATCGGTGTTATCGTCAGCTTTGCCCTCGGCTGCATTATTGGCGGCGTCTCGGGCTATTTTGGTGGCACAACTGATCTCATTATCCAGCGTATCATCGAGTTCATTATCTCCATCCCAACTATCCCATTATGGATTGCCCTAGCCGCCGCGCTGCCGCCGCAGTGGTCCTCTATTCAGATCTATTTTGGGATTACCGTCGTCTTGGCTACCGTCGGTTGGACTACATTAGCACGCACGGTGCGCGGCAAGCTTTTAGAGCTGCGAGAGGCAGATTTTGTAATGGCCGCACGCATCTCGAACATGAGCGATTTTGACATTATTATTAAGCACCTTCTCCCCTCTTTTGCTAGCTATCTGATTGTCTCCTTAACCCTAGCCATTCCTGGCATGATTTTAGGCGAAACGGCGCTCAGCTTTCTTCAGATTGGTATTCGTCCCCCCGCGGTCAGCTGGGGCGTCTTGCTTCAGGATGCGCAGAATATCCGGAGCTTGGCCCAGAGTCCGTGGCTCTTCATCCCAGCCCTCTTTGTGATTATCACCGTCCTATGTTTTAACTTTATTGGTGATGGTCTGCGGGATGCCGCAGATCCATACAAACAGTAGAAGATAATAATTATGGTGAGAGCATAACAAGCAAAAGTCTGGCCTTATGGATAGTCAAAATGTGGTTCTATGAGGAATTGTGGGGTGGCCCGCAGAATGAATTCTGCGTCTGCTATGGGAAACCTGTTAAAACA
>ENA-ORXM01000816-ORXM01000816.1-marine-metagenome-genome-assembly--contig:-NODE-816-length-48818-cov-5.141318_pt1 | contig 48818 bp, 44 predicted proteins | sample MGYA00237867_ERZ511480 | MGnify/ENA primary metagenome ERZ511480 (study PRJEB26309, sample SAMN06266103) | marine metagenome | isolation source: Algal blade | place: United Kingdom:Sidmouth, United...
ACTTTTTGCTGCAGCTGAAATGCCACACGTTGTACTGTGCTTAAAGATCACTTGAGGTTTATCCTGTGAAGCTTTTAAAATATCATCAAGCTGCGTTTCACTTGAAAATTCATACCAATGTGGTGGTATTTGGCTTGAGCTGTTTCTATTGCTGAATAGTCCCATAAAAGTATTTATTTGTCTTCTTGTTAAACGCCTTATTCGTAGATAAGTTCCTATAATAGTAATCTGTGTTAATCTTCTGGCTTATAAGAAATTGCCCACAAGCCTATAAAAGTTATCATTCCATTCAAAAGTAAAATCAAAAATCCAATATTTATATTAATAGAATTTAAATAGCCATTTAGGAAATAAGAAATTATAGGTGCTAAGATGCAAATTGGAATAACATAATTGTCATTTATATTTAATCGGCTAAATAGTCCGAAGGCAAATAGCCCTAAAAGAGGTCCATAAGTATAGCCAGCGGCAATAAATAATTGCGTTATAACTGAGTCATCTCCGAAGGAGTGAAATAATAAGATTACTAAGAATAATAATACTGAAAATCCAATGTGAACAAGAAGTCTTGTTTTTGTATCTGACTCAGATTTATTTTTTTCAAAATCTAAAAAATCAATACAAAAGGAAGTCGTTAAAGCCGTTAAAGCAGAATCTGCACTTGAATATGCTGCTGCAATAATTCCTAATATAAAAGCAATACCTGCAACAGGCGATAAGTGTTGAAGTGCTATGATAGGGTACAATAGATCCGTTTTTAAACTGACATTCCCATTGACCATTTTTGTTGGAATCTCTAATCCGATCGAGCTACTATACAAATATAATAATGCTCCTAAACCAAGAAATAACATGTTGACAAATATCAAAATACTGCTAAATGTCATCATGTTCCATCTCGCTTCTTTCAAACTTTTGCAGCTGAGATTTTTTTGCATCATATCTTGATCTAAGCCGGTCATAACGATTGTTATCAGTGCCCCACTAATAAATTGTTTGAAAAAATTATTGGGATCTGCCCAGCCATTTTCAAAAAAGAAAATCTGCGAATATTGTGATTCTGAGATAAGAGATACAACCTCTGGCAAAGAATTATCCATTGCATTTCCAATAGAGATCACTGTGAATATCACAGCAGCTAGCATAAATAACGTTTGCAAGGTGTCTGTATATACGATCGTTTTTATTCCAGCTCTAGAGGTATACAACCAGATCAATAATATTGTAACCGCAACTGTAAGCCAGAAAGGTATTTGCATTCCTGTCAAAGCACACACCGTTTGAAAAACAATCGCAACTAAGTACAGTCGGAAGGCAGCACCAATAGTTCTTGAGATCAAGAAATATGCTGCGGATGTTTTGTAAGAATAGTATCCAAACCTTTGCTCAATATAAGAGTAAATGGAGGTGAGTTTTAATTTGTAATAAAGCGGTAGGAGTACTACGGCAATAACGACATAGCCCAAAAAATACCCAAAAACCATCTGCATATAAGAGAAGGCTATGTTAGGCTTAAGCTTAGAAGTTCCTGTGATCGACTCATAGACTTCTGGAAAAGCGCCTACTGCACCCGGAATAGAAATAAATGTAACGCCAGACAAACTAGTTCCTATCATTCCAAAAGCAACCAAGTACCAAGGTGATTTTCTATTGGCATTAAAAAAATCCTCTTGATTTGCACCGCGACTGGTCCAATAGGATATAAGATATAACACCACAAAGTAGCAGCCTATTACACCAAATATTAAGCCTGGACTTAATCCTGTCATTGTCGGGTTTTCTTATATTTTATTTCTGGATTTTTGGCCCAAAACTCAAATCACCAGCATCTCCTAAACCTGGAACAATAAATGATTTGGCTGTTAATTCTTCATCTACGTCAGCTGTCCATAAGGTAGCGTCAGGATATATTCTTCTTATGTGATCTATGCCATCTTGGGAAGCTATCGCTGTTGCTATGTGGGTTTGAAATGGTGTACCTATTTTATTTATCTCTTTCAAAGCAATATCCATGGAAGCACCAGTTGCTAACATCGGATCACAAATTATTAATATTTTGTTATCCATATCCGGACAGGATACATATTCAAGTTTGATTTCGAAAGAGCCATCTTTGTGGTGACATCTATATGCAGAGATAAAAGCATTTTGTGCCCCATCAAAATAATTGTGCATACCTGTATGCATTGGCAAGCCTGCTCTTAATATGGTAGCTAAAACGATCTCTTTTGAATGTTTTACTGATTTTGCTATACCAAGTGGGGTTTCTACTTCTATCGTATGATATTCTAAAGTCTTACTTATCTCATAAGCTAGGACTTCCCCTAATCTTTCTAGGTTTCTTCTAAACCTTAAACTATCGTTTTGTATGTTAATGTCCCTCAATTCCGCCACAAATTGGCTGGCAATTGAGTTTTGTGTACTCAAGTTGTGGATCATGCTAAAAAATTGTGGCTAAATATCGCATTATTTTGGGACTAATCAATCGATCTTGCCTCTTTAATCATTCCTTTAAGGCAGGCAGTCCAATTATTCCATGTTCCGTTAAAGGAACTGTTATGCCAAATGAGATGAAGATCGCCATTGTATTTTTTTACCTCTTTGATAATTGGTATTGATAGTTTTAAAGCTTCCTCTGGTCTTAGGTTTAAATAATTTTTTAAACTCACATCCATTATTTGAAAAGGATGTATCATTAGATCAGTCATTTCCTCTCTTTCAAGATCATACCATGGGTACGGAAGACACAAGCCGGTTCTAAATCCAATATTATCAAAAAAGCCAAGAGAATATTCATGTTTAATGCCTGATAATAATAAAAGTTGGTATGTTTTGGGCCAGTTAATCTTTAAATAATGCTGGCGGCTCCTAAGGACTTCCGTCTCTAGTATAGATTTTAGGAGTCCTATCTCATTTTCTACTTCTGTTTTATTTATGCCAGCGTCATATGATGGATGAATGCCTATTTGATTATCTTTTCTCAAACTTTGGATCAAATTTCTGAAGGCAATATTAGGCGGGGAGATGTTCTTGTCATAAGTTCCGTGTTTGCCTAAGAGAATAAAATATAAGATGGAATGATTTGAATTTAGTGACTTAAGTAAGTCATAATTTTCAAATGGATCTATAGCTGTATTAGTTAATACCTTTAATTGGTCTTTTGCGGCGACAATTTTTCCAGTTAGAATGTTTCTGAGAAGTGCTCCTGCGTTTCTGGCAAAACCTTTGTTTTTATAGGACCACGCCATGTCAATGTCGCAACTGAGTTGAAAAGTGTAATTTTTTTTAGGAAAGTTTATACTAGGGTAATGGTCTTTTAATTTTTGTTTTAAACTTTCTAACCATTTGTTTACTATTGGTATATGTAGTACATCAAGTTCATTAAGAATAGAAAACTCAGATTTAAACCTATTATGAATGTCTAGCTTGCTCTTGTCTGGATTATATTCTTCTGCTCTTGAAACAATATAAAAAATTGCTGAAAATAGATCAAAATCAAAAGTGCCGTCTAAAGTAGCATAGATTTTAGGTTTTGGCGCAGTAGTGTCTATAATTGGTTTGTCGCAAGGGCCAGATTTATTTAAAAGTCCAAAAGAAGAAATATGGATTCCTTTTTTTAAAGTAGCAGATTTGCAATACTGAATGCATGGTAGTTCGGTATCTTTTAATTCATCCAAAGAATTCGATGTCACAAAATCAATAAAATATATATGTTTGAAGACTAATTCAAAAATATACTGAGTTCTAGGAGTAAACTCTTCTAAATAAATAAAAACTTTGGTCTTATCTATCACACCTTTAAATGCTGAAGGAAACTATGAAACTTACAATATTCCATGCCGTTTTAATAATTAATTCTTAAAATTGAAGAAGAATATTAGGCTAAATTTCCTAAAAAGAGTAAATTTCTATAGAATTAATATTGTTAATAAATTGTCTCCTATATTTAAAAGATCAAATATAAAATTTAATGTCTGGTAAAAATAATAATGAAAATGGGGTAGCACCTGGAGAATTAAACACCATTAGAGAGATATTGATGGGAAAGCAACTTGGAGATGTTGAACTCAGATTTGCTGATTTGGAGAACCGTTTAGAAGCATTGAGGCAAGAGATCTTCTCAGAGCTTAATGAAGTTAGAAATTCTGCTAAAGATTCTAATAGCGTTGTCAAAACTGAAATGGTTCAGAAGTTTTCAGAAATAGAAAAATTAATTATTTCAAATATCCAGAAAACGGATGAAGAAATTAGCAAGAGTAAAGAAAATATGACTAATGAATTGGCAGAAATGTTTATCGAGTTTGGTAAAAAATTAATGAATAATAAATAACAATTTCTATTTTGAATATGTCAAACCAAAATCATTCTCTTATGGATGAAGCTCTATTGGACAGACTTAAGGAAATTCTCCTTAAAGATGACAGGGAGGAGTTGGCAGAAATCAGAAATATTCTTGAAGATAGGAAGCATCTATCAGAAAAAGTCTCTCCCATTATCGAAGAGCACCTATCAATATTAAAAGAAAATTTTTCGACGGAGTATGAAGATACTATTAATAAACTTATAGAACTTAAGTTGGAAAATTCTCAGGAACAAATATTAGAAACAATTTATCCTGCATTGGGTAGGATGATTAAAAAATTCATAAATCATCAATTTGAGAATTTAAAAGAAAGCATAGATGGGACTGTTAAAAATACGCTATCTTTTGCAGCATTAACTCGAAAATTTAAATCTATTTTTACAGGTGTTGATGAGTCTGATTTAATTTTAAGCAATGTAAGTGCTGCCAAAATTGAAGAAATATTCTTAATAGAGCGAGATTCAGGAATTTTGCTTGGTACCGCTTCAATAAAAACTACGATCGATCAAGATGTGATTGCTGGAATGTTAACAGCAATTAAGTCCTTTGTAGAAGATGCTTTTCAAAAAGAAAGCTTAGAATTAGAGATGATTGAATATGGAGGGTATAAAATTATGATCCAAACATTTTATACTTATTATATTGCTGCAGCTGTAGAAGGAACACTTACTAGCCTTGAGAAACAAAATATTTTGCAGAGTATGCATGATTTTGCTTCCAAAGAGATCGCTATAATACCTAAACCTTTAAGTAATAAAAGTATTTTGATCTCCTCTAAGCTTGAAGATTATTTTATAAAAGAAAATTCAATTGCAAGACAAAAATCATAAATCCAAGATGACAAGTAAAAAAATTATTTTGACTGGAAGTTTTGGGGTGGGAAAGACATCGCTATTCAATCAATTTATTTTCAATAAATTTAGTGATAAATATCTTACCACCATTGGCGTCAAAGTAAATAAAAAAACAGTGGATGTTGGAGAAACGCAGGTTAACCTACTCGTTTGGGATATCGCTGGCGAAGTTTCTCAGGATAAAGTGCCAACTTCTTATTTTTTAGGAGCTAGTGGGATTATATATGTTTTTGATCTAACTAGGCCATTGACTTATAAAAATCTTAATACCAATATTGATTATCTGAAACAACTATTGCCAGGAGGAGTAATTAAAGTTGTGGGGAATAAAAAAGATCTTTTGAGCGAATCCGAATTGGAAGAAATACTAGGTCAAGTTGAATTGCCTGTTCAATTTAAGACCTCAGCTAAAACTGGAGAAAATGTCGAAAGATTATTTTTTGACCTTGCAAAGGAGTTAATCTAAATGAACGCGAGGTACAACATAAAAAAACGTAGAGTCCCCAAATTTTGTCAAACCATCTTATTTGACTTAAATGGTCAAATCATTGAATCTTGTGATACGCTGTTTTCTGCTTCTTCATTTAGTAATACATCCGTTGTTGAGTGGTTTGATTTAATGGAATCAATATTCTCTTCTATTCTTGAATTGAAAGTTGGCGATCAAGAAATTAGTTTTACAAAAGTACATGCTCCCTGTGAAGACTTACCTGGATTTTATGATTTTACTTTTTCGAAAATTAAAATTAAAAATTCGGAATACATACTGTGGTATACTTATGACTATACTCATGTCTATCAAGAGCTTTTAGACTATCAACAAAAGAAAAATGAACTTGATATTCAAAGGCAGTACTTCGAATACAAAAACAGAAACATAAGTGCCTTTTCAGAAGTCATAGAAAACAAAAGTTTCTTTGAAGATCATTTAGAGGAAAATTTGCATAGTGAATATTTCATGATCTTTCAACAGATCATTAGTAGTAATAATAGTGGATTATCAAAGTTATTAGCACCGGATAGGAGTGATGATACGCTCAGTGCCATTTCAAAAGAATTAAATGACTCGATCGTCAAAATAGGGCAGGAGATTAATTTCTTTTTATCAGATGATAAAAAGGAAAAGATGGAAGAAATCTTTCAATTAGAGGAAATTCGTAAGCAAATTGAAAATAAATTAAACGCTGATGCTATCCAGCATGAAGTTGTTTATAAATTAAAATTTAAGGATTCTTCAAAGTTTACCATTAAACAAAACGTATTATTACACATTATTCATGGGCTGGTGCTCAATAGCCACTCTTTAAATTGCAACAAACAAACGAGTATATTATTTGCGATTGACGAATTAAATGGCCAAAGCTTTTTAAAAACGACCATCTCTGAAAACACTGATCACAAGGAAACCAAAAAACTCAATTTTTCTGACCTTTATTTTAGATTGACCTTTCTTAAGACCCTCATAAATAATCACGGCGGAAATATCCACACTACATATGAAGAGGGATCATATATATTGTCTATTCTAGTTAGTATCCCAATAAAATTTTTGGACAAATGTCCGTTTTAATTAAAAATGGACCTTTATTTGAATTGTATTCATAATATGATAACAATTTGAGCATTTATCATGTTTATTTTGTAAATTGAAAGTATTGCGAATAATTTATTTCGCCAGAAGACTTAATTTCTAAATTTTAAGTGTATTTAATCCACATGAGTAAACTTTTTGCAACAACATTGTTTATCGTTTTTAGCTTAACTGCTGTATTCTCCCAAGGTGTATACAATCCGAAAGAGATGAATAATGGTGCAAAAGGTGTCTTGTTTAATAAAGAATTTGCAGCTGAACTGCAATTAAATACAAATGGCAATTCTCTTGGAGTCAATTTAGGTAAGCTTAGAACCTACTACAAAACTACCTTTTACCACATTAGTATTGGAGAATTAAAGCATTCAAAAGAATACAAAAATAGAGAGGATATAAGAACTTCAAACTTCCAGGAAAATTCTAGATCTTATGTTTTTGGAAAGCAAAATAATCTCTATGCTCTAAGAGTGGGTATGGGCGTTAAAAAATACCTTTCCGAAAAAGCAAGAAGAAAAGGCGTTGCAATTGGATATAGTTATGAATTTGGCCCCACCTTAGGTCTTTTAAAACCATATTATCTCGAATTGAGAAGGTCAGAAGTAAACAACATCGTCTTGCCAACTCTTGTGAGTGAAAAATTCTCTGCTGAAAATGCAGAAGTATTTTTAGATCCAGATAGAATATTTGGTGCTTCTTCTTTTGTTAAAGGATTGAGTGAGGTAAAACCTCGCCCAGGAATTCACCTTAAGGGTGGGATCCACTTTGATTGGGGTGCCTTTGATGAATTTGTAAAAGCAATTGAAATAGGCGTTATGGCAGATGTATTTTTTGGAGAAATTGATATTATGGTAGATGATATTGATCTTCCAACTACTAGAGTTGGTACTATTCTTCCTGAAAATGTCAAGAACCAACCCTTCTTTATAAATCTATATCTTAGTATTCAGCTAGGAAAAAGAAGGTAGAAAAGGCATTACCGCCTTATATCCTATAAGATTTCATATTTAGTAATTCTATAACACTAGTCGTATCATACTTTTAGTATTTTTGCGTTTAAGTTATAAATGTTAAATTGAGAATATGAGATTTCTGTTTATTCCACTGCTTTTACTTCTTGGGATCGCGTCAGATCTTAATGGTCAGGAACGAGAAATAACCCTTAAAAATCCCTCCTTTGAAGGTTTACCTCATACTGGAAAGCAGAGTTACACCAATCAAATTAGTTTCTGGAAAGATTGCGGAAGAGAACTTTTCGTAGGGGAGTCTCCTCCTGATTTACAACCTGGCTTTTTTCAAGTTTCTACAAAACCACAAAATGGGAATAGTTATATTGGTTTGGTTGTCCGTGATAATGATACTTGGGAATCCGTTTCTCAGTCGCTTTCGGCGCCCTTAAAAGGAGGAAATTGTTACTCTTTTACGCTTTACCTTTCTAAATCAAGAAATTATCTCAGCCCAGCTAGAAATACTGGTGTAATGGTTGAAGTAGCAGCAAGCAGAGGGGAAGAAATAGAATCTATTAATCATAATACGCCATGCGTTCTGAGAATTTGGGGTAGCAAATCTTCTTGCAAAGCAAATAAAGCAGAACTTTTAGCAGAATCTAGATTGGTTGATCATGAAAATTGGGTGCAGTATGATTTTAAATTTGAACCTCTAAAGGACTATTACTTTCTTACCCTTGAAGCTTTTGTCAAAACGCCAACTTTACTGCCTTATAATGGACACATACTTATAGATGATCTTTCTTCGATTAAGCCGATTCCATGTAAAGATCCGGCACCAGAAATAGCCTTTGAAAATCCTAAAAAGAATATTAAAGTCACGGAAGATCTATTCGATATAGAAGCTTTTGTAGAGTTTGTTGATTCCAAAGAAAATATTGAATTCTTGGTCAATGATAAAAGCATCAATGAATTCAACTTCGCTAAAGTGAGTAACAAGTTTTATTCGAAAATAAGATTGAAAAAAGGTAAAAATAACATTAGGCTAAAAGGAACTAATGTAGTAGGTAATGCACAGGAAGATGTTGTAATTATTTATGAACCAAAAGAGATAGTTGCTGCTGTCGAAGAACCGAAAGTGGAAGCTCCTCCTGTGGCCAAACCATCAAAGCCCCTTTCTAAAACCATCTCTGGTCTTGAAAAAAAGGAACTTAAAGAAGAGCAAATTCTTGAAATAAAAAATCTAAGCTTTGAAGAAAACTCCTTTGTAGTAGGACCTACTTATTTTCCTATACTTGATGAAATTTATGGATTTTTAAAATCAAATTCTGATGTCGTTGTAGAAATTGGCGGCCACACAAATAATAATTGTGATGCTGCATTCTGTAAAGAACTATCAGAAAATCGTGCCAAGGCAGTTGCAGATTATCTGAAACAAAATGGTATTCCAGACACTCAGTTAAGGTACAAAGGCTACGGAAGTGCAAAACCAATAAGTACAAATAAAACTGCTTTAGGTAGAAAGAAAAATCAAAGGGTAGAAGTCAAAATTATTTCAATGGGTAGCTAAGATTCTTTAAGGATATTAAATCCTAAATGATTCAGGTCTGCCCAAAATTGAGGATAGGATTTTTTAACTACTTCTGGTTCTGCTATTCGGATATTTGTCAACAATGCAATACAAGCAAATGCCATTGCCATCCTATGGTCTTCATAAGTTTCAAATGTAACAGTCGTGTCCTTTTTGTTAAATACAGCACCTTCTTGTAAAATACTATCTTGACTAACTTCTAATTTGACAGCAACTTTTTCCAGCTCATTTTTCAAAGCCTCTATGCGATCTGTCTCTTTGATCCTAAGTGTAGATAACCCAGTCAAAGAGGCAGAAATACCTAAGCAAGCCAACGTAACGCAAACGGTCTGGGCAAGGTCTGGGCAGGATGTAAAATCATATTTAAAGAAATCTGGTTTTTTGTTTTGATGCTTTGCTAAAACTAATTTTCCATCTTTAAAAGTACTTGTCACACCCAAATTATACATAATGTCTTTTATGCAAGAATCTCCTTGTATGCTGCTTTCTTTCAAACCAAGTAATGATAGATCACAATCGTTAGATAATGCCGCCATCGCATAATAATAGGATGCCGCAGACCAGTCAGATTCTACTTTATGATCTTTAGGGGTATAATGTTGATTGGCTACCTCGATAATATTTTCAGTAAATGTGTAGTCAATGCCAAATTCTTTCATGAGGTCTAATGTCATCTTCAGATAAGGGAGTGATACGATCTCACCATCTAAGATCAATTTCAATCCACGACGCCTTTGTGGTGCAATTAAAAGCAAAGCAGAGATGAATTGACTGCTAATATTTGCAGGGATGATTAATTCATTTAATTCATTAGGCATAGGTTCTCCTATTTCTAGTGGAGGGTATCCTTCCTTTTCTAAATAGATGATATTAGCACCAAGTTTTGTCAATGCATCTACCAAAATACCTATGGGCCTTTGCTTCATTCTTTTACTTCCAGTCAGAATTTGTTTTCCTATTTGAAAAGCAAAAAAAGCTGTCAGAAATCTAAAGGTAGTTCCTGCAGCTCCTGTATCAAAGGTTGTCTTTTCTTCATTGAAGTCCTTTAATAATGCCTCTAAGCAGACCGTATCGTCTGCCGAAGAAAGGTTTAGAATATTAAAGGGCTTTGGGGATAAGGCTTTTATGATCAGCAGACGATTGCTTATACTCTTTGAAGCATTTAGTTGAATTTCACCATGAAGGTCAGTATCCTTCTTAGATAAACTAATCAAGCTCATATTTTCCAGATGAATTCAAATTCTTGCTCTAGATCAGCGCTTAGACTTTTACTTACTGGGCAAGCAGCAGCAGCTTTTTTAAGGATTTTTTTTTCTTTCTCAGTATAAGGATGGTCAGGCATGTGGATCTTTACAAAGACTTTGCTGATACGCCTAGGGTCTGAAGCCATTATCTTTTTGATCTCTGCCTTGGCTCCTGTAATATCTATTTCTTTGTCTCTTGCTTTTATACCCATTATTGTCAACATGCAGCTTGCTAATGCAGTCGCTACCATATCGGTTGGAGAAAAAGATTCTCCTTTACCATTATTGTCAACAGGGGCATCAGTCACGAAAACCGTATTGCTACGAATATGAATCGCTTCTGTTCTAAGTGCTCCTTTGTATTCAACAGTGGAGGTAAAAGTCATATTTTATTGATTTGCGTTGTAGTCTCCTACACATTTGATAAAGATCTCATTTAGGGTCGGAAGTATCTCATTGAATGAAACAACTTGTGTACCAGATTGAATAAATTTTTGAAGAACTGCATTTGAGGATTCTGCTTCATTTAGTTTGACTTTAACTGAATGCTCTTTTTTGTCTACAACATTAAACGTATTCAAAACTTCACTACCTAGTGCCCCTTTAAATTCTACTTTAAAAAGATTTTCCTTGAACGTGGCTTTGACCTCATCAACTTTTCCCTCAAGGACATTTTTTCCGTTATTGATTAGTACGATGTGTTCACAGATCTCTTCTACTTGCTCCATACGATGTGTAGAAAAAATAATACTTGTACCAGTATCTCGGATGTTGTCAATTTCTTGTTTGATCAAATTTGTATTTATAGGATCAAGGCCAGAGAATGGTTCATCTAATATTAATAGTGGAGGATTGTGTACAACAGTCGCTATGAACTGAATTTTTTGTTGCATTCCTTTTGATAGCTCATCTATCTTTTTATTCCACCAAGACTCGATCTCAAACTTTTCCAGCCAATGAGTAATGGCAGCTTTAGCATCAGTTTTTGACATACCTTTTAATCTAGCTAAATACATAAGTTGTTCTCCAACTTTCATCTTTTTGTATAGACCTCGTTCTTCGGGCATATACCCGATCTGGGCAGGACGATTAGAGTCAATCGAACTCCCATTCAATTCTACAATACCTCGATCGGCTTTAGTGATTGTTGTTACGATCCTGATCAAGGAGGTTTTTCCCGCGCCATTGGGACCTAATAAACCAAAAATGCTGCCTTTTGGTACGTCAAACGAAACATCATTCACAGCGATGTGATTTTCGTAGGATTTAGTCACATTTTTTAAAGACAATACTGTATCCATCCACTTTTTTATTTGGCTTCAAGATAAGAAAAGGCAAAGGAAAGTCTACAATCTATTCGACTAATCTTACTTTTCAGACAACTGAAATAAATAAATGTCATCTGACCCATTTCGAGAGGAACAAAAAGCACCTTTTCCACTTTTTGATATATGAATTGAAAAATCATCGTGGGGGCCATTAAAAGGCCTGCCAATATTCTTGGGCAAAGACCATGCTCCATCGGCATCTTTTACCGAAATGTATATGTCATATCCACCAAGTCCACTGTGTCCTTTAGAACAAAAGTATAGGTTGCCATCATGATCGATAAACGGAAATCCTTCATTATTTTTAGTATTAATAATGTCCCCTAAATTCTTACCTCTTGTCCAGCCCTCAGAAGTTCTTTTACTCATAAAAATATCTGTACCTCCCTGACCAGGCCTGTCTGAAACATAGTACAACTCTTGACCATCAGGACTTACACAAGCATGCATATAATTATACTCTGTATTGCAGACCGGAAGCTTTTGGGATTTAGAAAACTTCCCTTTTTTAATTTTGCAAGAATACAATTGCATATTAAAGAAATCAGATTTATCTTTTTGGTTGTCATTCCTAGTGAAAAGTACTTCTTGATTTTTAAAATCTATGTAGGCATTCGCAGTGTTTTTTTGGCTTGAGTTGAGAGCGTCATTATATTGCGTTGGTTTGTCAAAACTTTGCCCGTTCAGTTTGCTTGACCAAATTTGGTAGTAACCTCTCCCAGTCCAGCCTGATTTCTTTTTTAACGATGTTTTCATTTTTGTCCTATCTGAACTAAATATAAAAACCGATTTAGTGAAAAATGGGGAGTTCTCATCAAAGTTAGGCGTATTAAATGGAAATGGGGAAATACTTACATTTTCAAAAAGAGGCTTAATTGTATGATGATTGTTTATTATGCTTTTTAGGCCAAAAAACTCCTGAGTGAAGCCTTGGGTATTTCTAAAATTACTCAAATACTTTTCTGCCTTTTTATAATTTTCATTCAAGATCAGAAGCTCAACATATGTTAGATAGATTCGAGGTTTGACATCTGGTTGAGCCATTAAAATTTCATAATGTTCTAAAGCGTCTTCGTTTTTATTTATCATTCGATAACTATCACCTAATTTTTTTAATACAGACTTGTTTTGATCTAATTCTAAAGCTTCTGTATATAAAGGAATAGCTTCAGCGAATCTTTTGGCATTAAATAGCTCATCTGCTTTAGAGATCAAACTCTTTTGCCCCCAAACTGAATTTGAGGCCAAGCAAAAAAATATTAAAATAAAAATGATTGTAAATTTGCTTGAATTTAAATGCATTGGGCTTATTTATTCATAAATTAGGGCAAAAACTATGCAAATTGATCTATTAGTTCGTTATTAAAGAAACGATTTTTTAGATTCTAATGTTAACACTTAAATACTTATCATGAAAAAAATCATACTTCTTGTTGCTTTTGTCGGCTTAATATTCAACATAAATGCCCAAATTAATGAAGAAAAGATGGCTATGAGTGTCGGCGTTAATAATGCTGTGATTTTGGATATCCCTGATTCAAAAGCAAAAATTGTAGAGAAAGTATGGAAAGACTTTAGCAAAGATTTCAATAGCAAAACTAAAAAAGATAGAAAGACTGACGAATGGATTACTGAAAATCCAATAATTAGAGGTTTTGCAGCTGTAAACGTAAATACGCTCTATGCAAGGATCGAGGATGGAGGAGGAGCCTCAAAATTGTCCTTATGGTTTGAATTAGACGGGGACTTCTTAAACTCGGATGATTATCCTGAAGAATACGAAGCTGCCCAGATGCTATTATTAAATTTTGGTATTGAAGTAGCCAAAGAATATACGCTCATGGAGTTGGAGGATGAAGAAAAGAATATGAAAAAACTTGAGACCGACCTAAAAAAATTGGTCAAAGACAAAGAGAATTACGAAAAATCGATAGAAGACTATAAAGATAAAATAACAAAAGCAGAAGAAAATATAGAGCAAAATATTGCCGAACAAGAGAATGCTAGACATTCCATCGAAGATCAAATGGAGCTCATTGAAAAGGTAAAAAAGAAATTAGCAGAACTAGCTAATTAATTTACTTATTCACATACTGCATCCTAGCTTTTTGATGGGCTCAAAGTGCAGCTTTTAGATTCCTTTTATTTAAAAATATCCCGCTTTTTAGTTTTAAGACATGGCATTGCACCTTCCTAAAATAGTTTTAAACATTTTATCCACATCTTTGGAACCTATCCTAACAAATTAGCATTATAATTAATATAGATTATAAGCTATATTTGGCTATTAACATCCTTCCTTATTCAATTTTTTAAGCTTTAGATCCTAATGGCAGAAGAAAAACAAACGCCGCGACGTATTTCAGAAAAGAAATCAGTAACCAAAAGTTCTGGATTTTCTAATCTATTGGGCAAGGTTCCACCTCAAGCATTGCAATTGGAGGAAGTTGTACTTGGAGCAATCATGTTAGATAAAGATGCGCTACCTATTATCATAGATATCATTGATGAGGATAGCTTTTATATGGATGCTCATTCTTTGATATTCAAGGCGATGAAGGATCTCTTTGCCGACTCTAATCCGGTTGATCTGCTTACAGTTACAGAAAAACTTAAAAAAAACGCAGACCTTGAGAAAATTGGCGGACCTTTGTTTTTAGTTGAATTAACAAACAGGGTAGCTTCTTCTGCTAACATAGAATTTCATGCAAGGATTATTGCACAAAAACATATTCAAAGAGAGTTGATAAAATCTTCAACAAAAACAATAGATGAGGCTTTTGATGAGACCATTGATGTGTTTGATCTTCTTGATAATGCTGAGCAAGCATTGTTTAACATCACAGAAAAGAACCTTACAAAAAGTTATGAGTCGCTAAAGGTTTTAGCAGCGAGAGCCATTGATCAAGTTTCTTCTTTAGCCAATAAAAAAGAAGGTATCACAGGAATACCAACTGGCTTTACTGAATTAGATAAATTGACCTCCGGATGGCAGCCCTCTAGCTTAAATATCATCGCCGCGAGGCCTGGTATGGGAAAAACAGCCTTCGTGCTTTCTATTGCTAGAAATGCTGCAATGACCTATGAAAAACCAGTTGCTATTTTTTCTTTGGAGATGTCTAGCATCCAGCTTACCTTGAGATTAATGTCCTCTGAGGCAAGTCTTGAAAGTCCTAAACTGAAAAATGGTCAAATGTCCGAGGATGAATGGAAGAAATTACAGAGCGCTGCAGAACAACTCAGTCAGGCTGAAATTATCATCGATGATACCCCTGCGTTAAATGTTTTCGAACTGAGGGCGAAGTGTAGAAGAATGAAGATGCAAAGTGATATACAACTTATCATAATTGATTATCTCCAACTGATGCAAGGAAGCAACAACAAAGGTGGAAATAGAGAACAGGAAGTAAGTATGATATCTAGATCTTTGAAAGGTTTGGCCAAGGAATTGGACGTGCCGGTGATAGCGTTATCTCAATTAAATAGATCTGTGGAAACGAGGGGAGGAAATAAGAGACCTCAACTATCTGACCTTAGAGAATCAGGTTCTATAGAACAAGATGCAGATATCGTATCTTTTATCTACCGTCCTGAATATTACGGCATACTCGAAGATGAACAAGGCCAAAGCCTAAAAGGCGTCGCCGAGATCATTATTGCAAAGCATAGAAATGGTAGTACGGATACGATCAAACTAAAATTTATAGGTGAATATACTAGATTTGAAGATCTAGATGACAAAGGCTTCTTTGACAATGTAGAGGATGATTCATTGTCTGATGATCCGTATTCGAACATTATAACTCGTCCATCTAAAATGAATGAGGACATTCCTTTTTAATAAAAGGTAAACCTACTACAAACTAATCATGAAACCTTCCAACCCAGATAGCAATAAGGACAGCATGCGGCTCAATAGATATGTAGCTCACTGTGGTATAGCTGCAAGGAGAAAATGTGATGAGTTCATAAAGGATGGTTTGGTCAAAGTAAACGGTAAGGTCATTATTGAGCCTGGCTTTCGAGTAAAAGATTCTGATAAAGTAAGTTTTAAAGGAAAGAAGATACAGCCAATCACAAATCGAGTATATGTTCTTATGAACAAACCCAAAAATGTGATCACGACCACTAACGATGAAAAAGGTAGAAAAACGGTCATGGATATTGTAAAATCAAAAGTCAAAGAAAGGGTTTACCCTGTGGGTAGACTTGATAGAAATACAACAGGTCTTTTGCTATTGACCAATGATGGAGACCTAGCAAAGAAATTGTCTCATCCTTCATACGAAGTAAAAAAAATATATCATGTCCAGTTGGATAAGTTAGTTTCTTTAGAGCACATTTCTCAAATTAGAAAAGGATTAAAACTGGACGATGGATTAGCCCCAGTTGATAAAGTTTCTCACCTAAAAGGCAAAGAGAAAAACCTTGTCGGTATCGAGATCCACATCGGTAGAAACAGAATCGTTAGAAGAATTTTTGAATCTTTAGGCTACGTAGTCGTCAAGCTGGATCGAGTATACTATGCAGGTTTGACAAAAAAAGATCTCCCTCGAGGCTGGTTCAGAGAATTGAGTGAAAAAGAGATTATCATGGTAAAGCATTTCAATTAGCAGTACTGTTTCAAACTTTACTTTCAACTTTCAACTTTATTCCCTTCTCGGCACCTTCACAAGATACGCTCTATGTGAATTATTGGTGACCTTAGAAGAAACCAACCACGGGTTATAGACTTTTAGGATCCTATAGCTGATACCATTTCTTTCTGCAAAGTCAGCCCATTGAACATTAGACTCCGTGACAGCTACATTTATGTAATTGTCCAGAGGTGCATATCTTTGGTCGATCGGGATTTGGAAGCCATACTTTTCTGGGTCTGAAAGGATTTCTTTCATCGCTAAAATTCTAAACAAATATCTAGAAGTTTCTTGATTTAAATTTAGGTCAAAATAGCTATGCCCTTTTTGTTGTGTGAGTTCCTCGTTGATTCTTCTTGCACCTGCATTGTATGAAGCTGCAGCTAGGGTCCAACTACCAAATTTAGCATGTTGCTTTTTTAAATATTTGCAAGCAGCAACAGTAGCTTTTTCAAGATGGTATCTTTCGTCAATTTCATGATCGATGATCATGTCATATTCTTTGCCCGTGCTTTTTAAAAATTGCCAAAATCCTTTTGCTCCCGCAGAAGAAGTTGCGTTACGCAGGCCAGATTCGGCGACAGCCAAATATTTAAAATCATCAGGCACTCCTTGTTCTGCTAAGATCTTCTCAATAACTGGAAAAAATCTATTTGCCAATTTTATATTCTGAACAGTACTAGAATGCCAGTAAGAGTTGACTAGCAATTCTCTATCTAATCGTTCTCTAACATCAAAAATATCGATCGGAATTCTTTCAGTGGCAAAATTAAAATCTCCTTCAATTGGAATAGATTTTATGATCTGAGGCAAAGTATGTACAGGTTTTGTTTCTTCAACATTGTTCTTTTTATCATCAATACTATTCGTGTAAGATGAAAAAATACTTAGTATACAAAATGCACCTAGTGTTAAAATGTAATATGAGATCTTGCCAGCCATGTTCTTAAAATTAAAGCAAATGATTAGTTTATTGGTGAATGTTCCTTAACTAGAAACTTATACTCTTTTCGGGAGTGGGATACTTTATGTTCTATTAGATTGTCCCTCCGAGTTAATATTGAACGTATTAAAATGCAGATATGGTTGCTTTGAAGACCACATTTCTATAAAATTAACTTATTTCTTGATCACTCTTGGCCTTTTAAAGATAGGGACTGTGCTACAAGGCTCTCCAAACATAATACTTTGGGCAAACGGTTGTAGCAAACCAGTTAATTTCATGTAAGCGGATGGGGGTACCTCTTTATCGCTACAGCCTTTTATTACGACCCTTCTATCCTTGTATGCTTCATATTTCAAATCCTCTAAAACGTCGTCAAAGTATTGTTGGATATATCCTGATTTCTGACCAAAATATAGATCAACCACAAAGGGAGATGCATTTGCACTTATCAACATATATGCCCATGTAGGAATGATCGCATCAACAGAACAATGAACACATAGAATTTTTCCCTCATAAGATTTCCAGTCTTGTTGCTTCAAGGCGCCTCTGAAATCCTTCTCTTTTAATATCATTTCCATGAATAGAAATTGCTTGATATCAAAATCGATGATCTCTTCTTTTGGAAAATAATCTTCAAGATTAATAGTGATCAAGCCACTATTGGCTACACGATTAATTAATGGATTATCTTCTGCCATATTATTCTTCTTCTGATGATTCTATTTGTGCGTCTTGTTGTACAATTTTCATCTCTCCAGATTCATCTTGCACTGAAATACTCGTACTAGGTATTTCACTGGGAGGGATTTGGTCCACTTCCAATTCTATTCCTTGTACCACTTCTACGCTTTGCTCTTCCCCAGGAACTTCAGCAACATCTGTTACACCTTCAACCAGACTTTCTACAGGACTGATTTCTTCTGTGATAGGTGCTGCTTCACCAATGGTGTTCTCTGTAGGTTGAATTTCTTTTAGTTTTGGAAGATCTGCAATTGATTTAATACCAAAATATTCTAAAAATTTTCCGGATGTTCCATATAATAAAGGTCTACCTGGTCCATCTGATCTTCCTACTATTTCAACAAGCTCTTTCTCTAAAAGTTTCTGAACGCCATACTCGCAACTTACACCTCTTATCTTTTCCATGTCAGACTTTGAAACGGGTTGCTTGTAGGAAATGATGGCTAGCGTCTCCAAAGCTGCTCTGGATAAACGCTTTTTTGTATGTAGTTTCAAAAAGTTGCCAACCGTATTGTGGTAGGATGGTTTTGTTAAAAACTGAAAACCGTTTGAAATTTCTACAAGGTGCATCGCAAAATCCTCAGAATCGTATTTAGATGTCAAATTCTGAATGGCTTCTTGGAGTAATTCTTCTTGAATATCAACCTCATAAGCATTGTCAATGCTATCTTTTATATCTACCAAAGATATTGGCTTTTCCGCCACAAAGATCAGGCTTTCAATATGTTGTGCTAAATGATCCAAATCAAAAATGTTTAGAAAGTAAAAATACAGCTTTTAAAACAAACTTCCCGTTCAATTTCTTCACATATTGTTTTTTATTACCGCTGTCCTCCGATCCAGTAAATAGCCAATCCAATTACAATAATAAAAGCAAGCACAAATAAAATGGTTTGTGTCCTATATAGCTTGGTTTCCTTATCTTTTGCGGCGTTGATTTCTTGAGATGCTTTTTCATCAATTTTTAGCTCATATTTGAATTCTTTGCCTTCTTTGTCTATTATTATCTGCAAGAGTTCCTTATTTATGTAAAAACTAAAGGTTTTAGGCTCTAAAACATTGAAGTCTATAATGGTTATCTTGGAGTTGATATGAACCAATACGTGACCTGACTCTTGACCATGCATAAAGCCAATGATGTGTTTTATCCGATTTGCATCATAATAGTACCAGTTGCGTTGTTTCAATATTGTAGACCTTTTATATACATAATGACTATTCTTAATATAGTTAGCTAAAAAGAAATAAAAATGACAAAAGAAGAGAAATCTATGCTTTTGCTTAAAATTAATGAAAAAATTCTTCAAGCTGAAGCCGAAATTGCTCATTTGGAGGAAACCACTAAACCAATCGCGCCTGAAAACGCTCTTGGTAGGATCAGCAGGATGGATGCGATCAATAATAAAGGTGTGGCAGAGGCGGCATTAAGATCTTCCAGAAAGAAGCTAAATAAGCTAAAACTGGCTACTTCAATGATAGATCAGCCTGGTTTTGGCAATTGTACCATGTGTAAACAAAAAATTGCTACTGGTAGGCTGATGTTCATGCCTGAAAGCCAAAGGTGTATTAAATGTGCTGATCGCGCTTAATGCCTAGGAAAATTTACAAATTTGATGATAATCTTTTGATTGTTGGAAAGTTGGTGAAAGGCCGATTTCTTTAGGGGGCTTATGGAGCTAAAAAAGAACAGGGCACAGACACTAAGTGCCGCACCCTGTATAACCCCAAAAAACCAAATGAAAACAATCTACATATGAATTCTTAAATATCTTTTAGTCTCGTTTTTGTTTATTTTTGAGTTTGCGCTTTCGCAAATTCGTTATTAAGACGGACTTTTTAGAGTAGGTCACAATCTTAATAAAAATATATTTAAAGAACTACTTCATCTAATTTTATCACTAGTACAAATATCAATATTTTTGGGAAGTAAAGCTAAAAAAGTTTATGAATGCAGCTCCTGTGGTTATGAATCGCCTACATGGGAGGGTAAATGCCCATCCTGTAAGAGTTGGAATAGTTTTTTAGAGGTTCAAAAATTCAAAGAAAAGAAAACTGACGCCGCTAGAGAAGCAATAATTAAAGGATATCAAAGAGAAGGGAATGCCTCAAAGCCCATTTTAATTCAAAAAGTAGAAACAGGCAAGACTACCAGATTCGTCACTAATGATGAAGAATTGAATAGAGTTTTGGGTGGAGGCATTGTAGCTGGCTCAGTGATACTCGTGGGTGGACAACCTGGAGTAGGAAAATCTACCTTGTTACTACAATTGGCCTTACAAAATAACTTAACCGTATTGTATGTTTCTGGTGAAGAATCTGAAGAGCAGATCAAACTGCGCGCCAATAGGATCCAATCAGGTAATAAAGCCTGTTATTTATATACAAATGTAAGTACCGATGCAATTATAAAAGAAGCTATTAAAATTAAGCCTCAGATCTTAATTATAGATTCTATACAAACGCTTTCTTCTCCTATTGTAGATTCGATCCCTGGTAGTATTTCTCAAATTAGAGAATGTGCTTATGAGCTTCAACGTTTTGCCAAAGAATCAGGGGTCACGGTTTTTATTATTGGTCATATAACCAAAGATGGCAATATAGCTGGACCCAAAATATTAGAACACATCGTGGACACGGTCCTGCAGTTTGAAGGAGATGTGAATTATGCTTTTAGGGTTTTGCGAACCACAAAAAATAGATTCGGTTCAACTGACGAAATAGGAATTTATGAGATGATCCAATCGGGCCTGAGAACCGTAAGCAATCCTTCGGAATTATTCCTGAGGCAGGGAGATCATTCATTGAGTGGTTCAGCAATCTCTGCTACCCTTGAAGGGCTGAGACCAATGCTCATTGAGGTACAAGCCTTAGTGAGTACGGCTGTTTATGGGACACCCCAAAGATCCTCTACCGGATTTGATCTTAGAAGGCTAAGTATGTTGCTTGCCGTTTTAGAAAAACGAGGCGGTTTTGCCTTTGGGCACAATGACATATTCTTAAACATTGCTGGTGGTATCAAAGTAAATGATCCTTCTTTAGATCTTTCTATTATTGCTGCTCTATTATCTTCTTTAGAAGATTCTCCTATTGAAGAAGGGATATGTTTTGCAGGTGAAGTGGGCCTCTCAGGTGAAATTAGATCCGTAAATAAACTTGAACAAAGAATTCAAGAGGCAGATAGATTAGGCTTCAAGCGAATGTTTATTTCTAAATACAATACTAGAGGGATGGATCTCAATAGATATTCTATTGAAATAAGTAAAATAGGCAAAGTGGAAGAACTTTATAATGAGTTATTTGTATAAAATATGAATCAAATATAAAAAATATCGAACTCCAGCAAGCCATAGCGCTATCACATCAAAATCCCATATTGTTATTTGACGGGGTATGCAATCTATGCAATGGATATATCCAAGATGTAATAAAGAGAGATAAAGAAGGCATTTATAGATTCGCCTCTTTGCAATCAGATCTAGGTCAAAATCTAGTCAGTCATTTCAAACTTGAAAATTTAGATTCTGTATTTTTATTAGATAATGGTGAAATGTATATTCAGTCGGATGTGGCTTTTGCTGTCGCCAAAAGATTAGGTGGGCTCTACACCTTGTTAAGTCCTTTTAAGATAGTTCCTTTAACAATTAGAAATAAGATCTATGACTGGATTGCTAGAAATAGATACCATTGGTTTGGAAAACAAGAAGAATGTATGATTCCTACTCCTGAGCTCAAAGCATTATTTATTGCTTAGTTCTTAGCAGCTACTTACAAAAGATGCTCGTTTTATTTTCAAATTCTATAACTTCGCTGATCGTTTTCAGTAATTAGTAAATTGGATATTTAATAACACAGAAGTAATAGGAATGAAAAGGACAGAAGTAAATCAAGTTCTCACAGAAGGTAAAGTAGGTTCAGAGATCTTAGTCAAAGGCTGGGTTAAGGCTTTTAGAGCAAATCGATTCATCTCTTTGAATGATGGATCTGGTTTCAATAATTTACAAGTAGTAGTTGAGTTTGAAAATTATCCTGAAGCACTTATAAAACGAATTAGTTTTCACTCTTGCATTTCTGTAAAGGGAGAACTGGTAGAATCTCAAGGTGCCGGCCAAAAATTTGAGTTGGTTGCTAAAGAGATAGAGATACTTGGAGATTCTAACGCAGGGGACTATGTGCTTCAACCTAAGAAAATGACTCCGGAGTACCTGAGAGAAAAGGCTCATTTTAGAATGAGAACAAATACTTTCTCTGCTGTATTTAGAATTAGACACGCAGTTGCTTATGCCATTCATAAATATTACAATGACAATGGTTACTATTATATGCACACACCTATCATCACAGGTTCAGATGCAGAGGGAGCGGGCGAGATGTTTAGAGTTACAGCACTTGATCCAGATAATACGCCTAAAGACGAAGCTGGCAAAGTAGATTATAAGCAGGACTTTTTTGGCAAGGCTACCAATCTTACCGTTTCTGGTCAGCTGCAGGCGGAGATAGGTGCATTGGCGCTTGGAAAGGTCTACACCTTTGGGCCAACCTTCAGAGCAGAAAATTCTAACACTTCCAGACACCTTGCTGAGTTTTGGATGATAGAGCCTGAAGTTGCTTTCTGTGATATTCATGAAGATATGGATCTTGCCGAAGACTTCAGTAAGTATTTGATCAAATATGTTATTGATAACTATGCCGATGATTTAAACTTCCTAGAGAAACGAATCCTCGACATGGAAAAGCAAATGCCAAAAGAACAAAGAAGGCCAATGCCTTTGGTAGAGACTCTGAAGTTTGTCATAGAAAATGATTTTGAAAGGATCACATATACAGAAGCAATAAATATTCTTAGAAGTTCCAAACCTTATAAGAAAGGGAAATTTGAATTTGATGTAGAATGGGGCAAAGATCTACAAGCAGAACATGAAAGATGGTTGGTTGAAAAGAAATTTAAAAAACCAGTGATCGTTGTGGACTACCCGAAAGACATCAAGTCTTTTTATATGAGATTAAATGATGATGAAAAAACTGTTGCTGCTATGGATGTTTTATTTCCAGGTATCGGAGAAGTGATAGGAGGGTCTCAAAGAGAAGAACGTCTTGAATTTCTTCAAAAACGTATGTCCGAAATGGATATTCCTGAACATGAACTTTGGTGGTATCTCGAACTTAGAAAATTTGGCGGCTGCCCTCACGCTGGCTTCGGTATGGGTTTCGAAAGGATGGTTCAGTTCATCACCGGGATGAGCAATATCAGAGATGTGATTCCTTTTCCAAGGGTTCCTGGTTCTGCGGAATTCTAAAGAGGATTGTCTATTTGGTTATGTGTTTATTTGTTTATTCGATTGTCAAATTGTTCTTTTTGTCTATTTGATAATCATTTCAAGTTCACAGAAATCTTTGTTTCTGAAACTTGCAGCTTAGCAGGGAAGGCAAAGAGCTTGAGAAACATCTTTGTGTTAAACAATCTCTAATGATTCCCATGTCATCCTTTAGCATTTATAATCGGCAGAAAATTTTCCGCAATCATACATCTTGCTGAGCCACCACCTAGCGATTCTATAAGATAAAGTGGGCTGTGAATTATTTCAGCATATTTCTTTATGGTTTTTATCTGATCTTTTTTTAAGCAATCAAAAGCTTGAGTGGATAGTACCATGAAAGCTTTTCCAGTATTATTTCTGAGTTCAAGCATATTGCCAGCAAAGGCATTGACTTGTGATTCTGTGATTTCAATTAATTGCTTTCCAGTATCTAAGAGGGATTTTTTGAGTTTGTGCCTTTCGGCGAAATCATCGACACAGTCTAAGCACACAACGGCGATACTTGAGCCTATACACATCATGACATTGGTATGGTAGATCGGAAGCCTTTTTGCTTTGACTGGTTGCAAGGCAGAAAAAGTAATGGCTTTGTAATTGAAATTCTTGCAAAAGTGCTCGACGAGCTCGGGTGCGGTCCGATCTGAAAGTGCGGCATAAGCGATCTTGTTTACTCGATCTAAAACCAAACTTCCGGTACCTTCTAAAAATAAATTTGAATCTTCCCAGGCACTTAGGTCATGGACTTCACGGTTCTCAAATCCGAATGCAGTAAGTTGATCTAAAACTTCTAAATTCCTTTCTAACCTTCTGTTTTCTGCAAACATAGGATAAAGGACTGCTCTGCCATTCGAATGCAAGCTTAACCAATTGTTTGGAAATAACGAGTCAGGTGTCAAATGTTCTACTGTGTCTTGTATGACCGTGACGCCAATTCCGTTAGATCTTAAATTTTCAACCAACCCGTCAAATTCCAATAACGATTTTTCTTTGATTTCTTTTTGACTGTAATCCTTGGTACTTTTTTGGTAATGATTATTCACAGCGGTTTGCTCATTCATTTTGAACGTCGCTGGTCTTACCATGATCACTTGATCTGTTGTTTGCTTACTCACTACATCAAAGTTATCAATAATTGGCATTCGTTTAGACGCCTTGGGCTGAAAGTTGAAATGGACAAAAAGAAAAGGGCAAAGTTTTACACTTCACCCTTTTCTTTTTTTTCACACTTACGACTACAGACCTACAACTACAGACCTACAACTAAAGACTTTCGACTTTAAATTAATTACAATACCCATTTACATCAGCGATTTTATAAGCTGCGATGCTGATCTCTGTCTGCAAGTCCTGTGCTAAATACTTTAAGCTTAAGTCATGATTTTGACTATAGATATCATTGGGTTCAAGATCTGGATCGTTGGCAAGTTCGGTAAGACGATTTCCATTTAAAAATCTCCAACTTTCGTTGTTTGGGAAATCAGTAATGATATACAAAATTAGTTGCCTGAGTTGAACCAGATCGAATGTTGTTACTGTGCCTGAGTTATTGACATCGGATGCTATAATTTTTAATATTTCTTCTTCAATATCGCAATCCTCATTGTCTATTCCTACGATGTGCCTTGCAATGACTACCATGTCATAAGTAGTTACACCGTTCAAGGGGTCTTGGTCGTAGGAAGTGGTAATGTTGACCTCTTTTATTTGATTTGGATCTAATCCTGGGTAGGTCATCAGCCAGCAGTCGCCATCCTCTAACGGGTCCGCGTTGATCGTTTGACCTTGATACGTTTTTGCTTCATATTGAAAGGTGAAATCAGGAATGATCGCTGAGCCTCCTTTAACATCAAAGCAAACTCTGGTTTGGGAAAATATACTCATCTGAATGAGTAAGAAAAGAAATACTAAAATCGATTTTTGATTGTTCATGATGAATTTTTTTTTGTTATTCAGTTTTATATATCGATTTATGGGTTGGGATAAGGCTAACACTTCTGATAAAGTTTAAAATGTCAGTCTAGTAAATATAATCATTATTGGACAATTAGTTTGCCACTATCAATTAAACGACTGTCCAGGGATAACTTATAAAAATATATGCCTTTTGAAAGGTGATCTGCATATAGTTCAAAATAATTCTTATTTGTCTGAAGACCATAAATGGTTCTGCCATTAATATCAAGGACCTCCAAATACGCAGGTAAATGTGAATCGTTGTGGAAACTAAAATGACTGGTTGCTCTAAATGGGTTGGGACTAATTTTTACACCGGCTTTTTCTTTGTCAAGGACATTGTTTGAAGAAACAGCAATGTCAACAAATGCTTCGCCAATGGTGTGGAACACTTGGTTTGTTATGATCGGTTCGTTAAAGTCAAAGTAAATAGCAGCGTTGTTGTAAATTTTAGTTCCATCTTCAAGGTCAGGCTTTTGACCAATGTAGAAGGTCACATATCCGTTGGATGCCTCTTCGTTTATAGTTGAATCAGGAAGTAGGATGTTTTCAAAATAAAACACCAGTTGGTTGTTGTCTAGTAATAAATATTCATAGCTATGACTTGATGGGCCAGGTATCAATGAGCGCAGATCTAAATGTTCTGACAAGGTATCTCTAATTATAATATTGAATGCGGTATCTGTTCCAGTATTTTGAAAACGTATTTTGTAATTTATGTCGGTATTAGCTTTTAGCGAATGTTCTTCTTTGTAGCCAAGCGGTGCTGCAGCCTTGTCATTTGGATCCCATGATCCTATGATCTCTTCACAAACATTTACTTCTTGAGGATTTACATTGGCATTTGAAAACATGTTTGCATAGCCTAAAGAAAATAATCCATTGTCATCTTCACCACAAGCTTCAACAAATGCATTCAGTGTGCCGGAATAGGGATGGCCATCTATTTGTGGTATTTCAAATCGTATTGTTTTGCCTTCAGTATTGAAATCAAACATCATTTCTTGGCCTGCTTCAAGCTGTAGATCACCAATATATTTAGGCATGATCAAGTCATCTTCCACAATATTAAAACCTATTGATGCTGCCATGTTTTCATCACCCTCATTTGTCACAGTAAAGGTTGCCATTTCATTGACACAATCTCCGACGACTCTTAATTGTGGGCCGCCCCAATCTGTAGTGCCACAATTTATTATTGGAAGAATTCTTGCTTGGGAGCATAAAGTTTGATCAAGCACCGTATTGTCACAATCTACATTGCAATTGATTTCAATGCTGCCATTTTGGTTAATGCCCAGCGCGCCTATATCAAAAGTGTAAATATTGCCATTCGTGCTAGCTATCGGTTTTGAACTGTTTATGATCGTCAGATTTTCATCTGCTTCAAATTCGATGGTTACATCTTGCGTTGGGAGTCCACGATTGACATATTTTATAATGTACTTGTTGTTATCAAAGCATCGTCTTAGCCTGTTTATACTCATGTCAATTTCAAGCACCGGGCAATCATTGGTTGTGGTAGCTCCAATGAAAATTTCGTCTGGAAGAACACCTTCTTCCAAAACAAAGGAAACCTCATCTTGACAAGAACTCCAATTAGGAAAAGAAGGATCGATTGCTGTTACGGTATAAGATCCAAACGGCAAGGCTGCAGAAAAATCTCCATTTTTATCTGTATATCTTATCCAAGTTTCTGTACCGTTGCTAAATTCTAATGGCCAATCCGGAACACCTTCTTCGTTGTCAAACGAACAATTATCATTGGTGTCATGGAATACATTGCCAAAAACGCCATTACCATTTGAAGCAATGGATCCTGGGTTAATTATAATATCTACTGCTGTTGGGCCTACTTTTACTCCTTCAAACGCAATAAGCATTTCTGAGCCTTTGACTTCAGTAATGCTTTCTTTTAAAGATCGAAATACAAGTGTAAATAACTTTGTATCAGAAGAAACGGTTAGTGGGATAGAAGCATCATATACATTGGCAAATAAAATTTGATTATCAATCACATTGATACCTCCAAAGTTGAACTCATCTACTAAGGCGTCTTCTGCTCTTACAAATTCTAAATTTTCATCATCAAACTCTAGACCGAATTGCATCCCTAATACATTCTCAAAACTGACTGCCTTGACATGCACTTCAATCTCATGATCTCCAAAACCATCTGTAACTTCCAATATGATGGGATCATTCAATTGTGCCCAAACAAGGCTATTGAATGATAAAATAACTAGAAAGGTTGTTGCTATATGTTTTAGTATTCTATTCATGGTCGATCAAATTTTGGATTATATCATTGTCACGATACAAATCTGCACATAAAACACTTGTTTATCAAAGACAAAATCTTTAGATTGTAGTGATCTTGATCAGTAGTGTTATTTGTAATTGTCTGTAATACAATTATATATGACCCAATAATGTAGAAAATAATCTAAATTGAAAGACAATTTTCAAACTTCTTTACTCTATTCTGCTCTAAAAACACTCGACAATCAGGGCATAAAAGACTTTGACCTATATCTAAATTCGCCCTTTTTTAATAAAAATAAGGAATTAATTGACTTTTGGAAGCTTTTGCGGCGCAAGATGGCTCAATCTTCAAAAACCCAAATTTCAAAAAAGAACTTATTTGCCGCTCTTTATCCTGTAGAGAATTTTAAGGACTCTAAGATCAGATTGATGATGAGTGACCTATATAGTCATTTTGAAAATTATCTCATTCACTCAGATTCCAAATTATCCACCCAAAAGTCAAACAATGTCGTTATTAAATATTATCGAGAAAATGGTCTCGAAAAGCATTTCGTAAAAAAACTTAAAAGCATACATCGCGAAAATGAAAAAAGCCATATAAAAAACGAACAGTTTTTTACGGAGCTATCAAATCTTTCATTTCAAAATTACTTGTTTGAATATACAAGGAAGAGATCTTCCATAGAAGCACTCCAAGATTGCTTAAAAAATACAGACTACAGTTTGATCCTTATAAAATTAAATCAAGCCTGTACTCTGGCAGCTTACTCCGCCGTTTACAAAACAGAGATTGAAATTGAATTTCTAGAAGAAGTTTTGACTTTCGTCGAAAAAAATAATTTAGAAAGTATTCCTGCGATAGCTATTTACTACAACTGCTACAAACTCCACCAAGAAGGTGGTGAAGGATATTTTCCTACCTATCAAAAATTATTGAAAGAACATATTCACGTTTTAAATCCGGAAGAGACAAGAGATATATTTTTGATGGGAATTAATTATTGCATTAGACTTATCAATAAAGGTAATGCTCCAATGAGCGAACCTCTGCTCAAGCTTTTTGAAATAGGATTGGAAGGAGATCACTTATTGGTTAATGGTGTCTTGTCAAGATATACTTACAGGAATATTGTCACGGTCGGTTTGATCTCCAAAGATTATGAATGGGTAGAAAAATTTATTTTTGACTACAAACCAAAACTCGATCTGAAATATAGAGAATCGATGTTCACCTTAAATCTTGCCATACTAAAGTACGAGCAGAAAGTCTATGATGAAGTTTTAGATTTGCTTCACCAATATGAATCAAAAGACTTATTGCTAAACTTATTTGGCAAAACAATTCTTCTCAAGGTTTATTATATCCAAAATTCTCATAAACTTTTAGATTCACATCTTGATGCAATGGAGGTTTTTATAAGAAGAAAAAAGATCATCGGGTATCATCGGACGAACTATATGAATATTATAAAGTACACGCGTAAGTTAATTAAGCTTAACCCGTATGACCATTCGGCGAAAGCCAAGCTACACGAAGAAGTCCAGAATGCCGAAAATATAGCAGAAAAAAAATGGCTGCTAGAGAAACTTTCTGAATAGTGTGCTAAGTCGCTATAATACGCATTATCTCTGCACATATAATGGCTCCATATGTACCCAGTGCGTATCCTAACACGGCTAAAAGAACGCCTACTGGTGCTAAACTTGGACTAAAAGCAGAGGCTACTACTGGTGCTGAAGCGGCTCCACCAATATTGGCTTGCGAACCAACTGCAACAAAAAAGAACGGTGCTTTTATGATTTTGGCAGTAACTAATAATATTGTAACGTGCACCAACATCCATATAATACCAATGGCAAATAGGCCCATGTTTTTGAAGATCTCTCCAATGTTCATTTTCATACCGATGGTTGCAACCAGCACAAAGATGAATATAGTACCCCATTTAGAAGCACCGATGCCTTCAAGTTTTCTTGCCTTTGTAAAGGATAAAATCAATCCGAAAGTAGTTGCACAGACTATAAGCCAAAAGAAGTGCGACATGAAAGAATTTAGTTTTAAGGACTCCAGAGTTGATTTGAATCCTTTCATGAAAGGAGTCAAGACGTCCGCGCCGAAATGCGAAAGTGCAACACCACCAAAAGCGATGCCCATCAAAACCATCAGTAGGGTAGTAGTAGGTGTTTGTTCTATGCTCGCTCTATAGTCTTCTACAGATTTTTTTAATTCGGCTATAGCCGAATTATCAGCCTTCAACCAATTGTCAACCCTGTCAGACATATTTGCGCCGTACAATAGAAAGCCCATCCAAATGTTTGCTACAATAACATCCACTACAATCATTGTAGGGAAAATCGGTTTATCAGCAACGTCATAAATAATAGCCATTGCATTTTGATTGGCTCCTCCACCAATCCAAGAACCTGCAACGGTAGAAAGTCCACGCCACAACTGATCTGGGTCAGCACTAATTATTCCTGGAAAGAAATTCACCACAAAGAAAACTGCAATAGGGCCACCGATCACGATACCAAAGGTTGCCGCAAAAAACATGATCAATGCCTTGGATCCTAATTTTCTGATTCCTTTAAGATCAATACTCATGCACAGCAATATCAAGGACGCCGGAAGTAGAAATCTTGAAGCCACATAATACAAGCTTGAATGTCCTTCAAATTGCTTGGTGTCTTTGACATTGTTATCGATCAACCATTGTTGTATTTCAGAATAAGAATAGCCATCCGGGATGGTTAAATTATAGGAACCCAAATGTTCTAAGAGTCCATCTGTATACCAATGGGCAGAGATCAAACCGAGCGGCCAATGCAGAATAGCAGGTATAAAATAACACAAAAGTATGGAAGGAACGATTCTGTAGAACTTCTTCCAGCCCGGTGTCTCGAGGTGAGAAGTGTAAAATACGACTGCCAATACAGTCATTAACATTCCAAATACTACGGCGTCATTGGTGAATACTGGTTCCATATCTTCGCTTCTAGATTGATTCAGTTGATTCTAAAAGTATAAAAGTAAAATTAATAATAACAAATTCTTAACTTGGCACAAATCAAATTTAGAGATGAGCAGAGTTGCAAAAACCTTAATTACCCTTTTATTGGTAGTAGGTGTTGATCAATATTCAAAAATAATGGCTAAAAAGATGCTCCTAGGTAAAGGAGTGAGCTCTCATTTTAACGATATGTGGCGTTGGGTATTTGCTGAAAATACGGGTGCATTCCTTAGTTGGGGTTCCGATCTATCTGGTTGGGTACATGTTTTGTTTTTAAAGGTCATTCCTGTTATCCTTATAATAGGCCTCTTATTCTACACCATGTTTTCTAAAGAAGTCACCAAAAACCAAGTGCTCCCACTGGCCTTGATACTAGGTGGTGGGATCGGCAATCTATACGATCGGTTACTCTATGGAAAAGTAATCGACTTCATGAACATTGGCATCGGCGACCTGAGAACTGGAATTTTCAATGTAGCAGACATGGCCATTATGGCCGGTATCTTTTGGCTACTATTCGTCGGTTTGAAAAAGAAACCCGATGACAAAAAGAAGGAAGAAGTCACAACGCTGAGAGAGCTTTAGAACATTCGGACATGCGATCAAATCACCATGATCGATCTAATATGTTTCAGAAGCTCTCATCGCTCTTTGCCTTACTTCTAGCTTCAGAAACAAAACATCGAATAGGCGAATACCTGAACACATGAATCTTCAGATAAATCACGAATAAACAAATAAACGCTTTTATCTTTCTTTCGTCGAGCTAATAACCATATTAGGATCATACTCTCCCTTGATAGTAGGCGATTGCTTATTGTCCGTATAAGATTTTACATTAGAATGAATAAAATTGAAAAGCTCTTGAATGCTGATATCCGAATCTTGATTGCCATCAGCTTCCCCTTTCAAACCACGCAGTAAAAAGTGACTAAATACACCCTGTCTCAGGTTGTTTGACTCCAGAGAAGTCTCTTCAGAAAGGGAAGAAAGTATCAATGCCATTCCTGGTTGAGCTTTTGCTAGATTTTGGTAGTATCCTTCATAAGGGTTATAATCTGCACCACTACCTTTAGGTGTGAACAGACTACCAGAGTGGCAAGCATCAGCAATACAAAATTTGAATTTTGCGGGGCTAGATGAAAGTATGTCATTGATCTCCTCATGAAATATCTTGTTGTTGTGTCCATCAAAATCTATAGGTAAAAAAGAACCTTTTAGACCATGACCAGAAAAATACATAACAACCATATCGTTGGGACCAGCTTGGCTATAAGTTTCAGTCAGTGCAGTGAGTACATTGTCTCTTGTTGCATAATCATCTATTAAGATCTTTATTTGAGAATCAGCAAGCGCACCTCCCTCTGGACTTTTCAGATAAGCGTATACCTTGTACGCATCATCATCAGAGTAGCTCAAGGTGTGCATGTGTTCATAGGAAGATACACCGATTATGACTGCCCAGATCTTTACCTCTTCTCCGTCAATGGTTTGTGTAGTTTCTTTTATTAGCAATTCATTTTGCTCTACGAGTGTTCCATTTTTCCAATGTCCTGATATCTTTGTACCGTCATTCAAATGCAAGACACCTTCTCCATGAAATCCGCCATTGACCCAGAAGCCTTCATACTTTTCGCCGTTTGCATAAACACAAGATCCAAAACCATGCGGCAAGCCAGATTTGAATGCTCCCTGATATGTTCCTACGCCACCATCATAGATGTAAGTTCCGTATCCAGTTTTGCAATTGCCATTTATGCATCCTTCTGCTCCTCTACTGACAAGGTTCTTTTCTACCGGTGCACCATTATACCACGAACCCGTATATTTAGAGCCGTTAGAATAATACATCGTTCCATACCCTTCTGAAAAGTTATTTACAAAATCTCCAGTGTATTTATCTCCATTGCTGTAGTAAAACGAACCCCAGCCATGTTTCTTTTTATTTCTGAATTGTCCCTCATATTTTGATCCATCGACGTAGGCATAAGTTCCAATGCCATTTTCGCAGTTGTTCAAGATGCATCCTGTTTGGATATCTGTTCCATCATAATTGGCAGCACTACTGTTTATTTTGGACTCTTCAAGGGCTAGGCCTTCTACACTGATGGGTCTTCCTTTTCGCCATTTGCCTTCCCAAGTATTTCCGTCTGGATAAGTTTTGATTCCTTTCCCTTCTGGAAATCTGAAATTCCAATTTCCATCATATTTGGAACCATCTATGTAATTACAGATTCCTTGTCCATGGACTTCACCATTCAAAAAACTACCTGTGTAAATTGCTCCAGATGGATATCTATAGGTGCCCTCTCCGTCAATACAATCGCCGGAAATACATTGTGCAGATAAGATAATTGGAAACAAAAGATTGATAAGTAGGGAGTATGTTTTTTTCATCGGTACTGTTAGCTATGCTTCTAAAACATTAAAATTATACTAATATATGGGCATAGTCAAGTGACACTTACCTAGGTATGCTTTTTCCAAGGTTAAGCGCTATTTGCTTGAGGGAACGGGAGATAGAGATTTTAGTATCTCAAAGAGACTGGCATTTTCGGATCAAAATTTCCGGATAAGTTTGGTGTTTGTACACCATTGGTATATTTGGTAACTCTAGCATTTACGTAATTGTATAGCTCAGAAATGTCGATTATACCGTCGCCATTTTTGTTTGCTTCTCCTTTTAATCCCCTCAATAGATAGTGAGAGAAAACACCTTGACGAAGGCCTTGATCCTCCAAACTAAATTCGTCTTTTTTTGAAGATAATAGCAAAGCCAAACCACCAGAAGATTTTTCAAAAGAACTGTAAAAATCTTTCAATGGTTGATGAAAAGCAGCTTTGGCTGCTAGGTTATTTTCTTTATTTAAACTTCCTGAATGGCAAGCATCTGCAAAGACCATTTTGTGTTTTGCCTTGCTTTGATTTAGAATATCTATGACCTCTTGATGCTTTAACAAATTATTATATCCATCATAGTCAGAAGGTAAGAACGAGCCATCGTATCCATGTCCTGAGAAATAAAATAAGACAACATCATTTTCGTCCGCTTGATGAAAAATCCGCTTCATCGTTCTCAATATATTTTCTCTCTCTGCACCTTCATCGATAAGAACCCTGATGTTGTTGTCTACAACAGCGCCACCTTCTGGACTCTTCAAGAAAGCAAAAAGCCTGTAGGCATCATCGTCAGTATATTTTAAGGAAGGCAAGTGATTGTATCTTCCTACGCCTACGATAACAGACCATATTTTTACCTCTGGACTATAATCTACGTCTACAACTTCATCAGGAATGTCTTGTACGGATTGCAAAATTTCTTGTACTTTTCCATCCTTCCAAACAGCGCCAAGATTTCTTCCATATCGGTAATGCATGATCCCCTTTCCGTTAGGTGCATGATTCTTCCAACCACCAACATATTTATCACCGTTAGAATAAAAAACTGTGCCTTCGCCTTGAGGCTTTCCTCGTTGGAAATCACCAACGTACTTTGTCCCATCCCTGTAGTCAAATTGGCCTCTTCCGGAATTGCAATCTTCCGTATTGCAATTTCTGAGGGCTGTTTTCAATTTTATATCTTTGTGTTCTTTTACCTCATGAGTCTGCTCCTTTTTTACTTTTTGGACAACAACTTCAATATTAGAATCAGGTTTTAAATTGGCATTAGAAGATATACTTTCATTCACTTTTTCACTACTTTTTTTCTTCCCATTTACCCATACACCTTCAGTTGTATCTCCATTGGGAGCATACATGATTCCCAAACCTTCTTTCTTATTGTTCTCCCATTGTCCTTCAAAGTAGGAACCGTTTTCATAGAGCATGGTGCCATATCCGTGAAACTTACCTGCTTTGAATTTTCCAACATATACGTTCCCATTTGTGAAGACATATTCTCCCTCACCTTCTGCTATGTTTTCAAGCCATTCACCATAATACAGATCCCCATTTGGATAAGTATATTTGCCTTGACCATTAAATTTATTTTTCTTGAATTGACCGATGTATTGACCTCCTTTTTTAAAAGTCATTTTACCTTTGCCCGTTCGATAGTGATCGACCCAGTTTCCGGTATATTCATCTCCATTAGAAAAATAGAGAATCCCTTTTCCATGAATCTTCCCATCTTTAAATTCGCCAACGTATTTTGCCCCAGATGGATAGATGAAGGCTCCCTTACCATTCCAGCAGGTTCCATCTGTACATTGCGCCGATAAAGTTTGTAAAATAAATACGAATAAAAAACTGCATAACCACTTCATAACAATCTGATTTATGGATCAAAAATTTGAAGTTATTCTATAACTTCTATATTTATAAAGTAGTTGTTGATCTATAGGCTTAATTTTGCAGTAAAAAAAGAATGTACTCTTGATATGAGTGTCTTTATAACTTTGTATTTTTGTTTTATATTGCAATTGCTAAACCCTAAAAGTAAAAGGATATGTTAAATATAAATAGAGTAGTAAGATTTATTATTTTGTTTGCAATTTCAGCACTCGTGTTAATGGCTTGTACTGGAGCACAAAAAGGCGCTGAAAATGGATATTTTGGTGAGAAATTTAAAGTCAAGAATGCCATTGGTTTAAATGCTTTGGTTGGCCAAATGGCTTCGTCAGATTCTATAAATGTACAGGTAAAAGGTGTTGTAGAGTCTGTCTGCCAGAAAAAAGGCTGCTGGATGAATATAAAAACCGATTCTGGGGATGAACTTTTCGTGCAATTCAAAGATTATGGCTTCTTCATGCCTTTTGACTTGATGGGCAATGAAGTAGTATTGAATGGTCATGCTTATAAGGATGTAACACCTGTGGATGAATTAAGACACTATGCAGAAGATGAGGGCCTTAGTCCTGAAGAAATTGCAAAAATCACTGAGCCTAAAGAAGAATTAAAGTTTTTAGCAACAGGTGTCTATGCAGCTGCGTATAAAGAATAGATGCAATTTAAAGCAGCAAGTAATTTTATTTTGAAAAAGCTCGAGAAAGAGCTTTCTCCAATACTCCATTATCATGGCAAGCACCATACCTTGGAAGTATATGAAATGGTACAGGAGATAGCTTTTTCTGAAGGAAATGTTTCAAAAAAAGATCTTGAGTTATTGAAGTTGGCTGCCCTCTTTCACGATTCTGGTTTTACAGAAGGATTTGATATTCATGAAGAAAGAGGTGTTGAAATTTGTAGAAAGCACTTACCTGATTTTGGCTTTAAAGAAGAAGCAATTGCAAAAATCAGTGGAATGATATTAGCCACAAAAATTCCTCAAAAACCTCAAAATAACTTAGAGCGAATTATTTGTGATGCAGACCTGGACTACCTTGGCCGAGATGATTTTTATATTATAGGTAAAACCTTGTTTGAAGAATTAAAAGAACGGGAGATCATTTCATCAGAGAAACAATGGAATAAAATTCAGGTTTCTTTTTTGGAAGGACATGAATATCACACAGAGACAAATTTAAAAAGAAGAAAAGGGCAAAAGGATCAATATCTAGAAGACCTTAGAAAAATTGTGTCCAAATATTAGCAGCATTTAGTGGAGTATATACGTTTTAAGAAAAGATAGCAGCCCCACTTGAAATGTACTACTCTCGCAAAGTATTCTGACAAGGAATTAATATGAAAAAACTACGGGGCTGCTTCTCTTTTCTTATAGGATAATCTTCCTACCAGATAATAACGCAAATTTAGATTTTTAATTCTCTATTTGATTAATTTATTTCAAATAAATCCGAATTGTCTTCTAAGTCTCTAATTTTCATTAAATAATAACTTATTTTCTACCCTCAATTAAAAACATGAGAATTCAATTATTGATATTAATAGTATCAGGGTGTGTAGGAACTTTTTCTTGCCAAAGATCGGTGCAAAATATGGATCAACAGGAGATGGAGCAAACTGCAGAATATAATCCTTTTGCATCCGAAAATGAAGTGATGAAAGGCGTCAGTTTTGTGGCTCCTCCAGACGATTTTTCTGAAGAAGTGATGCCCGAATTAAAGACTATTGCTTGTGATTGGATCTCTGTGATTCCATATGGCTTCATGAGTAAAGGAGACCCAAAAGTTCAATTCGGAACCAATAACTCTTGGCAGTGGTGGGGAGAAACCATCGAGGGAGTAACAGAGACCATCAAAAGAGCTAGAGACCAGAATATAAATGTGATGCTAAAACCACATGTCTGGATTCATGGCAGCTGGGTAGGATCAGTACAATTTGCGACTGAGCAAGAGTGGTTGATCTGGGAAGCGTCAAATCGAGCTTATGTTATGGCTTTCGCCGAAATAGCTCAGCAATACGAAGTTCCGCTTTTCTGCCTAGGCACAGAATGGAAGCTTACCGTCATAGAAAGAGAAGCATATTGGAGGACATTGATCAGCGAAGTAAGAGCAGTTTACGATGGCCAATTAACCTATGCAGCCAATTGGGATGAATATGATTTTGTGCCTTTTTGGGATGCATTGGATTTCATAGGGGTAAATGCTTACTTCCCTTTACTTGATGAAGCCAAGCCAACAACCCAAGGGCTGGTTGACGCTTGGAAGCCTCTTAAAAAGACCCTTTCCGATTTTTCAGATGATAAACAAAAGAGAATGATCTTTACCGAATTTGGCAATATGTCCGTAGATCATTGTGCTTATCAAAATTGGGTTTTAGAAGAAAATAGATCAATACTTACCTACAATGAAGATTGTCAACACAATGCCATCAATGCCATATATTCAACTTTTTGGGATGAAAAATTCTGGGCTGGTGGTTTCATCTGGAAATGGTATCCCGATAATTATCCTGGTGATAGAATGCGTGTTGATTACACTCCTCAAGGAAAAAGTTCACAAAAATTAATGAAAGATTGGTTTTCGATAAATTAGATGTGAGATGTTAGATGTCAGATGTCAGATGTCAGATGTCAGATGTCAGATTGTGCGTGCCTAAAATAGCCTGCCTTTTTTTAATAATTAAAAATCTAATTCTAGTTGATTATTAGGCTTTATGTAATCATTTTGTTTATCCGTATAGATGATTAATTCTTGCCTGTTTTCAACTTTTATTTCTTTAAGTAATTCTTCAAATTCTACTGGTGATAGTATACCAAATTTATTATGCGCTTTATGAGGTCTGTCATAGTTATATGCCCATATTGCATCTTCAAGTTTCTTCTGAAGTTGCATGTAATTGGTAATGTTCATCCTGTGCAAGTATTGATTTTTGATTGTTCCATTTACTCGTTCTATGTGCGCGTTTTCATAAACTATATTGCACATACTTATCAAGATACCATTATCTCCCATTAAATCTGTATAGTCATTATTTATGTATTGACCTCCTTTATCTGAATGATGGATCAGCTTCCATTTATAATTTTCAATCTTTCGCAGATCCAATGCCATTTGTAAGGCATTTATATTTTGTTCTGCTCGCATGTTATCTGCCACTGAATATCCTACTATTCTGCGAGAATACACATCCAAGATTAATACTATGTAGTAGTTGTCTTCTCCTATCTTGTAATATGTTATATCACTTGTCCATATTTGGTTTACATCTGTAAACTTCTTACCTGTCAACAAGTTCTTATAACGATTCGACTTTACACTAAATGTTGTTCGCACTGTCCTGTGTGATGGGTTCAAACGATAACCATGTCTTAACCCCATATTTATAAATGCATCTCTTCCTATTTGTTCTGGCTCGTATCGCTCATACATTGTTCGTAAACCCATTCCTGGATGCATAGCCCTTACCTCTTCTATAAATCCTATGTATAGTGGCTCTTTTGACAATATATCAACCTGCTTCTGTACAGCAGCATAATGGCTTTGCTTTCTTATTCCGCAATATGAATATATATTCCTCATTTTATGGGAGTGCTCTTTTGGATGTTTGCGAAACCACTCGATAGCGTTTGTTCGTACTTTTTTTTTACGTTGTAACCTAGCTCTTCACTTAATAGATCCAGCACTTTTACATTAAAGTCCAACTCGATCTGCTTTCTTCCTAATATCCCTTCTAACTCTGATATTTTCGATAAAAGTTTCTTCGTTTTTAGTCCTTCACTTTCCATTTCTACTACTTGTTTTGATCCCTTTTTATGGTGCAATGAATATTTGTATAGCCACTTGTATATTGAGGTTCTTGATACATTATACAATTTACTAAGCTCTTGAATACTTATTTGCTTTCCAACTAATTGATCAACTTTTTCGCGTTTGAAGTTTTCGCTGAAGTATCTTACTTTTTTTATTTCTAATTTTACTTTCGGTGCCCTTGGCCTTTTTAACTTTTTTGATGACATTTGTAATTGACTGTTTTTGGGCAGGCTATGTTAGGCACGCACAGATCAGATGTGAGATGTCAGAGGCCAGATGTCAGATGTCAGATGTTGTTCTAGATTAGATAGATTGGATGAACGAAAATCAAACTTCCTTCTCGTAAAAGATCTTATAAAATTTCCTCCCATCATTTTCTCTACCTCTTTTGATCAGATCTCTATTGCCGTGAATATAAATGTGAAAATTCTTGTCCAATTTAAGGACGGATTTAAAAATTCTGCTGTGTTTTTTTACAGCTTCCTCAGATAGGCTTAAGTCATCCTCCAGGGTAACATTATTGTCATTTTGATACTTGTTGTTATATTGCTGATAGCTCGAGGCCATTTTCGGGTCGTCAAAAACTTGATCAGAAAAAGCATCTACATCGTAGGTCTCATTATTTTTAAAGAAGTCAGCTGATTTATTTAATAGATCGATTTGCTCCGCTTTGCTAATGTCAAAAGTTTCTTTCACATGATCATTCATAAACTCTTTGGCAATATTCATAACTACCTTCGTTTGATGAAATTCGTTTTGGACAGCCTCTACTCTTAAGAAGTCATCCCTCCAAAAAGCAGCCTGATTAAATTTGTTTGTGTGATCGATGATCAATAAACGATAACCATCTTCTTTGTCGGTATTGAATATGATAGCCGCTTTATCGATCCCATCGATGTGATAGCCTGATTCATGATCAAATCGATACTTATCTTCTTGCTGATTCATTTTGATGAAAGGAACTTTCGATTCAGACTTAAACAAACCTACCGCATCTAAAACCTCATCGCCATAAAAGATATCTGTAAAGTAAACCATGTTGAATTCTCCGGTTTTGATCTTAGGATGGACAGAGTTGTCAAAAAGAAATTTAGCCAATCCCTGAGAATGTTTGATGAATTCTGTTTGATCTGAAAATAAGCTATCTACAGTATTGTAAACAAAATTCATAGATACCTCCGCTGGAGCATTAAAAGCATAGTAATCCTCTGATTTGAATCCTTTCAAAAAGTACTCTGACAGATAGTCTTTGGTAGCTTCTTGAATTTCAGATTCATGAGAAGAAAGTTTGAAGCTATCTTCAAGGGTTGTGTTGCCCACTAAATGAGTGGCAATATGCTTCATGCGAGCTTGTGTAAAATCTAGAGGGAGCATGTATTGTGGCTTCGTTTATTTATAAATGTCCCTAAAGATAAGCAATGCTTGTTAGCTTTCAAGTGGTCATTGAAGAATCATGGAAAACATTAAAAATGATTGAAGGGTATTCATCTTATAACAGAAATGGCATTAAATAAACATATTATGTTTATTAGTAATTTACTAGATCCATCAATTGCTTTTTAAACCGTGTTACAGGCAAAAACTCATTTTCAAGACTGATAGCAAAAGGTACTGGCGTATCCATACTAGCTGATCTAACAACTGGTCCGTCTAAATACTCAAACAAGTGCTCTGATATGAAGGCTGCAATTTCCCCACCTAATCCACCAAATAAAGTGTCCTCATGTAACACAATGGCCTTGCTGGTTTTTATAACAGAGGCTTTTATAGTTTCTTCATCCATAGGGTAGAGGGTTCTTAGATCAATGATCTCTGCGTCAATCCCTAATTCGGCGACAGCCTCAGTAGCCCAATGCACACCCATTCCATAAGTTACAATAGTAACCACTTCTCCTGGTCTAGTAACGGCTGCTTTCCCGATCTCTACGGTGTAATAATCGTCTGGAATTTCTGCACTTATTTTTCTATATAATGCTTTGTGTTCAAAAAACATGATCGGATTAGGATCTTCAAAACTGGCTAGAAGCAATCCTTTCGCATCATATGGGTTAGAAGGATAGACAACCTTCAGTCCAGGGATATGTGTAAACCAAGCCTCGTTACTCTGGGAGTGAAATGGACCTGCACCAACCCCACCACCACAAGGCATACGTACTACGACATCAGCTTTTTGGCCCCATCTATAATGCACCTTAGCCAGGTTGTTTACGATCTGATTGAATCCACAAGTGACAAAATCCGCAAATTGCATTTCCACCATGGACTTACAGTTTTTTATACTCAGACCTAATCCGATCCCTAATATTGCTGATTCGCATAATGGGGTATTCCTTACTCGTTCTTTACCAAATAGGTCTGTGAAACCATTGGTGATCTTAAATACACCTCCGTAGTCAGCAATGTCTTGCCCCATCAAGATCAAGTCATCGTATTTTTCCATAGCTTGTCTCAATGCTTCACTAATGGCATCAATGAATCTTCGTTCTGTCGTGGTGTTGCTTTGTGGTTTGCTGAGGACAAATTGATGTGGCGCATATCTATCTTTAAGTTCAAAAGAACTTTCAGCTATGACAGGCGATTGTTCTGCGGCTATCGCCAAACCATTATTTATTTCATTCTTGATCTGCGTTCTATAGGCTTCTATTTTTGCCTCATCCAATAGACCTAATGAGATCAAATGTTTTTCAAAATTATTTAAAGGATCTTTCAGAGCCCACTCATCCATTAGCTCTTTTGGGACATATTTTGTTCCGGATGCTTCCTCATGTCCTCTCATTCTGAAAGTCTCGCATTCTATCAAAATAGGTTCTGGGTTTTGTCTTATCTCTTCTGCTACTTTTTTTATCGTTTGATAAACTTCGACTACATTATTTCCATCAATGGTCATAGATCGCATGCCATATCCAATTCCTCTATCTGATAATTTTTCACATTTGTACTGCTCGATCGCAGGAGTAGACAAACCATAACCATTATTTTCAATAACAAAAATAACAGGGAGTTGCCAAACGGCAGCGGTGTTAAGCGCTTCATGAAATTCACCCTCAGAAGTACCACCTTCGCCAGTAAATGCCAAGGAGCATCTTTGTTCATTTTTAAATTTATGGGCTAAAGCGACACCAGAAGCAAGAGATAACTGAGGTCCTAAGTGGGAGATCATTCCCACTATATTATAATCCATTGTTCCAAAGTGAAAACTTCTGTCTCTACCTTTTGTAAATCCCATCATCTTACCTTGCCATTGGCAAAAGAGTCTTTCTAAAGGGATTTCTCTTGAAGTGAACACACCTAAGTTTCTATGCATTGGAAAGATGACTTCATCTGTTAGCAAGGCTTGGGTACAACCCACAGAAATCGCCTCTTGACCTATTCCTGAAAACCACTTTGATATCTTTCCTTGCCTCAAGAGAATGAGCATTTTTTCTTCTATCAGCCTAGGCTTAAGCATTCCTAAATAAAGCTCTAGCAACTGGGCGTTGTCGAGCGAAGTATTTTGATATGATATGTTTGGAACTGAAACCATTTTTCTTCCTTTAATGGATTAAACGTTAATTTGGGCAACGAGGTACTATATTAGGTTAGAAAATTTAAAGCAATAAATTGGCATATAAAACCAATGAAATAACCTAAATATACCTGCTCTGTTGTGTGTGCTTTTAATATTAATCTCGCAGTTCCCACCAGTCCTGCAACTAAGATGCCAACCATTAACAATATTTTCATTTCAATATTGAAGTAACCTAAGCTCCCTAAATTCAAATAAAATTCAGTGTATTCAAAGTAATACATCCCTATGACAAGCATTCCTAATAGGCCACCTACTCCAACGGTATGTACAGATACCTTTGTAAATAAATTTATTAAGAAAGCCAACCAAAGTGCAATGGTAGCTCCCAAAAATGTAACAGATAGCACTAAAGGGATCTGTGCTGGGGTTTTAATAAAAAAAACAACAAGACCAATGTAAAACATACCTATGATCATAAAAGGTGCGATCCTTTCCTCCCTCTTTTTTAATTGTATGGAACTTATAAAGTCAAGCTGCCTAAGCATGAACATCGAAAACAATGGGAACATCACTGTTGTTAAAATCACTTGCGCCAATAAAAAACGACCGTCAGATATGTGACTAACACCAAAATTATATGGGTTTATCAGGAGTAGTAAGACCAACATGTAAGTAGGAACAAACAGTGGGTGAAAAAGTACAGAAATAAAATAGGCCGCTACTTTTGTCAATGGTTTATGTTTAATTATTTAGTAAAACACTCACATTGTCAATGATTACTTCAACCCTACGATTGGCAATCCGTTCTTCTTCAGAGGCATTTTCGTTTACCGGACGTGTAGAACCATATCCAACCGTGCTTAATCTGACCGGTTTGATCTTTTTGCTATAGGTCAAGTAGTCCTTTATCGCTGCTGCCCGATCCTCAGATAATTTTAAGAGGTCTTCTTCTGTTCCTCTATTATCCGTATGGCCCTCAATGGTAATATATAACCTTGGATTTTTATTTAAGAAACCGGCTAGGTCATCTAAAGCAGGAAACGACTCCGGCATAATAATGGCTTTAGATTGCACAAAATAAATTGGCTTTAAATTGATCTTTGTTCCTCTTTCCATTGGCTCTAAAGAAAGATCTAGTTTATAGTCTTTAAAGTAGACGTAGTCTTTTTTAAATTCTATAGTTTTTTTAGAACTTATATGTCCGTCTTTCTCAGCTTTAATATCATAAGCTTCTCCTTTAGAAATTTCAATTTGATAAGAGCCATCAGCGGCAATACTGACCTCGTGAAAATCTTCGCTATTTGCTCTACTTTTTAAAATTCTTGCACCCTCTATCCTTTCTTTATTTTTAGGATTATAAACCATCCCTTTGAGCGTAACAGTTTCTTTAAGTGGTCTTGAAACCCTCACCCTGAAAATATCAGAAGTACCATTTCTTTTAGAACTGAAGTACAAAAAGCCACTGTTGAAATCCAAAAATGGCTGTGAATCATCGGAGCTGGAATTTATTGGACTTTGCATTGGTTCTGGGGTAGACCATCTTGTCCAAGTGTCATCCAAACGTTTTGAAAAATAAATATCATTTCCACCCATACTTCCTGGTCTGTTAGAAGAAAAATAAATGGTACTTTTATCAATCGCTAAATGAGGCGTTGTCTCTCTAAATGAAGAGTTGATGTCCGACCCTAAATTTTTTGGTTTAGACCAAGAATAAGGTCCGATTCTAAAGGATACGTAAAGATCATTTTGACCCTGACCGTCTTTTTTGTCCATTGTCATTATGATCACATAAGCATCTGTGCTCAGTGTTAGACCAGCATCAGTACCATCATTTGAATAATCATTTATAAATAATGGAAATGGGAAAGACCAAAAGTTTCCAAAACTCTCCTTGTTGCTGATTGAAAAACCTTTTCCCAATCCACCTTCCGGGCTGAATTGGTTTAGCACAATAACACCTCTATCGTCTGGCGTAATAGCGCAGATACTATTTGGAAGGGCATTATTTAAAGGATAACCAGGATGTGTAACTGCAGTAAAAGCTTCATTTTCTGCATAAGCGATCCAGATGTCTTGATTGTAGTCTGAGTTGTAGGGGTTGTTAATATTCTTACCGGCTATTTCACTGTAGATACTTCCCAATTTCTTTTTATAGGCTCTATTTCCCAAATTCTTAGACAAGTCCGATTTTCCTTCAATAAGGGTCTTGTCAAAATTTGGATCCCCAACTCTGGTAAAACACAACATCTTACCATCTGAAGATAAAACGGGTGTTATTTCATCATAATGATCAGAATTGATCTTATCATTTAACTTTTCTAAGATATAGTCATTTTGACACTTAGCAAAGTTATGGCCTACTGCTACAATTAAAATAAAAAGAAAGTATTTTGTATATCTAAACATTGATATTTTGAAATCTTAGATTTTAAATGTTAATCCTGAGCACAAAAGTAACTCTTTGTATTAAAGAAAGTATAATTTAAGTAAGCTTATTCAGCCAATAAAAAGTGGCTTAACAATACTCAAACATATATGTTTTAAATATATACAAAAACTAAGCTAAATTCTCAACATATGTAAATTAATATAATGTATTGGCTTGAATTTTGCTGTTATTTTGATAGAGCAATTTGTTTTTTTAATATCAAACATGCTTCGAAAACGCATTTACTAACCTAACTTACACAAGCATGAATGCAACAGACTTCAACAAATTAAACGGTTTACTTTCTAAATTAGAATCAGCTGCTAACAAAGCTTCTAGAGAAGATGGAAGTTTTAGAAAATATCACAATGAATCAGTAGCTACCTTGAAAGCAATGAGGGCAAATCTCAAGCATCTAGAGCACGGCTTGAGAACAGCTAATATTGTTCAAGCTTAGTTTCTGGTTTTATTAAATTAAGATCGCAATTAACGAGCAATGCTAAACTGAAAAAGTAGAATGATCCTACTTTGTCAGTTTCTATCATGTCATTCATAACGAGTAGGGAGTATACCATTATTAATGAAAGCAAAGACATCATCACAAGATTCTTACCCAATTTTGACGTTTGCCTATGGTAAATATCTTCCCCTTTGGAAAAAGTTAAAAAGCTCAAGATCATAAAAATAATAAGTCCAAAGATTCCTTGTTCCACCATCACCATCAGGAAGTAATTATGAATTCCTGAGCGCTCTTTATTATCACTTACATAAGTTCTAAAACTATTTACTGTATACCCTCTATAAAAATTATAAAAATTTCCCGGACCATAACCCATCAGAGGTCTTTCTTTGGCCATGTAAAAACCAGCGATCCATCTATAGAATCTTTCCATCGTAGAAATATCTTCCCCTTTTAAAGTAGCCTCCAATAAATTATCATAGTTGCTTTGAATGGTGGTCTTTTCAAAATTTGGTGCATACTCCATGAATGTATTTTTATAAGCCATGCTACCAAAGAAGAATGTTAACAAAGCAATGGCCGCCATAAAAGAAACAGTGGTCAGCCTCCACTTTATCACAAAATAAGATGGGATCAATAATACCAAAGAGGCAAACGCGGCTCTGGTGTAAGAGAAGTAAATGGCTACTACCAATAGGGCAGAAAACCCCAAAAAAAACAACCAGTTTTTACTGTAAGGTTTATACCAGTTCTTCGCTAAGAAAATGAATGGAAAACAAACAACCATAATTGAGGCGTAAGCCACGTGGTTTGAATAAAATGGCCCCAAAACATAATTAATTTCTTTATAAGAAAAGCCTGTCAGTGAGTGCCTACACATAACAACAAGGACTGTTAATAATAGGCTGATTGAAAAACACCATATAATCTTTTTGATGACTGTTTCTGACCGGATCAATAATATTGACAAGTAGTATAAACTGAATACATACCAGGCTTTGGCTAACAGGTATTTTACAGACACCCATACATTTAAGGAAGTAAAAGTTGTTATTAAAATCCAAACCAAATGGACCGTCAATAAGATACTTATGGGGTGTAGGACAAAAGATTTGTCAAGCTTGCGTCCATTTACCAAAAGGTATAAGAAACAAATCCCCATGCATACGATCATTAACAATTCAGACGGAAAATCTGTAGAGAAGCCTGCACCAAAATCAATGGCAGTACTAACAGGTATGGATAAAAAGAGTAAGTAAAATAAATTCTTTACATCATGAATACTCACATAGGCAAGAATAAGCACGATCGGAAAAACAAATAAAGGATAAAAGCCGGTAGCTATTGCTAAAAAAGTTGAAGCAATCGTAATAAAACCAAAAACCAAAAACAAGGTGGAAAATGGATGATCAGATTTAAGCCTATTTAGCATCTATAATTTCTTTCCAGTTTACATTTTTATAAGTATCGATCACTATCGCAGCTATGGCACTAAATAGAAATGTTAGAAATACACTGGCCAAGCAAAGAATAGCGCGCTTTGGTCTGGATTTTACGATAGGTGTTTCTGCTTTTTCTACAAGAATGACCATAGGTGTATCTGCTTCAAAAGCTGCCTTCAATTGTTTCATTCTTTCTTGATCTTCCGCAAATTGCTCCACGGCGATGTCCATGGCATTATCAATTGCGGATACTTTAGAAGCGCCACTATTAAACTTTTTCATAATGGCTTGCAATGATTTTAATTGTGCATCTAGTCCATTGACCGTAGCCTGAATATAAGCAATGGTATCTCTTCTTATGGAGATATTATTTTTGAGTGCATCCAATTTTGCAACAGCCATTACATGGTTTGCTTGGTTTTTTGCCAATTGGTTGGAAAGCGCTTCTGATTGAGCCAAAACATTGTAGATCCCATAACGATCACTTAGGGCTCTCAAACTATCGCCCATGGTATTCAAATAATTTTGCTTTTCTAATAAAGACTTCTGTTTATTGGAAAGTTGTTTTGCTTGTGTTTCCTTGGTCAACTTTTTCGCGATCAAATTTAAGGTCTCTCGAGCCTCATTTGCCATTTTAGCGGCGAGTACTGGATCCTTATCTTCAATGCTGAGCTCTATGGCTTCATATTTAGTTTTCTTTACCTCGTACAAAGCATTCAAATGTTCTCTGATTTTAAACTGCGCCTTTTTGCCTGTCGAGTCAATGTCGTAGTGTGTGAAAAGGTCAAACTTTTTTATCAGGTGTGTTGTTAACTCACTGCTTTGAGCAATGGTCATAAGCTTGTCCATATCATCTTCTTGGCCAAAGTAAGCTCTTTCTTTCAAAGCATTTCCTACTGGGTCCGGCTTGGATACATCTTCTGAAGCGGCATAAAATATAGTTGACGCTTTATAATAGTTAGGTAGTAATAAGCTAATGATTACACTCCCAACAGCCGCGATCAAGCAAAGCCATAAGATCTGTTTTTTCCAACGAAAGAATGATTTTAGTACGCCCAACAAGTTGTCGTTGTCGTTCATGCACATAAAATTTTAGAGGCCAAAAGTAAGCTTTTTCTTTACGGAATGTTAAAATTATTAACTTTTTCAGACTTGTATTATTGTGAATATTGCCGATTATTATCGGTTTTTAGCCATTTCTAACAAAATTCTAAAATTCAAAAGTTTGAGGATCATCGCAGCTAACAAAGATAATCCAATGGAGATCATAAATATCCAGGTCCATTCTACCTGTACAAATGATTTTAATGCCAATGGAATGGCGATACAAATTAGACTGAATACTAATATCTTCAAGAGTACTTTCCACTGTATAGCGACCTTTAATTTGTAATGAGCAATGATAAAAACTAAAACAGCCATTAAAAATTGACAAAAGAAAGTGGCCATAGAGGCACCGTATGCTTTTTGTGTAGGAATCAGATATAAGTTCAAGCCTATGTTCAAAAAGCAACCAAATATAAAAACCTTGTTCATAATGGTCAATGAATTATTTGCTGTCAAAAGTGTTACAAATACATAAGTACAGCTCATAGCAATAAACGTAAGTATTAATAAACCCATGATCTGTCCCCAATAAATAGTAGCCTCATCATATAAAAGAAACATGATCTCCTCGCTGAAAACAAAGCAGCAAATCCCAATAGGCAATGCTCCAGCCATTATTAACTGAAAACTGAAATAAGCTAGATCTGTTGCTTTTTGAACACTCTCTACTAATAGTTTAGAAAGCATTGGTAGGAGTAAAACACTAAATAAATATCCGATCATATTGATGGCTTCTAAAAGACGATAACCTGCTCCGTATGCACCGGCTTGGTACTTGCCATCATCAAGCAATTGCTCTATCATCACTACATCGGTATAAGTATATATGATCATAAGAAAGATGGCTAATGCATAAGGCGTGCATTCCACCAAGATCTGTTTCATGAATTTAAAATCCAGTTTGAATTGCCATTCCTGAATTTTGCTTGTTGAAATAAACAACGCCAATAAGAAGGTAATGGTCAATGTAAAGGTTTGTGCAAAAATGAAC
>ENA-ORXM01000818-ORXM01000818.1-marine-metagenome-genome-assembly--contig:-NODE-818-length-48770-cov-6.886246_pt1 | contig 48770 bp, 52 predicted proteins | sample MGYA00237867_ERZ511480 | MGnify/ENA primary metagenome ERZ511480 (study PRJEB26309, sample SAMN06266103) | marine metagenome | isolation source: Algal blade | place: United Kingdom:Sidmouth, United...
AGATCGTTGTCTCAAACTCGATCTTGGCACATCGCGATGCCGTTAAAATAGAGGGAGGAGACCATTCCATCGATAAGCATAAGCGCATCGCGCAAATGGTACGTACTTGTACGATGCGTCCCTTCGGACTTATTGCGCCTACGGTTTTAGGTGAGGCCTATTTGTTCGGTGGCTGCCACACGCCATGTTTCTTGCGCACCTTCGTCTACCCACATTTGCATTGCGGGCAGGGCCATTAGGGCTTCGCTCCAGTGCTCGAAAGATGGGGAGATGTTCAGGCCGTAGCCTTTGGCGCGCCAAGCGACGGGGGCAAACATGGCGTCGACAATGCTGAAGGGGCCGCAGAGGAATCCGCCGTCGGGTCTGTCTGCGTTGTCGAAGTGTTGCCAGAGAGTGGCCAGGCGGTCGAGGTCGGCTTGCACGGCGGGTGTGGGTGTCATGGGGAAAACACGGTGGCAGTTCATCGGGTGTTCGCTACGCAGGGCGTGAAAGCCGCTGTGCATTTCGGCGCAGGCCGAGCGGGCCAAGGCACGTAGCTTTGCGTCGGCGGGCCACAGCTGCTTTTCCGGGTAGCTGTCGGCTAGATACTCAAGGATCGCCAAGCTGTCCCAGATTATTTGGCCCTCGTGTTCGAGCACAGGCACGGTAGCGGGAATGCCGTGTTGCGCGGCGAGCTTGTCGAGGCTGTCGTCGTGATCGAAGGGCAAGACGCTGTCGGTGAAGTTGATGCCGGCCACCTTCATGGCGAGCCAAGGGCGCAATGACCATGAGGAGTAGCGTTTGTAAGTGACGTATAGGTGCATGGCGGTGCTTCCGGTGAGCGAGAGTGTGATTATTCTGCCGTGCTATGCTGTGCAATAAAAGCGAATAATAATGAGCGATCTGTGCGGAAATAACGAATGGTGAATTTGCGTCAAGTCAAAAGCTTGCTGGCGGTGGTGGAGGCGGGCAGTGTCAATCGTGCGGCTGAGGCGCTGTGTCTAGCGCCTTCGAGTGTCTCAGCACAACTGCGTGAGCTCTCGACGAGCTTGGGGGTGACCTTGTTTGAGCCCTCGGGGCGCGGCTTGGTGCTCAGCTCGGCTGGGCGGCAGTTGTTGCCCAAGTTTCAGCAGTTGTTGTCTGTGGATAACGAGATACTGGCCGCCGCACAAGCTTTGGTGAGCGAGCCAGCCGGTGAGTTGCGGCTCTATGCGCCTAGCTCTATGTGTATTTATCGTCTGCCGCCCTTGATCGAGGCGCTGCAGACCTTGGCACCGAGTATTGAGCTGCATCTGCAGCACGATCCCTTTGACTATCGGCAAGCGCTGGCGGATCGCAGTATCGAAGCTGCTATCTTGGTGGTTGATAAGCCTGAGCCAACCTGCGAACACCAGGTCATTGCCGACGAAGAAGTTATCTACGTCACGCACCCGAGTTTAGCTGTGCCCGAGGCACTGAGCCCCGAGCAACTGATGCAGCGCGCGTTGATTACCACTGAGCCGGGTTGTAGTTATCGGGTGGCGGCGGACAACCATTTCAAGCAACATGGGCTGCGGCTCAGTCCGCGCCAGAGCTTTTCTAATGTTGAGGTGATCCGGCGCTGTCTGTTAGCTAAAATGGGTGTGGGTTTGCTGCCGCGTTGTGTGGTCGCCGAAGACATTGCCGCGGGTCGTCTGCATATGCAAAAAGTGCTCGCCGCTCCCTACTATTTTCAATCAACGGTGGTTTGGCCGCGTGAGGCTGAAGTTTCTCCGCGGTTGAAAATGTTTTTACAAGTCGTGCGTGAACAAAAGACGGGCTCAAAGAGTCTACTCAACGCCGTCTCTGCTTAAGGAACTAAAACATGAATGCGAATGACCTACGCTCTCCGCGTGACCTACAAATGGCTGCCGAGTTGAGCGAACATCGTGATGTGATGCGCTTAAACGAGATGATTGCTAAGCGAGAAGAAGAAGGCCCGATGGGTACGCGTCGTCGCTTGTTGGCAACGTCGGTGCGGCTCAGTCGCAGCATGGCGCCGCATGTACATAAAACAGCCGATGAATGCATCGAGCGGCTGGGGGTGACGATTCCCGTTGAGCTGTATGTCTACGCCAGTCCGAGCTTTAACGCCATGTGCGTCAAGCCCGAAGATGGTCGCCTCTTTATTATGTTTTCTTCCAGTTTGTTAGAGGGCTTCGAAGACAGCGAATTTCGCTTTGTGATGGGCCATGAGTTGGGCCACCACCTATACGATCACCACAGCGTGCCGGTGGGTTATTTTCTCAACAATCGCAACACCGACCCCAAGTTAGCACTGCAGCTCTCTACTTGGTCTCGCTACGCAGAGATATCGGCTGATCGGGCGGGCGCGCATTGTGCCGATGACCCAACCGGCGTCGCCCGTGCTTTGTTTAAACTCTCTTCGGGTTTGACGGGGGATCTGGTGCAGTTTGATCTCGATTCCTTTATGGAGCAGATTGACGATATGCAGGTATTGGATGATGAGCCTGGCAGTGGCTCGTCGAGTTCTGATTGGTTTATGACGCACCCTTTTAGCCCGCTGCGAGTGAAGGCGCTCAATTTGTTTAATGAGTCCGAGCTTGTAAAAGAAGGTGGCAGCTCGCAGGAGCAATTAGAGCTGGGTGTGCAAACGCTGATGGGCTTGATGGAGCCCAATTACTTAGAGGGGCGCACGCCAGCCGCTGAGTCTATGCGCCGCGCACTGTTTGCAGCCGCTTTGACGGTTGCAAACGCTGACGGAGAGGTGAGTGAGGCGGAGATTACGGTTTTTGAGAAGTTCTTCGGCGACGGCAAATTCAGTGAAAAACTCAATTTGGATAAACTGGCCAAAACACTACCCAGTCGCATCGAAAGTGCGCGTGATCTGACCGGCCCTGGCCAGCGCATGCAACTGCTTCGGGACTTAGTCTTGATCGCTAATGCTAACCATGAGGTCAGTGAGGCTGAGCATCGTGTGTTATCAGAGGTAGCCAAAGGCTTGGAGCTGGGTGAAGAAGTGCTGGCGCAGTTCCTGAATGGCCCCTTGGCGCTGGACTAAAAGCTTGGCTATTGCCTAGCGATAAAAATCTTCATCGGGGTTGGGCTTGGGTTTTAACACGGTGACTGGTATGCCTTGAGATGCTTGCCACTCGCCCATTTTTTTGTAGTAGCTGTCCCAGACGCAGGGGCAGCAACTGCCGCCGCCACAGCATTCGTGTGGTAGCGGCGGGGTGGGCTTCTTCTCCGTAGGAGTTACCACTACTGGTAGAGCTCGTTTTCTTCCTCATCTACAATTGGCAGCCTGATGGCAAAGCGTGCGCCGTCTAGGTAGTCCGTGTCGAGCCACATGTCACCGCCGTGACTCTCAACAATACGCTTGCATAAAGCAAGTCCGACACCTGAGCCAGCATAGACAGATTCATCGGCGTGTAGTCGCGTGAATATTTTAAAGATGCGCTCGCTTTGCGTTGGGTCTATGCCGATGCCGCGGTCAGTCCAGTAGATCACCCAGCTGTCGTGCTCTTTTGTTGCACTGACGTGTATGTTGGGTGTGATGCCCGAATCACAGTATTTGATGCTGTTAGAGAGCAAGTTCTGAAACAGTCTTGCCATCAGCAGTGGGTCAACACAGAGTTCTGGCAACAGCCCCATTTCAACTTTAGCTTTGCTGGCTTTCATCGGCTCAGATAGCATGTCGATAGCTTCGGCGATTAGCTCGGCAATAGGGCGCTGCGTCAGTCGATCATTTTGCAAGCCCAGTCTTGAATAGTTGAGCAGGTTGCTGGTCATGTCTTGTAGGCGAAGTGCAGCAGTCTTGATTACCTCAAGGTATTTTTTGCTGTCTTCCTCGCTGTCTTGCATTTCAGCTTCGAGCATTTCTGAAAAGTTAACGATATGTCGCATCGGGGCTTGTAAGTCGTGTGAGACAACCGATGCAAAGTCGTCGAGTGATGCGTTGGAGCGTTTGAGCTGTTTGGCTTGGCGTTCGAGCTGTCGGCGGGCTTGGGCACGGTCGGTGATGTCACGGCCTAAGCAGAGCACGCCCTTGTCGGTGTGCTCGTCGTTCATTTTAAGTAGGGTCCACCAAACGCTGCGCTCTTTGCCGTTGTGAGTTTCTTCGGAGACAAACTCGTGCATGGTGACAAATTCAGTCAGGCAGCCAAGGGCCTCTGAAAAAGCCGCGCGTGTGTCGGTGCTCAATACGCTGATCAAGCTGGCACCCACCATGTCTGGCTCTCGTCGTTTGCAGTCCGTACTAAAACTCGGGCTGGCGTATTTGATCACCGCGCGCGTATCGAGCCTGACGATAAAATCGGGCACTAAGGCGAGCAGTTCGTGTAGTTCGCTTTCGCTGCGATGTAGCTGATCTTCGATAAGGCGCAGGGCATTTTCACGCTCTTCTTTGATCTCGGTCATGCGGTATGACTCGGTCACGTCGCTACACAGCGCGAGAAGAGTGCCCGGTTTGTGGGCGGGCACAACACCAGTCAGGTGCAGCCAGCGCGTCTCTCCGTTGGCTTCGGTGGTGGTGACTGTTGTGTCGATGTTGCTCAGCATGCCGCTGGACACTGCGTCCAACAGTGCTGAAGTTTCGCGCCGATCAACCGGGTTGAGTTTGTTTAGAAACTGGGTGGCGTTAGATGGCGCTTGAATTTTTTGTTTGCCGCTGTCTTTGCGGTGCCAAGGTGCCAGCGTTTCACTGTTGAGTGTCCAATTGGCGAAACTGATACCCGCGGCCGCCAAGGCCGTCTCCATGCTGAGATACAGCTGCTCTGATTCGGAGATCTCGGACATGGTGGCCAAAAGTTTGACCCGGCTGGAATGCGGATCTGCGTCGATTTCAAGGGAAAGAGAAATCGGCAGCGAGCCACCGTCGCCGCGTTGGATGTCGCACACGAGACGGCTGTTCCACGAGCTGCCGTCACTCAGGCTGTCGATGGCTTTGCTCAGCACATCGCGGTCTTTGATCGTCACGAGATCCGTTAAGCGTAAACCCAGTAGAATTTCCAGTGGATAGCCAAGCGTTGCGAAGCACGCGTTGTTGATGTCGAGAATGCGCAGTGTTGACCCGTCGACTAGCAGCAACGCATGGTTGGATCGCATGGCGGCTGCGCTGACTTCAGCGCCCACGGATTCGTGTGCTTCGTTCTTTTTATGTGGCTGAGCCATGCGTTCTCCCAGAAAACCCGCCAGCGGGTGTGGTGGCTAGCGCCGGATCAGTCGATTGTTCAAAAACAACACAACTTACGTCCGGCGTCTTCTTCAACGGTCTAATTAATAAGCTCACCCCAATCTGACGTGCGGCCGCGAGATAGGGCGCATCAGTGGGTGTGCTGTAGGTCAGGTAGCACGCGGCATTCAAGCACTTGGCTCTACTGCTTGAGCGGGCGTGAAAATCCATCACGTCTCTTCGGAATCGGCTGACGAGCGCTTTTATTAATGTTTACACGTCAAATATATTTCTTTCGGAAAAAGGCTGTAACTTTGATAAGTAGCTGAAAAATAAAGTTTATATGTGCTTGAAGAGGTTTCGGGCTGATAAAAAATGTAACGATTGCACTGAGCACGTGCGCAGGATTTGATCTGTTGTTGCGTTGGCGTTGAGCAGCGATGAAAACCGCTTGTTTTGTGGAGGTGTAGCGCTGAATCGCGCTATTATGGGGGTTGTTATCAGCGGTGATCAAAGAGCATTGGAAAGCGAACAGTTACAAGGTTTGGAAGTGCGCGAACTCGGTTGTTTTCGTGGCGAAAACCTGTTGTTTCAAAATCTTAGCTTTACGGTGCGTGCCGGTGATGTGGTGCAGATTGAAGGTGGTAATGGCCGCGGCAAAACTACGTTGCTGCGCATCATTGGCGGTCTGGGTGTGGCGGACGAGGGGCAGGTGCTTTGGAATAGTGTGCCCATGCCGCGTGCCCGCGCTGATTTTTACTCTCAGCTCTCGTGGGTGGGTCATCGAGACGGCATTAAAGACGAGCTCACTGCGATTGAAAACCTCGTTGCCGCACAAGCGCTGAGCGAGTCCGCACGCGAAATTGATTATTCTAAAGTGTTGAAGTCACTCGGCTTAGTAGACCGAGACACGATACCCTGTCGCAGCTTGTCTGCTGGGCAGCGTCGGCGGGTGGCTCTAGCGCGCTTGGCTGTCAGCGATGCGAAGGTTTGGATTCTGGATGAGCCGCTGACGGCACTTGATGTTGCTGGGCGTGAACAGTTGCAGCGTATGATGATTGAGCACGCGCAGTCGGGTGGCATGGTGGTTTACACCACGCACCAAAGTTTGCCCTTGGATGGCTGTAAATGTAAGTCGGTGCAGTTGTGAGCACGCAGGTGTCGCTGGGCACGGCTTTTTGGCGCTTGTTACGGCGTGATTTGTTGTTGGCGGTGCGCCGTGGCAACGAGTGGATCAACCCGCTAGTGTTTTTTGTCATCGTGGTATCTTTGTTCCCACTGGGCATAGGCCCAGGGGCGAAAACACTGCAACTAATTGGCCCTGGAATTGTCTGGGTATCAGCTCTGCTAGCAACTTTGTTAGCGCTCGATGGCCTGTTTCGATCAGACCACCAAGACGGGGCGCTCGAGTTGATTTTGCTCAGCCCGCATCCGTTGTCGGTGTTGGTGTTGGCAAAGGTGCTGGCGCACTGGCTGATTACTGGCTTGCCACTGGTTTTGTTGTCGCCGCTTTTGGGTGTGCTGCTGCACCAAGACGCTAAAGTGTTTGGCGTGCTGATGGCGACTCTTGCGTTGGGTACAGCCACACTGAGTTTGATCGGTGCAATTGGCGCAGCGCTCACGGTGGGCGTGCGCAGAGGCGGTGTATTGCTGTCACTGTTGGTGTTGCCACTGTATGTGCCGGTGCTTATTTTTGGTAGTAATGCTGTGGCCAGTGCCGGCATGGGTTTGGCGGTTGAAGGCCAGCTTAGCTTGATGGGTGGTGGGCTGTTTTTAGCGCTCGCTTTAGCACCTGTCGCTACGGCGGCGGCGCTTCGGGTCAGTGTCGAATAATGTAAAGTTTCTTGGTGGTGTTGGTATCCGATCAATCGGTTGATGCGTCGCCTGCTGAAGGTTTTGACGCCGCCACGTGCGGTGCGGAGAGTATTTGGTGTACTTGTGGGTTCACAAGCTGGGGTCGCCCCGGTATTTTTATTCGTTTGCGCGTGTCGTCGCTCCGCTGTTGGCGGTGTTTTGTGCCGTGACCATGGTATGGGGTCTATATCAGGGACTGGTGGTTGCGCCAACCGACTATCAGCAGGGCGAAAGCTACCGAATTATGTACGTGCACGTTCCAGCTGCTTGGATGTCGATGTTCATCTACGTGGTGATGGCTTTTGCCAGTGCGATCTCTCTTATATGGCACATTAAGCTCGCCGATCTGATCGCGCAGAAGTCTGCGCCCATCGGCGCAACGTTCACTTTTTTGGCGTTGGCCACAGGGTCCTTGTGGGGCAAGCCCATGTGGGGTACGTGGTGGGTGTGGGATGCGCGTCTCACCTCTGAGTTGGTGCTGCTGTTTTTGTATCTCGGTTATATGGCGCTGCATGAGGCCTATGACAACCCGAGCACCGGCGCTAAAGCCGCCGCCATCTTGGCGCTCGTGGGTGTGGTCAATATCCCTATTATTCATTTCTCGGTGGAGTGGTGGCACACCCTGCACCAGAGTGCTTCGGTGAGCAAGCTGGGCAAGCCGTCTATGCCGAGCAGTATGCTTGTGCCACTGCTGGTGATGGCTGTTTCATTTAAGGCCTTTTACGGCACGGTGCTGCTGTGGAGTGTGCAGGCCAAGGTGTTGGAGCGTGAATACCGCAGTAAGTGGGTGCGCGAACTGTTGCTGGGGGCCAAAACATGAGTGAATTCCTGAACATGGGCGGCTACGCCTTTTTTGTGTGGTCGTCGTTTGGTTTGACGGCTGTTTTTCTTTTGTTAAATGTCGTGCTCGCTCGCCTCGCGCTGCGCAAAGCACGACTCAATGCGGTGCGACGCATCAAGGCACTGGAGCAGCAAAATGCATCCGAAGCGTAAAAAACGATTAATGCTAGTCACCTTGATGGTGGCAGCTGTGGGTGTAGCGGTTGCGCTGTTGCTCAACGCCTTTCAGCAAAACATGCTGTTCTTCTTTGCACCTGCGCAAGTCGTTGCTGGTGAGGCCCCTGAGGGTCACCCTTTTCGTATCGGTGGCATGGTGGTGGTGGGCACGGTTGAGCGCGGCGACAGTCTGAAGGTTAAGTTTACGCTGACCGATGGCGGTGGTTCGGTGCCGGTCGAGTACGAAGGCATTTTGCCCGACTTGTTCCGTGAGGGGCAGGGCATCGTGGCGCGCGGTACTCTGGATGCCGACGGGCTGTTTACGGCCGACGAGGTCTTGGCCAAGCACGACGAAAACTACATGCCGCCCGAAGTAGCGGATGCTCTGAAAAAAGCAGGGAAAATGCCTTACGGCGCTGAAACGGTGGTGAATCAATGATCCCTGAAATTGGACATTTTGCGCTGGTCTTAGCGCTGTGTGTATCGTTTGTACAAGCTGTGGTACCTCTGTGGGGGAGTCTGACAGGCCGTGCGAGTTGGGTGGCGTTAGCTGCTCCTAGTGCGCAGCTGCAAGCTTTTTTGGTGGCGATTTCCTACGCTGTACTGACGTGGAGCTTCATCATCAGCGACTTCTCGGTGCTGTATGTGGCCAACACCTCCAACACCGAGCTGCCGATGATCTACCGCATCTCCGGCGTATGGGGTGCGCACGAAGGTTCGTTGCTGTTGTGGGCGCTCATTTTGTCCGGTTGGACTTTGGCCGTTAGCCTATTCAGTCGCGGTATCCCGTCGGTTATGTTGGCGCGAGTGCTGTCGGTCATGGCAATGATCAGCGTCGGTTTTTTGCTGTTTGTACTGATCACCTCCAACCCTTTCGAGCGGCTCTTTCCTGTTCCTGTTGAAGGGCAAGACTTAAACCCTCTACTGCAAGATTTTGGTTTAGCGGTGCATCCGCCCATGTTGTATATGGGCTATGTGGGCTTTGCGGTGGCGTTTTCATTCGCTATTGCGGCGCTTATCGGTGGCCGCCTCGACATGGCTTGGGCGCGCTGGATGCGTCCTTGGACAGCTCTGGCGTGGGCGTTCCTAACAGTGGGCATCGCTCTTGGTAGCTGGTGGGCTTATTACGAATTAGGCTGGGGTGGCTGGTGGTTCTGGGATCCGGTCGAAAATGCCTCGCTTATGCCTTGGCTTGTGGGCACAGCGCTGATGCATTCGCTGGCGGCCAGTGAAAAGCGCGGCGTGTTTAAAGCGTGGACGGTGCTGCTGGCGGTGTTTGCTTTCTCGCTCAGCTTGCTTGGTACTTTCTTAGTGCGCTCGGGTGTGTTGACCTCGGTGCACGCGTTTGCCAGTGACCCTGAGCGTGGTGTTTTTATCTTGGGCTTTTTGGTTGCGACCATCGGCTGCTCGTTGCTGCTCTACGCTTGGCGAGCACCACGGTTGATGCGTAGTGGCAGCTTTTCTGCTGTTTCGCGAGAGTCGGGCCTATTGCTCAATAATGTTTTGCTGGTGGTCTTCTGCGCCACAGTGTTGCTGGGTACTTTGTATCCCTTGGCGCTAGATGCCTTGAATATGGGCAAATTGTCTGTAGGTCCTCCTTACTTTAATACGGTGCTGATACCGCTGGGTGTGCCTCTCGCGATTGCGATGGGGATTGGCTCTCTGGTGCGTTGGAAGCAGGACAAACTCAGCCGTATCGCTAAAGGTTTGGCGTTGGCAGCTGTGGCTAGTTTGTTGGCGGGTGCCGTGGTGCCATGGTTGATGGGAGGTTATTTCTGGGGTGCGGTGCTGGGTAGTGCGCTCGGAACTTGGGTCATCCTGACCACATGCCAAGCACTCATCGAACGATTTAAGAACAAAGGTTTATCAGTGGCTTCAGCCAAGCAGGTGCCGTCATCTTTCTACGGTATGTGTTTGGCGCATGTGGGCATAGGTGTGTTGATTATCGGTATCACCTTGACCTCTCACTACAGCGTTGAAAAAGACTTGCGCATGGCGCCGGGTGAGGTGTTTGATGTTTCCGGTTATCGCTTTGAGTTTGTTGGCGTAACTGAAGAAGAAGGCCCGAATTACGATGCTTTTGTCGGTCTGGTAAAAGTCACATCTGGTGGCAAGCAAGTGGCGGAGCTGTATTCTGAGAAGCGTCGTTATCGTGTGCAGACAATGCCAATGACTGAAGCCGCTATTGACCCAGGCTTGTTCCGAGATCTGTACGTTGCGCTCGGAGAGGAGATTGGTTCTGACGGAGCTTGGGCTGTTCGAATCTATTACAAGCCCTTTGTGCGCTGGATCTGGTTGGGTTGCTTGATGATGGGTGCAGGTGGAATTCTGACCGTGCTGGATCGGCGCTATAAATTGGCCTCGCGGCGTGAGCTGCGTGCTCAAGCGGTGCAGCCGCAGCAGGTAACAGCATGATTCGTTATGTCATACCGGCCGTTTTGTTTGCTGTGTTGGTGGGCTTTTTATATGTAGGCCTAGATCTCAACCCGCGTGAAGTGCCTTCGCCTTTCATTGGCAAGACAGCGCCTGCTTTTGAGTTACCTGAACTTGGCAACAGCGAGCGCAAGTTAACGCCCGAAGACATGAAAGGCCAAGTGTGGCTGCTGAATGTTTGGGCAACTTGGTGTCCTGGCTGTCGGCAGGAGCACGATACTTTGCTGCGTTTGAGTCAGCAAAATATCGCGCCCATCATAGGCTTTGATTACAAAGACGAACCGGATAAAGCGTTGGCTTGGCTGCGCCAATTGGGCAACCCCTACCTGTTGGTTGTTGAGGATCTCGACGGTCGTGCGGCAATTGATTGGGGCGTTTATGGTGCGCCTGAGACGTTCATCATCGATGCCGCGGGCATCGTGCGCTACAAATTTATTGGTCCGCTCAATGACGCGGCGGTAGCGCAGGATATTGTTCCCTGGATCGAAAAGCTAAAAGCTGAGGCCAAGTCATGAAAATTCAGTCTGTGTTTTTGACTTTGTGTCTTGTGCTTTCCCCGGGTGTTTTGTTGGCGGGTATTGAAGCAAAGCCTTTTGATGACCCCGGCAAAGAGCGACTGTACAACCAGTTGGTGGCTGACTTGCGTTGTCTTGTTTGTCAGAACCAAAACTTGGCCGATTCCAATGCTGAGCTTGCCGTCGATTTACGACGCCAAGTAGCCGAGATGGTGACGCGTGGTGATACCGGGCAGCAAGTCTCGGATTACATGGTGGAGCGCTACGGTGAGTTTGTCTTGTATCGGCCGCCGCTCAGTTCGCGTACTGCGGTGTTATGGCTCGGGCCATTGCTTGCCTTGTTGCTGGCGCTGTTTATTGCCTGGCGTATCACGGGCAACCGACAAAGCACAGAGTTGGGCGGTGTGAGTGAAGACGATATCGCTCGCGCTCGTGATCTGCTGAATAAATAAACTCCTGAAGTAATCGCGAAACGCACCTACTGCTGCGTGTCGAATACGTTCTGAATAAATTAGAGTAAAAGTGCATGGCTGTTTTTTTTATCGTAGTCACCTTGATGATTGTTGCGACAGTGTGCGTGCTTTTGTGGCCTTTGCTGCGCGCAGCGGCACCGGACAGTGCAGATCGTAAAGCAGTCAATTTAGCTATTGCTAAGCAGCGCATGCGCGAGCTGGGGCGTGAGAACGATAACGGTACCCTGGACGATGCCGCCTATAAACAAGCCAAGTATGAGCTAGAGCTAACATTGGCCGGTGATCTCGACGATGTGGAAGATCGAGAGACGAAGGTTGGTGGTCGATGGATGGGCGTGTTGTTGGTAGTTGCTGTGCCGGTAGTGGCTAGTTGGCTGTATTTTCAATTGGGTTCGCCTAGGTTTTTGGACGCGACGCCCGATGAGCTTCGCATGGCTTCACAATCAGCTGCAAACTCGGAAGCGCCGCCCAACATAGACGAGCTTATAGCCAAGCTTGAGCAGCGCATGGAAGAAGTACCAACGGATGCTGAAGGCCGGCGCTTGTTGATCCGAACTTATATGTCGCAAGGTCGTTTTGCTGATGCGGTGGATGCGCTTAATAGCTGGGGTGCGCGTGATAGCGGTAATCCTGATCTTCTGGTGATGCTGGCTGATGCCACGGGGTCTTTGGCCGGTGGTAGTTTGATCGGGGAGCCCGAAGAGTATTTGGAAAAAGCCCTGAAGCTGGATCCTAACCACAGTCAGGCACTTTGGGTGATGGGGTATTCGCAGGCGCAAAAGAATAGACCAATGGATGCAATTGCCTATTGGGAGCGGTTGTTGCCGCTTGTCTCTGAGGATGAGGCATCGCGCCAGCGTGTAATGGACACCATTAACGAAGCTAAACAACGGGCCGGACTTGCGCCGAGTGAGGCTAGTCCCGTTGAGCCAGCTGCTCAAGTTGCAAGTGCGGGAGCCGGCCTTACGGTGACTGTTAGCTTAGACCCAGAAGTTGCAGCTAAAGTGTCTGCAGACGATGCAGTGTTTATCTACGCCAAAACGCCTACTGGTCCACCTATGCCTCTGGCGGTCATGAAACGTCGCGTTTCGGATCTTCCTTTAACGGTCACTCTAGACGACAGCTCGGCGATGATTCCATCGCATACTTTGTCTGGTCAAAGCAGTGTCACCGTTGGAGCGCGAGTATCAATGGGCGGCGGACCTGTCGCGCAAGCGGGTGACTACTATATAGAGCTAGAAGGTGTGGCCACGCCTTCCTCTGATGCTGTTGAATTGAGTATCAGTCAGCTGAAGTAGGGCGGTTGTAAGCTGGAGGGGCTGCTCTCCAGATCTGATTTTATCGCTTGTTTAGTAGATTGGCGTCTGCCCAGTGCCGCGTGGCGCTTGTCTGTAAAGATGCTGTGTTCAAGCATCTTCTTGCGTGTCAAAAGTTTTTTCGTGTACCTGCTCGCTCCTGAGTGAGACACTGCTGCATTCACTTATGAACTGGGTACTGCAGCATGCCGGCCGCTCAACAAAACTCTCATCAGTTTTTTGATAATCCCTATTTCTTGCTTGTTCTGACCTCTCTGTTTTGGGGTGGGAACGCGGTTGCAGGAAAATTTGCGGTAGGGCAGATTGATCCGTTTGTATTGACCGCACTGCGGTGGCTGCTGGCGAGCTTGATGTTTGCTATTTTGGCTCGCCCGCACTTTGCTCGCGACTGGCCTGTTTTGCGCCAACATATCGTCTTGCTGCTGGCTTTGGGCATGGCAGGTTTTGCTCTGTTTAATTTTGGTCTTTACGCTGGTTTGCAATACACCTCAGCGATAAACGTCACGATCGAGCAAGCGGCAATCCCCTTGTTTATATTGCTGCTCAACCGTTGGTTTTTTGCGCAAGCGGTGAAACCGATGCAGTGGTTGGCGTTACTGATGGCGACGGCGGGTGTTGTTTTTACGGTCTCTCGCGGAGACCCTCTGTCTATTTTGCAGGGTGGCCTAAACCGCGGTGACGGCATGATGTTGGGGGCTTGCCTTTGTTATGCCCTGTATTCGGTGGGGCTGCGTTGGCGGCCAGCGGTGCACTGGAGTGGCATGATGTTGTTGATGTCGTGCGGTGCGCTGATGCTGTGTGTGCCTGCTCTGGCGATAAAATATGCTCACTCTGGTTTGGCGGTGCCTTCTGCTACGGGGTGGGCTGTGGTGCTGTATGCGGTCATTTTTCCTACTATTTGCTCGCAGTTGTTTTTTCTTCGTGCTGTTGCCTTAATAGGAGCAAATAGAGCGGGCTTGTTTATCAATCTTGTGCCTGTATTTGCTGCTGGGCTTGCGGTATTGCTGCTCGGTGAAAAAATCCATTCCTATCACTTGATGGGTTTTGTTTTGGTCTTGGGCGGAATCGCTTTATCCGAAAAGACTACGCGAAGCGCTGTCTGATTGTGCTGTGGTGTGGTTTTTTTGACGTGGTCTCAACCTTTTCGCGTCTTGAGAGGGCTTGGATTTCGTGCTAGCTTGGGGCATTGGGCCTAAAGGACTAGGCGCGCTGGGGTGTGGATCTCTGGGTGGTGTGTTTTCTAATACGCCAACCGTGGATGTTTCTGCACCTGAAAGCACAAGCAAACTCCCACAATTTCGGGCGGAACGATGGTATTGAGAGTAGGAGATGACAGCGCGGCGTTGTTGCCGTTAGTCGCGGCCGGTGATTCCCAGGCCGTGCACGCATTTGTCGATCGATATGGTCCCTTAGTGTGGGGGATTTTAGGCCGCTCTCTTACACAGGCTCGCGCCCATTCGGTCAGCCGTCAGGTTTTTCGTCAGTTGTTTAATGATGCCGCTGTTCTAGCGCGCGATCCGGTGCCCGAAGTCGTGGTGGTGGCCAGTGTGGTGCATCGCATGCTGGCGCGCGAAGGCGATCGTGATCCGGTGTCGCTGTCTGCCAGCTCTCGGCCTGTTGCTCTTTGCGTAAAATCCGTTCCCGAGCTTGTTGCTGTCAGTCGCAGTCTGATATCTCTGCCACATGAGCAGAAGCGCGCTGTCGAATTATGTGTATTACAAGGGTTGTCTGCACGTCAGGTTGCACAAAAAATGGAGCTTGATATCAACACGGTGCGTCGATACCTACGCCGCGGCTTGCAAAAGGCTCGCAGTAGCTTTGGTGCAAGACCGGCAGATGGGCGCGCAACTCAAGGAGCTGATTCATGAGTGTTGTCGCTTCTAAAGAGATGAGCCGATTACACGATTTGATGTGTGTTGAAGCGCTTGAGGGCGGGCTCAGCACCGCCCAGCGTCGCGAGTTCTATAAGTTGGCTGAGAGCATGCCTGAAGTGAATACCAGCTACTACTGGGAGGCATTGGGTGCTGCTGACTTAGCGTTGCACGGCGCGAGTTTGGTGCCGCCAGGTGATGCGCGGAAAGCGTGGCTGCAAGATGCCAATGCTCACTTTGGTTGGTCTGAGCCTCAGTCCCCCTTGGCTGGTCAATTGCGCGAACCTGCACCCACTGAAAGCGTTGATTATGACCCTCTTGACGACACTGTGGCTGTTGCTCTCAATTTAGCCGATGTAGATATCGATGAAGATGCCGAAGCACTGGATGCTTCGCTAGACGATGAGTTGGCGGTCGATTATCTGGACGAGACGGTTGTTGGCTGGAGTTCGAGCGAAATTGACGTTGATCAATACGCTTCGGACCGAGGTCTGCGTGATTCGGCGGTGCTGTCACAAGGGCGAAGTAATGCATTGGGCTGGTGGGTGCTGACCGCTCTGGCATTGATGCTAGCAGCCGCTTTTTATTACAAGCCGCAAATTCAAGACGCTGCTGCCTCTTGGGGCTTGTTGCCTGTGCACGATCTACGCGGGGAAGAGTCCTTAGTGACGCTCCAAGCCAGTGGTGCTTCAATTGGTGGTTTCGTCTGGGATAGCGCACGCCAGCGTGGCTTGCTCAGTATTGATGCGATGCCGGCGTCTGTTGATACACAGCGCCAGTTTCAGGTGTGGGTTGTGGATAGCGGACGTGCTGCTGCAGCTATTCCGGTGGCGCTGTTGCGTACAAATTTGGTTAAGCACGAGGTCTCGATTGAACCCTCGGTTTTGATCAAAAAGTTTGGCGGATTATTAATCAGTTCTGAGCCCTTGGGTGGTGCTCTGGTGCCCTCTAAGGGTGCGACCATAGCGCATGTAAGGCCAGAAGCGGAATAATTGCTCTGTAGGGCTCACTCTGGCTTAAAGATTGCCAGAGTGTAGTTATTTGGCGCCATGGTTGGCGCTGTCGCAGTCAAGGATTCGACCGCCATGGAAACGTCTCTCCTCCAACTTATCATCCCGTGGGTAGCGCTTGCTGTTTCGTTGCTGGCCGCTGGCATGATGCAATTTTTATCTTCACTGCATAAAGCCCGTGCCTTGCGTGCTGAGCTGCAAATCAACGATCTCGATCAGCAGTTACAGAGTCTTTCTGAGCAGTTCCTAAACTTTGAACGCAGGGCTGAGCGCGCGTCGTGGGAGATGGAGCGTTTGCGCGAAGAGCGTAGCTTCGAGGCACCGGCGCCTGTGTTGAGTGAGGGTGGTGGCAACTACCAGCACGCGATTCGACTAGCGGTGCGGGGCGAAGACGCTGAGAGCTTGATGGAAATCTGCTCAATCAGTCGTGGTGAAGCCGAACTTTTAATTAAATTGCATCAGCGTGGGCCAGTTTCGGCATAGTTAATGCTCCGTATGTAAACAATACGCGATGGTTCATTTCGTATTCTCTCCTTATATAGATGGTTTTGGCCCGTACCTCGGTACGGGCTTTTTTTTGTCCTCAAGAATCTCACGTTTCAACCTGTTTCCCTTCGCTGTTGTGCTGCACCTGCCTTGTGTTTTTGTCTGGGACTTCTTCATTGCAGGGCATGGTGTTCGCGGTTATGAAGTCGCAGCAACAGCACATGCTGTTTGGGGGAGGGATTGCTTTATTGCTAGGGCCGGTGGCGAGTGCTGTGCTCACGCTGAACTAGAGCATGCTCATCAAATACTTCACTTTCCCGTAATTTTCCTGCGCAATAGTTTGCCTGTGTCCGCTATTGGCGGTCATTTTGTGTGTGTTTGTGTGTCAAAAAAACGTTCAGCTATGCTTGTATCAGCGGTAGAGTGTCGCATAATTGACTCAGGTGGCAATAATTTGCTTTAACAATTACCAATAAACTATTGAAATACAACAAATTTATATGGCAGGAATTTTGCATATTTATCAATCAATGCGGCCCGTGAGTGGGCTATTATAGAACCTTGTTAAATAAGGAATTGGTCGTGGTTGCCAGCCCTGTATTTGTAAAATCCGATCGTTGGATCATTCGAAAGCTAAAGCTCACCGAGAAACTGTCTCGCTCCCTAGATGTGCGCGAAATTATCCATTGGTTCTACGAAGAGCTGCGCCGGGATATACCTATCAGCGGTATAAGCTACAGTCGCGAGACTATAGACCTAGCTGTGCGTCTTGGGCAGCAAGGTGAGTCTCGCTTAGATTTTGGCCTTCAGCACTTAGGGCAGTCGTTGGGTGAGATCTCGCTGAGTCGCGCTAGACCTTTTACTCCACGTGAGATCGAGCACGTACGTGCGTTGATAAAGTCCATGTACTATCCGTTGCGCAACGCGGGTATGTATCAGTTGGCTCTGCGCTCCGCTTATCAAGACCCTCTGACTCAAGTCATGAACCGAGCGAGCATGGAGCAGGCACTACCGCGAGAAATAGGTCTAGCTCAGCGTCACGGCGCGCCATTGGCACTGTTGGTTATAGATGTTGATTACTTTAAGTCGATCAACGATAACTACGGGCATTTAGTGGGCGATCAGGTGCTGTGCAAAATCGCACAGGTTATCCAGGATTGTCTGCGCAGCACGGATCTCGTTTATCGTTATGGCGGGGATGAGTTTGTTGTCTGTCTGCCTTCAACGCCATTGGCGAGTGCGGTCGATGTGGCGGAGCGAATTAGACAGTCGGCTTGCTCCACGGATATGGGCGTGGAAGGTATGCAGCTGGGGCTGACCATCGGTGCGACGGATGTAGGGCCTGACTGTACGCTGAAGGCTGCGTTTGAACGGGCCGACAACGCCTTGTTTGAAGCGAAGCGCCGTGGGCGAAACTGCGTTCAAAGTGTGGCCCTAGAGTCACTCAACACCGAATTAGTAGAAAGTTGAAGACAGGTGTTGACAGTCTTGTAGGATGCCGATAATATTGCGTTCTTCTTCAGCAGCACATTGCTCTGAAGGGCCTCGTCCCCATCGTCTAGAGGCCTAGGACACCGCCCTTTCACGGCGGCGACCGGGGTTCGAATCCCCGTGGGGACGCCATTCCTTCTCTAGGAATCAAGGCGTTTATCAACACAACCTCTATGTGTTGATACATTTTTCTCGATCAAACATCGCAACGTGCATCGCACGGCGGTGTTTTGTCGTGTCCGGTGGTTTTATCTCCTTGTTATCTAAGATGCACCAGACTCTTGTCCGGTGCGTGCCTTTTTACCGTCCACAGGTTTTTGCCGTTAAGCCCTCAGTTCCTTTTCTTCCAAGGGTTTTCTCTTTTACTTTGAGCCGGTTTGTTATCTTCGTGAGCAGGCTTGCTTTGGCTTTTTGCCTGCGCCCAAGGTGAGTCGCTTTTGGCAGCAGCTGGTTCGGTCTTGGCCTCTTGTTTATATTCCTTTTTGGGTTTGTCGGCTTTTACAAACTGGGGTGTCTGTGTGGGTTCGTGCTCGTCTTCATCGTCATCTTCTTCGATGGTTTCGACGGCAGCTGCCTTGGCCTCAGGTTTGGCAGGGTATCGCGGCCCTACCAACTGGGTGTAAGCGGCCATGAACGCCTGTTCTTGGTAGGCTTTGAGGCCAGTGTCTTTAAAGTCAACTGGCAGCGGGTCGTATTTTTGAGTTTCTTTAACTACGGCGGCGCTGATCAAGTTAGCACGATGGGTTTCTAGTAGTTGCAGCGCTGCTTCAAGTTTGAAGCCCGAGGCTGCACCCGCAAATTTGCCTTTTTGAGCGCGCGCTTTGATTGCGATTTTGTCGACTTTATAGTCTTCCATCAGTTTGCTGACGGTTGCCTGAAACGCACGCAGTTGTTTTGGGTCATCGGCGTTGGCAATGTTGATGCGGCGCTGGCGAATATCGGGCGCTTCAAACAGTCCACGGTCCAAGGACAAAATACAAACGATGATTTCGTTGGCTTTGATATCAATTCCACAAACGCGCATAAGGGTCTAGTCTGGCTAAAGTAAAGTGGCTTCAGTATAGGGTGGGGCAGTGGGCAAGTCGAATGAGAACAAGCCTAAAAGTCTGGGCAACATCACATGAAGCGCACTCGCACCAAGATCTGTGTCATCGTGAAGCATACTTTTGTGTGGCGTATGTTCGATAAAGTGTTCTTACCTGGGGTAAGTGAGCGAGAAGGCAACTATGGCCGAGATTTTTAAGCAGCACCTAGATGTCAACTTAGGGGATGCGTATTTGCCCGATGTTGAATATTGTTCTTTGGGAGATCTGCCCTCGCGTTATGCGGTATCAGACTTGGCAGCGGAATCCATCGCACGGGCCGGTTCGTGGTTGTTGCGCTATCGGAATGGCTTAAAGGCACACGAAAATCAGTTACAGGTTGATCGCGTACTGGCATCACGGTGGTTCGCGTGGTCACTAAGGCCTGTTGGGTGGCAAACGCCCAGTGCTTGGGATGCAATAGCCGGCGACTATCGCTGTGCGGATGGTTGGATCAGGCTGCACACCAATGCGCCCGAGCATAGACGGGCGGCTCTGCAAGTGCTGGACTTGGCAGAGCGGAGTGATAGGTTAGCTGTTGCTGAGCGCGTAGTAGGTTGGACCGGTGCCAGCTTAGAGGCTGCGGTGGTCGATTGCGGTGGTTGCGCCGCCCAATTGCGGCGGCCCGAGCAATGGGCGGCGCACGTACAAGGTCAGGCCGTTGCAGCTGAGCCACTGGTCAGCGAGCAGGTGGTCGAATGTCCTGGGGCAGGTGATGCCCTTGTTGACCTGGCTCGCCCGCTCGCCGGTATCCGTGTGCTTGACCTTACTCGGGTGTTGGCGGGCCCAGTGGCAGGCCGATTTTTGGCGGCATACGGTGCAGATGTGCTGCGTATAGATCCGCCCCACTGGGAAGAGCCTGCCGTAGTGCCAGAGGTGACCCTGGGCAAGCGCTGCGCAGGATTAGATCTTCGTTCGGCAGCAGACCGAGAGGTGTTTACTGCTTTGCTGCGTGACTGCGATGTTTTGCTGCACGGCTATCGTCCGGGTGCATTGCAGGGGCTTGGGTTCGACGCGCAATGGCGACGACGGATTAACCCCCGGCTGCTAGATATATCATTGAGTGCCTATGGCAGCACGGGTCCATGGGCCAAAAGGCGTGGTTTTGATAGTTTGGTGCAAATGAGCACGGGTATCGCTTGGCCTGCTGAAATGGAAGGTCAGCCTAGTCCTTTGCCTGTTCAAGCCTTGGATCACGCCACAGGATATTTGATGGCCGCTGCTGCATTAAAAGCGCTTTGCTTTAGACGAGAGCAAGGCTTGGCGTCTGAGTCACGGTTGTCATTGGCTGGCACCGCCGCTTTATTGGGTTCTGTTCAGCCTGCTGCCAAAATCCATACAATGCCAGCAGAGCAAGCGGCAGACATTAGTCGCATTGAAGAGCAAACAGCGTGGGGTTTGGCGCATCGTTTGCGCTTTCCCGTCGGCATAAAAGGCAGCGAGGCGCGGTGGTTATTTGCAGCAGGGCCGCTTCGGCGTCATCTGCCTTGTTGGTAGTGTTTATTGTGCTACCGCGCTTGCAAATAGATGTACAGGCCTGCAATTATCACAAATATTTGTTGTTAAAGTGCAACATGTGGGAATTTATGTGCGTGTTTCGAAATATTACGATTAATTTGAACTAAATTCCTAAGTATCGTCGTGAATTTCTACGGCGATAAGTTCTCTCTCAGGAGATAGGGATGGATACTTTCAGTAATCGTATGTGTTTGTCGATTGTCTTGATGATGCCAACTTTGGGCTGGGCAGAAACGCTTGCTAACGCAGTGCCACTTCCTGGGCACTGGGACAGTGTGCTGTTGGTGATCGTTGGTGTTCTGATTGTTTGGCGTGAAGTTAGATCGGCTATGCGCAGAATTCGCGCAGAGCGAAAATCTAATAGATGGGCTGCCTTGAACTCTTGGCAGCATTCCACGCGTAAACCATCAATCTGGGTGCCTGTATTGGCAAAGCAAGTTCGGCGTTCTCGTCGCTAGAGACTATGGTAACAGTGCAAGCAGAGCTTGGGCCTGGCTGTTATCGCTGAGTTGTCTGCTTCGGTGTTGTCGTTGGTTGCCTTCGCCTTTGTGTCACAGTGGGTTGATCGAGCTGCCACAGTTATGTTGTGGCAGTTCGACTGTAGTGTTGGCTTATTTAGTCATCTAGCTCGGGAGAGCGCGAGATGACCTCCTTCATGATCTCGGATGTGCCGCCGTAAATACGCTGCACACGCGCGTCGGCAAACAATCGGCCAACAGGGTATTCCCACATATAGCCGTAGCCTCCGTGCAATTGCACGCAGGTATCAACGACTCGGCCTTGCATTTCCGAGAGCCACAGCTTGCACATAGAAGCTTGTTCTGTGCTTAGTTCACCTTTGGCATGAGCAGCGACGCAGCGGTCGACAAATGCTTCACCTACTTCAATTTCCGTGCGCATTTCGGCCATTTTGTAGCGGCTGTTCTGAAATGAAGCGATGCTTTGGCCAAACGCTTTGCGCTCGTTGATGTAGTTTAGCGTGTGCTGGTAGGCTCCTTTTGCGGCACCTAGTGCTGTGAGTCCGATCAGGAGCCGTTCGAAGGGTAGTTCGGCCATTAACAGGTTGAGGCCGCGGTTCTCATCTCCGATGACATCGTCAATGGGTGCACGAGCGTTCTCAAAAAAGATCTCGGCGGTGTCCTGTGATTTCTGGCCAACTTTGTGTAAATTGCGTCCGCGCTTGAAGCCTGGTTGGTCTGTTTTGACCATTATCAGGCTCAGGCCGCCGCGTTCTGCAGTTGGGTCGGTGCGGCAGACAACAGCAATGGCATCAGCCATGATGCCGTTGGTGATAAAAATTTTGGAGCCATTGATGACCCACTCATCGCCGTCGCGCTCAGCGCGGCATCGTACACCACGTAAGTCTGAACCTGCGGCAGGCTCGGTCATCGCGACAGCAAATAGGGCTTCTCCGGTCACGGCTTTGGGTAGCCAGCGTTGCTTGAGCTCTTCGCTGCCTTTGTTCAGGATGTAATAGGCGACGATGTCATGCACGCCAATGCCGCCCAATCCTGCCACGCCGCATCGGCCAATTTCTTCGTAGATGACGGCGGACGCACGCATGTCGGTGCCTGGGCCGCCGTATTGTTCGCCTACAATGGAGGCCATCGCACCCAGTTCGCCCATTTTCATCCAGATGTCTCGATCCGCGTGGCCTTGCTCTTCCCACGCGTCCCACTTGGGTACAACCTCTTGATCTAGGAAGCGGCGCATGCCGTCACGCAATTGCTCGTGCTCTGGGTCGTAGATACTGCGTTTTGCATCACTCACGGATCAAGCTCCTTCGGTAATAAATTGCATTCCAGTGACTCCATATTGCCACATTGATAACATGTTAAGAAGTGTTTGTGACGGCACGGAACGGTCGCTGAAGATGAGTTGTCTGAGCAATTTGTTAACATTGGATTTTTACGAAAAGGGCGGATTAACGTGGCACTAAAAGCATGGTGGCAAAAGTTTCAGAAAAGCGAAGAAGCGCCTGAAAATCATGAGCGCAAAATTCAACTAGCAACCGCAGCATTACTGATAGAGATCACTCGAGCCGACGCTAACGTCGACGCTGCTGAAGAGCAGAAGGTGGAGGCTTTGTTGCGCGCACATACTGGTTTGGAAGAAGAGGCCCTGACAACCCTGTTGGCTGAAGCAGATACGGCGGTTGATGAAGCTGTGTCTTTGGTTGATTTTAGCCGCGTACTGGTGGAATCCCTCAGTATTGAGGAGCGAGGCGAGGTGGTTGATATGCTGTGGCAGGTGGCCTATGCCGATGGGCGTATTGATCGTTATGAAGATTATTATGTGCGTAAATTAGCAGACCTTTTGTATGTGTCGCATGCGCGCTTTGTGCAGGGTAAGCTGCGTGCTAACGGCGAGCTCTAGACATTGATGTTGGCCATTTAGAGTGCAAAACATTGTCCGCTGATCTTTTATTTTGGCTATTTGCCTGCCTAGCGGTTTTGATTGCTGGTGTGTCAAAGGGTGGTTTTTCTGGTGGGCCTGCGATGTTGGCAACGCCTGTGTTTGCGCTTGGTAGCGACCCCATCACGGCCGCTGCAGTCATGCTGCCAGTGCTGTGCTTTATGGATTTGCTAGGCTTGCGCGCGTGGTGGCGGTATGCGGATTGGCAGGATATCAAATTACTGGTGCCGTCCGCCGTGGTAGGGATTATCGCTGGGGCATTTTTGTTTCGCTCGGTCGAGACGTCTGTGTTGCTGATCCTGTTGGGTGTATTGGCTTTAAGCTTTTCTGGCTGGCAAGTAACGGGTGGCGCGAAGGCGCGTCATCCCAAGCCTTGGGTGGGGTGTTTGTGTGGTTTGGTTGCTGGCTTCTCTAGCACCATGGCGCACGCTGGTGCGCCACCTCTGTCTGTCTATTTGTTAAGCCGTAAGCTCTCATCAAAAGTCTATGTAGGTACAGCCACGGTGTTTTTCACAGCGACCAATGGGCTCAAGCTAATTCCCTACAGCTTTTTAGACCTATTGCCCAAAGGCAATTTGATCATGTCACTAGCGTTGATGCCGATTGCGTGGCTTGGAATACAACTAGGTATCTACTTGCACCATCATATCTCGCAACAGGTTTTCTTTCGTGTCGCCTATATCGCATTGGCAATTGTTGGTGTGGTGTTGATTTATCGTGGCTTTTTATTGTTTTAGCGTGTTCGATTTACAATCTTGGCCCGTTTTTGGCGTACAGGCTTGTATCTAAAGAATAAAAGCGATAAATGCTGTGGCTAATAAAACCGACCTCTACAAGGTAAACCTCAATATTTGTGATACGCATCGCCAGTATTTTGGTCGTATGCGGTTTAGTTTTCATCTAGCTCATGGAGAAAGTGAACACGAGGCGTTGCTGCGGCTGTTGGCCAGTTGTTTTTACGCTAGCGACAATTTGTGTTTAAGTGCGGGCTCGACCAAAAGTAAAGAACCGAATCTGTACGTCGAAGGTGCGAATGGCAGGAAGGCGCTTTGGTTGTGTTTGGGTACGCCATCTATGGGCCAACTCACTCGGGCGTGCCGAGAGTCTGAGCAGGTTGTGGTTTTGGGTGTTGAAAACGCCAAGTGGCAAAGCTGGTGGGCTTCGACGCAAAACAAAGTGTCGTGCCTGCAAAATCTATGTGTAAGCTCGATTGGTGAGCAGGTCATTGAGACGCTGGTGCCTTGTTTGAGTAATCGTGTGCGCTGGCATGGGGTGCTAGATCATGAAACACTGTGGTTGCATCATGACGGCGGAATTACTGAAGTGACACCGCATCATTTAAAAACAGTCAGACACGGTCACCAGCAAGTGGCCTGAATTCCCGCGAGGGTTCGCTGCAGGTTTCGCAGGCCTCAACATCTTGTTTGTTGGGGCCTTTTTTATTGGCTGATGTTGCGATAGTCCGCTTTACTGAGATCGATCACTGCATGCTCTGACTGGGCGCTGCGGCGGCCTGTAAAAAGCCCCCAAACAGCACAGCTCACCAGCAGTGACAGGCTGAGGAAAAAGCCAAACGTCAGCACGGCCGCTGACAGAAAAAGCAGAAAAACAGCGGTTGCAGCGCCACCTAATTTTGCTATTGCGCTTTGGAATGTCGATTTAAGCATGGTCGGGGGTATCCGTTATTAACCGACCCTTAGTTTGCCAAGTCGAATGCGATGCGCAGTCAGCCTAGGTAAGGTTGTGTAAATGCCTTGTCCGGTCTCAGCGCTTTTTACTTTGCTTTTTGATGGAGCCGACGCTGCGCTTGGGTTTTAGTTTAGAAGGCTTGGCTGTTCGTGGGATGAAGCCTTTGTCTGTCTCTTGAGCAATGTTTGTTGCAGAGGCTCGGTTGCTACGTAAGTTTTTGCCTTTGCTGACGCGTTTGATGAGCGACTGGCGATTGCTGGCTTCGAATCCGCGGCGATGTAGGCGTTTTATCTTGTGGCCAATCAGGCGTTCGATAGCAACTAGGCTGCGTTCTTCGTCTCGGCTGACAAATGAAATTGCGTGGCCTTTGTTACCTGCGCGACCGGTGCGTCCGATACGGTGCACATAATCCTCGGCCAAGAAGGGCAAGTTGTAGTTGATCACGTGCTCTAGACCTTCGATGTCTAACCCTCTGGCGGCCACTTCTGTGGCAATAAGCACCTGTAATTTCCCTGCTTTAAAGTCTGCCAAGGCGCGACGGCGAGTACCCTGGCTTTTGTCGCCGTGGCACACTGCAGCTCGGTATTGCTTGAGCTTCGCTGCTAGCGCATCGGCTTGGCCCTTGGTGCTGGTGAACACCAATACTTGGTACCAGTTGTACTGGCGCAGCAAGTCGACAAAAAGATCAATCTTACGGTCTTCATCTACCGCGTAAAGAACGTGGTCGACTGTATCGGCGGTGACGTTGTCTTTGCTGATGCGTATTTCTTGATGATTGTTCAGTAGCTTGTGCGACAGTTCGTTTACTGCCGATGAAAGCGTGGCAGAGAACATCAGCGTCTGGCGTTTTTTTGCGCAATAGCCGAGCAAGGTGTGTACGTCGGCTATAAAGCCCATGTCCAGCATGCGGTCGCATTCGTCCAGAACCACGTGCTCGACTGCGCTCAGTACCGCGTTGCCCTGAGCTATGTGCTCGAGTAGGCGACCTGGAGTGGCGATGAGTACGTCAATGCCGGCGCGCAACTTGGCGGCTTGCCCGCCCATTTTTACGCCGCCGTACACAGAGGTAATCGCTAGGCCGCTGTACTGCGCATACGCACCCACTGTGTGGCTGAGCTGTTCTGCTAGTTCGCGGGTGGGGGTCAGGACAAGCGCACGAGGGCTTTTGCTGTCGTCACTGTGTGCTTTGTCCAGCAGTTGTTGCAGAACAGGCAGTGCGTAGGCGGCAGTCTTGCCTGTGCCAGTTTGAGCAATTGCCAGCAAGTCTTTCCCGCGTCTGCCGGCCACGATGGCTTTTTCCTGCACCGGCGTCAGTTTGCTGTATCCGCAGGCCTCCAGAGCTTTGCTTATCTCAGGTGCGAGATCGAGTGAGGAGAAGTTCATAGAGGTTCCTAGGGCTAAAGCGGTTTGCGCAGGTTGTTTAAGTGCGTGATTGTATCGCAAAAGGCCAGCGCAACTGAGACTGTCAGCACACTACACGCTCTATCGGCACTGCCTTGTGTGCTTCGAGGTGCTATCTCGCGGGCACCCGCCAAGGTTTATGAGCTCAGGGCAGGTGTGCTGGTTTTTAGGGCAGCACATTCGTCCTGCTGCAGTAGCTGGTCTGTGGGACAATACGCGCCATTGTTTAATGGCGCAGGTGGCAGAGTCACGGTGCAGCCACCATTCGGATTTTGTACATGGAAATTAACGTTGAGTTCCTCGACAAGCTGCGCGTAAAAGCGAGCTTTGACGATTTTTCGGTCATTGCCGATCAGCCCATTCGCTACAAAGGCGATGGCTCAGCGCCAGGGCCTTTCGACTATTTTTTAGCGTCATCGGCATTGTGTGCGGCTTATTTTGTCAAAGTGTATTGTGTGGCTCGGGATATCTCGACCGACGGTATCCGTGTGGCGCAAAACAACATTGTTGACCCCGAAAACCGCTACAAACAAATTTTTAAAATCCAAGTCGAGCTGCCGCCCACGCTCTCGGACAAAGATCGCCAAGGCATTTTGCGTGCAGTAGAGCGCTGCACCGTAAAAAAAGTTGTGCAAGAGGGGCCGACTTTTCAGATTGAAGCGGTCGATAGCCTTGATGACGATAGTCAAGCGATGTTGATGGCGCAGCCGGATGCGGAAAGCTCGACGTTTATTGCTGGCAAAGACTTATCGCTAGAGCAGACCGTTGGCAATATGACGGGCATTCTGGCGCAGTTGGGCATGAAGATAGAGGTGTCCTCTTGGCGTAATATCGTGCCGCATGTCTGGTCTTTGAATATCCGCGATTCGTCCTCCCATATGTGCTTTACCAACGGCAAAGGCGCAAGCAAAGAAAGCGCTTTATGCTCGGCTTTGGGTGAGTTTGTTGAGCGTTTGAACTGCAATTTTTTCTATAACGACCAGTATTTTGGACCTGAGATCGCTAACGCGCCTTTTGTACATTACCCCAACGAGCAGTGGTTCAAACCAGGGTCCGATAATGCGTTGCCTGCGGGAGTTCTCGATGATTATTGCCGAGCGATTTACGATCCTGACGCTGAGTTGCGCGGCTCTCACCTTATCGATACAAACTCTGGCAACGTCGAGCGAGGAATCTGCAGTATCCCTTATCAGCGTCACTCAGACGGTGAGACGGTGTACTTCCCCTCTAACTTGATTGAAAACCTTTTTCTCAGTAATGGCATGAGCGCGGGCAATAATCTTGATGAAGCCAAAGTGCAGTGCTTGTCAGAAATTTTTGAGCGAGCTGTCAAACGTCAAATCATTGAGCAGGAGATGTCGTTGCCGGACGTGCCGGCTGAAGTCTTGGCAAATTACCCACACATTGTCGAAGGTATCGAGGGTTTGCAGGCGCAAGGCTTTCCTGTGTTAGTTAAGGACGCCTCTTTGGGCGGTCAGTTTCCGGTCATGTGTGTGGCATTGATGAACCCAAAAACCGGCGGCGTTTTTGCGTCGTTTGGGGCTCATCCAAGCTTTGAAGTGGCGCTGGAACGCAGTCTGACTGAGCTATTGCAAGGTCGGAGTTTTGAAGGTCTTAACGATGTTCCTAAACCCAGTTTCGATAGCTTAGCTGTGTCTGAACCCGAGAACTTTGTTGAGCACTTTATCGACTCAACTGGCGTTGTTTCTTGGCGCTTTTTCAGCGATAAAAACGACTTTGAATTTTGTGAATGGGGCTTTTCTGGAACGACAGCTGAAGAGTGTGAATGCTTATTCGGCATATTAACGTCGCTTGGCAAAGAAGCTTATGTGGCGGAATTCACCGACATTGGCATCGCCTGCCGCATTCTTGTACCGGGGTATTCGGAGGTCTATCCGGTTGAAGACCTAATTTGGGATAACACCAATAAGGCACTGGACTATAGAGAAGATGTGCTCAATTTGCATCGCTTGCATGACATGGCGCTCGGTCGTTTAGTTGAGCGATTAGAAGAGAGCCAGCTCGATAACTACACCGATATCAAAACCTTGATTGGCATAGAGTTCGACGAAAATACCGTTTGGGGTCAGTTGACAATTCTAGAGCTTAAGCTGCTTATTTACCTAGCTCTGGGCGAGCTCGATGAGGCGCAGGATTTGGTGGGTGACTTCTTGCAATACAACGACAATACGTTGGAACGAGGTTTGTTCTACCAAGCGATGCAGGCGGTTTTAGAGATCACACTCAATGATGATTTGGCACTGGAAGATTTTAGTGCAAACCTGGCCCGTATGTTTGGCGAAGATGTGTATAAAGCCGTGGTTGGTAGTGTTAGCGGTGATGTTCGATTTCATGGTCTGAGCGAAACCAACCTTGCACTTGAAGGTTTGGATAGGCACCAGAAGTTGATCGACAGCTACAAAAAAATCCATGCGGCACGTGGAGCTATAGCGAAGACTCAGCAGAGTTAGCTTTTGTAGCCGACAGGTGGTTCCCGATCAATAGAGGCATGCTATGGGCTTGCCTAGACATTGCATAGGCATGGATTCACTTTATAGCTACTAATGTGTTTGTGGTGGTTTTAGCAACAAAGTTTGCTTCAGTCATATTGTTGGGTGCTTGTTTGAACTAGTGCCTTGTCGGCAACAAATTTTAGGCAAAAAAAACCAGCCCGAGTGGCTGGTTTTTTTGTAGCTTATTGTGAAAAAGGCTTAGCCTTTGGCTTTGCGCTCTTTCACTTCAGCGATAACAGCTTCTGCCACGTTAGTTGGGCAAGGCGCGTAGTGATCGAACTCCATGGAGAACTGGCCACGGCCAGAAGTCATGGTGCGCAGATCGCCGATGTAACCAAACATCTCGGACAGAGGACAAGTGGCTTTAACACGAACGCCAGTAGCGCCTGCGTCTTGACCGCTGATCATGCCACGACGACGGTTCAAGTCACCGATTACGTCACCAACGTGATCGTCTGGCGTGAACACGTCAACTTTCATGATGGGCTCGATCAACTGTGGGCCTGCTTTTGGCAATGAAGCACGGTAAGCAGCTTTAGCAGCGATTTCGTAAGCGATGGCTGAGGAGTCAACCGCGTGGAATCCACCGTCGAGCAATGTGACTTTTACGTCCAAGCAAGGGAAGCCGGCGAGTACGCCTTCAACCATGCTGACGCGGAAGCCTTTGTCGATAGCAGGCCAGAATTCGCGAGGAACGTTGCCGCCGGTAACCTTAGATTCGAAGACAAAACCTTCGCCTTTTTCGGCAGGCTCGATCATGTAGTCGATCTTAGCGAACTGACCAGAGCCACCGGTTTGCTTCTTGTGGGTGTAGCTGTCTTCGACAGCCTTGGTGATCGTCTCGCGGTAAGCTACCTGAGGCTTGCCCACTTCAACGTCAACACCGTGTGTACGACGCAGGATATCAACCTTGATGTCGAGGTGAAGCTCACCCATGCCCTTGATGATGGTTTCGCCTGAGTCTTCGTCAGTCTCAACGCGGAAAGAAGGATCTTCTTGAACCATCTTGCCGATCGCGATACCCATTTTCTCAGCGCCAGCTTTGTCTTTAGGCGCGATAGCAATCGAGATGACCGGATCAGGGAAGACCATTGGCTCGAGAGTCGCAGGGTTCTTGACGTCTGCCAAGGTGTGCCCAGTCTGAACATTCTTGAGGCCAACAAAAGCAACGATGTCGCCTGCTTGACAGCTGTCGATTTCTTCACGGGAGTCAGCGTGCATCTCTACCATGCGGCCGATACGCTCGGTTTTGCCGGTAAAGGTGTTGAGCACGGTGTCGCCTTTGGCGATTTTACCGGAGTAAATACGCATGAAAGTCAGGGCGCCGTAGCGGTCGTCCATGATTTTGAACGCAAGAGCGCGGAATGGACGCTCTGGATCAACGATAGCGAATTCACCCGTTGGCTCACCTTCGAGGTCAACTTCGGGCTGTGGGTTAACTTCAATAGGGTTTGGCAGGTAGTCGACAACACCGTCGAGTACCAACTGAACGCCTTTGTTCTTGAACGCTGAACCACAGAACGTTGGGAAGAATGCAATCTCGCGAGTACCTTTACGTAGGCACGCTTTGATTTGCTCTTCCGTTGGCTCTTCACCTTCGAGGTATTTTTCGAGTAGGTCGTCGTCCATCTCGAGAGCTGTCTCGATCATGGCCACGCGGTACTCTTCGACTTTGTCGACCATGTCAGCTGGTACGTCTTGTACTTCGTACTTCATCGGGTCGCCTGAATCATCCCAGACCCATGCTTTACGGGTCAGAACGTCAACCATGCCAACGAAGTTGTCTTCGATGCCGATGGGTAGAGTCATGACGACAGGGCGAGCAGCTAGAACGTCTTCTACTTGCTTAACAACGCGGTAGAAGTCAGCGCCCATACGGTCGAGTTTGTTGACGAAGATGATTCGAGCAACTTTAGATTCGTTCGCGTAGCGCCAGTTAGTTTCTGATTGTGGCTCAACGCCGCCAGAGCCACAGAAAACACCTACACCACCGTCGAGTACTTTCAACGAACGGTAAACTTCGATGGTGAAGTCAACGTGTCCGGGAGTATCGATGATGTTCATGCGGTGATCTTTCCAGAAAGCAGTCGTTGCAGCGGACTGGATAGTAATTCCGCGCTCTTGCTCTTGGTCCATGAAGTCAGTGGTGGCAGCACCATCGTGTACTTCACCGATCTTGTGGATTTTACCGGTCAGTTTCAGGATGCGCTCGGTGGTGGTGGTCTTACCCGCGTCCACGTGCGCGAAGATGCCGATGTTGCGATAGCGTGTTAAGTCAGTCATAGGAACTAGTCGATTAAATTATGGTGGTTATAAATAGTGACGGCCAAGGTCGCAATCAAGGTGCGAAAATCAGTGCCAGCACGTTCTCTAAGAACGGATGGGGGCGACCCACATGACCGTCTCAGCACTAGGCGCCGAGCGCGGCCTAAAATTTCTGCCTCTTTGTCTTTGACAAGGTGACAGGAAATCCGCCCATTATAACGAAGTTTTAGCATTTCGCTTGTTTTTTCGAATCACTATCTGCGTACCCATTAATCCTGCTCAGACTTGGTGTTGAATTTGCTCGCTGAAAGCAGGTTAAGAGAATCGAAAGGGAATTCGATGAGATTGGCGAAATGATTTCGGATTTAGTAGGCGCGCTGCTAGTTGAAATGCTGCGTTTTGATCTTAGTGGTCAGTTCATGTGGCTGATTTTAATTGCGTTTGTTGGCTTTGTTTTACGTCTATTGTTACGTGGGCCCGGCGATGTTTGGGTGCAATCCGCTCCTTCAACGCTCTTGTCTATGGGTGTTTTGGGCACGTTTTCGGGCATTGTTGTCGGTTTAAGCGGGTTCAATTCGTCAAATATTGACGAGCAAATCGGCGAAGTATTGGCTGGCATTAGCACCGCTTTTTTCAGCAGCTTGCTGGCAATGGCGCTATCGCTGATTTTTAAGATGGTGCAAGTGCGAACCTTGCAGCAGCTGAAGCAGAGCAATGATGTTGAATCCTCGGATGATATCGCTGAAAAACTGTTGATCGAGACAAGTAACAGTGTCAAGCAGTTGCGTTTACTCAATACCAATATGCGTGAGCACAGCGAATATCTTATTCACATCACTAACGCGGTGGCTGATGGCAGTGATCCCAATGGTCTCTTGGGTCAAATGGCTTTGCAGCGTCACCAGTCAGAGCACGATGCGCAGCGGTTGGTGGTAGAAATGTCGCAACTTCGAGAGCACAGCGGCTCTTGCCTTGAGGCCCTGATGCTGTTGCATCAACAGCAGCAGCAATTGAATGATGTGCGCCAGTTTAGCGAGCGTGATTACAAAGCGCGGTTGGACAATATCCAACAAGTGTTGATGACGATGCCCAATAGGCGTGACTTTCGATCGCTCAGTGCCGTGATCGCTGGCAAGCAAGATTCCGCCTCGGTGTCGCCGATGAGAGGGATACACCCATGACCTTAAAAGCTTCGCTTGCTACCAGCCAGCTCAGGGTAGATGAAGACGGTTGGCTGCCCGTAGCCGATCTAATGGCCGGTCTAATGATGGCTTTTGTGTTGATCACGGTTGTGGTGTTGCGAGGGAAAACCACCGAAGAGCTACCTTTGGTTCAGGTGCAAACCCCTGAGTCACTACCGCACAACAGCACGGCAGAGGCCTATTTTGAAGCGCGAAAAGCGATTGCGGAGGCCTTAGAAAGTGCTTTTGGCGATCAATTGGAGCGTTGGGACGCGCGCCTAGATAGTTCGACATTGAGCATAGATTTTGGCGCACCGGAGATTAACTTCGCACCAGGTGCAAAGGATCTGAACGTTCGTTACCGAGATATCTTAAAAGACTTCTTTCCACGTTACCTTGAGGCGATTGCGCCGCATAAAAGTTTGATTGATGAAGTGCGTATAGAAGGGCATGCAAGCAGTGATTGGGCCTCCGACTCGAACGAGACCGACGCGTGGTTTGAGAACATGGCATTGTCGCAGCAGCGTACTCAGGCCGTACTGCGCTTTGTTTATAGTTTGCCGCTGGTTGAACCTTTTCGCGACTGGGTGCGCGAGCGGGTGGTGGCCGTTGGGATGTCGTCTGCTCGGTTGGTGCGCAACGACGATGGCAGCGAGAACGTCGAGCGTTCGCGGCGGGTGAGTTTTCGATTGATCACTAACGGCGACGACCACTTGGCGAAAATTCAGGCGGGCGGCGAGTTATAAACACGGTCGCGCTGCTACACTGCTGCGCATGTCAGATATCAGCGAACAATTGCTCGACGCTTTGATGCTTCTTCCGCAGGTCAAGTCACTGTGGCTGCGCCCTAACAATCGTCGTGGCAGTCACTTCAGCCGTGCCAGTGAAGATCTTTTGATCGAAGCGCCAGCAGTTGACGATACACAGTGGCATCAGCTTATCGAGCTGGTAGAAAAACACGAAAAGTGGCATTTGATCAGTGTGTTTAAACTGGAAAATGCACCGATGGCTGGGGCGAAGCAGGTTCGCCCGCAGGCCAAAGCGCAGAGCTAGTGATTATTCACGTAGTTTGAGTTTCAACTCGCCTTCGCGTACTTCAACGTCTTCGATGCCTTCGGAAAAGCTCTTCCAAAAACCTTCGTCGCCAAATTCATTGACCAAGTCAACATTCTTTAGGCCGCCCAGCCACGCGTTGGGAATGGGCACTCCCCAGACGCTGACGCCCTTGAGCACCACCGATGGTGTGCCGTCACGCACACTGATGGCAACACCTGTGCTGGCACGCAAAGTTTTGCCGCCCACAAAAGGCAGGTCGGCATCGAGCGGCATCAGCAGCTTGGCGCTCATTAAGTTGTCGGAGAAGTCGAGAACCAAACGCTCGCCCATTTCGCTGTTTTTGTCCAGCAAGGCATTGACTTCGCGCTCGTTTAAAGCGATCTCACGCCTGTCTGGGTTTTCGGTATAAGGCTCTGGGTCCATGTTTTCCTCAGCCGGCAAACCCACCTTAAGGTCTTGCAGGCCGATAGCCGCTAGTTTCTGGCGCAGCTCTACTTTCTCCTCGCTGTCGAGTTCTGTCGGTGTAAAGCTCTTGGCAAACAGGCTGCTGTTTAACAGCCAAACCGTGCCAACTATCGTCACCAGTACGGTGATCAAAACGATGCCAATAACACTCATGCCGCGTTTCTTTTGGGGGGCTATTTCTTCCACCGTTAACTCTCTTTTACCTAGTCGATTGGCTGAGAGTATAAACGCCTCAGACCGCCGGTGGTGTTTTGCTATTAGGAAAGGTCCCACGGAGGATGTGTGCGAGGTTGAAGCCGCCACTAAAAACTATATTTATGTGGCAGGCGAATATGCGCTGTCTAAATTGTGTCGTTTTTACGCATCGACTTGCGCCAGACATTAACTAAGATGGATCATCAGAGTATATTCGTTGTCTATAAGTTGAAGTTGCAAAATAGACGGCTATCTCGAACTCGCCAAATGAATCTGGAGTAAACACGATGAAATGCAAAGCTGCTGTTGCATGGGAAGCTAAACAACCGCTGTCCATTGAAGAAGTCGAAGTGGCCGGCCCTAAAGAGGGCGAAGTGCTGCTCAAAGTGCACGCGACTGGTGTGTGCCATACCGACGCGTTCACCATGTCTGGCGAAGACCCTGAAGGCGTGTTCCCCAGCATTCTTGGTCACGAGGGTGGTTGTGAAGTGGTTGAGCTGGGACCGGGTGTAAAAAACCTTGAAGTTGGCGACCACGTCATTCCTCTTTATATTGCAGAGTGTGGAGATTGTGAGTACTGCAACGGCACCAAATCAAACTTGTGCCAAACCATTGCGCCGACGATTTGGACGGGCTATATGCCTGATGGTACGCGTCGTTTCAAGAGCAGCGGCAAAGACCTCTACCACTACATGGGTTGCTCAACCTTCAGCGAGTACACCGTTGTGCCAGAAATCGCTTTGGCCAAAGTCAACAAAGCTGCGCCACTCGACAAAGTATGTTTACTGGGTTGTGGTGTCACCACGGGCATTGGCGCTGTGCTCAATACCGCCAAAGTAGAGCCAGGAGCCACAGTTGCAGTGTTTGGGCTTGGCGGCATTGGTTTGTCGGTTATCCAAGGCGCGGTGATGGCCAAAGCTGGTCGAATTATTGCGGTCGACATGAACGCCGATAAATTTGAAATGGCCAAAGCACTTGGCGCCACGGATTTTGTTAACCCAAAAGACCTGAGCGTATCCACTACTGAAGCCATTGTGGAGATGACCAACGGCGGTGTGGATTATTCTTTCGAATGTATTGGAAATGTGCACGTGATGCGCGAAGCGCTCGAGTGTTGTCATATGGGCTGGGGTGTTTCTACGGTGATCGGCGTAGCAGGAGCTGGCCAAGAAATCTCCACTCGTCCTTTCCAGTTGGTGACGGGTCGTCGCTGGCAGGGCACCGCTTTTGGTGGGGTGAAAGGTCGCACTGAGTTGCCTGGATATGTAGATCGTTACATGAACGGTGAGATCAATCTCGACATGATGGTTACTCACACCATGGGCTTGGAAGAAATAAACACGGCTTTTGATCTGATGCACGAAGGCAAATCTATTCGCTCAGTGGTGCTGATGTAATGCAGCAGTTAGAGCGCGTAAAAGAGTTTGCTGGTTGGCTTGAGCGCTACAGTCATGCGTCTACTAGCTGCAGCTGTGAGATGACTTTTTCTATCTATCTACCACCACAAGCGGCAGATGGGCCGGTGCCGACCGTGTACTGGTTGTCGGGCCTGACGTGCACCGACGATAATGTGCGCACCAAGGCAGGCGCACAGCGTTACGCTGCTGAGCATGGTGTGGCATTGGTCATGCCGGACACCAGTCCTCGTGGTGATGATGTTGCCGACGAGCCTGAGCGCTATGATTTGGGCAAGGGCGCGGGCTTTTATGTTGATGCCACCGAAAGCCCTTGGTCCGCTCACTATCAAATGTACAGCTATGTCACCGATGAGTTGGTCAGCCTGATAGAGAGCAACTTCCCCGTTATTGCCGGCTGCAAAAGCGTGACTGGTCACAGCATGGGTGGTCACGGTGCGCTTATTGTGGCGCTGAAAAATCCGGGCGCGTACAAAGCGGCGTCGGCGTTTTCGCCTATTTGCAACCCCATGGTGTGTGGTTGGGGTGAAGGTTGCTTTGGCGCTTATCTGGGCAGCGAAAAAGCTGAGTGGGCTAAGTACGACGCAACGGCCTTAATAGAAGAGGGTGCTGCCGCGCTACCTCTGTTGATTGACCAAGGCTTGGATGACGAATTCCTCGAGGGGCAGCTTTATCCGCAAAACCTGCAGGCTGCATGTAAAGCCAAAGGTATTGCGCTGGAGTACCGCGAGCAAGATGGCTACGACCACAGTTATCACTTTATTGGCAGCTTCATTGGCGAGCACATCGCTTGGCACGCCAAACACTTAAAAGCGTAATTAGCCTCACTGAGCAAACGGCCAATCGGGCCGTTTGCTCTCATTCATATTTGTCTAAGCACGTCGCTGCTTAAACGCTGAGACCCCCGACGCGAACAGAGTGTCTATCACAGTGATCCAAGCAGAAAGCTTTAAGTCTGGTAGTTTGCCTTTGGCCATGCGATGGATTTGCGTCTCGTACCAGGTCAAATTCAGCATCACCATACGATCAATGTTCTTTCTCCCAGTGCTCGGCGTTGGAAGCATGAGCACATATGCAGGGTCTGTGATTACGCGATTTGGCAAGTCCGGAACTAATGCAAGTGGTCTGGCCAAACCCACCATATTAGTTGCGCCGCTTGATAGAGCGTCGCGCATGGCGGCGCTGCTGCGAAAGCCACCGGTTACCGCTATTGGGGTTGCGATGTGTTGACGCAGGCTTTCTGCGTATCTGAGAAAATACGCCTCACGTTTTTTGGTGCTTTCTGCCACTTTGTGCCCCATCATAGAGGGGCTTTCGTACGTGCCGCCGGATACTTCAATTAAGTCGATGCCCATGCTCTCCAACGCTTTAACAACTCCCATTGACTCGTCCTCGCTAAACCCGTCTTTCATGAAGTCGGCAGAGTTGAGCTTAATGCCAACTGGGTATTGCGGCCCGACGGCAGCGCGGATAGCTCCATAGGCTTTCCGCAAAAAATTCATACGGCGATCGGCGTCGCCGCCCCAGTGGTCATCACGCTGGTTGTGACGTGGAGAGAGAAACTGACTCACCAGATAGCCGTGCGCGCCGTGAATTTGCACGCCGTCAAAACCGGCTTCTTTTGACAGCGCGGCCGCCGTACCAAACCGCTGGATGATTTGGCGAATTTCTGCGTCTTCGAGCGCGCGCGGCTTGTTAAAGCCTTTTTCCAGCCCACCGCCTAGTGCGATGGCCGAGGGTGCAACTGGCTCTTTGCTGAGAAAATTGGGCACTTGTTTTCCCGGGTGGTTGAGCTGCGTCCAAATCGCGCAGCCACCTGATTTTCCTTCTGCTGCCCAGTGTTTAAAAAGTTGCAAGTCGCTTTGCTCATCGAGTACCACGTTGGCGGGTTCGCCGAGTGCATTGCGATCCACCATTACGTTGCCGGTGACCGATATACCTAAACCGCCCTCGGCCCAAGTGCGATAGGCGACCGCCAAGCCTGGCTTTGGGTTGTGGGCTTTGTCCCCTAGCTGCTCACTCATAGCAGACTTTACTATGCGATTGCGAACAGTTGCTCCGCAGGGCAGGGTCAGAGGGCTGTCGATTGAGGTTGTATTGCTCAATGGCTTTTACCTTGTGTAGATTTAGTTCCATTGTGAGGGTGTGGAGGCGACTCAACAAGCATGCCTGCAATGGGCTTGTTGAATGTATAGTTTTTGAGAGTAAGGCTTGGATACAGCTGTGTGAGACAATTCATTTTTGCCTCTCTAAATTAAAACCCCGCTGGGCGAGCGAGAACTACAATGCCATTACGTCTGCTTGAAATAACTCTGCCTGCTCAGGTGGCGCTGGAGGTGCCGGAACTGCTGAAGGACATGGCTTACATTCATGTCAGGACATCAGAAATATCAGAGCAGTCCTGTTTGTTGAATGTTCTTCTCGAGGCGCATGACGTCGAGGCGATGTCAGATTTTTTTGTTGCTCGCTATGGGCACCAGGAAAATTTCCGCGTGATTATGTTATCCGTGGAAGCGACCTTGCCTGTCAGTGTGGCAGCACCCGAGTCCTCGCCTCAGCAAGACGTGCCCAAGAGTGCTCAGCGTATAAGTCGCGAAGAGTTATACGACGATATATCGCATTCCAGCAAGTTGAATTCGACGTATATCATCATGGTCGTGCTGTCGACGGTGGTTGCGATCATCGGACTCACCCGTGGTGATGTGGCGGTGATTATTGGCGCTATGGTCATCGCACCGCTGTTAGGGCCGAATATGGCGTTGGCTTTGTCCATGACCTTAGGCGACGCGGACCTCGCCAAGAGTTCTTTTCGAGTGATCTCCGCAGGTGTCACCACGGCTTTTGTCTTGTCGCTGGTGTTTGGTGCGCTGTTTGTTGTTGACCCGATGGCCCCAGAAATTCTGGGTAGAACCCAGCCGCACATCAGTGACGCCGCTCTGGCCCTAGCTGCCGGAGTGGCGGGTTCTTTGGCTTTTACAAGTGGGGTTCCCGCCGTGGTGGTGGGCGTGATGGTCGCTGTTGCGCTGCTGCCTCCACTGGTTGTATTTGGCATGTTGTTGGGGGCGGGCCACGCCGGTCCGGCTACAGGCGCTATGGTGTTGCTTATGACCAACGTGATTTGTGTCAACTTGGCGGCCATTGCCACTTTTGTCTCACAAAAAATTAGCCCGCGACTCTGGTGGGAGGCCAAGCGTGCTAAAAGCCATGCGCGGATAGCACTGGCCATTTGGGCTGCGCTGTTAGTGTTTTTGCTCGGGTTTATTCTCTCTGGTTACGTCGCTGGGGTTTAGGTGAGCAGGTGACGCAGTAGCAATAAGGTAGAAAGTCCGCAAGCGACGCTGATTATCAGCTGACAGCGCATCGCCACTGACGCCGAAACGATTATTGCTGCGGCTTCAGCAGGCCCGTGGGTAAGCGCAGCAGGCGCGACGAGCGCCGTCAGCACGGCGATGGGTACAGCGTGCAGTGCGGCTTCAAAGCGGTAATTGATCGTTTTAAAGCGAGACAGCAAAACATGGCCTCCGGCGCGCGTGGCATAGGTGATACTTGCGCAAGCGATAATCAACAAGACGGGCTCATGCATGCTCCGGCTCCGGTTCTTTTGCAGTGAGCGCTGCGGTGATCAGGCCCGCTATTCCGCCCAGTGTAATATGCCAAGGGCTACCCAATGTGAAATAGCTCAGCCACGAAGCTAAGCAGCTGACGAGCAATACGAGAAAGAACTGAGGGCGTTGGTGAAAGCCTGCCACGAGCCCCATAAAGTAAATTGGTAATATAAAATCGATGCCAAGCTTTTCGGGGTGGGAGATGAGCGTGCCAAAGATTGCGCCGAGCGCATTGGCGACCATCCAAGTGGTGTAGACCGTAATTGCGTAGGCGAAGTAGTAGGCTGGGCGTAGCGTGGTTTTGTTTCGTCTAGCTTCACTGGCGGCGTATTGAGGGTCTACCAGTAAAAAGAACGCGACGGCTTTTTGCACCAGTGAGAAGGCCTGCATGTGACGCCCAATCGAAGCTGAGTAGAGCACGTGACGGAAATTGATGGCGAAGACCGATAGCATCACCGACCAGGCGGGCACCTCTTGGCTGATTAGATCCACCATGACGTACTGACTGGCAACAGCGTAGATAGACGCAGAAGTCAGCATGAGCTCCGCGAAGCTAAAGCCATTGCTGATGGCAACTGCACCAAACACAGCGGAGAAGGGCGCGACTGCGATGAGAATGGGCAGCGCGTCTTTTATGCCATCTAAAACATCATTGCCGTGCACTGGCATTTTGGCCATCAAGTGTCTCAGTCTGCTATTAGTTGTTCAGCCTATCGAACGATGTTCGGTATAATAAGTAGATATTCATCGTTCGTCAAATAGAACGATTGGCTTTTATAACGAACAGGGTTGAGTATGACTCCCATTGCTCTCATAGCCAGAGCTATTCAACGAGAACGCCGTCGAGCAGAGATGAGCCTGTCGGCATTGGCGGTAAAGGCGGGGCTTTCAAAGTCCACGTTATCGCAGCTGGAGGCTGGCAGCGGCAATCCGAGTGTCGAAACGTTGTGGGCTATCGCCACAGCGCTTGATGTACCTTTTAGCTTTCTTTTTGAATCCACTGAGCCTGATACCACGGTCATTCGTGCGGACGAAGGCGAAGGAGTCGATTCGGACATCTCCCCGTTTTCGACCTTGTTGTTGGCCGATTGCCCTCCCAATTGCCGCCGAGATATCTATCGGAATCGGCTCTACAAGGGTGCGGTTCGTGAGGCTAAAGCCCATTCGCACGGAACGATAGAGCATGTAGTGGTGTGTGAGGGTGTGTTGCGATTGGGTCCGGATGATCGCATGCAGGAGCTAAGCTCTGGCGACTACTACCGATACCCTGCGGACGTGGCGCATTGTTATGAGTCTTTGACTGACTATGTTGTCTTTTTGGTGCTGATGCAGACTGCTCAGTAGTTGCCGCATATTGCTGGTGCGGCAGCAATGAGCAGTGAAGGGTGATTGCTAAGGTTTTTTGACAGTAACTATCGTAATTGGCTGTCTTTGCTGCCTCGGCGGTTGTAGCTCGTTTGTTGATTGTGCTGTTCATCCCGTTCGCTTTGGCAGGGTACACACAATCGAACACCCGTTAGGGCTTTCCGCCGTGCTTCTGGGATTATTTGTTCGCATTCTTCACAGTGACTCAAGCTTTCACCGCTTGGCATATTGCTACGTGCGCGTTTAACAGCGTCGTCGATACTGGCGTCTATTTGGTCTTGTACAGCACCGTCTTTTGCCCATCCACCGGCCATATTTTCCGCCTATGTTTTCACTAGAGTTAAAGGTACTTTACGGCATTTAATCGTCCGTTGTTAATAGAACTTTCTAAAACAATATTCCTGATTGTAGGTAGGCGATTTAATGGTTGGAATCTTTATTGCAGATTGCTAAATAAATGTGTGGCTGTACTTTTCAAACACACTAATTAGTTTTTTGTCTTATAGAATCCAAGGAGGGATATATGCGACAAATTAATATGCATATGATGCAGGCGGTGATTTTTGGCTTGTTGGTATCTGTTGTTAGTGGCTGCGACGGAGAGAAGCTGCTGATTGGCGAAGGCCAAGCCACATCATCGGAGATTGAGCAGCCGTCTGGATCTGGGTCGGGTGGTTTGACCCCGCCAGAGCCAGGCGCTCTTACCTCAAGAGATGGCGTATCAGCAGGGGACTCTGCCGCTTTTTTGAGCTGGGATAGTGTCGAGGGTGCCATAGAGTACGTAGTATATTATTCAACCAACTCAGTACTTGATCGGAACACTGCCACGAAACTGAATGACAGCGTTGGCACCATTACCGGAACCAGTGCTGCAGTCGAAGGCTTAACCAACGATACGCAATACTATTTTTGGGTGGAGCCGGTCTATGGTCCTAATGCGGGTGTAGAGATTGAGTTGGGAGCTTCAACGCCAAGTTCTACAATATTTAGTGTGGTAGCTTCCGATGTTTCGCCGCAAATCAACGCGATTGAAGTGAATCCGAGCGTGCAACTCATTGTGCCGTTTAACAGTGCTATCGATCCTTCTTCTCTAAACCCGAGTCCGGTGACGGTGGCAGTTGGCGCGCAAGAGGTTGCAGTCAGTTTGTCGTTAATCAATAGCGGTCAATCTATCGAGATTACGCCCAACAGCGGAAGTTGGGCGCTCGATTCTGAGCATGTGGTGACACTGGGTACGGGTATTGAGTCTTTGGCCGGTGCACCTTTGGCTGAGGCCTTTGATTTTCGATTTACTACATTAGACCCGGACAGTCTGGTTGCTTGGTGGAATTTTGATAATTCTCTGTTAGACGCATCCGGAAACGCTAATGATCTTGATACCAACAGTGGTGTGACATTCAGTGATCAAGCGGGAGAATTTAAAGCGGGTTCCCATGCTGCTTATTTTGGTGGTAGTGCCTACTTAAAATTGACCGATCCGGCCTTTGATCTCGGTGAGCAATTTTCTGTCGCTAGTTGGATTAATATTCCTACCCTTGGCTATAGCATCAACACCATTCTTTCCAATGCCTCGGCTGGCGAATCTACCTCCGGATTTAAAACAGGTGTAAACAACTGGAATACGACTGACAAGCGCGTCATTATGGAGGCTGGTAATGGTTCAGCAGGCGGGAAGGTATTTACTCAACCTGATTTTGTACAAGATGGGGAGTGGTATCACTTTGCATATAATGTCGATACTAACAATGTGCTGCCCAATGGTAAGCATGTGCAGATATTTTTTAATGGTGAAGAGGCAGATGTTTCGTACAACACGGCTTCCATTGAAAATATGGATTGGACTTTAATGAAAACAACTGGGCCAATTTATATAGGGGCGTTTGCACCTGGGAGTTCATACCGGCTAAACGGTGGCTATTTAGATGACTTGCGAGTTTATAATCGCGCGTTGACAGCGGCTGAAGTGCTAAATATTGCCAGGTAACTGGAGAGCAAGTACTTGTAGCAAAAAAACGGCACGCGAAGGCGAGCCGTTTTTTTTGGTATGCGTTTCTCGAGCAGTGTTCGCACAAGGTTGTCGGGTTACTAGTGAATTATAACTTCTGAATAACGCTCATCATCGAGTCGCGACACACTTGCATTAGTTCGTCGACGTTCTCTGCGTTGTAGTCGCTGGTTTCCATCAGTGGCAGAACTTCTATTTCAACTTCTCCGTTGTCCAACTTGTCCAAGCTGAAGCCGTCAAGGTAAGGGGCAACGCACACAGGCACAATAGGCACACCCGCATTTATGGCGGTGATGAATCCGCCTTTTTTGAAGGGCAGCATGTTTTTGCCGTGATTGCGTGTGCCTTCCGCAAAAAACCACATGTTAGTGTTCTTTTCTAGTAGAGCGCGTTTAGTTAATTCCATGGATTCCATGGCTTTATTGTGGTTTCCGCGATCGATCAAAATATTACCCGCCAGCCAATAGAGCTGGCCAAACAAGGGTATCCACTTGAGTACTTTTTTGCCGATGCTCACGGTGCGCTCTGGCACGGCTTGGCCGACCACAAACAAATCCCAGTTACTCTGATGGTTACAGATGACGACAAATGGACGATCAGTGGGGAAGTGCTCGGTGTTGTTAACGCGTACTTTTAGTCCAATAATGGGCAGGCCGAAAAAACCAAATAAACGAGCACAGATGCGGCTGTTGGTAGGGTGAAAAGGGCGCGCTAGGCCAATGAGTAGCCCTGCTGTTGTACTGAATACAAAGTGCAGTGATAGCAGGAGGTATTTGATGATGCGGATCATGGGGTCGCCATTGGCCAAAAACACAGGATAGCGATTTATGAGCGACGGTGCCTTATTGCCGGTGTGGCCGCCAATTTGATCACACCAGTGTGGGTTGGCGCAGCTCTTGTTTAATTGTTTGCATGAAGCTGAGATTTCGTCCTTTTTGTTGTGGTGCCACGTGGCTTTTTGTCGGTCTGTTTTTGCACGCTTGTGCACCTGAGCCCGAGGTAGGTTCGACGGTGGTGTCGGCTCCTCTGTCGGTAGAGAGCACACATAACCTTATCGGGCGGTGGAAATCCGATGATGTGGTCATTGTTTTTGACAGTGACGGGCGGCTATACCTCCACAGTCGTGAGCGGCACAGTCGGCAGCGCTATCAGTGGAACGCGGAGACTGGGAGCTTGTTAGTGAGTGCCTCGCAAGCGTATTACCCTGAGCAAGAAGCCTCACAGATGATCAAGGCGTTTGGTGGTAACTCGCCTTTTCAAGCTGCCTTGGACAGAAGCTACTGCGTTGAAGTAGAGCCATTGACTGAGTTGTCGGCGCAAGAGCTTTCATTGAGTTTTGAAGGTGAGGATCTTTTGTTATCTTTGCCCGCAAAAACCGCTTTGCAAGATATGATGCAAAACGCTCTGGCTCTGCAGGGCCTTCATCGCAACCGATTTTTAATCAATGGGGAGCTGCGTTTGTCTCCCGCACCTTTCTGAAGCCGTTTTGCTTCGAGTTGAATTCGGGGTTATTTGATCATGATGAAGACTAAGAAGGGCCTTGAGGTTGCGGTGTTGCTTTTAGCCGCCGGCAGCTCCGAGCGTATGGGAGAGAAAAACAAGCTTCTGTTGCCTGTGGATGGTGAAGCCATGGTGTTGGGGGCATTGCGTGCGGCTTACGGTTGTGGCGCTGATCTGCTCTGCTTGCTGACAGGGCATGAGCGAGAAAGCATCTTAACGTTGGCAGGGCCTTTCAATTTCACCGAAGCGTACAATCCTGATTTCATGCTCGGGCAGGACAAATCGATAGCTGTAGGGCTTGAAAAACTGCAGCGCAGCAATCGTTCTGTACTTGTTATGTTGGCTGACCAGCCACGGTTAAGTGCGGCATTGTTGTCTGAGCTAATACTCGCTCATCGTCAGGACGGCGGGCACAGAGCGCTTGTGCCTACGTATCGAGGTCAGTGGGGTACGCCAAGAATTTTGCCAGCGGTTTTGGTTAGCCAGGCGGTGTTGGCAGGGGGGGGGTTGTCGATGAGGAAGGTGCTAAGTGAAAGCGCAAACGTTCAATTGTACGAGGTAGATGATCGTGCTGTTGTGGTGGACATCGATACTCCCGATGACTACTTGCAATTCACTCAGGGCTAATTAACAACTGCACTTAATGCTGTTTGGGTGCTCGCGGCGCCTGTTGGTTAGTTGTTTCCCAGGTTTTGCTGTCGAGAATTTCAACCGTGGGGTGGGGAAATTGAGCCAAAACGCAGCTCTGGGGGTGAGCAGGCTGCGGTCTTTTTGTGTCAGGCCGGTATGAGCTGAGGGTCGGTTTGCTCTTTTCGCTAAGGCTGCCTGATTAAGATGGATTATACGTTGTCATCTGAAAACCCCCTTCGTGGCCTATTATTGCAAGTAAGATGAGATAAACTATGCTCAGTTTATGCATGAGTGGTTCTTGAGTAATACAGCGGGCCTTTTGCTCATTGGTGTCTGACCATTGTTTCAAATTCGATAGTTAAACAAGGAAATAGTTATGAAGCGTGTGATTTTGGGGCTCAGCCTCATTTGTCTTTCTGCCGCGTCCCAAGCAGATGTTTTTGGATTGGTCAATGGTCGTACTGCGGACATTCAAAGTGAGCCACAGATGACTGTTGAAGGTGGCATTTCACTGCAAAGTGATTTCAACACCATCGGTGGCAAGGTGAACTTTAAAGTCGCTCCTGATATGTTGATTTATGGTGGTTTGGCCAACGTTGATGCTGACTTCGGCGGCTCCGAGATAGGATTTGGTGGCGGTGTGGTTTATCAGCTGAGCCAGAGCTTTGTCGCTGGCATGGACATGGCTGTGAAAGGTTCATATCACATGTGGGGCTCAGACCAGTCAACGGGTTTTGGCAAGGTTTCTGTTGACACGTCCGATCTGGGCTTTGAGCTGCTTTTTAGCCCACAGGATCAATCAGTGGCTCAAGGTGTGAAAATCTTCGGTATGGTCGGTCTCCATCGCTTGGACTCAGAGGTTTCTGGCGGTGGCTTCAAAACATCCGATGACTCAATGGAGTTAGCCTTAGGTGGTGGAGCTTCAATGTTGCTCGGACCTGGTGAGGCCTACGCCGCGATAGAGCTAATTGATGAGATATTCATTGGTGCTGGTTACCGTTTAGCTATTGGTCAATAAGACCTTACCGTCTAGATCTAGCTCGAGCCGCGCAATCGGTGTGGCTTGAGCAGTTTTTTACGGCCCGATAGGCCAGTTTTAATGCTTTGTTGATCCTTCCTGTAAATAAAACCTCGAAAAAACTTCCCCTCTGACCAATTGCTGCGCTATCATCGGCTGTTCACTTTCTTCGTCTGCCCATGTGGGCGCGTGCAGGAATCAAAGATTTTATGGTCACCATACGTTTGTCGCGCGGCGGCTCCAAAAAGAAGCCTTTTTATCAAGTCGTTGTCACTGACAGTCGCAACCGTCGTGACGGTCGCTACATCGAGCGCATCGGCTTTTTTAACCCAGTTGCAAGCGGCACTGCTGAGCGTCTTCGCTTAGACACAAGCCGTGTTGACCATTGGGTTGCTCAAGGTGCACAGCTGTCAGATCGCGTTGCTAGCTTAGTTAAAGAGCACAGCAAAGCGGCACCTGCCGCTTAATACGGCAGGCATTCTCCGTGGCTGAGCCAATAAATCCTGTTGTACTGGGTGAGGTTTCGGCACATTACGGTGTGCGTGGTTGGGTTAAAGTTTTTTCTCATACACGTCCATTGGAGAATATCCTCGATTACACAAGTTGGTGGCTGCGGGTTCGCGGTAACTGGCAAAAGATCGAGCTGGCTGAAGGGCGCGTACACGGCAAGGGTATTGTTGTTCGTTTTGACAACACCAACAGCCGCGAACAAGCAGAGGCCTACCTGAAAGCAGAAATCGCCGTTGAACGCGATGAGCTGCCAAAGGGAGATGGTTATTACTGGTCCGATTTGATCGGTTTGCGTGTCGAAACACTCGACGGTGAACTGCTCGGCAAGGTTGATCATCTATTTGAAACTGGCGCCAATGACGTTGTCGTTGTGCGTGGAGATCGCGAACGCCTTATTCCTTGGGTGCGTGATCAATTTATAAAAGATATTGATCTGGACGGCGGAGTCATACGCGTCGACTGGGACCCAAGCTTTTGAAGGCATCGTGAAACTCGATGTCATCACGCTGTTCCCCGAATTAGTGGAACAGATTGTCGCTTGGGGTGTTGTGGGTAGAGCGGCCGATAGAGGACTGCTTGATCTCGTGACGCGCAACCCTCGAGATCATGCCTTAGATGTGCATCGCACAGTGGATGACCGTCCTTATGGCGGAGGTCCTGGGATGCTGATGCGGCCTGAACCCTTGGCGGCAGCTATTCGCGAAGCGCGCGAATCTCTTCCCTCGGCAAAGGTGTTGTACCTCAGTCCACAAGGGCGGGTGTTTGATCAGGCGTATGCCGCCGAGTTGGCTGCCCAGCCTGAGCTGATCTTGTTATGTGGTCGATATGAGGGAGTAGATGAACGTCTACTTGCTCGCGAAGTCGATGCTGAAGTCTCGATTGGGGACTATGTGCTCAGCGGCGGTGAGCCAGCTGCGATGGTGATGGTGGATGCAATTGCGCGTCTGCTTGACGGCGCGCTAGGGCATAGCGAGTCAGCTGAGCAAGATTCGTTTTCGGACGGTTTGCTGGATTGCCCGCATTTTACCCGCCCCGAAGTTTGGGAAGGGCAGGCGATTCCGGCAGTGTTGAAAAGCGGTGACCATAAGGCAATAGCCAAATGGCGTCGACAACAAGCCTTAGGGCGTACGGCGCTTCGGCGTCCAGAGTTGCTAGAGCGGCTCGAACTAAATAAAGAGGATCGGCGATTGTTGGCGGAGTTTTCCGAACAACCTCTCGACGGTTAGAAATATAAATAGGCGCGAAGGCGCAATGAAATTTGGAGCATAGCTCGTGAGCAACATCATTGATCAGATCAATCAAGAACAATTAAAACAGGACGTTCCTGCTTTTGCCCCAGGCGATACAGTCGTCGTTCAGGTAAAAGTTAAAGAAGGCACACGTGAGCGTTTACAGGCCTATGAAGGTGTTGTTATCGCGAAGAAAAATCGCGGCCTGAACTCTTCTTTCACTGTGCGTAAAATCTCGCACGGTGAAGGTGTTGAGCGTGTATTTCAAACACACAGCCCTATGGTTGACAGCATCTCTGTCAAGCGTCGCGGCGATGTTCGCCAAGCAAAGCTCTACTACCTGCGCGATCGTCAAGGTCGTTCAGCGCGTATCAAAGAGAAGCTCGGTTAAGAGAGCGATCTCTGATAGAAAAGCGGCCCTTGTGGCCGCTTTTTTTATGCCTGCGCCTTGTCGAATTCGACGTAACGTTGGTGTCGCCTGTCAATTGGCAGGTGTGCAATTGAGCAGGGCTGTTCGTATTCATTACTAACCCTTGAAATTCCTACTTTTCGCTCCATATATCGCGAGTGAATAAGCGATGCGTTGCAGTCGGTGATGGCTTTGCGGCGCGAGAAAAAATAACGGAGAACCCAATGTCGACAACCGCCAAAGTGGAAACCCACGAATTCCAAACCGAAGTTCAGCAGCTGCTGCACTTGATGATTCACTCGCTCTACTCAAACAAAGAAATATTTTTGCGTGAGCTGATTTCTAACGCCTCCGACGCCTGTGACAAGCTGCGCTTTGAAGCCGTGTCGAACGGTGATTTGCTGACCGGCGACGCGGACTTGCGTGTCGACATCGACTTTGACGAGGTAGCTGGCACGGTCACGATTCGTGACAACGGCATCGGTATGGATCGTGATGAAATCATCGCGAATATCGGCACCATCGCAAAATCGGGCACCAAACAATTTCTCGACTCCATGACTGGTGATGAAAAATCCGATAGCCAACTCATTGGTCAGTTTGGTGTGGGGTTTTACTCGGCCTTTGTTGTGGCTGATCGTGTGACCTTGACTTCTCGTCGTGCTGGCGCTGCTGCGGACAGTGCGGTGCGCTGGGAGTCTGATGGTTCGGGCAGCTTTACCCTTGAAGATGTGGGTGAATATCCACGCGGTACCGAGGTAGTTCTACACCTGCGAGAGGACGACAAAGAGTTCTCCAGTGGTCATCGACTGCGCAACCCGGCTTCCTAACGACGAACTCTGGCGGGCCACCGACATGACGCTGCCCCGAGCCGGCGACGTCGTTGCGCCACGCACCATGTACGAAGCCATCCTCGAAGGCCGACGCACCGCAATCGAGCTCCACGATGGGTGACAACGATGGCTGAAGTACGCCGCTATCCACGGCTGTTCACGCCGCTGCAACTCGGTCCGGTCACGCTCCAGAACCGAATCGTGTTCTCGGCCCACCTCACGAACTATGCCGAAGTCGGCGCCCCGACCGAACAGCACGCCGCCTACTACGAGGCCCGGGCGGCAGGTGGGGCCGGCCTGATCATCACCGAGGAGCATTCGGTGCATCCCACCGACTGGCCCTACGAAAAGATGATCCACGGGTTCCACGACTCGGTGATCCCCGGCTACCGCAAGATCACCGAAGCGGTGCATCGTCATGGCACGCCGATTTTCGCTCAGATCAACCACAACGGTGGCCAGGCATCCTCGATGTACACCCGGCTCCCCGTGTGGGGGCCGAGCCCGGTTCCCGACCCCCTGTTCCGCGAAGTGCCCAAGGCACTGACCCTCGACGAGATCGACGAGGTGGTCCGTGGATACGCCTTGGTCGCCGCCCACTGCGCCGAGGGTGGGTTCGACGGAATCGAACTCCAGTGCTCGCATTCCTCGATCGTGCGGGGCTTCCTCTCGCGTGCCACCAACCAGCGTGAGGACGATTACGGAGGCGAGCTCGCCGACCGGGCGCGGATCCTGCTCGAGATCGTCGATGCGGTCCGCACCACCATCGGCCCCGACCTCGCCCTCGGGGTGCGGCTCTGCGGCGACGAGTTCATCGAGCACGGCATCACCATCGACGAGTGCGTCGAGACCGCCCAGCTCGTCGAGGCGAGTGGCCAGGTGGACTACATCAACA